>NPIE01000694.1_pt1 | contig 70565 bp, 71 predicted proteins | sample 8637661 | NCBI WGS metagenome assembly NPIE01 (sample SAMN07420842, study PRJNA396082) | bioreactor metagenome | isolation source: sample BA12 brine-fed electro-methanogenic bioreactor BA | place: Japan: Kochi | collected 2016-12-09 | reverse complement strand
GTTCCATTCCCTCTCACTTACGTCCCGCCACAGGGGGATATTGCGATAATCACTCATGAAGACCACGCTCCTTTTCAGGGCGGCTCGAGCCACCTGATTGTCCCAAGAAATTGAAAAGCACCAATATAACAAATTGTTTGTAGAACACTTTACCGAAAAACCGTATTTTGTCAAACTCTTTCTCCTTGATGCAATGCTTTATCTATACTTCTCAAGTTTTTTCCTATATGGGAATAATGGAGTTTTATCCCGACGCCGCGATGGGATATGATGGTGTTGTTGGTCCAAAATATCTGGAGGTGTGCCATGAAAAATCGCAAATTGCTCATTTCGGGGGCTTCGGTCTGGACAGGGGCTCCTTCCCGCCCCTTCGCCGGGTCCGTCCTCATCGAAAACGACATCATTGCCGCCGTCGGAAGTCCCGAGGAAGTCTCTTCCTTCCCGGGAGCTTCGGAAGCAGTGCAGGTCGACGCGCAGGGAGCCTCCGTCATCCCGGGCCTTACGGATTCCCACCTCCACCTGACGGCCCTTTCACGGCAGCAGGCCGCCCTCACCCTGCACAAAGCCCGCTCACGGGAGCACCTTCTGGAACTGGTCCGCCAGAAAGCAGCGGGAACACCCCCTGGTGAATGGATCTACGGTGTCGGCTTCAACAACGCCTCCTGGCCCGACGGCAGGCTTCCCACCATGAAAGAACTGGACAGCCTGGGAATACCCAACCCGGTCCTTCTTCTCAGAGTCTGCGCCCATGTCCATGTGGTCAATTCAAGGGCTCTGGAGGCCGCCGGAGTCTCGACGGACTTGTCGGGTCAGGGCGTCATGAGAGATGGAAAGGGGAACATGACGGGAACGCTTCTTGAAGATGCGGCCAAGCCGGTTGCAGAGGCAATGAAAAGGGCAATGTACAGAAGCGAGGCGGAAGAGGGTTCGCTTCGGCAGACCATGGCCGGCCTCGCCGCGGAAGGGATTACAACGGTCCATACCTGCAGTGCCGCTTCCTACGGACTTGAGGAAAACATCGAGGCCTACCGGTCAATGGCCGCTCGGGGAGCCCTCCCCCTGCGGGTCCTGCTGTACGCCGACGAGGTCATACCGGGGTGGAACGCCTCCGGAGACGGCGATGAATGGCTCAGCTACGGAGGGGTGAAGTTTTTTCTCGACGGATCCCTTGGGGGGCGAACGGCTGCCATGTCTTTTCCCTACGAGGACGAACCTTCCACCAGTGGAATACTGAACATGGATGAAGAAACATTCCGGGAAAAGCTGGCAGAGGCCCATAAGCAGGGCCTTCAGGCCCAGGTGCACGCTATCGGCGACGCCGCCATCGACCAGTTCATCCAGGCCGTCGAAAGCCTTGAAGGTCTCCCCCCCTTGCCGGGGGGACTTCGTCATCGGCTGGTTCACGCCCAGATCTGCAGGCCGGACCAAATGGACCGTCTCGCCAAACTGGGCATCGTCTGCGATATTCAGCCCGTCTTCGTGCCCAGTGACATCCACATTACGGAATCGCGAATCGGAACAGGACGCCTGGGGTGGGCCTACGCCTGGAAAAGCATGCTTGAGAAGGGACTGCTCCTGACGGCCTCGAGCGACGCCCCGGTGGAACCGACGAACCCCTGGCGGGGCATATGGGCCGCCCTGAAACGGGTCGACGATGAAGGAAATCCGCCCGGGGGATGGCTTCCCGAACAGAAACTGGACCTTCACCAGGCCCTGACCCTTTATACGGTCAACCCCTGGCGGGCTGTGGGTAAAGGCCGCTTCGGGGCGATCAGGCAAGGCAACAGGGCCGACCTGGTGCTTCTTGACAGAAACCTGTTTGAAACACCCCTGGAAAGGGTGCCGGAAACCCGACCGGTCATGACTTTCGCAGGAGGACGGCTTTCCTTCGGCGACCTGCCGGACTGGGGAAAAATACCTTGCTAAAGAAAGCGGCGGACGTCCCCCTGTTTTCTCTTTCGGGGTATACTGTTGGAAACAGTCAAGAATGTTCCGGGGCAGGGGGATGATAGAATGAAGGAATCAGCAGGAACTTTTACGAAATGCAGTCTTTTGCTCGCTCTTGCAGCGGCTATTTGCCTGTTGCCGCTTTCACCGGCCTTGGCCTACGAGGGGGGCGTTCTTCTTGAAGACCACCCGAAAGGCTTCCGGGTTGTCGCCGTGGAGGAAGGCTCTATCGCGCACGCATCAGGGCTTTTGGCCGACGACATCATCAGGGAAGCCGATTACCGGCCTGTCGCTGAAGCCCCACCGGAGGTCCTTCAAAAACGCCTGGCCGGGCTTCAGGACACGGGAGGATCCATCCTCCTCAAGGTGGAACGGTCGGGCAAGGTCAGGCTTATCCGGGTAAAACAGGCCCTCGAGTTCAGGGACCGGACCGCTTTCGACCAGACACGGACCACTCTTCTGGAAGCCTGGGAAACCTGTGAAAACGCATGGAAAAGGGTAAACGGCATCGTCAGGATTTCCTATCTCGAAGGGATAAATGATGAACGGGAAGCCGTCTTCGACGACGCCTGCGAGACTTTCCAGTCGGCAAAAAACAGGATGATCGCCACGACTATCCCGCCCTTTCTTCCAGAAAAAGCCGGGGCGAAACTGCAGGAAGCGAAAAGTCACTTCATCTCAGCCGCGGGCAGCAGTATTTTCGCCGCCAGGGCCCTTGAAGACGACCTTTCGAAGGGCTATATCCCTGGCGAGACGAAAAGGGCCACCTTCAACGAAAGGCAGGTACCCCCCGCTTTCGACTGGGAGGAGAACTGGATCCTCCAGTTTGACAGCCTGCCGGGCGGCTACAAATCTTTCTACCGGTCCATGCTCACCTCAAGGGGAAAAGCCTTTTCAGCCCTGCTGAAAGCGGAAACGCTCATGCAACATTATCAATGACATTGTGGGTTCTGTGCGCTGGAAAAAGCGGGGCGCCTTTTGAAAAAGGCGCCCCGCTTTTTTTGTTCCGGTTTTGCCGAAGGCGAAACTATTTTTCAATCAAAAAAAGCAACGCCTCCCGAATCTGGAGGTATGCGATCAGGTATTCGATAACCATACGCCAGAGGACCTCCATTATGAAGGCAAGAATGACGAAAAAGGCAACCAGGCGGAGTTTCCCCTTTGGAGTCAGGGCCCCGTACCCTTTGGCCGCGGGCATTCCCAGAAGCTTCGGGTGTTTCCGCCCTGCTTCCCGCAGGAGACCCCAAACCAGCACAGGGACGATGAAAGCCCCCGTGAAGTAGACGATCTTGAGGATACCGGGGCTGACAAAGGAACGAAAGCTCAAAAAGTCAATCAACTGATTCATGGTTCCCCCCGTTTTGTTTCAGCCGTCACAGGCTTTTCTAACGGCATCATAGCAGCTCTCACGACAGCACGTTTTCTTGCGTCCATCAACAGTTTATGCTATCACGACACCGGTAGTTCGCCCCTGGCCCGGTTTTTGATCCGAATTGCACACCTACTTGAAAGTTACCCGTGAGAAGGAGAAATTTTATCGAAAGAAGGCGATTCTTCTTGTCTGTCAGAAAGATCCTCACGTGCATACTTCCGGCTCTTTTGGCCATTGCCCTTTTATCCGGTGCGGTTTCCGCATCCCCGGCTGAGACCTACATCAAGCACGGAGAAACCGCCATCGAAGAAGGCGACTTCGAGAAGGCCGCTGCAGCCTTCAGGCTGGCCGCCAAGGCTGATCCCGAATCGGCTGCGGCTCACTACAACCTTGGAGTAGCATACCAGCATCTGGACATGTTGAAGCAGGCCGAAGAATCTTTTCGTGAAACAATCCGGTTGCGACCGGATTATCCAGGTGCCTATGTGAACCTGGGAAGCGTCCTGAACGACCTGGGAAGGCCCGAAGAAGCCACCGGTGTCCTGCAAAGGGGACTCGAAGTGGACCCTGAAAACGCCGCACTGCATTACAACCTCGGCAGCGCCTGGGAAAAACTCGGGAAGGACGAAAAAGCCCTTGAAAATTTCCAGAGAGTCAATGAACTGATTCCCGATTTTCCCGACGCCTGGCACCGGGCCGGGGTCATCCTCGGAAGGTTGAAACGATACGACGAAGCCATCCGCCATTACAGGAAAGCCCTCGAACTGAATCCGGATCTGGATTCCTCTCTTTTTAACCTCGGCGCTGCCCTCGGCAGCAAGGGAGACTGGAAGGCGCAGGCAAAAACCTGCGAAAAACTCCTCGCGCGACGACCGGACCTGGCCCTGGGGTGGTACAACCTTGGCGTGGCACGGTGGCGGCTCGGGCAACTCACCGAAGCCACCCGGGCCTTCAGGAAGGCTACGGAACTGAACCCGGATTATGTATACGCCTGGAACAATCTTTCCCAATGTCTGCTTCGGAGCGAGGATTATGTCGACGCAGTCATAGCCGCACGAAAGGCAACGGAACTCGAACCCGGCCTGGTGGCGGCATGGAACAGCCTGGGGTTTGCCTCCCTTGGTGCCGAAGACATCGGGACCGCCGAGGATGCCTACCGGAAAGCCCTGGAACTCATGCCCGATTCGCCGGAGGCCCATTTGGGTCTGGGCCTTATTTCAGCCGCCCAAGGCGACATGCAGGGTGCCCAAGAAAGACTCCGGGTTCTTGAAAAGCTTGAGAGCCCTCTGGCCGACCAGTTGCGTAAACAGATCGGCGGCTAGCTGCCCGTTGAGATTTTCACGCGAAAACAAGGCGCAGAAGCCCCGGGCAAAGAACCGTTCAGGAGGCCTGTCATGAAAAGAATCGGTCTGTTTCTTCTGATTTTGGCTTTAACAGTCTTTCCCGCCCCGCCGGTTGCATCGGCGGAACCCCTCGATGACCAAATCTCCCCCGACCCCATTGCGGCGGCCAACAACTTCATCACGGGCCTGACGGGAAGCTCGCCGGAGGGCCTGGGCCTTGCCGGTGACGCCGGGGATCTGGCGGCCATCGGCAAGGCGGTGCTTGAAGGCGACTTCGCCGGAGCCACCGACAAGCTCGGCGAGTTCACGGCGGGCAAGATGATCAGCTATACCGCCCCCGCCATCGGGCAGATCATCGCCATCGGCAACCTGGGCAAGATGGCCGGCGACGCCGCCGCCGAATGGGTTGGTCAGAAAAACTTCGACAAGATCTACGCCACCATGCTCGAGACGGTGGGCCCCGTCGCAAAATGGCCCCGCACACCTTCAGAAGCCAAAAGGGACGAGTTCTTCCAGGCCACCATGGCGGCGGAGTACCGGTACCTCGAGACGTACCTCATCAAGGAAGGGTATGCCGATAACACGGACGAAGCCTACGACGTGGCCGTAGAAATGATCCTCGCCAAGGGGAACTTCGAGCGCCTCTGCGACGAATACGGCCTTGAGGGCAAGGACCGCACCTACGGGAACCTCCAGCGGGAGATCCGGATCGAGGCCGAAGTGGCCGCCGAAATCGCCCGAAAGCAGGAGATCGCCCGCACAGAGCACCTCGAACAGGAGCGCCTGGAACAAGAACAGGCCGAGAAAGCCGAGGCAGAAAAGGCAGCCGCCGAAGAACAGGCCGCCATCGAGGCGGAGCTTGAAGCGGAAATGGCCGCCCTGGAGAAAGAAAAACAGCAGGCCCAGGCGGAAACGCCTGAACCGGAGCCCGAAAAACCCTCCGCCCCCAAGCCCGATGATGTCGTCGTGGTGGAAACAAAGCCCGGGGAACAACCCGAAAGCAAACCCGAACCCGCCCCAAAACCCAAACGGGTTCTGGCCTGGGACATCGCCCCCTCGGCGGGAGACAACCAGACGGTTTTCGCCGTCACGGTGACGAACCTCTCGGGGAGACCCGTCACAGGCTTTTCCTGTTCCATCGACCCCACGGGGCCCTATTTTGACGGCGGCGTGGGCTGGGGGACGAGCCCGTCCTTTTCCACCATCGCACCGGGTGAGAGCATCTCTTTCACGGCCCTTGCCATGGGCGACGTGAAGGGCCTGGCCTTTTCCTTTTATGGCAACGGAAAGGTCCTCGGCTCGGACCGGGTGAGCTCCGTTCACAAGCGGAAGATCGACGCTACGGGGGGCTACAATGGTGCCTTTTCCGCCGAAGGAATTTCGGGGGAAATCCACCTGACTATCGAGGGCTCCTCACTGACCGGCTGGCTCGCAGGCAATTATACCGACCCCGACCAGAATGTCGCCGTGACGGCACAGATTTCAGGATCCATTGACCCTCAGTCGGGTGCCTTATCCGCACGCTGGTCGGGAATGGCCACCGGCACCATAAAATACGAAGGTGAAAATCACGACGTGCAGGAACCTGTCATGGGAACGCTGCAGGGAAGCTTCAGCAAGGGAGTCCTGTCGGGTTCATGGACGGGTGGGAGCGATTACGTGACCAGCAGCGGGTCCTGGCAGGCAAAATAACAGACCAACTTTTGGGGGTCCCCTGAGTGTCCCGGAACGACAGGGGCTCCATCGATTTTCGTGCTTCAGGATTGATTCAACAAGGGTGGCTTATCGCGGTAAGCCATCCTTGTTTATTACGAGCAACGGCCTCCAGAGAAACCAGTACAAAAAGGGCGCCGTAAAAAAGAGAAGGCCCGGTAAAAGTCGGAAGGCCCCCGGAGCGCCTATGACAGATGTGAGGTACCCCATGATGACGGGAGTCACGAAAAAACACCCGTCGAGGATGAACCAGACCAGCGCCGTGGCCTTGGGTCTCAATGCCTGGGGCGCCACATCACCGATAAGTGCGAGGTACAAGGGAAAGCCCACCCCCACACCCAGGCCGTACATGGCTCCCCAAAAGGCAAAGGCCAGATTGGTTTCCGCAAAGGATGTGCCGAAAAGCGCCGCGCCGTTGACGGCGATCACCACGGCGGCTGTCCCGTACCTGGGGAAGAGATCGAGGATCCTGAACCCGATGATCCTGATAAGAAGCGCCGCCACCCCGAAGGTGGACATGAAGGCCGAGGGCACCAGCCCCCTGTCCATGGCCAGGGGGGTGACAGAAAGGATCGCCGCATCGGTGAGCCCATAGAGTGTGGTGGACACGACAAGCACCTGCATGGGGCGCAAGCGGAAAAGCTCCATCCAGGTCCCCCACTTGTTCTCTGCGGAGGAACCCGAAGCACCCTTTGCGGGCCGCAGCGAAAAGGCGATAACCGCACATAAAAGAGCGAGGGCGGGCCCCATCCAGATAAAGACGGTGAAGCGCCCCGAGAGCAGAAACCAGTCCCCCACGGGAAGGGAAATCACAAAGGGCGCCATTGCCCCCACGGCGATGAGCGCGAAGGCACCGCCCCTGACTTCGTCGGGAATCACCATCGTCTGATATGTCGTCAGGGCCACAAGGAAAAGCCCGAAGGCAAAACCCGCGACCACACGCCAGAAAACGAGAAGAAAGACCGAGGCGCCCGAAAGGGCAAGCCCGACGCTCCCTGCTGCGCCAAGGGCCGCTGCCGCCGCCAAAACCTTCCGAAGGGGGAAGCGCTCCACCAATTGAGCGAGAAAGGGTCTGGGAAAAGTGCTCGCCGCGAAAAAGGCCCCGAGGATCCATCCCACCGTCTCGGGACTTTTGATACCCACCCATTCAAGATACACCGGGAGTAAAAAATAGATCTGGCTGAAGGCCATGATCCCGAAATTGGCGATGATCAGCTTGGGCAGGAGTTCCCGGATGCGTTTCACTCGCCCTTCCCCCCTCCCGGGCTCCCTCGGTCGGAGTTGTCGCCACTTTCGCCCTTGGCGATAACGGATCCTTTCATGGCCGACCTTCGGATTTTTTCCCTCAAAAAGGTCTCCGTCTCGGCCAAAAACACTCCACAAAGGATGATCACCCCGCCCAAAACGATCTGGGCGTTCAGGATTTCCTGTCCGATCAGTACGGCGAAGACGTAACCGGAAGGACTTTCCAGCGAAAGCAATATTGCCGCATGGGTCTCGGGGCTGTAGCGCTGGGCGACTGTCTGGATGAGAAAGGGGATGACCGTCACAAAAAGGACCACGTAAAGGATTCCCCCCCACGCAGATGCCGGCACATCCCTGAAAAAGGGCAGAGGTTCGAAGAACGCCGCCAACAGGGTCAGAAGGGTCCCGGCGGCGGCCATCTGGACCACGGTGAGAGCCACTGGGTCCATCCTACGGCTGAGGTTCCCCACGGCAAGGACGTGAAGGGCTATGCCCAAAGCCAGAAGCAGGGAGAGGGTGTCTCCCACGTTGAATGACATGCCGGGCGTAAAGGCCATGACCAAGAGTCCGGCGGTGGTAAGGACGGCGCCGGCCGTGGCGATCACCGAGGGCATTCTCCTATAGAAAAGGGCATACAAAAAAGGGACCATCACGACATTACTGCCGGCGATGAAAGACTGCTTTCCGGGCGAGGTAAAAAGCAGGCCCAATATATGAGCCACAAAAGCGGCGGCCAGAAGCCCGCCTAGTAAAACGCCGAGAAAAAGGTCCCTCCGCTCGAGCTGCATCACCCTTTTCCTGAAGACAACCCAGAGGATGGCGGCACTTGCCGCAAAACGCACGGCCAGAAGCCACAGGGGCGACATGAAACCCAAAAGCCAGTTGGTAGCCCCGAATCCCGACCCCCAGAAAACGGCTGCCACGAACATGGCCCCGTCAGCCAGAAGCACTGCTTTCCTGCTGCCCGGTTCGACGACCAACGCCATCCCCTCCTGCCCTTCATCCAACAGCATATCACCTGGAATGGCGACTGCACACAAAAAAGCGGCCTAGCCAACGAAGGCCGGACCGCCTTTTTTGGTTTTTCGCTGTTGCGCCGTTCAGGGCAAAACAGCGTGTTGGTGCCTGGAGCTTTGAACTACAGGGGGCATCCGCCCGGTGAACAACACTCGTCGAATTCAAACTGCAGCGTCACGTGTTCTATGGAGCAACGCTTTCTGATTTCCTCTTTCAACTCCCGCAGCAGCCGGTCCGTCTGCGGCCGTGCCTCCTCGCAAAGGCTGACATGAGCCTCAAGGTAGGCATCATTTCCGTCGGTGGTCCACAGGTGAATGTGATGGAAGTCCCGCACCTGGGGAAAGGATTCCGCGACGGAGATCACGTCCCTGGGGGTCACCCATTCCGGCGTCCCCTGCATGATGATGTGGATGGAAGACTTCATGATCGGAAGCGATTCCTTTATCACATAGAGCGCGATGAATGCCGTTATGAGCGGATCTGTCCATATCCAGTCGAGGTAATAGATGAGCACCCCCGCCAGGATAACCCCCACGGAAGAAAGGGCGTCCATGATAATGTGCAGATAGGCCGACTTGATGTTCATGCTTGTTTTCGAGCCCGAATGCAGGAGCCAGGCTGTCAGGAGGTTGCCGAGAAGTCCAATGACTGCCACCACCATGACAATCCCCCCCGCTATCGGCTCGGGATGGAGAAATTTGCGGATCGCCTCAAAAACCAGAAACACCCCTATGGCGAGAAGGGCGGCGGTGTTCACCACGGCGGCAAGGACCTCCGCCCTCTTGAAGCCATAGGTATGCCGGTCGCTCCGCTTGAGTCCCGAAATCCGCAGGGCGATCCAGCTGATTCCCAGTGACGTTGCATCGGAAAGATTGTGAACGGCATCGGACAAAAGGGCCAGGCTGTTTCCCAAAAGCCCCCCGGCCACTTCCGCCGCGGTGATCACAAGATTCAAGGCGAGGGCAAAGGCCAGGCGCTTCTGGGAAAGGGTGGATGCGTCATGATGGTGGTGGTGGCCGTGAAAAGACTCACCGTGCTCGTCACCGTGGTCGTTGTGCCCACCGGCCACAGCTTTGGTGTTTTCCCGTTCCATGGACGATCCTTTCCCGGTCAGCAGCTGCCGCAGTCGCAGGAAGAGGAGGAATCGCTGCAGCAAGGCTGTCGCAGTTGATCAACGGCCTCGCCATAGATCTCCAGAATCTTCCGAATGTCGGAATGGCAGCATCGACCTCTGGGGTTGACTCTGGCACAGTCCCCGCCGGTTCCGGCCGATGTGGCCTTCATGATGTCCTCCAGGGTAACAGCGCCCAGATACATGGCGCGGACAATCTCACCCTTGGTGACATTCTTGCAGTAACACACGATTTCGTCTTTTTTCGCCTTTTCCCAATCCATATGCGGTCTCACCTCATTTGAAATGTTTTAACAATGTTACAGATAATTTTACATCACAGCCACAGCCGACTAATTGCTTTCCGGGGCCTTTGACGTCTTGCAATGCCAGTTTTCTGACCCTCAGTTTTCTCCCTGTTTTCTCATCCGTTCCACAAGGGTTCGTTTCATTTCAGCCGTGTCCGGAAAACTGATCGCTCCTGACGGACAAAAACGGGCACACTTGTCACACAGAACGACACATTGGTAGGCTTGCACGACTTCCGCCTTGCCCCTGTCGCCGGAAATGGCAAGCACGCCGTTCGGGCATGTCTCAACGCAGGCGCCGCATCCGGTGCAGGCCGATTGGTCAATGGTCGGATACCAGGGTATTTCCTCTCTCGGAATACCCATGTAGGTGCCACCCATTTTTCACACCTCCCGAGGCATGCATTCCCCGCTAATCCTCAATGATTTCCCTGATTTTCGAGGCAACGCTTTCGGTATCGGACTGTGCCATGCTAACGGGCGCCCAGTGTTCTGAATCCATGGGGACCCCTGCCTTTTCAAAGCCTTCTTTGAGAAGTTTTTCCTGACGTTTTTCGGCGCAGGCTGCGGTGACAACCTTGACATCGTCAGAGAGCAAACGTCCCATGAGACGCTCACCGTCCTCTTCGCACAGCCGTGGATGCAAGGCCATGAATTCTATCTTTTCCCCTTCCTCAAGGCGGACTCTTTCCGCCAGTGCCCAGAAATCAACGTCTTTCATGCTGGGGCAGGAGCCGCTGCAACTGCAAAACAATACACCTTTCTTGTTGTCTTTCATGGGAAAAACCTCCCCTGATTCTGACTTTTCTGATTTTGTCGTGTTACCCTTCTATTTTCCCCTCCTCGATCATGGCTTCCTTCACTTTCGCCCAGATTCCTTCACGTTTGTACAATTCCCTCAATCCCTCGAGGCTCGGGAAGGAAATGGCGCCGCTCGGGCACAGGTTGGCGCAGGTGTTGCACCCCACCTGGCAGTCGTAGAACCTGGCGACGGAAGATTTCCCGTCAACCCAATCGAAAACTTTCTTCCCGCAGTTCATGCACATACCGCACCCAATGCATGTGTTCCTGTCAATTGATGGTCCCCAGTTGACCTTTTCTCTCGGGTAACCTGCAAGCCATGGCATGAAACGCCACCTCCCGGTTTATTATTTGCTGCATGAACCGGACCACCCGGCCTTTTCAAGGCTCCTGAAGGCCCTTTTCGATCGTGATACCGGTATGGCCTTTTCTGACAGACAGGAAAGGTGCTCTGCGATCTTCGGCACCAGCGGGTACGGAACGCCCAAAACAGCCTCGCCAGTTCCCATGTCCGTGGCGTCCCTGCACCCGTAACAACCATAACTTAAATTGACCCGATCCTCGAGCCAGGGGATGAGCGCCGAGTCCACGCAAGTCGCCTGGAGCACAGCCGTGGAGCTTTCCACCCGCCGCCCCCCGGAAACATGTACGGCTGCCAGGACAATCCACATGAGATTTTCCACTTCCCCCTCCACAATGACCACATCAGGCTCCACAGGGGCTTCCTCAAGCGGGAAAAGGGCGATTTGTTTCACGCTCCCCTGGTCAAGAACAGGCATGTTCCCAAACATGTTTCTCCCGACGGCTGGATTGGAGACGATCCCGAAACCCACAAGACCTTCCCCGGTCTTGAGCTTTTCCGGCAATTCCCTGAAACCGAAGGCCCTCGCCGCAGCAGGGCAGGAAATGCTTTCGGCAGTCACAACACCGCATTCCCCATGCCGGGCTCGCATGACAGCCTGGCAAAACCGATGTCCCTCGAAGGGTTTGAACAGGCCTTCTTCGAACCCATTCCGCGAAAATGCCACACCGACGACGTAGGTCTTGAGGCCCGTCGTACTCTGAAATATTCGGGCCGTTTCCTTCACTTTCTCAAAAACCATTGCTTTTACCACCTTCCCCGGATTGGAATTCCCGTCTCTTCCTGTCAAAAAGGCATTTCCCAGGACCTGCCGAAGGGGATGACAACAACATTGGCGGAAGCTTTCTGGCTCACCCGGAACGCACAGGTCCCGACGCGGAACATTTCCGACCGGCCTTCGCCCTGTGTCCCCAAAACGACGAGGCCTGGTTCTTCTTCCCCTATAGCGGCAAGAAATTCGTCCACCACCCTCCCTGTGCGCATGGAAATCTGGACATCAGGCACTCCGGCCTGCCTGAGCCCTTCGGACATTTCCTCGAGTCGCGTACGCTCAAGTTCGATGATCTCGTCGATCCTTCTCCGGGCGACCATTTTCTCGAGGAGTTCCACATTTTTGCGTTCGTGGACATGAAGGAGAGTCACCCTCCCGATGGCTCCCCTCAATTCTCCGGCGACTCCCTTGAGCGTCTTGAACGCATTGTAGGCGTGATCGGAAAAATCCGTGCCCAGCATGACATGGCTGAAAGGGTTTGCCTCGCCCTTGCCTGCCCCTGGATGGCAGAACCAGATCGGCACCGGGCAAAGCTCCAGAACACGGTAGGCCGTCTCGCCGAAGAACTTCGCTTTCAGAGGGTGTTCGCCCCTTCCCATGACAAGCAGCGTCGCCTTTATCCGGTTCGCTTTCCCGACAATGGAATCAAAGGGTATCCCGCTCTCGACGCTTTTTTCCACTTTGAAACCTTTTTCCTGAAGGCTTCTGAACTGTTCTTCCAACCGGTCCTTGAGGCCGGCATCGAGGCGTTCTTTCCCCTTGCGTTCGTCGATGACGTGAAAAAGGGTGATAAGCCCCGTTTTTTCCGGGGAGATCGCCCCGAAGGCTTCCAGTTCACAAAAACCGCGTTCTTTCAGGTCCGTTGCAATCAGAACATTTTTCAACATTTCAGACCATTCCTTCCCGGCCTTGTCTTTTGGGGTATCCTCATGCAAAAAAGGTCCCGAAAATCATGCCCGCCCCGGTTGACAGGACGATAACCAGGCCTACATAGGTTGCCGTCTTTTTTGTCCCCAGGACGCTCCTGATGACCAGCATGTTCGGCAAGGACAGCGCAGGCCCTGCAAGAAGGAGCGCCAGGGCCGGCCCCTTGCCCATCCCCGCTCCGATCAGCCCCTGGAGGATCGGGACCTCCGTCAGTGTGGCGAAATACATGAAGGCCGCGGCCACTGTGGCAAAGAAGTTGGAGAACAGGGAGTTGCCGCCCACGAGGGATGCCACCCACTGGCCCGGGATCAGTGCCTCGTGACCGGGACGGCCCAGCAGGAAGCCGGCCACGAGGACGCCCCCGAAAAGAAGGGGCAGAACCTGAAGGGCGTAACCCCAGGTCGACTGGTACCATTCGGAACGCTCCTCGCCGCTGAACCAGATCCTTGCCGACAAGACAGTCGAGACCAGCGCCGCACCGGCTATGAACCACTTCATGCGGTATGCCGCCGCCCAGAACCCGACGGGGATTTTTGGAGCCGCCCAGTTGGCGAACACGAGGAAGACCACCATGCTCGCCATGAACCACACGTTCTGCCACAAGGGCCTACCGGCTTCCGGTTCAGGCATTCCCGCAAAGGCTTCCTGCCTTTTCTCCTCTTCCTTGCGGAATATGACCGCCATCAGAATGCCTATGATGATGCTGAAAAGGATGGCCCCCACGGCCCTTGCAACACCCAGTTCGAGGCCGAGGACCCTGGCGGTCAGGATGATTGCCAGGACATTGATGGCCGGGCCGGAATACAAAAAGGCCGAGGCCGGCCCCAGTCCCGCTCCCCGCTTGTAGATCCCTGCAAAAAGAGGAAGTACCGTGCAGGAACACACTGCCAGCACCGTCCCAGACACGGAAGCCACAGAATAGGCAATCCAGCGTTTCGCGCTCGCGCCGAGATATTTCATCACCGACTGCTGTGAAACGAAAACGCTGATGGCGCCGGCGATAAAGAATGCCGGCACGAGGCATAGCAGAACGTGTTCCCGGGCGTACTCGTGAAGCATGGCCAAAGCTTCTATGGATGCCTGCTGCAGACGGGCGCTCTCAACGGGCATGAAGTAAAAGGCAACAAACGCACCGGCCAGGTACAGGAATTTTTTGATTTCAGAGTTCATTCGAAACACCTCGTCTTGATTTTATGTGCATTTTATTTCACATTTTCTCCCGACAAAAGGCCTCCCCTGACGAAACGGGAAGGCCTCCTCCAGGGTCTTGCTCAGGACTGTACGGCCTGTTCCAGCAATTTTTTGACTTCCGTCGCGGAAGGGACCTTCCCCGACAGGAGCACCTTGCCGTCCACGGCGAGTCCTGGCGTGGTCATGACGCCGAAGGATATGATGTCGTTCACATCATCCACCTTTTCCAGTTCATAGGAAATCCCGAGTTCCTTTGCCGCATCTTCGGCAAGTGCGGTGAGTTTCTTGCATTTCGGGCAACCTGTTCCGAGTATCTGAATTTTCATGATGAGATGCCTCCCTGGTTTTTGTTTTGCGGCTTTTCTACACATTCCATTGAATTCGTTTTGTCCGGCCTGCAACAGTTGCCTGCTTCAAGACCCTGCCCCCCTCTTTCTGTGAGAACCCTTTCGATGCATGGCAGTATGTCCAGCACACAAGGGACATTCAGGAAGTAGTAGATGTGTCTGCCCTCTTTCCTGCACCCGATGATGCCGGTGGATTTCAGGAGGGCCAGGTGCTTGCTGACGGTTGTCCTGTCGCTTTCAAAAAGGCCGGCTATCTCACAGGCCGTCATGGCCCGCCCGTAAAGCTTTTCAAGTATTGCCAGGCGGACCGGGTGAGCCATCGCCTTGAGCAGGGCAACTTTTTTTTTGTATCCTTCGGACTTGCATGTCTTCTTCATGTGGCAATATTACCACATCTTCTTTCGCTTGTATAGTACCCACCAAGGTATTTACAGACGATCCCGCCTGGGAGGACAGGTTCTTCCGTTAAGGGCGTTGCGGCAAACGTTTTCCTTTTCGGAAGTATATGGGCCCTTTACGAAAATCGTCAGCGCACAACGAAAACAGAGCTCGGGGCCTTGTGGACGATCGTTTCCGTGACACTGCCGAGGACCATTTCCAGGATGTTGCTCTTGCCTTTCGCCCCGATCACGACAAGGGAAGGTTTGTTTTTCTCCGCATATTTCAGAATGCCGGCAACAGGGTGGTCCACAACAGTATGTGCATCAACGGAAGCAAAACCCTTGTCTGCAAGATCCCGGCGAATTTTCTCCATGCGGTCTTCCTCTTTTCTGCTTATTTCTTCGGCTGTTTCGGCATTGATGTGCTCCATGGGCCTCCTGTCATGGACATGAAGAATGTCCAGGGAAGCACCCGGTATCGTCCCCATTTTTTCCAGGTACGGTATGGCTTTGTCCGCCTCCTGCGAAAAATCCGTCACGTAGAGGATCTTCTCGAAAATGCTCCCGCAGAGGAGCGAGTAAAGGGGTTGCCCCTTTTCTTCGCAGGGAAAGTTCCGGAAAAGCAGGACAGGCTGTTTTGCATGGTGCAGCACTTTCTCTGCAACGCTTCCGATGAAGAGCTTCTTCAGGAAACTCGCCCCCCGGGAACCTATCATGACGAAGGAATAGTCTTTTTTTTCGAGCCTTTCGAGGATTTCCGCCCAGGGCTCGCCTTCCTCGAAGATGATATCCACCTTCTTTACACCGGTTTTTTCCAGGTTTTCCTTCCACTTCGAAAGGGTTTCTTTCGCGAAATCGACGATTTTCGGGTCCCCGTAGGTATCGCCAAGGTCTACCACGTGCATGAGGTCTATCTGCTCTACCCCTGCCCGGACCATATCCGAAACACATGGCAGGTATTCCTCCATCTTGTGGGTCAGAACCACCGGGAAGAGAGCTTTTCTGAACATCCTTTTACACCTCCTGGAACCAGTTTCGGGTCTTCAGACAGAAACGCACCAGCATGAGCATCACCGGGACTTCAATCAGAACGCCCACCACCGTGGCCAGTGCCGCTCCGGAAGAAAGACCAAAAAGCATCGTCGCCGTGGCAATGGCGACCTCGAAGTGGTTGGATGCCCCGATCATGGCCGCCGGTGCGGCATCCTCGTAGCGCAGCTTGAGTACCCTGGCCAGGATGTATCCGAGGGCGAATATGAGGATCGTCTGGATGAAAAGGGGTACGGCGATCCACAGGACTGTCAGGGGGTTTTCGATCATGATGTCGCCCTTGAAGGAAAAAAGAAGCACCAGGGTCACGAGAAGGGCCCCGATGCTGACGGGCGTCAGGTAGTGAAGGAAGTTCGACTCGAACCAGCCGTAGCCCTTGTTCTGGATGATCCATTTCCGCGAGAAATACCCGGCAACCAGGGGCAGGGCCACGTAGATCGACACCGAAAGGAGGATCGTCTGCCATGGTATGGGCATGGCATTGACCCCGAGCAGAAAGCCTCCGAGGGGACCATACAGCAACAGCATGGTCAGCGAGTTGATGGCCACCATGACCAGGGTGAGGCCATTGTTGCCTTCAGAGAGATATCCCCACATGAGCACCATGGCCGTGCAGGGCGCTATCCCAAGCAGAATGGCACCTGAAATGTAGCTTCTCCAGAGTTCCACTTCCTGTCCTGTCTTAATAATTTCCGTTCCCGGAAGGAAATCCCTGAAGACGAACCCGAGGAAAAAGGATGCGATCAGGTACATGGTAAAGGGCTTGACCGCCCAGTTCACGAAAAGAGTCAAAAGCACCGGTTTCGGCGTCTTGCCCGCCCTGAGAACTTCGCTGAAGTCAATTTTGACCATGATGGGATACATCATGAAGAACAGGCAGACGGCGATGGGAATCGAAACCTCGTAGACCGCCATAGAATCCAGCGCCCTCGCCACCCCGGGAGCGATTCGCCCGAGGATGATACCGGCGACAATACACAGGGCGACCCAAAGTGTCAGGTATCTTTCGAAAAAGGAAAGTTTTTTCGTTTCCGCCACGATTTTTCCCTCCATTACTGTTTTTCCCGTTTCGATTGCTCTTTCAATCAATTCTTGATTGGCCGTTCACAGGGCCCTGCCTGTCTTTGGGCGGATTCCGACAATTTGCGGTTCAACGGGAAGGGCTTTCTTCCCCGCTTTCGCTTTCGTCTTCGAACCAAAGGCGCAGGCGCCCCGCGCCTTCCGCCACAAAAAGGTAGGATCCGTCCGGCATGGAGCCCCGCTCCCTGAAAAACTCCATCGCCTCATCGTGTATCCAGCATGTCACATCCTCGCCTTTTACCCTGAAAGGCGTGAAGGACTCAGTATTTTCCGGCTTTCCCAGAAGGCCCGCCGGGCCCTTGTAGGCCATTCATCACCCGGCGATGTTTGTCTGGACGACGATGTTGAATTCTCCACCGTGTCCGGCAACCTGCTGAAGCCAGAACCTCGAGGTTATCCGTACAAATCTCATGTCTTTCCCCTCCTTTCCTTTCGCATTGATCAGGCTTCCTGGGGGGAACACCTTTCATCGGCAACGCTTTCCGGGAGGGTTTTCACGAATTCGCGGATTTCATCCCTGACCCTCCTGAAAAAGGCAAGGACATCTTCTTCAGAACCTTCCGCCCGTGCCGGGTCGTCAAACCCGTGGTGAACGACTTTCGCGTCACCGGGGAAGATGGGGCAGGTATCCCTGGCATCTCCGCAAAGGGTAATAACTACGTCAAAGGGGATGTCCATCAGGCTTTCCACGTGTTTGCTTTTTTGGTCCGAAATGTCCACCCCGGCCTCTTTCATGACCTTTATGGCCAAAGGATTGACTTCGCCCGGATCGGTACCGGCGGACCAGGCTTCAATCGAATCCGCTTTCAACGCCCGGGCCCACCCTTCGGCCATCTGGCTCCTGCAGGAATTCCCCGTGCAGAGGAACAGGATTTTCACCTTGTTTTCCATCACAGCACCTGCTTTCTCATGTTTTTTCTTTCGCTTCCGCCGAAGTCGGGAAACCGTGCGCCCTTTTTTGAAAACCCCGGCGATTTCCTCAACCGGCGGGACCTGCCCCTCGAAGAGCAATTCCCCGTCAAGGGCCAGGCTCGGCGTAACAGCCGTCCCGAAAGCCAGTACATCCTCCATCTCGCTCACCTTGATGATCTCGAATTCAAAACCGCAGGAAAAAGCCGCCTCCCTTGCCCTCTTCTCAAGTTCGAGACAATCGGGGCATCCTGTCCCGAGAACCTGGATTTTCCATTCCCTTCTTTCTTCCTGATGCCCGGAATCCCCCTCCAACGTGTCCTTACGGCAGCAACATTGCTCGTACCGGTTTCTGATTTCCTCGCGCAGGGTTCCGTCGAGACATTTCATGAAAGGCTCCAGGCACTCCAGGTCCAAAGAGTAGTAAACCTTCAGGCCTTCCTTGCGGTCTTTCACGATACCGCTTTGCCGAAGGATGCCCAGGTGTTTGCTCACGTTGGTCCTTGTGCACCCGAACCAGCCGGCGATTTCGTGAACGCACCGCGGTCTTTCCGCCAGTTTCTCGACGATGGCCAGCCGGACGGGGTGCGAAAGGGCCTTGAAGATTTCGGCTTTCCTGTTCAAAAGCGATTCCATGGCTCCCAGTCCTTTCTGTGTGAGTATATTCTCACATAGTTGTATTTTGTCAAGAATCAAGAAATGCAGGGGATCTTACATCCATCCCTGTAAGTTCAATGATTCTCAGTAGGTGGTGAGCCTGTTGATTCGAAAATTCACGAGGATATTGATAAAAGCTTCACTCTTCAGTGGGTTTGAGGAAAAAGTAAAAAGATGTGACGGGCAGGAGCAGTCCGAGGAGCCGAAACGAGGTACCGATCCATCTGCAATGGCGGCCAGGGCACGGGCAAAATCGCACTCGAGGGGGTCCGCCGATCTGACAGGGAGGCAGGCCACCACATGGCAATGCTCTCTCAGGTAATCGATGTGCCAGTGTAATTTCTTCCGGCGCCGGAGATGCCGCTGCATCCGGGCCTTCAGGTTCCTTATTGCCGACCCGACGTAGCAATAATACCCGGCCGCGAAATCGACCTGCCCAAGGGCACCAACGCCGATCCGGACTTCTTCGTCGAGCCTCAGGATGAGCAGGTAGCTCCCGCCGTCGATCCCGTTTTTTTTGTAAACCCGCCAGGGAATCTCGAGCTCCGACACCTTCGCGCCCATCGAAAGGGATTCGTCCCACCCGACACCCACGGCCTTGATATCGATTTTGTCTCGGCATTCGTAAAGGGCCGTTGCAAACTCGAAATCGGTGTGAAAATCGGGCAGGAAAGACTCCATCCGGTCCGACTGGACGAGAAACAGCACTTTCGGCTTCGGACCCTTTTCCCCCAGTTCCGCCAGATGGAGGATATGCCGCCTGGCTCGTTCGGAAGGCGCGTCGGGGAACATGGCCGTTTTCTCTCCGAAAAGCGTGCAGGATTTGACTTCCGCTGCGACAGGCCCGTCGGGGCCGTCCAGGACGAAATCAAACCGGCTGCCTCCAAAGGTCGCCTCACGGCGCAGGACAGGCAGGTTCTCCCATCCCGGGACAAGGCCTGCCCGTAACAGGTGTTCCGCCGCATCGTTGGTGCGGTGGGTATGGAGCATCACGGGCCCCCTTGCCGTTTCTGCGGCAAGGGCTGTATACCCGGTGGCACGCTTCCCGGTTCTCTCCGCCTTTTCCAGAAGGAGTACAGCCCCTGGGAGAAGCAGTTCCCAGAGCCTGCCGGGGTTCGGGAGGTAGGCCCGGACAACCCCCCCGGCAGTTTCGCAGATCACGGCAAAACGGTTCGGCCGGCACAGGAACCTCCCTTTTACCAGTTCCCCCTGTGCCGCCCGGAACAGGACCTGCTCCCCTTTGGGGTAAAATGCGTCTTTCACCACAGCGTTCGCAGCCCCACTCCTCGTTTGTAGGCATATTCCGACAGAATCCAGTCACCCACCGCAGCCGCCTCTTCCGCCACTTCGCGCCAGGCACGACGCGTTGAAGGCGTATCCCCCTCGAGCGCCAGGCGTTCGGCACGTTTGTGAAGTTCGTTATTGGGCCTGAAAGGGAGCTTCCCGTTTTTCATACAGTGAGTCTAGCATGGAGACCGCGGATTTTTTCGGTTTGTCGACAGGATCTTGATGGTATTATCAATATCGATGCAGCATCGGTAGAGGTACATATTTTTCCGGATCCGGGGGGACAGGCATGTTTCGGAAGGGCGTTTTCGTTTTGTTGATTTTGTTTTTCGCCATCACCATGGCCTTTTCAGGTCCGGCTTTTTCGGCCAGGGCGGAAACAGGACCGGCCGATGCGGGAGAACGGCTCTTTGACGCCTTTGTAGAAGGCCTGAAACCGGAATCGGCAAAAATGATCCTCGATGGAGGCCCCGACGAAAACGGACGGGTTCGCCGCATCTATCTGGATCTCACAGGCTGCGAAATGGACGGAGTCCGCATAGACAACCTGAAGATCTCCGCCTGTGAAGTCATTTTCACCCCTCCCGAGACGTGGGATGAAGAAGGTCCAGATATCGAGGAAATGCTTACCGTCAAGGCGACCGCCAGGATTCTTGAAGAAGACGTCAATCGTGCCCTCCTGGTCAAGCAGTTCGGGGATGATGAGGAACACTGGCACGACCTCAGCCTGGACTTTCGTAACGGGGGCATCTACGCCAGGGGGTATTATCTGGCGGAGTTCATTTTCAAACTTGACATCCTCCTGGAAATCGAGGGGCGGTTCGACATCCGTCATGGAAAGGAAATCTGGCTCGACGACTACACCATCCGGGTCAACAGTGTCGATGTCCCCGACGGCCTGGCCGAGCGGGCCGTCTCCCGGATTCAGCCCATCATCGATCTCGGGGAATTCCCCTTCCCTCTGACCCTGGACCGGATCATCCAGGAAGAGGACCAGATCACCATCAGAAGCCGCCTTGCTCCCGAACCTTTTGCAGGAAGATCCTTTACGTATCAAAGAGAGGACACGCAATAGGGAACGCGGTCACTTTTCCTCCCGCCTGAGTTCGGCATAGATGTTACGACACCGGGTCTCTTTCATGCAAAAGGCCAGGACAAGGCCGACGACCGATGCAACAAGGCAGACCAGAAAGGCCCGCCTGTAGGCCATCCATTCAGGAAGCCTTGCGGACATGTCGATGACGGCCCCCATGAACGGGGGAAAAACCGCTATTCCCATGAAAGTTGTCATGTTCTGGATCGATATGGCGACACCGGTTTTTTCCGGATGATTGATTTCCTTGGTGATTGCCAGGGAGATAACAAATGACATTGACGAAAACCCCAGGCTGAAAAAGAGCACCACCAGCGAGCTTGTTGAAACCTGCCGGGAAGCGAGAAGCACCATGAGCCCCCAGCACAGGACATAGATGGACCCTGCAGCTATCATCGGCGGTTTCCGGCGCCCGAGACGGTCTGAAACCCTTCCCAGCAGGAGCCCGCCCAGAATCGCCCCGATTACCGCCGCCGAAACGATGCCCGATGCCTCACTGGCAGCCATGCCGTATACATCCATCAGAAAGGGCACACCCCAGGCACCCGTCAAAGCGAGCGCCGCGCCCATAAACAGGGGAATGAAAAGAAGCCCCGGCCACATGAGAGGATACCGGATAATTTCCAGGATGCCGGCCAACAGGTTTGCCGCCGGCAGCTCTTCCTGTTCTTCAGGCATCTCCAGGGGAGGAAGTCCCATGGACTCAGGCCTGTTTCGTATGAAAAGGTAACATGAGGCGGCCAGAAGGAAAGACAGGACCCCGATGGCCCCGAAGGTGTGCCGCCAGGTGATGGCTGCCACCAGCAGGGCCAGCGGTGTCTGGGCCATGTAGCCCCCGAGGTTTCCGATGGAATTGGTCAGGCCTGACATGGTGGCGAACTCGTTTTCACGATACCATCGTGACAGGACTTTCAGGATACAGACAAACACCGTGGAGACGCCGATCCCCACGGTGAAGCGTCCGGCAAAGAGCAGGAAGGCGTTTGGGGCATACCCGAAAAGGAGTGATCCCAGGCCGGCCACGGCCATGCCGAAGGCCACCGTGAGCCTGGCTCCCAGGGAATCGGCGAGAAGTCCCACCGGAATCTGCATGATCAGATAGGCATAAGAATATGTGGAAGCCAGGTGGCCGAAAGCCGTGGAAGAAAGATCGAAGGCCGAGATAAGGTCATCCCTCACGACGCCTGCGGCGAGGCGGTGAAAGAAGACCACCATGTAGGCCAGGGCCATGACTCCCCATACGACCCACCGGTAACGCAATGTCTTCGACACATCCGCTGCCTGTTTTTTTTCATCCGTCATGAGGGGGGCCTCCCGCCAAACATTTTCTTCCGTTTCCACCAGGGATACTTATACCACGGGGCTTCAAGGTACGCTATATTTGAAAAACCACAAAGGAGTGATCCTTTTGGACACGAAGAGAAAAGGAACCCGTCTTCGGGCAGTCGTCTTCGACTTCGGCGGGGTGCTTGCAGAAGAAGGGTTCAGTCTGGGCCTTAGGGCCATCGGGCGAGACAACGGACTCGACCCGGAAAAAACCTTCGAGACGGGCAGGCGCCTTGTCCGCGAAACGGGCTATCTTACCGGCATGGAACCTGAAGAAGTCTTCTGGGAAGCCTTCAGGAAGGAAACGGGAGTAGCTCTTTCCGATGAACTTCTCCGGAAGGAAATCCTCCAGCGTTTCGTCATCAGGCCCTGGATGCTTGAACATGTCCAGTCCCTCCGGGCGGCGGGCTTTCTGACGGCCATTCTGAGCGACCAGACCAACTGGCTGGATGAATTGAACCGCCAAGACCCCTTTTACGATTTTTTCGTCGTGGTGCAGAACAGCTATGACTGCGGCATGAGCAAGTTCGAGAGCGCCGCCTTTGTGGGTCTTCTCCAGCGCCTCAAGGTCCAACCGGGTGAAACCCTTTTTGTGGACGACACCTTTGAGCACGTTCGAAGGGCCCGTTCCCTGGGCATCGGCGCGATCCATTATATCGGGAGGACAACCTTCGAGGAGGCCCTGCGGGAGCGTACGGGCGGATTCATGAGGATTCCCTAACGGGTCAGCCCCTTCGCGGCCTCCCCGTCTGTATAAATTGCCACAGGCTGAAGCGGGTGCAGGAGCGACGGAGGGAGATCCGCTCCTCCTTCGAGGTCCCGGAGTGCTCGAGCAGCACCCGGTCCAGTCGCACAGAGGACGAGCTTCTCAGAAGCGCTCAGGGCCCTGGGCGTCAGGACGAGCCTGCCGGGGTCGTTTCTTCCGGACCCTTTCTGGATATCGACCAGTTCCTGGGACTCGAGCACCGGTGACCCCGGGGTGAGAGAACCCATCCGCCCGCCGGTACCGAGTTCGAGGATCACCACATCGAACGGGATGACGTGGCGGATGTATTTTTGCATTTCCCGGGCCGCCCTTTCCGGGTCGAGCCCCGTCGGGAAAGACTGGACCAGGCATGACCGCCTTGAAAAAAGCTGCCTGAGCCGGGTTTCATTCCTTTCGGGATGCCCTTTTGGCAAAAAGGCCTCATCGGCGGGAAAAACCTGGATCATGCGCCAGGGAAGGTTGGCACGATTCGCCAGTGCCCCGCAAACGGAAAAAGGGACGGTCCCTCCGCCGAAAACCACTGTCCCCCCTCCGGCAATCAGTGAAGCGCATTCTCCCGCCAGTGTCTCCACGAGCAAACCCGCGTTCTCGAAAACCTGAACCGATCGCTTCAAGATGCGCTCCTTTCCGTCAAAACCTTTTTGATTCTCTTTTCGCCCCTACGGTTCGATCTTTTTTTTCAGCCGTTCGAATTCCTCTTCGGTTATCTCCCCTTTCGCCAGCCTTCGGCGAAGAATCTCAAGGGGTTCTTCCCGTCCGGCCTCCGGGGTCTCCGCCCGTCTGGCCAGGAAAAAGAAGATGAACACGATAACGGCAATCCAGAAAACCCACATCCACGGCCCCATCCATCTTGCGAACATCATCTCATGCCACCCTTCCGCCGCTGCCGGTACGGCCGGCATCAAGACGGCTGCAAGAGCCGCCAGGGCAATATACATCATAAATGGACACCTCTTTCGAAGTTTCAAATGCTGTTTTTCTCTATCTTAGCAGACGGCCGCAATTTCGAAACAAAGGCGGGGAGACATGTATAATGTACACATTTTGACAGCCACTCTTCACTGTCATAAAATACCATGAAAATCTTCCGGCAAGGCCTGCAGCAGGCTGTCGACACAGCAAAAAAGGAGGGGTGCACGGTGATTCAGCTTCTCGCCATTGTTGCCATTATTATTCTTGTACTTATTCCGTGTGGGTCCCCTCCTGGGGCGGCCGTCACGTAGACGCCGCATACCTTCGGGCCAGGAGCCGGGATCCTTCAAAGGATCCCGGCTTTTTTTATTTCCACGGGCCCTGAGGAAAAGCCGGCATGAAAGGCGTGCTTCAGGAAACACACCGGAAAACACAGGGGAGGATTCATGATGAGAGAGAAAAGACAGGCACAGGCGCAGCAGGACTCAAGAGCGGGAATGTTTTCACAGGTGACGGAACGGCAGGCGCCGGGGGGCAACTGGTGGAACAGCAGCGGAGAGGCAACCCCCTTCGATGTCCGGTGGCGGGGGCCCTTCGAGGGATATCGGTAGAATCAGCCGGATCCGTTCTGCAACAAGGAGCTTTTCCTGTACGGCACCTGAACCCTCCAGCGTGTAATATAGAAAGGAAACCAACGCTGGAGGGTCACCATGCCCGTAGGAATCTTCGAATACCAGTTTGCCCGGGAACTGGCTCCCCTTTTACGCAAAGTCCGTAAAAGAGAAGGCCGGCAGTATTTTGTGGTCCCCACAACGGGGGACCGCAGATTGCTGAGGGATGTTCTGGTCAATGAAGGGACCTTCGGCGGTGGAGAGCCCCCGATACTTCGCTGGGAAGAGCTGTATCGCGAGGCCGCGGCCCGTATTGATCCGGCGGGCTTGTCCCCGAGGCGGCAAATCGACCCTCCCGACCACTGGCTCATCATATCCCACGTCCTCGAGAAAGTCCTGGAAGATCTCCAGCCTGAGGCACCCCCCCCGGCGGTCACCAGGCCGGGGTTCATCTCGATCCTGGGCGAAACCCTGCGGGAAATGCTCCGGGAGGAGGTCCTCCCCGAACACGTTGCCGCTTCCGTCGGGTGCGAGGGATGCGAATCTCAACAAACCTGCCCTGCCAACGAAAACCCCGACCGCCTCCTCTGCCGGCTGTATCATTCCTATGCCGCATACCTCGAATCGGAAGGGCTTTTCGACAGCGCCCAGGCGGCAACGGTCATCCGGAGCATGGTCGAAGACTACCCGCAAAAAGCTTCCGCCTGGCTGAGGTCATCATCTTTTGTCTTCACCGGTTTTCTGAGTTTCACCCACGGACAGCTCCTCCTTTTGCGGTGCCTTCACGATGCCGGGGCCCGGTTGCTTGTTTTGACACCGACAACGGGGCTGGACATTCATAATGCGTCACAGCAGCTTGATACGGTCCTCGAAAAGCCTCCCGTTTCAAAGGGGTACCGGCCGCTTCGCGTACTGGAGGTCGAATCCGGCGACCAGAGGCTCGAAATCGAACACCTGGTTCGAAACCTCCTTCTCTGGAACAACAATGAGGGACCCTTTTACGAAAGAGCCGGCGAATTTCCGGGATGGGGGGAAACTGCGATTGCCGTGGACACGCACAGGCTTTCACTGGCGGAAGAAGTCCTCAGCAGGTACAGGATCCCCTACTTCGTCGAAGATGGCCCGTCAGTGGCTTCCACGCAACTTTGGGAGACAGCTTCCCGCCTCTGGGATCTCAGGCGGAGGAATTTCCCGACGGAAGAAACGGCGAGACTTCTTGGGGAACCATTTCTTACAGGACACGCTTTCGACTTCAGGAAAGCCATGGAAACCCTCCCTTCCGGGAAGAAGGGCTGGAAAGACTTCCTTGCGGCCGAGGAACCGGAGACCCTGCCCGTTTTCAGGGCCCTTCTTTCCTTTGTTGAAGCCGTTGAATCGGGGAAAACGCCGGCGGAACTCCTGGATGCCCTCAGGGCAATGTCCGCCTCTTCGGGTACAAAACAACACGGCTGGGATCGGCTCCTTTCAGATCTCGTCCTGGAGGAGCCCGAGCTCGATGAGGGAGTCCGCAGGCTGAGCGGATCCCTGAGGGAGCTCGAGCGAAAAACCCTCGAACTTGCCGAGGCGGAGCCCGATATCGGCCCCGCAGGGCGCCGGAAACTGTCCGGCTCCGGGGCCATGGCCTTTTTGCGTGCCTGGGCGGAACGTTCGACCATCTGGCAAGCCACAAGAAAAACGGCAAGCCTCACACTCTACGCCGGCACACCCCCGGTCCTCGCCCATCATCGCGTCTTCCTGTTCACCGGAGCCCTTGCTTCGGCCTGGCCGGGCCATCTCAGGCAATCACCCCTCCTCCCCGATGAAAAAAGACAGCAGCTCCACCAGGACCCGGCCCTCGGACTGGGCGCCTTTCACCTGCCTCTTCTGAGCGAGATCCGCAGACAGAAACAGGCGTTGTTTCGCCGTGTCCTCGCCTGCGGTGACGAACTGACCATTGTCAGTCGCCCCCGCCAGGACGCATCAGGGCGCCCCCTGCAGGCCTCCCCCTTTTTACGGGACGCCCTGGAAGGGGACGCACCATGGATCAGCCTCGCGAGTGCTGAACCGGTCAGGACGACCATGAAAGACGTCCTGCCCGAAAACGGCCGGACCCGCATCAGCCCCGTGGAAGTCCGGGAGACGGAAAAACCGCTTGTGCCCCGCCGGCTTACCGAAGAGATCCAGGCCCTCGAAAAAAGGGACCCCGTCCCGTCGCCGACGGTCTTTCTCGGGGACATCGATATCTGGAGGGCCTGCCCTTTCCGTTATTACGCCATGAGGATTCTCGGCCTGCCGGAGCCCCGCCCGGGGCTTTTTGACGCAGCAAAGGCCGGAAGCATGATCCACCACCTCTGGAACATGGCCTGGCGCGAAAAAGAAGCAACCGGAAGGACCCTGGCCGAAATCGTTGAAGCCTTGTGGGAAGAAACGGTCCTCAGGGACTACCCCGAACTCCTGGAGGAAGGATCCCGACTCAAGCGGCACGGTCTCAGGCTCCTGGACCAGACCCGCCGCCTCTGCCGGACACAGGAAGACATCGACCGCCGGGGCCTGGGCACAGGACGGAGAAAGCAGGTCCGCGAAGGGGAGCTAGCCGCCACCTTTTCCGGCGTCACCTTCAAGGGCCGCTTCGACAGGCTCGACATTCTCGAGTCGGAAACCGTCCTGTTGGATTACAAATCGGGCTCCTCGGACTCATACAGAAAGGCCCTCCAGCTCCCGGCCTACGCCCTCGTCATGAAAAAGCAGGATTACCCGCCCCTTTCGGGCTGGGGTTATCTCTGCCTGGCCGACGGCAAGACGGCGGGCCGGTTTACGAAAAATACAGCAACTTTTTTCGGCAAAAGGGCGGTCCCTCCAAAAACCCTGGAGGCATTTCTCGATGAGGCGCGCAACTGCCTCGAAGAAATGGCCGAAAGCCTGCTGTCGGGAAAGTTCACCCCCAGGTGGGGGTCCGACGCATGCACGGGCTGCGGATACAGGTCGCTCTGCAGAATGGACGAAAGACCGGGAGGCTCCGGGAATGGCGAAGATGAATGAATCCGGCATCCTGACCAAATACCTGAAAGAAACGGTCCGCCTGGAGGAGACACAGATGCAGGCCGTCACCTCGGGCAGAAAACTCGTCGTCGTCACGGCGGGCGCCGGAACGGGGAAGACCCTGACCCTGGCCTGGCGCTTCCTGTGGCTGGTGGCCGCCGAAGGGGTCCCGGTGGATGCCATCCTCACCATCACTTTTACGGAAAAAGCGGCCCTTGAAATGCGGGAGCGGATCAAGAATCTCCTGGAGGACCTCCTGGGGGCGGAACCGGGCCTTGCCCACCGCCTCCGCCCTGCTTTGGGCCGCCTGGACGAAGCATACATCTCGACGATTCATGCCTTTTCCATGCGCGCTCTCAAGGAAAACGCCCTGGGCCTCGACCTGGATCCTGAAGCGCGAATCATCAGCGGCTCAGAAGACACCGCCTTTTGGCTGCAGCTGGAACACCTGCTCGACAGGACCGATTTCGGCATGATCCTTCAGGGCCTCGGGGGAGACTGGGCCTCCCGGGGCAAGGAGATATTCAACAACGGGAGGTTCCCGGACCTGCTGAACACCTTTGGCCCCGACGGAATCACCTCCTTCATCAGGGATTTCATCTCTCATTTTGCAAGCCGCGGGCTCACACCGGAGGATATCTGGAATTGGAGTCTTTCCCCTGAAAACGCCGACAAAGAGGTCTCGGCAAACCTCGCGGAAAGATACCTTCAAGAGTGGCACGAAGCCTTCTCGTTGTGGCTGGAGCACGTCGTGCCTTTCGTGGATTCGAAGATCGGCCTCGACAATGACCGGACGAATTTCTCCTCACGGCTGCAGGTGTTGAGGGACAACTGGACAGGGCGGTCACCCGGGGTGGAGGAGCTGGCCCGTTTCATTATGGAACTTCTGGATGAAGAAGGCCCGCTTCACGCCCTTAACAACAGCAAGGCCAAAAACGCCGCCGAGGACATCCTCGTGGAGAGGACAGGCGATCGCTGCATCACCTACAGGGATAAAAAGGAACACTGGCTCAGCGTAGCCCGCTTTGTCGCCGACGGATTCCCCGCCCCGGAAGCACAGGCACGCAGACTGCTTCTGGCAGCCTGCGCCCTTTGCTGGAAATTCAGGGACAGCAACAATCATGCACGGGGCATCCTCACCTTTGACGACCTGGTACGTTACGCAGCACGTGCCCTGGAGGCAAATCCCTCCTACAGGGACCGGTTCCGCCATGTTCTGGTCGACGAGTTTCAGGATACCGACGGCCTGCAGTACGAAATGATCCGGACCATTTCACAGGACAGCCGATGCTCCCTGTTTTTGGTGGGCGACCTGCAACAGTCCATCTACCGTTTCCGCCACGCCGAACCGCTGATTTTCTGGAAGGTTCTTTTGGAAGCCCGGCAGAACGACGATGGCGAAGAGATCACGCTCGGAACATCCTTCAGGAGCCGTGAAGAACTCATGAAACGAGTCAACGGCCTTTTTTCGTCACTCTGGGGGGACAGGATCGCAGAGGAAATCAGCAGGCCCTATGAGCCCCTCTTCCCACCATCCCATCACTTCTGGTGGGAAAAGCGACAGGGCGGGACGCTTCCCGCAGCGGAAGGCATCGTCGCCGTTCCCGGGGACGACTCCGAACCCGTGACGGTTCAAAAGCTGCGCCGCTCGTCACTGGAGGCCCTCGCCGGCTTTTTCGACGAGGCCTTGACCGGGGGCGGCACCGTCTGGGACCCCAAAAAGGGTGAACTTCGCCCGCTGCGATTCCGTGACATTGCCATCCTCGTCCCCACAAGGACCCAGTATGAGGCCCTCGAGGAGGTCCTGATCGAGGGTTGGGGTTTTCCCGTCTATTTCGAGGGGAACCGGAACTACTTCAGCCGCGGGGAGGTCAGGGATGTCGCCGCGGCCCTCAAGGCCATGGCTGACCCGGAGGACGACCTCGCCCTGGCTTCTTTCCTGAGCAGTCCCCTGAGCGGCCTCTCCCTTTCAGAGGCAACGGGACTTCTGGGGCCCCGGGAAGGGGCGAAGACCCCGGGACAGCTTTTTCCCCGCCTTGCTTCCATCTATCCCGAAAAAGCCCGGCGGTTCCGCTCCTTGCGCCTGAAAGCCAGGGTCCTCGGCCCGTCCGCGCTGGTTTCCGGTTTTCTCGAGGACGAACGGACCCTTTTGGCCTTCCCCTCCTGGAAACGCCGCCGCGTCGCAGCCAATCTCAGGAGGGCCGTCGACATCGCAAGAGAATACGAAGCCTACATGGATTCAAGCCTGCCGGGGTGCGCCGAGTATCTCGAAACGGTGACCGCCCGGGGGATACAGGCCGAGGAAGCCGATGTCCTCGGGGAACAGGAGGATATGATCAGGGTGATGACCATCCATGCCGCGAAGGGGCTCGAGTTTCCCGTCGTGGCTTTGGCCGGGCTCGAATATTCCGGCCGAAGCGGCGGAAATACCGCCTCGATCCTTCCCTCGACCATGCTCGGCGCCGTCACCTCGAAACTCCCCCTTTCCTGGGACGGCGAAGAACAGACCCTCGGGAAAAAACTTCACCGGTTGCTGGACGAATCGGAAAACCTCGAAGAACAGGAACGCCTCCTCTATGTCGCCTGTACCAGGGCCCGGGACACCCTGGTCCTCTGTGGGGTCTGCAAGGACGTGAAGGATGAGCCGGCCCCCCCGAAGCACTCCTGGCTCGAGACGATCCTTTCAAAAAAGGAAGAATCCGCGATACCCGTGACCTTCGTGACACCCAAAAAGCCGGGATCAGGCTCCCGAACGAGCGACCCCCGAAAAGAAACCGCCTCGGGGCCGGTAATTTATCTTCCCGCAGATGACAGTCGCTGTCTGGAACGCCTGAGCGCCACGGCCTTTTCACTCTTTCGTTTCTGCCCCTTCGCCTGGCGCATGCGATACCGGCAGGGACTGGACCTGAAGTGGGAGTCCCCCATGGAGGAAAGCCACGGCGGCGCGGAAGCGGGGAGCCTCGCCCACTGGATCCTCGCCCGCTGGGACCTCGAGCCCGGCTCTCTCGAAAAATGGCTCCCCCGTGACGGCGAAAAGGCACGACAACGTATCCCGCTTCTTCCGCCGGAGCTCCGCCCTGTGGCCAGAGAGCGGTCCAGGGTGGACCTGATCCGCAGGTGGCTGGAAAACTTCGCCCTCTCACCCATGGCCCGTACCATGAAAGAGTCGGATTCCCTCAAGCGGGAGGTCCCTTTCAGGGTCCGACTCGATCAAGGGCCTGTCATTATCGGGGCCATCGATGCCCTGTATGAAGAAGGAAACATGTACCACCTCCTCGACTACAAGGTGACCGCTTCCGGCGGGGCGCCGGGCATTCTGTACGAGGCGCAGCTCGCCTTCTACGCCGTAGCGGCCTGGACGACCCGCGGAGCCCCCCCTTCGGGAATCGCGCTCTTCAATCTCCCCGAAGGCAGGGTCCATCACCTCGCCGTCGACAAGCTCAAGCTTGAACGCACACGGGAAGAAATACGGGAAACCGCCCGGGATGCGGCCCGCGGGCCCTTCGAACCGGCAAGGCGCAACTGCCCCATTTGCCCCTGGAGGGAGTCCTGTCCCGCTGCTGGAGGCAGGTTGGACCCTGGACGGGGGAACCCCCATGGTGTATCTTACGGGTAGCGAAAGATACAAGCCTCCCGGAGCAAAGGTATCAAACCTCACTTTTCCAGTGTATGTGATAAAATAATAGGGTTGTATAACCACCTGTCAGGAGGGTTTCCCTCTGTGTTTTTACTGCTCGAAGGAAACGGCGCCATTCACATCGATCGTGTTCTTGCCCTTGTCAGGGAGGAGAACGAGACGGCTGTCATCCTGCGTGACGGGTCTGTCATGGCAACAGGGTTCACTCCCCTGACGATAGACCGCAGATCAAGGCGCTTTCTCGAAAAAGGCAAGGCCGAGGCGGAACGGATCCGCCGGGGAGGTTCCGGTAAATGACATCACCTTCAAAACAATACACCGCAAAGGATATCCAGATACTCGAGGGACTCGAGGCCGTACGCCGGCGTCCGGGCATGTACATCGGCGACACCGGTTCACGGGGCCTTCACCATCTCGTATACGAAGTCGTCGACAACGCCATCGACGAAGCCATGGCGGGCTGGTGCTCGAAAATCGACATCATCATCCACGAGGACTCTCACGTTTCGGTAGAGGACAACGGTCGGGGCATCCCCGTTGACATACACCCCCAGACGGGACGATCCGCCGCGGAAGTTGTCCTGACAAAGCTTCACGCCGGAGGCAAGTTCGACAAAAAATCCTACCAGGTCAGCGGCGGCCTTCACGGCGTCGGCGTTTCCGTCGTAAACGGCCTTTCTGAATGGCTCAATCTGACGGTATGGCGCGACGGACAGGAATGGCGCCAGAGCTACAGCCGCGGGATTCCCCTGTCGGATCTCTGCTGCGGGGAACCAACGACGAAAACGGGAACCCGCATCGAATTTCTCCCTGACGCGGAGATCTTCGAGGAAGTCGAGTTTTCCTGGGATATCCTGAGCGGCCGGTTCAGGGAAATGGCCTTTTTGAACCCGGGACTGACAATCACCCTCCAGGACAGGATCCAGAAAAAAGACCAGACCTTCCGCTATGACGGCGGGATTTCGTCTTTCGTGGAATACCTCAACAGGGGGAAAACCAGCCTTTTCTCGCCGCCCGTGGTGATCACCGGCGAGCGGGAGGGTGTCACCGTGGAAATCGGCCTCCAGTATAACGACAGCTATCTTGAACGGATCTTCCCCTTCGCGAACCTCATCCACACCATCGAAGGCGGAACCCACGTTTCCGGATTCAGAACGGCCCTCACCAGGGGCATCAACGAGACGGCCCGCAGAAACAAGGTCCTCCGCGAGAAGGACCCGAACCTGAGCGGAGAAGATCTCAAGGAAGGGCTGACGGCGGTTATTTCCGTCAAGCTCCCCGAACCGCAGTTCGAGGGCCAGACCAAGACCAAGCTGGGAAACAGCGAAATCAAGGGTATCGTGGACTCCATCTTCTATGACGGGCTCATGGCCGAGCTTGACGAAAGGCCGGAAATCCTGAAACCCGTCGTCGAAAAGGCGCTGCGGGCCCGGCTCGCCAGGGACGCCGCCAAGAAGGCCCGCGAACTGGTGCGCCGGAAGACGGCCATGGCCGGGCTCGACCTGCCGGGCAAGCTGGCTGACTGTTCCAGCAAGGATCCCTCGGAATCGGAGATCTACATCGTCGAGGGCGACTCGGCGGGAGGCTCTGCGAAACAGGGACGGGACCGGCACTTCCAGGCCATCCTTCCCCTGCGGGGAAAGATATTGAACGTCGAAAAAGCCAGGATCGACAAGGCCCTGGACAACCAGGAGATCCGCACCATCATCCAGGCCCTGGGCGCCGGAATCGGCGACGATTTCGACGTCTCGAAACTCCGTTACAACAGGATCTTCCTCATGACCGACGCCGACGTCGACGGAGCCCACATCAGGACGCTCCTGCTGACGTTGTTCTACCGGTTCATGCCGGATTTGATCGAAAAAGGACACCTGTACATCGCCCAGCCACCGCTGTACCGCGTGCAGGCCGGCAAGGAAGTGCACTACTGCTACACCGAAAAGGAATTGAAGGCCCTCAGGGTGCAGCTCAAAAACCGCAAGCTGGTGATGCAGCGCTACAAGGGACTGGGTGAGATGAACCCCTCGCAGCTGTGGGAGACCACCATGGACCCGGCCACCAGGACATGCAAGCGCGTCGAGGTCGAGGACGCTGTTTCTGCCGACGAGTATTTCAGCATCCTCATGGGCGAAAAGGTGGAACCCCGGCGGGAGTTCATCGAAAACCATGCCCGGGAGGTCCGGAACCTGGACGTGTAAAGCGAACACCAAGAGACCCGACGGAATGGAAAAGGCGGCACCGCCCTCCGCGGCGCCGCCTTTTCTTTCCTTTCATCATCAAGTGCAAGATCCTGTCCCGGCTGCTGAGCCCCCTGAAGGGACAATCGCTTTCCAGAAGGGACGGGACTTTCTCCTGGCCGATACATCGGGCGCGCCTTCAACTCGCAATTGACGGTACGGCTTCGAGGGGTTCCGGCAAGAGCCTTCAGGATGTATAGTTCAAGAATGCAGTTTGCTGAACAAGACCTTCGAGGAGGTGCGGGAAGTGATTGCTTTCGTTACTGTCGCCGCCTTGGCACTGGTGCTGGGTTTTTTCGCCGTCGCCGTCTACAACAGGATGGTCCGCATGCGGAACCTCGTCGACGAGGGATGGAGCGGAATCGATGTCCAGCTGAAACGGCGGAGCGACCTGGTAGGAAACCTCGTCGAGACCGTCAAGGGGTATGCAACACACGAGAAAGAGCTTTTCACCCAGGTCACAGAGGCCCGCGCCGCCGCCACCCGGGCGGGGACAGTCCAGGAAAGGGCCCAGGCGGAAAACGCCCTGACCCAGACCCTCAGGTCGCTTTTTGCCGTGGCCGAAAACTATCCCGAGCTCAAGGCCAACGAAAACTTCCTGAACCTCCAGAACACCCTTTCACAGCTGGAAAACGAAATCCAGATGGCAAGACGCTATTACAACGGGAGTGTCAGGGATTACAACACGACCATACAGGTATTCCCCAACTCCCTGTTTGCGGGAGCCTTCGGTTTCGGGCCCAGGGAATATTTCGAGGCCGACGAACAGGACCGGACCCTGCCCAGGGTCGAGTTCTGAAGACTTTCACCGAGATCAGCCATGTCGCGGTTAACTCGTAGTTTCATCACTTTTGCGGCCCTTGTTCTCTTGCTCGCCACACCGGCTTTGGGCGAAGAGAAGATTCTCGATTTTTCGAGCACCGTCGTGGTTTCCCCCCAGGGACTGATGACCGTCAGGGAGGACATTACTGTCCAGGTGGAACACCGGGAGATCCGGCACGGGATCTTCCGGGACTTCCCCACAGACTACAGGGACGATGCGGGGGAACTTCACCGGATGAAATTCGACGTGCAGGCGGTACTTCTGGACGGATCGCCGGTGAAATACTCCACGAGCCGTGAGGGCGGGTATATTCGCCTCAGGATCGGTGATCCCTCGCGCATGGTTGAAAAGGGTGAACGAACCTACACGCTCATCTACGAAACGGAACAGGTCGGTTTTTTCGAGGACCATGACGAGGTCTACTGGAACGTTACGGGAAATGAATGGGCCTTTCCCATAGAACATGCATCGGCCCGAATCGTTCTGCCGGAAGGGACGCCAATCGACGAAATCGTCTCTTTCACTGGGCCCGGGGGCGCCCGGGGAAGCGATGCAACAGGAGAATTTTCGGGGAATGTCGCCACGTTCAGGACGACGGCGCCATTGCCTCCAGGCTCTGGACTGACAGTGGCCGCTGCATTTCCCAAGGGGCATGTCGAATCGTCCGGAAGCGGTTTTGAAGCAAGCGAAAGCCATTACCGGCTCGCTTGGACCATCGGCAGGAGCCTGCCCCCCCTTTTCGTCATCCTGCTTGTGGCCTATTATCTGTTCGTCTGGTCGAAGTACGGGAAGGACCTGAAAGGTGGCCGGATCATCCCGCTCTTTTTTCCCCCCGAAGGCGTCTCGCCCGCTCTGGCTTCATTCCTGACGCAGCAGAAATTCCGGGACGACGCCGTCACGTCCACGGTGATCGGCCTTGCGGTAAAGGGGTACCTCACCATCAACGAGAAAAACCCCGGGGGCGGTTTCTTTTCAAAAAAACGGGACACCTATGAGCTGCACCGGACGGAAAAAGAACCCTCCGAAGACTTGCGCACCGAAGAAAGACTCTTCCTCGACACCCTTTTCGACGGGAGGCGCATCCTCTCCATCTCGAAAACCAACGCCGGGGTCCTCATCGAAGCCAGAAACAATCTGCGCGGATGGCTCAAGGACAATGCCTCGCGGTTCTTCCTGAAAAACCGCTGGTGGGTGATTCTGGGGACGGCGGGAACTCTGGCCGCCATGCTCATCGCCGGGGGGCTCATCTCCTTCATGCATGGGTCGATCGCGCTTTTCGGGCTCATGCTGGTATGGATGTCCATTTGGTCTTTTGTAACTTCCGGTCTCGTCTTGGCCGCCCTCAGCTCCCTTCACGAGGGAATCACAAGAAAAAAGCTCCGCCCTTTCCTGAGTGGCATCTTTATGACCGCTTTTTCACTCTTTTTCGTTGCAGGCCTCTTCTTCGGAATCTGGGGCCTGGCGGCGACGACATCAGGAGATTTCGCCGTGTTCCTCGTGGTGGCCTTTTTCGTAAACGTCCTGTTTTTGAAACTCATGAAAAACTACACCCCCCGCGGCCGGGAGCTCCTTGACCAGCTCGAGGGGTTCAGAATGTACCTGAAAACAGCTGAAAAACACAGGATCAGGAGGCTGGCTTCGGTGGAGATGCCCGAGGACACGCCGGAACAGTTCGAGCGCATGCTTCCCTATGCTATCGCCCTCGGTGTGGAACGGGAATGGGCGGCGCGATTTGAAGAGGTCCTGATGGCCTCCAATTACCGTCCTGGATGGTACAGCGGGTCCACTCCCTGGCACACCGTCGGGAGCGGGCGTTTCGCCGCCGGTCTTGCTTCGGGGCTCGGTACGGCCATGGCATCATCGGGAGCCGTCCCCGGCTCGACTTCCGCTTTCGGTGGCGGAGGCGGAGGATTTTCCGGCGGAGGCGGCGGAGGAGGTGGAGGGGGCGGCTGGTAGGACTCACCCCGCCAATCACCGGCCTTTGCCGAACCTTTCCAACGTAAAGCCTTCTCTGAAGACAGCAATGCAGGCATCCACCACGGCAGGGTCATACAATACGCCCCTGCCGCCTGATATTTCGTCCAGGGCCTTTTCCAGTCCGGGCGCAGCCCTATAGGGCCTGTGAGAGGACATGGCTTCCACCACGTCGGCGACGGCGAGGATCCTGGCTTCCATGAGGATCTTTTCCCCCCGGAGCCCTCTCGGGTAACCCGATCCGTCAATCCGCTCGTGATGCTGCCTCACGATCTCGGCCACATCTTTCGGCAGGTCGATCTCCTTCAGCAGGCTGTAGCCCGTTTCGACGTGTTCCCTGATGAGGCCGAACTCGAGTTCCGTCAGGCGCCCGGGTTTGCCAAGGATCTCCGCGGGAATATGGATCTTGCCGATGTCGTGCAGGCACGCGGCAAACCTCAAGGCGCTCCTTCGCTGGGAAGGGAGCTCCATCCTCAGGGAGATTGCCCGGCACAGGGCCGCCACCCGCCTGTGGTGGCCGGAAATGGAGGGGTCCCGGGCCTCTATTATAGACGCCACAAGCCGGAGGGTCTGGAGCCAGACTCTTTGGATTCTCCTGACGCTTTTGAGGATTTCCTTCTCATAAGATTTTTGTTCCGTGATGTCCCTGTAAATCGAATAGGCCGCCTCAACCTCACCGTCGGCGACGATCGGGAGGGCCATGACCTCAACATCGAAGAGAGTCCCGTCACTGCGGACCCGCTTCGTTTTTGAAAAGGCCTTTTCCCCCGCAAGGTTCGCCCTGGTAAAGCTTGCCGCCTCTTCGTAATATCGACCAGTGGCGACAAGGCTGTCCAGGTCCTTGCCGAGGATTTCCGGGGGTTTGTAGCCGAACATACGGCAAAAGGTCTCGTTCACCCTGCGGATCCTGCCGTCCCTGTCGTAGATGACAATTCCCTCGGGGGAGCTGTTGAAAAGTTCCTCGAAAAAAAGGGATTCCCTTTCAAGGGCTTCCTCGGTATCTTCAGGTAACGGCCAGGGACCTCCCGTACCATGAAACCTCCCGTTTGTTCCCAACGGGCTCATCCTTTCCTGCGCAGGGGTTTACGTGATTTTCCCTAATTTACCACACCAAGGTTACAAAAATTCCTTGTAAAAAAGTCCGGCATCATCCTTTCCCGGATCGAAACCTGGGGGCTTCCCCGAAAAGGGCCGCGGCAGGGCGGATCCCGGGACAAACCTTTTGCAAAGGGGGTTACGGCAGAAAAGCCGCATTCTGGACATGCCTGACACGAGTAGTGTAACATAAGCTATTATGCAATCACATTACCTTGACCAAGGAGAGGTTCCGGCCGAAGCGGAGGTGGTGACCCTTCCCGGCTTTTCCCTGGCGTACCTCTCCAAAAACTTTCCCAAAAGAGGTGAAGCAAAATGAAACGTCTTGCAGCCTGTTTTCTGGTGCTTGTCTTCCTGCTGTCTCTCGCCTCGGTATCGGCCGCCGCGGATACAATCAAGATGAAACTGGCGAATGCGGGGCCTGCCGAAGCAACGGACCGCACGGTCATTGCCGTTGAGGTCTTCAAGAACTACGTCGAAACGAAAACCCAGGGCAAGGTGGCCATCGACGCTTTTCATGCAAGCCAGCTCGGAAACGAAAAGGAGATCCTCGAAGGACTCAAGATGGGAACCATAGAGCTGGGGACGATCACCACCGGCCCCATCCCCACACTGTTCAAGCCCATCATGGTGTTCGACATCCCCTACCTGTTCCCGAACAAGTACGTGGCCTGGGAAGTCCTCGACGGCCCCTTCGGAAGGGATCTGATGGAAAAGATGCGCGAGACGACAGGTGTCCGCACTCTCGCCATCAGCGAAAACGGATACCGTCACTTTTTCACGGGCAAAAAGCAGATAAAATCCCCCGCAGACATGAAGGGACTCAAGCTCAGGACCATGGAGAATCCCGCCCACATGAAGCTTGTCGAAGCCCTTGGGGCATCTCCCACTCCCATCGCTTTCGGCGAACTCTATATGGCGCTCCAGCAGGGGGTGGTCGACGGCGCCGAATGCCCCATCACGCTGATCAACAATATGAAGTTTTATGAAGTCCAGAATCATGTCGTCCTCGACGGTCATCTTTACAACCCCCTCATCATGTTTATCAATGACAAGCTATGGAAAGGCCTGGAACCGGACGTACAACAGGCTCTTTTCGAAGGCGCCCAGCTTTTCAAGATCACCCAGAGGGCCCTTACGGAAAGACAGGTCCAGACAGGTCTGAAGAACCTCCGGGAAGAAGGCATGACCGTCTATGTCCCCACACCAGAAGAGGCAAAACAGTTCCGCGAGCTCTCCCAGCCTGCTGTCCTGGATTACGTCAGGTCAGAAGTTGGTGACGAATGGGTCGATGCCGTGCTCAAGGCCGTTGCTGAGGCGGAAGCAACAGAACAGGAAATGCTGAAATAGAAATGTTTCCCGAGTTTTTTCTTATCGGCGGGGGGCGGTTCCACTGCCCCCTGCCCTGCTTCCCGGAGGGATGAAAACTTGCGAACTCTGAGCCGAACCATAGCAATTTTGGACAAGACGGCTGCAATCATCGTCATAATCCTCATGGCTTCAATGGGCATCATCGCTTTTACGGCAGTCTTTTTCAGATTCGTGCTGAACGATCCCCTGAGCTGGTCCGAAGAAGCCGCACGGTACATGATGGCATGGGTCACCTTCCTGGGAGCCGGTATAGCCATGGGCCAAAGACGGCATATCGGGGTAACGCTGATTGTTTCGAAGTTCCCAAAAAGGATGAGGCTTTTTCTCAACCTCGCCGCAGAAATCGTAATCCTGCTCTTTCTCGGCCTGCTAACCTGGCAGGGCGCCATCCTCGTCTGGGACCTCAGGGCGCAGGTTTCCCCGGCAATGCATTTTCCCATGATTATTCCTTATCTTTCTGTTCCGGCCGGTTGCCTTTATATGACACTTCAGGTCGTCAAGCTGATGTTCGAAAAGACCACCGGGACACTTTCCACGGCTGACAGCGAACTGGCAGCGGACAGTGGTGATCTCCCATGATGACTCTTATGGCAGTGACCTTTGCCGTGACTTTCAGCCTCGGAATTCCCCTGGCCCTTGTCCTCGGACTTACGGGGCTTACCTCCCTCATCGTCATGGGGGTTCCCCTACAAGTTGTCGCCCAGCGCATGTTCACAGGCATCGATTCCTTCCCGCTCATGGCTGTCCCCTTTTTCATTCTCGCCGGAGACATCATGAACCGCGGCGGTACAACGGTCCGTCTCATTCGGTTTGCCAACAGTCTTGTCGGCCATATCCAGGGGGGTCTCGCCCATGCCAACGTAGTGGCAAACATGTTTTTCGCGGGGATCAGCGGTTCCGCTGTAGCTGACGCTTCCGCCATCGGCGCCATCATGATCCCCTCCATGGAAAAGAATGGGTACGACAAGGACTTCAGCGCAGCACTCACAGCCTCCGCGGCAACCATAGGCCCCATTATTCCCCCAAGTATCATCATGGTTATCTACGGTGTTTCCGTGGGTGTCTCCGTGGGGGGGCTTTTCGCCGCAGGTTTCGTCCCGGGCATACTTTTGGGCCTTGCCCTTATGTTCATCGTCTATCGGGTCTCCCATCGGCGGGGGTACGCAAAATATGAAACCTTTTCGGGGAAACGTGTCGTCACTGAATTCAGGGATGCCGTCTGGGCTCTTTTGGCCCCCGTCATCATCCTGGGCGGCATTCTCGGGGGCATCTTCACCCCGACCGAGGCCGCTGCAGTCGCAGTAGCCTATTCATTCCTGGTAGGAAAATTCATCTTTCGGGAACTCACCTGGAAGGACATCCCGAAAGTCCTTCTTCAGAGCGGTATCACCACGGCATCGATTCTGCTCATCATCTCCATGGCCAATGTCTTCGCCTGGGTCATCGCAGCGAACATGATCCCCCAGAAACTGGCAAACCTGTTTCTGGCAATCTCGGACAACGCTTATGTCTTTCTTGCGGTAATCAATGTCTTCCTTCTTATCGTGGGGATGTTCATGGAAACGGGAGCGGCGATCATCCTTCTGGCGCCTATCCTCGCTCCGGTGGCGACAAGCCTGGGCATCAATCCTCTTCATTTCGGTTTTATCATGGTTCTCAACCTGGCAATAGGAATGGCAACTCCGCCTGTAGGGGTGTGCCTTTTTGTCAGTTGCGGGATCACAGGGCTCAGCCTGGAGCAGATATCCTCGGCGGTCTACAAGTTCGTCTTTGCCGAACTTGCCATCCTCCTGGTGGTAACCTACATTGAACCCATTTCCACATTCCTCCCCAAACTCCTGGGATTCATGTAAAAAAGGCGGGCCTTCTGAAAAAGGCCCGCCTCGGGCATTCCTGATATTGCGCCTTCACGACTGCTTTTGCGAATCCTCCTCGATTCCAGCGTATTCCAGGAAAAGTTCCAGGCGCCGCCTCATCCGGCCGGGGTCGATGAAACCAGTACTTGACCTGACCCGGAACATCTTTTCGGGAACGGTAACATTTTTGGGGTCAAAACCGCAGGCTTTCTTCCACCGATACTTGGCACGAAGCATTTCTGCCCCGAACCGCCTGAGGCTCTCGATATCCCGGTCAAGACCAAGTGCCGAAAGCCCCTGGACGATGACATCGCCGTCGTAGACACCACGTCCGAACAGGCATATCACCAAGGAATTCAGGACCATCCGCCACTGGGCGTCCTCGACCTGGAGTCTGACCTGTTCCTCCAGGGACATGTCCTTTTTGAGAAGTTTCTGGTCGATTCCATAGCCCGAATCATCGAGATGGGAATGGCGGATGCCGGCGATCCATGTCATCATGGCGTTTTCCCCCGTGAGGTACCCCGCCGGCTCCAGGCCGCCATAATGCATGGCGTAATCCTCTCCGCCGTACTTTTCGGCGCAGAAAGCCGTTCCCTGCTCCAGGTCCCGGAAAAATTCCCCACTTCCAGAATCGATCCTCCGGAGGACTTCCAGGTAGGTGTCAGTATCACCGAAGGAGAGGCACAAACCTTCCGTTTCCTTTTCGTCTATCACGCCCGAGAGGAAGGCCTCCGTGGCCCAGGCGAGGGTGTTGCCCATGCTCATCACGTCCCAGCCCTGCTTTTCAATGGCCACGAGGATGCGCAGGATGTCCCCGGTGGAAGACAGGCTCAGCTGAGATCCGACGGCGAAGATGGGCTCGTAATCGTAGGAAACCCGCGACGTACTGTAGTGAGCCGGTGCGAACTCCTCCCTGAGCTCGGCGATCTGGATGCACCCGCAGGGGCAGTGGGCGCAGGCGATATGCTGGACGTTGACTTCCTCCAGGAAAGCTTCTCCCGAAATATCGGGGGCGCTTTCAAATATCCCCTGGGAGAAGTTCCGCGTCGGAAGACCCCGGATGGCATTGAGAGCAAGGACATTGGCCGGCGTCCCGAGATTGTGGTATTTTTTCATCTCGTCGGAATTGACGACCCTGTCGTAGAGAACATCATAAACTTCCTTGTAAGCTTTTGGATTTTCTGCGGCGACCGTCCCCTTGCCGCTCACGACCAAAGCCTTGAGTTTTTTCGATCCCATCAGGGCGCCCAGGCCGAGACGGCCGAAATGCCTGGAGCTGTCGACGGTGGCGCAGGCCATGGGTGAGAGACGTTCACCGGCCGGTCCGATCCTCACGACAGACATCTGTCGGGCCGAATGTTCCTCGGCCTGGCGAAGGATCCGCTCTGTAGCCGGGGCAGATTGCCCCCAAAAGGTGGAAGCCGAACGAATGGCCGTCTCCTGCCCGTCCACGACGAGATACACCGGCCGTTCGGCCGCGCCGCTGATGACCATGGCGTCGATGCCTGCTTCCCTCATGGCCGCCGCCAGACGGCCGCCCGCATGGGACTCGCCAAGCTCGCCCGTCAAGGGCGACCGGAAACAGGCGACGGTCTTCGTCGCGACGGGATAAATGGCGCTGAAAGGACCGATCGAGAAAATGATCGGTGCCTCGGGGGCCAGGGGGTCCCCTTGCGTGTATCCGTGGCGGGCGAGAAGTTCCATCGCCACGCCCGTACCTCCAAGAAAACCGGCGAAGAGGGCCTCGTCTTTTTCGAGCCGGCTCGTACCGGTCGTCAGGTCAACGAAAAGGATTCTACCCTGCATGGCCGTCACCTCCACCTTCGGATTCACGTTCGACCATGGCGATGACACCGTTCGGGCAGTACTCCACACATTGGCCGCAATGGATACAGGCGATGGGAACCCCTTCTTCCTCGTCCCACTGCAGGGCGGCGATAGTACAGGCCTTCACGCAGGCGCCGCAGGAAGTACACAGCGTCCTCTCGAGCCTGACGCCTCCTCCGGGAGCAACCGTCAGGGCCCCCGTCGGACAGGCGGCGGCACAGTCGGGGTCTTCACAGCGCATGCAGACGCGGATGGAAAAGATCCCTTCCGTTCCAGCATAGGGGCGAACGCGCATGGCGGACTTGCCCGTCCCGCCAAGATTATTCAGCCGCCTGCTGCAGGCGTACATGCAGCTCAAACACCCCAGGCACCTGTCCCTGTTGATGACCTGAAGCACCTTGACGCCCATGATATCCCTCCCTCCGAGGATCCTCCGCGAAAGGCGGAGATCCTGGATGTTTTGCCTTTCTTGAGATGTCGGAGTACCCTGATTTAAAGATTCTCATTGCAATGACAAGGAGATGGGACAGGGTGCTCCCCTTCACACGGAAAGAGTTCTTCGATGTTTTCGAACGGCTCAACGGGTTTCTCCATCCCTGGCAGTACGGCGCCCTGGGCGCCGGAGCAGTTGCCATGGTCGCTTCCGTCTTCCCCTCCCCGCATACAAGTATAGCGGCAGCGGTAATACTCGCGGCACTTTGGCTCATCACGGGGGTTTTATATCACCTTGTTTTCTTCAGATCCATCAATCGCGCAGCTGTGATCTTCGGTATTTTTTTCATCATTGAAGCCGCACTCCTCTACTTTGACCGAATGGAGCTTGTTTTCGCAAGGGAATGGAACTTCAACCGGAACACGGGCATCATTATCATGCTTTATGCCTTCTTCGGGTATCCCTTGATCGGCAGGGCTCTCGGTCACTTCTTTCCCCGAAAGCCCGTCTTTGGTCTGACACCTTGCCCGCTTGTTATTTTCACCCTCGGAACCTTTCTTTCCATGGAGCCGGTCCCTCTTTCGCTTCTGCCTGTGCCGCTTGCCTGGTCGGCCATCGGAACTGTCGCCGCTATTCGAATGAAGGTTCGAGAGGATTTCGGCTTGACCGCAGCCGCTATACTTTTTCTGGTCCTTCAATTTTTGTAGGTTTTCCCGGGAAAACTTCGACGCGGCGGCAAAATCAATAGCTTATAATTGAATCATCACCGAAAGGGAGGATAAGTTCATGAAAAGGTCTTTATTCGCAAGAGCTGCTGCATTGCTGTTTATGACATCGCTTCTTGCTTCGGTCCCTGTTTTGGCGACGGCCGCGGAATTCATTGCGGACCTCTACCAGGAAAAAACGGGCAGCATCTCCAGCGGACGTGTCTTCGTCAAGGGACCCCTGATGCGGAAGGAAGTGCTTCACGCAGGCCTTGTCACCATCACCGTTTTCGATCTCGAGAGGGGAACGGCCTGGGTTCTGAACGCCAGGGCCCGGACCTATGCGGAGGTTCCCTCTGAACTCGGGGAACACCCCGTCCTCCTCGCGGAAAAATGGGAAGCCCTGGGAGATGTCAGTAAGGTCGGGACGGGCCGATTCGAGGGATACCGGTGTGATATCCTGCGTTACGAACAAACGAAGACCGCCGACGGCCCTCTCGTGCAGTGGATCGCCAGGGACCTCGGTTTTCCCCTCCGGACGGAACTGCCGGAAAAGCTCTTTCTTCTGGAATACAGGAATATCGAAGAGCGCACCGTCCCGAATGTCGCCTTCTCTGTTCCCCCGGGTTACCGTAAGGTCGCGGCACCGGGACGATAAAGGGGAGCATACAAATACGTCTTCAAGGGAAATGATGTGGTGCCCCTGATCGATCGCGCCAGGTATTACTATGCAGAATGTGACATGAATTGCGCCGAAAGCGTCTTCGCTGCGGCGGACGACGAATAGGCTCCTGCCGTCAGGACACGTCCTCTTCGAGGGCGGCGTTCACGGCGGCAATGCAATGAAGCTTCATGGTGTCAAAAAGCGGAACTTCCGTATGCTTCTGCTGCACCAGCAAAGGAATTTCCGTACATCCCAGGACAACCCCCTGGGCCCCGTTTTTGGAGAGTCTTTCGATGATCTCCAGGAACCGGTCCCTGGATTCGGGCAGAATCTCCCCGAAGGTCAGTTCCTCGTTAATGACATGATTGATGAACCGCCGGTCCTCCTCGCCTGGGATGAGAGCCTCTATCCCGTGCACCACCTTGAGGCGGTCCCTGTAGAAATCTTCTTCCATAGTGAATTTCGTCCCTAAAAGCCCGACGGTGCGAAAACCCTTTTCACGTATCGCCGCGGCGGCCGTGTCAACGATGTGCAACAGGGGAATCCCGACGGTACCGTCGGCCGCTTCGGCGACCTTGTGTATCGTGTTGGAACAGATCAAAAGCAGATCCGCCCCCGCCCTTTCCAGAATATCTGCGGCATCGGACACCTTTTCCCCGATGCTCGCCCATTCGCCGTTGTTCATGTGGTGGTCGAACTCCTGGAAATCAAAGCTCCAGAGGATCAGCTTCGCCGAGTGGGTCCCGCCGAGCTTTCGCGAAACCAGCTCGTTGATGATCCGGTAGTACTCCACGGTGGATTCCCAGGTGAGACCGCCGATCAGACCAATGGTCTTCATTTTTCGTCACCGCCTTTCACGGAGTTTTTGCCCATGCTTCATTCTGGAACATCTCGCCGTTTTTTGAGGATCGCCCGAGCAGCAACGATGCCGCTCGCAGAGGCCTGTATGACCCCGCGCGTCACCCCCGCCCCGTCGCCGCAGGCATAAAGCCCGGGAAGGACCGTCTGGAGGTCTCCGTCCAGGGCGAGCTTGAGGCTGTAGAATTTCACTTCAACTCCGTACAGAAGGGTATGCTTCCCGTTGATCCCGGGGATGATGGAATCCAGGGCCTGGATCATTTCAAGGATGTCCACCAGGTGCCTGTAGGGAAGGGCGAAGGAGATGTCACCGGGCTCGGCCGTCTTCAGCGTCGGAGTCACGAGCCCCCTCGCAATGCGTCCCGGCGTGGAGCGCCTCCCGTGCCTGAGGTCCCCCAGTCTCTGGACAAGCACGCCCCCCGAAAGCATGTTCGCCAGTCGGGCGATATGGCTGCCGTAACCGTTGGGATCCTTGAAGGGTTCCGTAAACTCCGTGGAAACCAGGATCGCAAAATTGGTGTTTTCCGTCTTCCTGTTGCCGTCCTTGTTGCTGTGACCGTTGACGGTCATGATGTCATGACTGGCGATGTATTCCGTGGTCACCTCGCCGTGGGGGCACATACAGAAGGTCCGGACGCTGTCGTCGAAGGTCGGCGTATCAAGAATCGCCTTGACCTCGTAAAACTGGTCAGTCACCGTCTCGGCCCAGCCGGCGGGGATCTCCACCCTGACACCGATATCCACGGGAAGCGATTCAATCTCAAGACCCAGGTCCTTCACGGTCCGCTCCATCCAGAACGCTCCTTCTCTCCCGGGGGCGAGGACCACCCGGGGGGCCGAAAGGGTCACGCCGTCATCGAGAAGGACTCCCGCAACGCCGCTGCCGGAAGTCAGGACCCTTTCAACGGTCCTGTTCATGACTACATCGCACTGTCCGGAGATCTCCTCGTACATGCTTGAGAGGATATCCCGCGAGCGGTCGGTCCCCATATGTCGAATCGTCGCCGGGATCAGGCGTAATCCAGCCCCGCTGGCCCTGATGGCAAGATCCCTTGCGAATTCGGTGTCCGGCTCGAAGACCTCGGGACTCGCCCCATGTTCGACGTAGAGTTTGTCCACTTCAGCGATCAAACCCAGAAGCCGCTGCCTGCCAACGTACCGGTCGAGGTTCCCGCCGAACTCCGGAGTGAGCGTCAGTTTGCCGTCGCTGTAGGCACCGGCTCCGCCCCAACCGCACATGACGTTGCACGGGTTACAGTGAAGGCAGTGGTCAACTTTGCCTTCCTTCAGCGGACATCGGCGGTTTTCTATGGGTTTCCCCTTGTCGACAAGGGCCACGCGGAGTCCTCCCTGTATGAGTTCCCGCGCTGCAAAAAGGCCTGCGGGCCCTGCTCCGACGATCACAACATCGTATCCAGGTTTCACCGTGCTCTCCCCTTTTGTGTGGCTGATTTCTTTATTATTATACCTTTCCATCGAGGGCTGGACGCCCTCCGGGAGTTAATGGCAGCCTCGCGGAGTCTTTTCAAGTTATTTCGAGAACCCCACCGGAAAATCCGGGCCATCCTTTACTGAGCCCCGCTTAGCTGGCATTGCGCCGCTTCTCGCCATTTGTAAGCCGCGGCACTAACCTTTATGGTTTTTACCGGCTTCGGGTCACGAATCAGAAGTGGTCCAAGGCACAAAACCTGGAGGTGTACATACGAGATGAGTGGCTTATTCGGTCTATGGGGCGAAAATGACGAGATAACCTTTCATACCATGATGGAGGAACTGAGGCACAGGGGACCCGATGCGACGGGAAGCGTGACAGGCGAGAATTTCAGCGTCGGACACTGCAGGCTCTCCGTCATGGACCCGGAAAAGGGCGATCGCCCCTTCTACAGCGAGGACGGGAACCTCTCGATAGTTTCGGATGCACGGATTTACAACTCCCGCGCTCTTCGCGACGAGCTCTCGAAACGCCACGAGTTCCAAACGGCAAACGACAGTGAAGTGATCCTGCACCTGTACGAGGAACTTGGGCCAAAAGCCGTTGAACAGCTCGACGGGATGTTCGCCCTTTGCATCACCGACGGGAATTCCCTCTTCCTTGCCCGGGATCCCCTTGGAATCAAGCCCCTCTACTATGGCAAGGATCCAAAGGGAACACTCGTCTTTTCCTCCGAAATCCAGAGCTTTCCCCACAATGTCAGCGAGATCAGGGAATTCCCCACAGGGAGCTGGTACCACTCGGAACACGGGTTTTCGCGTTATTACGAGATTCCGGAGGTCGAAACCAATGTGGATGCAGATGAGGAGGCCATCGTCGCGGATATCAGGGCAACCCTTGAACAATCGGTGGGAAAACACCTGATGAGCGATGTCCCCGTAGGAGTCTTCCTCTCCGGCGGGCTCGACAGCAGCATCATCGCGGCCCTGGCGACGAAACGCCTTTCCCCCCTGCACTCTTTCACAACGGGGACACCGGACAGCCCGGACCTCAATGCGGCGAAAGTGATGTCGGAACACCTCGGGACGATCCATCACGTCTATGAACTTACAGAAGAAGACATCGTCGACCATCTGCCCATGATCATCTCGAGACTTGAATCCTTCGACCAGGACCTGGTGAGGACCTCGGTACCCTGCTATTTCACATCCATGCTGGCGGCACGCTACGTCAAGGTCATACTCACCGGCGAAGGCGCCGATGAGCTCTTCGCAGGGTATACCTATTACAAGGATATCGACAGGCCGGAAATCCTGGCCCGTGAACTCCGGGCCTCCCTCGCGGGGCTGCACAACGTGGGGCTGCAACGCATCGACAGGATGACCTCGTCGCACTCCCTTGAAGGACGGTCACCCTTTCTTGACGGAGAGATGATTGCCCTGGGCCAACGGATTCCGCCCCGGCTGAAACTGAAGGGGGATCCACCCATGGAGAAATGGATCCTTCGGAAGGCCTTCGAGGAGGAACTCCCCGAAGGAATTGCCTGGAGAAAGAAAGAACAGTTCGACGAAGGAAGCGGCGTCATCGGCCTTCTCAAAAACATCGCGGACAAGGCCTTCCCGGGGGAAACCTGGAAGAAATTCCGGGACGCCAGGCCCCAGGTCCAGTTGCGATCCGCCGAAGAATGCTTTTACTACAGCATTTTCGAGAAAGTCTTCGAACAGCCTGACAACATGGCCGACATGGTCGCCCGGTGGAGCAAGCGGAAATTGCCGGCATGAGAACCGTTTCCATCGGTTTTACGCTTCGCAGTAGTATCTTATAGATGCGATAGAGCGGGCAATATGCTATAATATGAAGCCGGCAGGAATACGCCTGCCGGCTTCTTTTATCTTCCGGGCTCCTTTTTGCACACTACGGGTCATGATAATGGCAGCGCTTGAAAGGACATGACGTTTCCTTCACACTTTTGAATCCACAGAACAATTTTGCCCTTCCATTTCAATCTTCAAAGGCATGAAAGCAAAAGCATGTGTCAACAGGCTTCTTGTCCTTTCAAGGTACGCTCCATCACCGCGACGGAGACCCTCGTGGCAGTTTTCGATTTCAAAACCAGGGGAGGCGATACTCATCGAAAACATCCTGCTTTTTCTCAAGTACTACAACGATCGAATCCTCTTGGAGTTCCTGCAGCACCTGAAGATCATCGCCATCAGCATTCCCGTTTCCATCCTCGTCAGCGTGCCCATCGGTATCTACATCTCATCCCGGCCGCGGATCGCGAAGGTCGTGATCTACATCGCCGGCGTGCTGATGACGATTCCCAGCCTGGCGCTCTTCGGTATCATGGTGGTCGCCTTTGCGCCCTGGGGCATGGGGCTCGGGTTGGTCCCGGCCGTTACGGCCATTACCGTATATTCCCTCCTGCCCATCACGCGGAACACCTACACGGCGCTCAACAGCGTTTCGGAAGGGGTACTGGAAGCAGCCAAGGGCATGGGGCTGTCGAAGCGACAAACCCTGTGGAAGATACGGATCCCCCTTTCCATCCCGGTTGTCATGGCCGGTGTCAGGACATCGGTGGTTCTGGGCGTGAGTGTCGCCACCTTTGCGACCCTTGTCGGGGCCGGCGGACTGGGCTTTTTCATCTTTTCCGGCATAAGCAGGGCCAATTTCGCCATGGTTCTCGTCGGGGCCATCCTTGTGTCCGCCCTTGGCATCGGAGTCAACTGGTTTTTCATGCGGCTTGAAATATGGCTGACCCCTCGCGGGCTAAGAGTGGACAGGGAGTGAGAAGAGACCATGATCGAATATAAAAACATCACCAAATATTTCGGCGAAAAAACGGCTGTCAACGACCTGACGATGACCCTTGAAAAAGGCACAATCACTATGCTGATAGGCCCTTCGGGCTGCGGCAAAACGACCTCTCTCAAGATGGTCAACCGCCTCGTGGATCCCGACGAGGGCGACATCCTCATCAACGGTGACTCCATCTTCGACCTCGACCCGGTCACGCTGAGACGGGACATCGGCTATGTAATCCAGGAAATCGGACTCTTCCCCCATTATTCAGTTTTCGACAACATCGCCACCCTCCCGAGGCTCCACAAGTGGGATGAGAAAAAAATCAAGGACCGGGTCCATGAAGTCCTCAACATGGTCACCCTTGACGAAACTTACGCCGACAAGTACCCGCGCCAGCTTTCCGGAGGGGAACGACAGAGGGTCGGCCTTGCACGCGCCCTTGCGGCGGACCCGGAAGTTCTGCTCATGGATGAACCCTTCGGGGCCATCGACCCGATCAACCGCCTCATCCTGCAGCAATCCTTCCTGGAGATCCAGGAGGAGATCAAAAAGACCATCGTTTTCGTCACCCATGACATCAACGAGGCGATTCAGCTGGGCGACAAGATCGCCATCATGAACCAGGGGACCCTCATCCAGTTCGACACCGTCTCGGAAATCCTGGCGAACCCGGAAAACGAGTTCGTGGAGAACCTGCTCGGCCAGGACCGGAACCTGAAGGCCCTTTCACTGAAAAAGGCCAAGGATTACGCCGTCCAGGAAGGGTACATCAGCGTCTCGAAGGAAGCGGACAAGGAAGAGATCCGGAAGGAACTCGAGGACAAGGACCTGATCGTGGCCTACATCCTCGATTCCAGGGACCGCCTCCAGGGTCGATACTATATCGACAGGTCCGCAAAAAAGGTGGAGGGCAGATACCCCATCGTTCGGGAGACGAAACCCTACCGTGTCACGCGCAACACCAGCCTGACGGAGACCCTGTCGAGGATGCTGGAACACGGGGAAAAGAAGCTGCCCGTGGTCACCCGCGAAGACCGGCTGATCGGGGTCATCGACCTGGACGCCATCTTCGAGGAAGTCGAACAGGCCGAAACACCGAAGGGGGCGTGATCGCGTGGAATTCTTTACGTACCTCGCCGAAAATTCGAACCTGATCATGTCCTCTATCGTGCGGCATTTCGTCCTCTTTTTGATTTCCATGGCCTTTGCCGTAACGGTCGGGACGGGGTTGAGCATCGTCATCACCCGCGAAGGGCACGAAAAAATGGGCCAGGCCATCCTCTCCATAACGGGAGCCAGCCAGGCCGTACCCTCGGTGGCGGTCATCGCCCTGGTCTTTCTGTTCATCGGAATCGGCATGAAACCGGCTATTATTGCCCTGGTCATTTACAGCCTGGTACCCATCGTCTTCAATGCGACATCAGGGATTTTGAGCGTCGATCCGGGCGTCATTCAGGCGGCCAAGGGCATGGGCCTGACAAGGACCCAGAGGCTCTGGCGCATCAAGATCCCCCTTGCCATGCCGGTGATCATGTCGGGCATCAGAAGCGCCGCCACCATCAACATCGGCACCGTTACCGTGGCCGCAATCATAGGGGCCGGCGGGCTCGGAGACATCATTTACACGGGGCTCAAGCTCAACAGGCCTGAAATGATCCTCATCGGCGCGGGCTTTGCGGCCATCATCGCCATCCTGGTCGACACAGTGCTTTACTACGTGGAACAAAAGGTGACGCCCAAGGGACTCGCCTAGAACATATTTTGAAGGAGGTAATGCCATGAGAAAATTCCTGACTATACTTCTTGCGGTCTGTTTTTTGACCGTGGCGGCCGGGGGTGCCCTGGCGGCCAACATGATTCATGTGGGGGCGAAGAACTTCACCGAGCAGTATATCCTCGGCCACATGCTCGTCAAGATCCTGGAAAACGCAGGCTATGACGTGGACTCCACCATGGGAACGGGCAGCACCGTGACGAGGAAAGCCCTGGAAACCGGTCAGATCGATTTGTACCCGGAATACACCGGAACGGCCTGGATGCTCTACCTGAAACACGATTCGGTCATCACCGACCCAGAAGAACTTTACCAGAAGGTCAAGACGGAAGATCTTGAAGAAAACGGAATCGTCTGGCTCAAGCCCTCTGAAGTGAACAACACTTACGCCATGGCCATTACACAGGATGCCACCGGTACGATCGGTACCACCCTCTCCGACCTTGCCGCCTATGTCAACGAAAACCCTGAAAAAATCGTTTTCGGGATCAACCAGGAGTTCTACGAACGCTCCGACGGGTTTTTCGCCATGGCCGAGCACTACGGCATGAAGATCGACAGGGACCAGGTTCGGGCCATGGATACGGGGCTGACCTTCGAGGCCATGGAACGGGGCCAGGTGGATGTGACCATGGTCTTCGCCACCGACGGCAAGATCAAGAAATACAACCTTCACGTCCTGGAGGATGACAAGCAGTTCTTCCCGGTCTATTCCATGGCCGTCTGTGTTCGGAAGGACGTGCTCGACGCCCATCCGGATCTCCGCGAAATTCTCAAGCCGATCTCAGACCTGACTGATGCCATCATGCAGGAACTCAACTACCAGGTGGACGTCAAGGGGAAACCGGCGGAAATGGTCGCCGAGGAGTACCTGAAGGAACAGGGCATCATTTAGTCACCTCGCAAGGAACCCAAAAGGGCGGTGTCCCTTTTCCATGGTTGCACCGCCCTTGCTATTGATGATGGACATTCCGGAAGGCCCGGAACCTTCGGGCTGACAGACAAATTTTGAAGGAGGGCATATGATGAGGAAGTTTTTGACGGTGCTTTTGGCCGTATGTTTCATTACCGCGGCGGGTAGCGCCATGGCCGCGGACCAGATCAAGGTGGGTGCGAAGAACTTCACCGAACAATACATTCTGGGGCACATGATCTCCAAGCTGCTGGAGGACGCCGGATATGATGTGAAGACCACCATGGGGACCGGGAGCACGGTGACACGCAAAGCCCTCGAAACGGGACAAACGGACCTCTATCCCGAATATACGGGAACGGCCTGGATGCTGTTTTTGAAACACGACTCGGTCATCACCGATCCAAAAGAACTGTACGAAAAAGTCAGCACCGAGGACCTTGAAAAGAACGGCATTGTCTGGCTCGAACCCTCGGAAGTGAACAACACATACGCCATGGCCATCACCCAGGAGGCCACCGATACGATCGGCACGAGCCTTAGTGATCTCGCAGAATACGTCAATACCAATCCCGGCGAAGTGGTTTTCGGCATCGACCAGGAGTTCTACGAACGCTCCGACGGGTTTTTCGCCATGGCCGAGCACTACGGCATGAAGGTCGACAAGGACCAGGTCCGCACCATGGAAGTGGGCCTGACCTTCGAGGCCATGATGAACGACCAGGTGGACGTGACCATGGTCTTTGCCACCGACGGCAAGATCAAGAAATACAACCTTCACGTCCTGGAGGATGACAAGCAGTTCTTCCCGGTCTATTCCATGGCCGTCTGTGTTCGGAAGGACGTGCTCGACGCCCATCCGGATCTCCGCGAAATTCTCAAGCCGATCTCAGACCTGACTGATGCCATCATGCAGGAACTCAACTACCAGGTGGACGTCAAGGGGAAACCGGCGGAAATGGTCGCCGAGGAGTACCTGAAAGAAAAAGGGCTTATCTAGCACGTAGCGACTCTTTCGAAAACCCTTCGGTGAGGCGCGCCCTGCAGGGCGCGCCTTTTTCTATCCTGCTACAATGGACCTGCAGGGAATCGACATTCTTCCGGAGGAGGTCGAGAAAGATGAATGCTGTCAGGATCAAAAAAACGGGAGGGCTCGATTCCCTCATTGCGGAAAGCCTTCCCGACCCGAAACCATCACGGGGCGAAGCCCTCGTAAAACTCGAATACTGTGCCGTGAATCACCTGGATATCTGGGTCCGGATGGGCAATGTCCCGGTTTCGCTACCAAGAATTCCTGGCTCAGAGGGAGTCGGTGTCCTGGAAGCCCTCGGTCCGGAAACATCCTGGGACGGTGGCGCCGCTGTCGTCGTTACCCCCTGGATTTATCCCGGCGACCACCGCCATCAGCCGGTGAATGCCTACACAGGAGTGCTTGGCGTCGTCAGGGACGGCTGCTACGCGCAAAAAGCCGTCGTTCCCGTATCGTGCCTGCGCCCGCTCCCAAAGAACATGGAAAAGAAAAACGCGGCCGGCCTGACTTTGACTGCCGCGACAGCCTATCACATGGCAATATCCCTGGCCGGGGTCAAACCTGGAGACCGGGTCTTTATCGCCGGAGCCACAGGAGGGGTTGGTCTCGCCGCCATCCAGATCTGCCGCGCCGCGGGGGCGACGGTTTACGCCGCCTCGAGAAGCCCCGAAAAGAGGCATCGCCTGAAGGAATGGGGTGCTCATGGAGTTTTCGACACTTCCGGCGCCTACGACAGGGACGTTCGGGATACCACAGGCGGCCTGGGCGTTGATGTCGTTTTGGAAACCGTGGGGAAAACAACCTGGGAGAAAAGCATTTCCATCCTGAAACCCGGCGGCCGTCTCGCCTTCTGTGGTTCAACGTCCGGGCCTGAAATAACGATGAACCTGCAACGGATCTACAGGAACGAAATTTCCCTGCTCGGGTCCTACGGTGCCACACCAGCGGAAACTGACACCGTGCTGCGCCTTGCCGAAGAGGGACTCCTAGAAAGCGTCGTTGACAGCATCCTGCCCCTGGAACACGCCGCCGAAGCCCACAAGCTGGTGGAAGAGGCCGCCCACTTCGGCAAGGTCCTGCTGTCTATACCGGAATAATAAATGGAGGAATTCGGTGAAAAGAAAGGGCCGTTACGACGAACGGGACACCTTGTTTGCCCGGATGGCGTGGAGGGAAGGCGGCCACGCCCGGGAAGACTATTACAGGCGCAATCCCGAAAAGAAAGCGACCGACGATGCTCTTCGGGCGATGCCAGACCTCGGCAGCCCGGAAACCCCGACTTGGAATCCCCTTGCCTCGGCTGTCATCGACGGGGTTTTCCGCCTGCTTGCCGACTGGCATCCCCAGGTGGAGCGCCACCCGGCCGGAACCCGCCTTGTTCTGCCGCCGGAAGACTTGAGCCGGTGGGCGACGGGGACTGCTCTTCACCTCGGAGCCGACCTGGCGGCCCCGGTTCGCATGAAGCCTGAGCACTATTACAGCCACAGGGGCAGGAAAGAGGAATCTTACGGCGAACCCGTGGAGGAGATGCTGCCCTGGGGCGTTGCCATCGCCGTTTCCATGGATTCGGAAATGATTCACAGCGCTCCCCTGGCTCCTGAGACGGTCGAGACCGTGCGGGGCTATCTCCGGGCGGCGGTCCCCTCCCTTGCCCTGGCCTACGCCATCGAATCGGCGGGATACAGGGCGAGAGTTCACATGGACGGGAATTACCTCGTCGCCGCCAAGCGGGTAGCCGAAGACGCCGGGCTGGGTGTGCGGGGACGGCATGGCCTCCTGATAACGAGGCCCTACGGCCCGTCCGTCCGCCTGGGTGTCGTGACCACAGACATGCCTTTGACCGATTCGGTGCCGGATACGGCTGCAGAAGCCGTAAAAACCTTTTGCTCCGCCTGCGGCAGGTGCGCAAAACTGTGTCCCGGAAGGGCCATAGCAGGCGGGGACAACGAGGAACCTTCTTTTATTCCGGATGCCTGCTACAAGATCTGGAGGACCCTCGGCACCGACTGCGGAGTCTGCATCAGTGCCTGTCCCTTCACCGAGGGGACCGTGAAATGGGACGCGCTGGAAAGGGCGGAAAACCCCGGAGACTACGCACGTTCAGTCATTGCGCCTTTTAAAGCTCGGCCCTTCAGAAAGGACCCACCACCGTGGCTTTCGGCCGACAAAAGAAATTTCGACACGGACCAAAGAGAAGGATAAAAACACGAAACCGCTGACGAAAGGGATGATTGCTTTGGCAGAAATAACCCCAAAGCTTCGCGAGGCCCTCCTGAAACTGCAGAAGACGGAGATCACAGAGCACCGGATTTACACGCGCCTTGCCCGCAAGATGGACGGGGAGAACCGGAAGATCCTCGAGCGCATCGCCAAAGATGAAAAGCGACATGCCGATACCTGGCGAGGTTACACGGGAACCGATGTCAAAGCAAATCCCCTGATGGTCGCCTTGTACATGTTTTTGGCCGTTCTTTTCGGGATCACTTTCGCCATCAAGATCATGGAACGGGGCGAGGAATCTGCCGAAGAAGCCTACGATTCCATCGGTGATGAGATCGCCGAGGCCAGAAAGATCATGCACGAGGAAGAGGAACACGAGGAAGCCTTGGTCAATCTCATCGACGAGGAAAGGCTCAAATACATCGGATCCATGGTCCTGGGCCTGAACGACGCACTGGTGGAACTCACCGGCGCGCTGGCGGGATTCACCTTCGCCATGGCGAACAGCCGGCTTGTGGGCGTGGCGGGACTCATTACCGGCGTGGCGGCCACGCTTTCCATGGGCGCCTCGGAGTACCTCTCCCAGCGTTCAGACGAAGGGGAGCTGCACCCCATCAAGGCCGCCGTTTACACGGGTGTGGCTTACCTGGTGACGGTCACCCTTCTCGTGGCGCCCTATTTCCTTGCGACCAATGTGTACCTGGCGCTTTTGTGGGCGCTTTTCGATGCCCTCTGCGTCATCCTGTTTTTCTCGTTCTTCGTTTCCGTTGTCAGGGATACGCCCTTCAGGCCGGCCTTTCTGGAAATGGCTTTGATCAGTTTCGGAGTCGCCGCCGTGTCATTCGCCATCGGCCTCATTGCCCGCCGGTTTTTGCCGGTGGACCTTTAAAGATACCCGTTTCGAGGAGGTTCCTCTTTCATGTCTGGATGCACCATTTCACCTGAAGCGGTTACATCAGCCCAAAGGTTCCACGGCCACTGGTGCCCCGGTCTGGCCACGGGGATCCGTATCGCCGAGATGGCCCTGCGAGAGGTCGGTTCAAGCGCAGATGAAGAAATTGTCACCGTCGCCGAGTGCGATAACTGCTCCGTCGACGCCGTGCAGTTTCTGACTGGCTGCACCGTGGGGAAGGGAAACCTGAGGATCGAGAACCTGGGGAAGACGGCTTTCCGCTTCTACAGGCGAAGCGACGGGAAGGCCGTCCGGATCGTGCGGAAACCGCGTCCCCTGAAAACGAAAAACCCCCGGGAAACGGACCTCAGGGACAGGTACGTATCGGGGGCCCTCACACCGGACGAACAAAAAGAGTACGCCCGTATGCGTGAGAGACAGTGCGATTCGATCATGGCCGCGGAGCTCGACGACCTTCTGGAATGCAAAAGCTGCGACGTACCCATGCCCCTGAGGGCGCTCATGACGGACAGCCTCGTCTGCGGAAAGTGCGGCGAGGAAGTCATGGAGACAAAGACGCGGAATCTCAGGGGACAGGTACTCTGCTTTCGCTGTTTCCAACAGGAAGGCGGACTCTAGCTGACGTTGCCGGGCACCTCGCCGAAAGGTCCGCGCCCCGCTGCCGCCTCGTTTTTCGATCTTCTCAGCCCAGGGTCTCGATTTTCACGTTATCGCCTTCAGCGATTTTCTTCAGGGGCGAAAGGTCCCCTTCCATGCGACCGACCACAGTGACGGGACCTGCCGGACGAATTTCACCCGGAGCGCTCATGGGCGTCGCACCAAAAAACAGGCACAGGGCGTTTCCTGGAGGCCAGTAGCCGATATCCCCCATCTCCACCGTTTCCTGCCCGTTCTCGTTTTCTGCCTCCAGCGGGACGGGAAAGTAGATCTCGTCCCCCCAGGTCCTGGCCTTTCCCTCGAGGGGAAGCAGATTGCCTATCGACGCTGCCGTTTTTGAATCCGAAAGGGTTCCCTCCACCACGATGTCACCAGATATGATGCGGATTCGCTTTCCCATGGAGCAGCCTCCTTTCGTCTCAGGCGCTTTTGTGTTTTACAATCAGTATAGAAATATCCGAGAGAGAGTCAAAAGAAAGGAGGCCCAAAATGGAAAAGCACGCCGTCACGAGGTTTCCCGTACACGACCTGATCAAAAAACGCTGGAGCCCCCGGGCGTTCACCGATGAGCTTCCCTCCACGGACGACCTGGGTGCGATGCTCGAGTCCGCCCGCTGGGCGCCGAGCTGTTTCAACGGCCAGCCCTGGCGGTTTCTTATCGGCCGGAAGGATCAGAAAGACCTTTATGAAAGAATCCTCTTTTGCCTGAGGGAGAAAAACCAGATGTGGGCGAAGCAGGCCCCGGTCCTGGGCATTCTTGCCATCCGCCAGGACTTCGAATACAACGGCAAACCCAATCGCTGGGCCAATTTCGACGGAGGCCTCGCCATGGCACAGTTCATCCTTCAGGCAGAGGCCCTTGGCTGGTCGGTCCATGTCATGGCCGGGCTTCACAGGGACAAGGCGAGGGAAATCTTCGGGATCCCGGAAAATTTCGAGCCTCACGTCGCCTTTGCCGTGGGCAGGAAAGGTGATCCGGACACGCTCCCCGGCGATTTCCCCGATCAGGAACGACAAAATCGGGAACGGAAACCCCTCGAGGATCTCGTTTTTTTCGAAGTATGGGGGAAAACGGCCGACTGGCTTTTCCCCTGATGAATGTGCTTGACGGGAAGACGGGAAAGTTCTATTTTTGGATACGTTCCGCCGCTTCGGGAAAGTTCCCGGGACGGCGGCAACCGTACAGATAACGGGAGAAGTCCTTCGGGAAGCCGGTGAAAATCCGGCACAGCCCCGCTACGGTAAGGATGACGACGCATGCACAAGCCACTGGCCTCACGAGCCGGGAAGGCGCATGCCGAGGATGACTCCGAGTCCGGATACCGAACCTTCTCCAGGCGCCTTTTCCTCCGCGAGGGCCAGGAGGGAAGCGTTTGCACAACGGTATGGGCCCGCAAGGGTCCATTTTTTTTGGCCCCAAACCACCTTGCAGGAGGGGCGGGAAATGTTCGTGCAAAAGGCAAAAGGAAAAACGGCGGCAATACTGGTTTCGGCGCTGGTGGCTGTTTCAGCCGCGACAGCGGCATGGGCGGAAGACGTGGTCGTCCTTGAACCCGAAGTTGTGACGGGCTCGAGGATCTATACCAGTCTTGAGGAAATTCCCTCGGCGACCTACGTGATTGACAGGGAGGAGATCGAAAAAAGCGGGGCCGGGGAACTGAATGAAATCCTGGCTCAAATCCCGGGAATCTATACAGCTTCACGGAACGGGAAATCCCAGCAGGTCGATGTCAAGATCAGGGGCCTTGCGACGGAACTTCTTGTCCTGGTGGATGGTGCGCCCTACCATACCGGAACATACATTGCCCCGGGCGCAGCAACAGATCTCCGCTCGATACCCCTTGAAGAAATCGAACGGATCGAAATCGTCAAGGGCGCGGGATCTGCCCTGTACGGGTCAATGGCGGCTGCAGGCATTATCAATATCATCACACGGGAAGTTGAAGGATCCGGTGTCTCCATCCTTGGCCAGGCAGGCGCAAATGATTGGAAAAGAGGCTCCATAAACGCCTGGACAAAAGACAACGGCTTCGGTATCCGGTTTTGGTATTCGAAGTCCGAGGAAGGCGAAACCCCTTTGTCGGTCTACAACCCTGCAGGAAGACCTGCATCAACAAACGACGGGACCGTCGACGAGAGCCTCGAATACAATGAACAATCAGCAGGGTTGAAGCTTCAGAAAGGCCCACTGACATTCAACGCATCCTGGGGAGAATACGACTCCAGGTGGACATATTTTTTAGCCCCAAACAGACAGGAAAACACATTCTCCAGGTTCAACCTGAAATGGGAGGAAGGCCCGAACAGGTTCATGGTCTATCACCACAAGCATGAAAGGGACCAGTGGGACAGTTGGGGACAATACAATTATGACAACAAGGCATGGGGAGGGGAATTCTCGCAGAGGACAACCTGGGGGGACTCCCTTGTCTCCTGGGGGGCGGCGTTCCGGAAAGAAGACATTTCCTATGACGAAGGGATCCCGGTCAACCGTGAGCGGACGAACTACGCCCCTTTCCTTGAAGTTTCCAAACCCGTCGGTGAGGTTATCCTGAACCTGGGGCTCCGTTACGAAATCTGGGACCAGGACGACGCCGAGGACTACGAAGAGTTCATTCCCAAGCTGTCGTTTCTGTACCAGACACTCGAAGGTTCCACCTGGTACCTGTCTGCTGGGCGTTTCTTCGCCATGCCAAGTATATACCAGCTTTTTGGCAGTCCCGTTTATGGCATCAGCTCCAACTTTGATCTCAAGCCTGAGAAAGGCTACAGCTACGAACTCGGCGTCAAGGGGACGGACCGGTCAGGTCCCTGGAACGTGGGGCTCTTTTACATGACCATGGATGACAAAATCCTGTGGCAAGCCACGTCGCTGTATGAGAGTCATTACGAAAACGTGGATGAGTTCCGTACCTGGGGAATCGAGGCGTCAAGGACCTGGTCTCTCAACGAGCTTTGGGACTTTTCCCTCAAAGCCGCGTGGATGCGTGCCGAAGAAAAGGCGGAAACAGACACGACCTGGACCAGGTCAACAGTTCCGGAATGGGATGTCAACGCCACCCTCGCTTACGGACAAGGACCATGGGCGGGCGAAATGACGGTCAACTATTTCGGGAACAGGAACGAGGGCAACGTGGAATCTGACGTGACCACTGTCGACGCGCTGCTGGAATACAAATTCGACGACTCCACGCTCCGCCTTTCTGTGTATAACCTCTTCGACGAGGAATTCTGGCAGACGGAAGCATGGAACACTTATTACTGCGGCCCGGAGAGGCAAGTCTACCTCACTTGGGAATACACATTCTAGAGATGCAGGACCGAGGCGCGAGGCGCCGATTCGGTGAATCGAGTCTTGCCTTGGAAAAGCCGCGCCTGGCCGTATCCAATACATCGAGTCCAAGAAAGAAAGCACGATTCAAAAAGCGGCACTCCTTCCGGAGTGCCGCTTTTTTTGACGAATTTCGCTTACTTGTTTCATCTTTCCATGAAACCTGTCGTGGAATAGAATATCCCTTCAGCAATTATGGCCTGGTCGATCACCTTTGCGTTTTGCGGGGTCTCGCTTCTGCTTCACCTGTCCCTCTTTAGCCATGCTTCAAGGATATTGACGCAAAAACGGCTCCAACCGCTTCGGCAAGGTCTTTCGGGGCGATGAGAAGCTGGAGCCCGCGCATGCCGGCACTGACGCAGATCTTCTCGAAACCCAGGGCACTTTCGTCGATAATGACGGGAAAATCCTTTTTCGTCCCCACAGGTGATACGCCGCCTCTGACATAGCCTGTGAGAGGTTGTATCTCCTTCAGGTGGACCATCTCGGCCTTCTTGTCGCCCCGCGCGGCGGCCAGTGCCTTGAGATCGAGCTCAGCGTCGCCAGGGACACAGGCCAGACACACCCCGTTCCTTTCGCCGCGTGTCACGAGGGTCTTGAAGACCTGCTTCGGGGGAAGGCCGATCTTGGCTGCCACCGCCTCTGCCCCCGGATCCGAGGGGTCGACGTAATAAGCCATCAGTTGAAAGGGTACACCCCTGCTTTCAAGGATCCGTACCGCATTGGTCTTCTTTACGCCTTTTCCCATGCCTTGAAAGTCCTTTCCGCAAAAACACACCCGATGGACGCGGGACCGGTTTCCCCGTCGAAGGAACACCCCTGTTTGAATATTTCCACGCATGCTTCTGCAACGTCCCTGTCGTTAAAAAATTTCCGCCATTTTTAGAGACCTCGGTCATGGCCGCCACAATCCCAAAAGCGGGCCCCTGGGAGGATAGGGCTTCCACCAAGTCGGCCACGGCCGGAACCCCGCCTTCTCCCCGGGGATCTGGGTCTTTCCGATGTCATGGATCGATGCCCCTATCAGGCTCCATAGCCATGATACAATGCGGCAATTGATTACGAAAGCCTGCATGCATGGAGCGGGGCGCTTCCGGGCGCCCCGCTCCACATCTCTCGTGTTATCTCGACCACGGTCCGCCGTGGTCGGCGGAATCCTGAACTTCCTTGTAGGCCAAAGACAGCCCCTCAAAATCGTATTCCGGATCGAGATGTCCCCCGGCGCCACAGTGATCGTGAATGCTTTCCTCGTTCCATCTCAGCTCAGTCATCGCTCACGCCTCCCCTTGTCAACGATTTATCTTTCGCCGCCGGCTTCGACCCGGACGATCCGGACAGCCTTTCCCGACGACCGTTCAACCGCTCCCGGGTTTTCCAGGCGGAGCCCCACCCGGATTCCCAAAACCTCGTGCAGGGCCTTGCCGACCCGTTGCCGGAGCCTTTCTTTTTCCTCTCTGTCAAGGAAATTCTCGTTCTCGCATACCACCGTCAGTTCCTTGAGACCTTTCCTTTCCGTCACCTCAAGAAAATAGTGGAGGGAAACCTCAGGGATCTGTCCCAGAACCGCCTCTATCTGTGAAGGAAAGACGTTCACTCCCCTGATGATCATCATATCGTCGCAACGTCCCTTGATTCTGTCGATCCGGAGGTCATCCCTGCCGCAGGGACAGGGACCTGGCAAAAAGCGTGTCAAATCCCTTGTACGGTACCTGATGACGGGCATGGCCTCCTTGGTCAGGGAGGTGATGACCAGTTCTCCCGTTTTGCCCTCTTCAACGGGAAGCCCTGTGGCGGGATCTACGATCTCGAAGAGGAAATGGTCCCAATTCGCGTGAAGACCGGTCTTTTCGGGGCACTCCATGGCCACGCCCGGGCCTATCACTTCGGAGAGGCCGTAGGAATCCAGTGCCGTAACGCGGAGGGATTCCTCGATACGGTCCCGCATTTCAGCCGTCCAGGCTTCGCCGCCGAGGATGGCCAGACGGAGGTTGAGCCTGTCCCTGAGCCCCCTTTTTTCGATCTCTTCGGCAAGATAAAGAGCGTACGAAGGCGTGCTCGTGAAAACGGTTGTGCCGAGATCTTCCATGAGCATGATCTGGCGGCCCGTAAATCCGCCCCCCGTGGGAATCACCATGGACCCGAGACGCTCGGCCCCATAGTGGAAGCCAAGGGCGCCGGTGAAAAGCCCGTATCCGAGGATCACCTGGAAAACATCGTCGGCGGTCATGCCCGCCCTTTCAAGGCATCGGGCCATGCACTCCGACCAGGAATCAAGATCGCCCTGGGTGTAGGAAACCACCGTGGGCTTTCCCGTCGTCCCCGAAGACGCGTGGACCCTTCGGACATCGCGCCTGTCGCAGGCCAGAATGCCCATGGGGTACTGATCCCTGAGATCGTTTTTCGTCATGAAGGGCAGCCGGCGCAGATCTTCAAGGGACCGGATGCCTTCGGGGGAAAGGTTTCGGTCTTCCATCCGTGCCCGGTAGAAAGGAACTCCCTCCCACATCCGCCGAACACTTTTTCGGAGATTCTCAAGCTGTGCTTCCTCGCGCTGTTTCATTTCAATCAGCTCCTCTCACCGGGAAAACGAATAAAAAAAGGCCGGGGTCCCCGTCCTTTTCGGGAACCCCGGCCTCTTGTCGGCTCACGGACGCCTAACCGTCGAACCGCAGAGGGGGTTCCACGCCGCTAAAATAATAAAAGCCAAAGCAATTCATCAAAAGAGCCGTGCGTTCCCTCTGCATGCCAGCGTCCTCCTTTTTACCAGATTTATTGTGCATGCTTATATCACTTTATCCAGTAGTCGTCAAGCGCCGGGGAACCTCCCCCTGTGATCAGCATCACCGGTCGTTCATGGCCTCCTGAAACAGTTCGTCCCTGAAAGCTGGAGTATAGCGCCCCTTCCCCCGGCTTCGCTCACCGAAAAGGATGGCGTTCACCGGACAGATACCGATGCACCGCATGCACCGGAGACAGTCGTTTCCGCGAAGGAACTCCGCCTTTCCCTCCTGCATTTCGAGATTTTCGTCGGGGCATTCCTTGACGCACCGTCCACATCCGATGCACCGGTTTTTGATGACCTTGAAATCCTTGTAAAGTCGTTTTTCCATCAAATGGGTCGCCACGAAGCCCGTTAATTTGTTGATCCATCTCTTCCGCCCGGGGTCATGAAACGGGTTTTCCCGGAACGCTTCCACCCGCTCATGGACCTGATCTCCGAATTTCCGTATTTTCTGCAAAATTCCCTTTTCAAAACGGACCATCTTCCTGTACATGAAATGATCGGGGGCGAAAAAGGTCCGCGCCCCGTTTGAAGGGCATTTGAAGCTCTGCCTGGCCACGGTCATATACCCTTTCTCCCGCAGTCTTTCCGCGGCGCAGGTCAGGCTGTCTCCCGAACTCCAGGCGTGGGTGGAAAAAACAAAGGCCGCGGCCGGCCCCTCCTTTCCGGGTAAATTCCCGAAAAAGGGTTCGAAAATCCTGGGATAGCACAACCCATAGGACGGGAATCCCACTCCCAGGACATCGGCATCGATATCCGCTGCACGTATTTTCTCCACGGGCCGGGTTTCCCCGGTGTACCCGTGTTTTTCCAGCCTTTCCAGAATGGCGTCGGCAACAAGCCGCGTGTTTCCGGTTCCCGAGAAATAGGCGATGAGTATCCGCATGTCCTTTACCATCCTCTTGTTCCGGGTTTATCCTGAAAACACGGGAAATGATCGCATCAGAGACAAAAAAACCAGGCGACCCCTTTCCCGTCGCGATACCCCGTTTTCCTTTATCACAAATCACTGCCCCCGTAAAGGAGGATGTCCCTTGGCTGAGTCTGTCAGGAGGAAGGCCATTATATCCGTCATTGGTGCTTCCAGTCCATCCAAGAAAGATTACGACCTGGCCCTGGAGGTCGGCAGGCTCCTCGCGGAGGAGGGGCTCATCGTCGCCTGCGGGGGTCTCGGAGGCGTCATGGAGGCCGTCTGCAGGGGAGCTGCGGAAAAAGGAGGCCTCTCTCTCGGATTTCTGCCCCGGGAGCCCGACGCGGCAAACCCCTATGTCACGATCCCCGTTCCTACGGGACTCGGCGAGGCCAGGAACATCCTGGTCGTTTCCACCGGTGCGGCTGTCATCTCCATCGGGGGTTCCTTCGGGACTCTTTCGGAAATGGGGTTTGCCCTGAAACTCGGCAAGCCCCTAGTCGGGCTTGATACGTGGACCGTCACCGACGACGGAGGAAACAGCTACCCCCGGATGAGGGCATCATCACCGCGGGAAGCGGTGGAAATGGCCTTGAGTTGCATCGGCGGAAGGGCCTGATGCCGTAAAAAAGATGAACCCTCGCCTCAGGCGGGCGGAGCCAGTGCAGGACGCCGTTTAAGCGGCTCGAGCCCGAAGGCGGGGTCCCAGTGGAGGATCTCCATCCTGCCGTCTTGGTGCTCGACCAAAACGGAACAGTGTTGCACCCAGTCGCCGCAATTGCAGTACACCAGGTCCCGGAGCTTCCGGAGCATGGGCAAATGAGTGTGACCGCAGATGATACCGTCACATCCCTGGCGCTTTGCTTCGTCCGCCAGGGACTTTTCGAACTGTTCGATAATGCCCGCCGCCACGCGGAACAGGTTTTTCACCGTTCCGGCAAAAACCTTTTTGTGCATCCCCAGTTGCTGCATGACGGTGTTCACACCGGCATCCGCCCAGAGCAACAGGTCGAAAACCCGGTTGCCTAACGCCTCCAGGCGCGCCGACTTTTTGACGAGACGATCGAAGTCGTCGCCGTGGGCTACGAGGAATCGCCTCCCGTCGACGGTCTCGTGAATCGCCCGCTCTTTGAGGTTGGCGCCGGCGAAAAAACCGCCGAACCAGCGATCAAGAAAAGCGTCATGATTACCTGTGATGTACGTCACAGGCGAGGTCCGCGCATGCCGGAGAATTTGCTCGACCACCTTTCGGTGAGGCGATTCCGACGATCTGAAGCGGCGAGTCTTCCTCCCGTCGAGGAAATCGCCGACGAGGTACAGGGCATCGCACCGGATCCCCGACAAAAAGACGGACAGGTCGGAAGCCTTGCTCCACCGGCTTCCAAGATGAACGTCTGACAAAAAAACACTTCTGAAACGGGTCATTGATACACCACTCCCGGAATACCCGAAGGCCGTCACATTGTACCATCGGCATGTCCCGATGCAAGGGATACATCGCTGGATTGTCAGGAATTCCGCTTGCGGTACGGAGCCACGTACTCCCTTCACAGGCACCCCGCGAGCACCCTTGTCATGCCCCCGATCGCATTTTATAATGCATAATACATTTTCAACAAAGGATCACGCAGTCAGGCTGGAGAAGACACCCTGCAACCAACAGCTCCTGTTGCAGCATTTTTGTACCTGGTCATCTCTTTTCTTTCATTCCACTGACAATCCACTTTATCAAATACAATCCGCCCGGATACGTTCGGCTACACCAGACTGGAGAGCGCGAGAATTGCCGTCAACGTTTCTTCTCGCCGTAAAGACAAAACCTTCAAGGAGGGAACAGTCATGGCAAAGAAAAAGGGACGTCTCGATTTCATCAGGATGAAAAAGGAGGGTGAACAGGTCGCCTGGGTGACGGCATATGATTTCCCCACGGCTTCTTTTGCGGAACAGGCCGGGATGGACATGATCCTCGTGGGGGACTCCCTTGGTATGGTGGTTCTCGGATACCAGGGCACGGTCCCGGTAACCATGGAGGACTGCATCCGGCACAGCCAGGCCGTGAGAAGGGGCGCCCCGAACACCTTCTGTATCGGTGACCTGCCCTTTCTTTCATACCAGACCTCTGACAGCGAAGCCGTCTACAACGCCGGCCGATTCCTGAAGGAAGCCGACATGGACTCGGTTAAGCTTGAAGGCGGCAAGCGGGTCCTGTCAAAGATCAAGGCCATTGCCGACGCGGGTATCCTCGTCATGGGGCACATCGGCCTGACGCCCCAGAGCTCTGGAATGCTCGGGGGGTTCAAGGCCCAGGGGCGGGACCCCGAGAGCGCCCGGGCACTGATCGAGGACGCCATGGCGATCCAGGAAGCTGGAGCCTGGTCGATTCTCCTGGAGGCGGTCCCCCCGGAACTGACGCAGTTTCTGGCCAAAAAACTTGAAATCCCCGTGTACTCCATCGGGGCCGGCAGCCCTTGCGACGGGCAGGTCCTGATCTGCGGCGACATGCTGGGGCTTTTCCAGGCTTTCACGCCCAAATTCGTCAAGAAGTACGCCAACGTGGCCGAAATTGAGACAAAGGCCTTCAAGGAGTACATCGCGGACGTCAAGGAAGGCAGGTTCCCGACGGACGAGCATTGCTACCACATTCTTCCCGACCGTGAAGAGGAATATTACAAGATGCTCAAAGAATTCGAGTAAGACGGGACAATGAAACAGGGAAAGGTGAGGGGCACGGTTTCAAGAAACCGCGCCCCCCCACCTTACCCGCGCGTTTTCTCCTTAAGCACTTCAACAAAACCCCTGTCGCCGTCGACAACCACAAGGTCGCCGGTTTGTATGAGCTTGAAGGGGTCCGTTTCAAGATCCGTTACCACGGGGACTCCCGTCACGACGGCGGCCACCGCCGTCCGGGAATCCATTTTCGGGAAAACCATCGCCGCCGGACCGATCCCCGCCACACGGGCCGCATGGAAATGGCATGACCACCCGTTGGATCCCTTGCCGCCGGAAAGAACCATTACAGCGTCTTTTATGCTCATGCCTTCAAAGGGATGCCCCTTTTCTATGACGATTCCCGTCTTTTCATCCACACCGCTCCACCCCTGTATGGCCTGCCTGCTGACCATGGCCCTCCCCTGCGCCACGCCGCCGACGGCTCCACGGCCCAAAATTCGAAGTGTTTGCATCTAGCGTCCCTCCCAGCGCCCCGTTAGGGCCGATTCCAGGCATTCTTCCATCGACCCGTAGTAGACCTTCGACTGCGTGGCCGGCCTCACGTAGTGGGCCTGTTTGGCCGAATCAAAGGCGAGTCCCGGGCCCTCACGGGGAAACCTTTCGCTTGTGAGCGGGCAGCTGCTTGTCAAAAGGGATCCTCCTGAATCTTCAATGGCTGCCGTGTACCCGCACCTGTCGGCGATTTCCTTGAAGGGGAGGGCGGTCCATACCTGAAGGGTGACATCGGGATGAATCTTCCACCCTTTCAGGAAGCCGGCCGCTTCCTTCAGCTGATCCAGCGTATAGTGAGGGCAACCGAGGCTGATGAAACCCACTTCGCCGCGCTCCGCTTCGGAAAGCATCGATCTCGATTCTTCAATGTCACGGGAAGACACGGCTACCCGCTCCAGCCCACTGAGCCCTCCTGTGGCCTGCTCCAGCGTGGCGGCTTCCGGCGTGATCCCCACCATGTGGCACAGTTCCGGGCCACCGGTGGTAGCCATGGACGCGAAAGCCGACTTCAGGGTCGTGATATCAGGCCGCGGGAATCCTGACGCAAGAACGGGGATCCTCCGGGGCGGCGTCATCCTGCCGATGGTGTAGCCCAGAAGGTCCCAATCCGTCAGCGTCTCGACAGGGCATTCCACATCGAAAAGAAGGTCCCCCTTCCTGTTGTCCATGACGTGCAACCCCCAAAGGGGCGTCCGACCGCAAACGGCCGACCAGAAACCGGCCTCAAGGCCGTCTGCGTGTCCGCAGGCGCCCCAAAGGGAATTCATCACCAAAACCGCGTGGGATTCGCTGGTCACGTAATGCTCCCCCATGAGGGGGATGAACCCCAAAAGGTAGGGAATACATGAACCGACCAAATGAACCCCCGCTTCCAGGCAGCGTTCCAGATATGCCTGGTTTCTTCGGGCCTCTTCGGCGGAAACACCCATCCTTTCCCAACCCACCGGGCACATGGGGCCTACGTCTGACTGGGCAAAGCAGGAGACTTCGTCGAAAACGAGGCGCTCGGCGGAGCAAAAATGCATCTCGGAAATAACAACGTCTATGTCGTCGGAATCCAGCACCGAAAGGTAGGAATGGGCCCCGCAGAACAGGTGCGCCTTCGTCACCCGGCACAACTCGTCGGCACCGACGACCCCAGCGTAGGCCACCACGTTCTCCATGGCCTTCTGCTTCAGCGGTCCCAGGGAACCGTCGAGCATCCGTTTTTCCTCATCGGTAAGCTTCATGGGAACCTCCCGGGTGCCAATGCAGCAAAACACCGCCTCTCACAGATGGGTACGCAAGCTTTCGGTTTTGCGAGCCCGACAGCATCGACAAGAAGGTCACGGTTTAACCCAGGTCCCGACTCCCTGCTCCAGTGCCCTTTCATAAATCAGGCGGCCGGTCATGACATCGTGGCTGGCGATACCCATGAGGACGGCGCCCCGCAAGCCTTCCCTGACGGGATCCTTCATCCCTGCGCAGATCTCTCCCATGTCGGCGTAAATTTGCTCCCGGGCGGGGTATCCGTCCTGAAAGTACGGGGACCACCCCTGGGTTTCCAGATACTGGTTCTTGTCGTCACAGACAAAAACCCCGCCTGTCATGATTTCGGCATCCAGGGATGAATCATAGTCCACGGAAATGGCGAGGACGTCTTTTTTCAGCCAGTCCGAACGCACGAAACGTTGTGGTTTTTCAAGGATGGGCGCGCAGGTAATGACCACATCGGCGCCTTGTACGGCGGATTTAGCATCCCCGCAGGGGACGAAAGTTGCACCCGGAAAGTGCGGCGCGAGGTTTTCACGGTATTTTTTTACCTGTTCGGGAAAGATGTCGTAGATCCGAACTTCTGCAATTTTCGGCAGGACTTCCTTCATGGCCAAAAGGTTCGTCGTCCCCTGGACACCGAGTCCTATGACGGAAACCACGCGCGAATCAGGGTCGGCCATGTGCTTCGCGCACACCCCGGAAGCCGCACCTGTCCTCCAGGCTGTAATCCAGTTCGCGTCCATCACCGCTTTCAGCAGGCCCGTCTCACAGTCGTTCATGCACCAGATCCCGTTGATATAGGGCAAACCCTTTGCCTGGTTGGTGGGAAAACCAGAGGCCCACTTGATGCCCATCACATCGATTTCACCGCCCACCCAGCAGGGCATGGCGTGGATATAGCAATCCGGCCTCGGATGAACTCCGATCTTCGCCGGAAGCTCCACCTTGCCCTCACCCTTGAGCCTGAAGCCTTCCTCGACGGCTTCGATGACCTCCTTCATCGTCAACCCGAGCGAGGACACGTCCTCCTGCGATAACCACAAAACATCAGGTATCTTCATTTTCAGACCATCCCCCATGCAGTTTGCGGGCGGGACCCCCGTTGTGTCCCCCGCTGATGAAGCCTTTTTTGTTTTTCATATCAGGTCCACCACATCGATGTCCTTTCTCACCATAAGGTCCTGTGCGTTGCAGTATCTGTCGTATTCTTCGACTTTCCGGTGAACGCTCTCGCTGTCTTTCAGGTAAACCCCCGTGAGCAGGGCATGTACAAGTGCCATTACCGCAGCCAGCGGATCCATGAAGGTAATGTATTTCTGGGGCACGATCAGGGCGTGCGTCGTATAGGGGATAATCGGGGAGGACATGCAGTCGGTCACCCCGACGATGGGAACGTCCTTTTCCTGAAGATACTCAAGGATATCCTGGGTCGGCCTGGGATACCTCGGGAAACTGAAGACCAGCGCCATTGAATTCCCCGGGAGCTTCCTTATGGTCATGAGACTTTCAACGTCGACGTCGGTGACCTTGTGGACCGTGGGCCCGATGATGCCCAAAAAATACGAGGTGTAATCCGCAAGACATGCGTTCGCGCCGGTGCCTGCTATAACGGCGTCCTCTACCCGGCACAACAGGTCCGCCACCGCATCCATTGTTTCCCTGGAAATCGTTTCGGCCATGCGCGACACCATCTGGCCTTCCATGGAAATAACCTGGCTGTAGATATCCGCCCTTTCATCCTGTTGGAAAGGATATTTCTCGAGGGCGGTCAGGCGGTCCTGAAGGAGGTCCTGAAAGGCTTCCCGGAACCGCGTGTAGTTCGAGTATCCAAGGACGGATACAAGCCGCGTAACCGTCGATTCGCTCACTCCGGCCTCCTTTGCCAGAAGCGCGGCATTCGTAAAAGCGGCCTTCGTGTGGTTTGCCAATATGAAATCCGCCAGCTTCCGCTGCTTGCGGCTGAGGGAATTGTAATTATTTTGTAGCTCCTCGAGGACCTGTAATTTCCTGGATTGGCCACTTTTCATGATTATTTTTCCTTCTTTTTTGTTATTTGACGATATTTTTTTCTTCATTTTAGCTGTGTTTCTCGCTTTTGTCAAAATTTGCCCGAAGCGTTTTCTGCATTCAGTCCTTTTGAACGTACGGTCATTCCCGGGTGTTCGTGATACGTTCAGGCAATTCAAAAAAACAGGGGCGGCGCCTCCTTCGGCGCCGCCCCGCGATTCGGGATTTTCCCGGTGTTTCTTTTTTAAAATCTCCAGGGAGCCTAGAACAGGTTCAGGATGTGCCC
>NPIE01000426.1_pt1 | contig 70565 bp, 73 predicted proteins | sample 8637661 | NCBI WGS metagenome assembly NPIE01 (sample SAMN07420842, study PRJNA396082) | bioreactor metagenome | isolation source: sample BA12 brine-fed electro-methanogenic bioreactor BA | place: Japan: Kochi | collected 2016-12-09 | reverse complement strand
AGGTCGCGCCGTGGCGCTTGGACAGGCGCTTGCCGTCCGCCCCGAGGATCATGCTCAGGTGCGCGAAGGTGGGGACCTCGTGGCCGAGAGCCTCGAAGACGACGATCTGCCGGGGAGTGTTCGAAAGGTGGTCATCACCCCTGATGACATGGGTGATCTCCATGGAGACGTCGTCGACCACCGTCGCGAAGTTATAGGTGGGCGTTCCGTCCGAGCGGACGACCACGAAGTCGTCGAGCGCGTCGGCAGGGAAGGTCACCGTTCCTCGGATGGCGTCGTCGAACACGACATCGCCCCGGGACTCAGGCACCGCGATACGCCATACGTGGGGCTCACCCGCGGCGATGCGCGCCGCGGCCGCGGCCGGGCCGAGCGAGCGGCAGGTCCGGTCATACCCGGCGGGACCGCCGGCCGCCCGGGATGCGTCTCGCTTCGCGGCGAGTTCCTCGGGGGAACAGAAGCACGCGTAGACCGACCCGGCCTCCCGCAGCTCAGCGAGGGCCCGGTCGTACAAAGGTCCGCGTGCGGTCTGGAAGTACGGCCCGTAGGCCCCACCCGCCTCGGGACCCTCATCCCAGTCCAGTCCGAGCCAGCGCAGCGAGCGGATGATGGCGGCGGTGTTCTCGGCAGTCGAACGCTCTGGGTCGGTGTCGTCGATCCGCAGCACGAACGCGCCACCCGCGCGGCGGGCGAACGCCCAGTTGTAGATGGCCGTCCTCGCTCCTCCGATGTGCAGGTGGCCCGTCGGGCTCGGCGCGAAGCGGACGCGGACAGGCTGGTTCACGGACTTCCTCTCTCTCACGCGGCAGGTAAGGGCTCACTCGGCGATGTCGGGGGCGTCCTTGTCGGTACGACGTAGCAGGTACCAGGTGATGCCGACGGCGAGGATGAGCATCGCGAGCGCGCCGGCCTTCTCGAGAACCTGCTCGCCGCTCTCGAAGATCACGAGCTTTCGCACCACGGCGACAAGGCCGGCTTCGAGCACCGTTCCGACGACGTTCTTGTGCTGCATGTAGGCTACCGCGATCCGGATGAGCTCGATGACGATGAAGACGACCAGCACCGTGTCGATCGTGCGCGTGATCCCCTCGGGGGTCATGAACCCCTCGGCGAGCGTGACCTCGTACATCTTGATCACGATGTCGACGACGCCGAGCGCCGCGAGGATGACGAGGAGGCCGGCGACGACGCCTTCGATGTAGAGGGTCGCACGGTCGAGCAGCTGAGACGGCTTCATGACACCTCCCGGATCGGTCTGCGGTCGCACCACTATACCGCGTCATCGTGTGCTTGGCAGTTCCGGCGCCGCGTGCTATGGTGCGTTCGTTCTCATCACGAGGCAGCGTTCAGGCGCTGCAGAGGGTCGAGGGACCGCACCCGACGACACCCCGGCAACCGACGCGAAAGCGGCGCACGGTGCCACATTGCGGCAGACGGCGACGTCTGGAAGATGAGGGAATAGCGAGGCGTTTGCGCGCCGTGCCGAGGTCCCTTGTCTGTCCGGGCAAGGGGCTCTTCTCTTGTCCGGGACCGATGGTCCGAGCCCGGTGAGCCGGGCATGAGAGTGAGGAGCGTCAATGGCCGAGCGCGAGTACTTGTTCACCTCGGAATCCGTCACCGAGGGACACCCCGACAAGATGTGCGACCAGATCTCGGACGCCATCCTCGACGCGATCATCACGCGCGAGGGCGAGTTGGCCGAGGAGGGCTACGTTACCGACAAGGGATCGGCCGCGTCCCCCGACTACGTGCGTGTCGCGTGCGAGACGCTGACGACCACCGGCCTCATCGTGGTCGCCGGAGAGGTCCGGACGCACGCCTACGTGGACATCCCGACGATCGTCCGACAGACCGTGAAGGATATCGGCTACACGCGCGCCAAGTACGGCTTCGACTACGAGACGTGCGGCGTCGTGACCGCGATTCACGAACAGAGCCCCGACATCGCACTGGGCGTCGACGAGGCGTACGAGATCAAGCACGGCGACACAGACCCGCTCGACCGCATCGGCGCGGGCGACCAGGGCATGATGTTCGGTTACGCCTGCACGGAGACCTCACAGCTGATGCCGGCGCCGATCTACTTGGCGCACCGTCTGGCCGAGCGCCTCACCGCCGTCCGGAACGCGGACGTGATCGACTACCTGCGGCCGGACGGGAAGACCCAGGTCACCGTCCGGTACAAGGACGACAAGCCGGTGGCCGTCGAGAAGATCCTCATCTCCACACAGCACGCCGACGGCGTCGACATCGAGAACCTCATGCGGCCTGATCTGATCGAGCACGTGATCGAGCCCGTCTTCGCGCTCGAGGACCTCGCGTGGGAGAACGCTGAGGTCTACATCAACCCCACGGGTCGCTTCGTGATCGGTGGCCCCATGGGTGACTCAGGGCTCACGGGCCGCAAGATCATCGTCGACACGTATGGCGGCATGGGCCGGCACGGCGGAGGGGCCTTCTCGGGCAAGGACTGCACGAAGGTCGACCGGTCGGCTGCCTACGCCGCCCGGTGGGTGGCCAAGAACGTCGTGGCCGCCGGTCTCGCGGAGCGCTGCGAGATCCAGCTGGCGTACGCGATCGGCGTCGCGCATCCGCTGTCGGTGCTGGTGGAGACGTTCGGCACGGCCGTCGTGGATCCTCGCGCCATCGAGAAGGCCGTCGGCGAGGTGTTCGACCTGCGTCCGGGCGCGATAATCCGGGACCTGGACCTTCGCCGCCCGATCTACCGCAAGACCGCTGCGTACGGACACTTCGGACGGGACGACGGCGACTTCACCTGGGAGCGCACCGACCGCGTAGACGCGCTGCGCGCCGCGATCGGATAGGTCGGAGAAGCACCCGCACGCGCAGCCCGTCGGCACGATGTCGGCGGGCTCCGCTATGCTTCCAGACATGGATGCGAACACGTCTTACGCAGGCTACGCCCGTGTGGTCGTCGACCTGGCGACCCGCGCGCTCGACGCGCCGCTCGACTATGCCGTGCCGCCCGCGTTTGACGCACAGGCGGTCGTCGGAGCGCCGGTGCTGCTCCCCCTGGGCACTGGCGTCGCTGTCGGCTTCGTGGTCGACCGTATGGATGAGACCGAGCATGCGGAGGTCAGGCCTGTCGCCGACGTCCTCGGTCCGCCCGTCTTCACCTCGGGAGCGGTACGGATCGCCGACTGGATAGCGCGGGAGTACCACGCGCCGCTTGCAGAGGCGCTGCGTCTGTTCCTGCCCCCGGGAGGCGTTCCGACCCTTCAGCGCGGCTGGCGCGATCTCGAGACGGGGGAGACGGTCTGGGACGACGACCTGCCGCCCGCAGAGGCACGACGCCTCGCACGGCGAGGGCGGGCGCGCTCGGCGGAGCGTGCGTACCGCCTGAGACCGCCTGCGGCGCGGCCCACCACCGAGCGTGTCATCTCCCTGGCTGCGGGGTCCGCCTTCGAGCCGGCGGCCAACGCGACGCTGCAGCGCGCGGTGCTCGACGCGCTCACGGCGGGTCCCGTCACCGCGCCGGAGCTGCGCGCCTCGCTCGGTGCAGTCGACGGTGCGCTGCGAAGGCTCGAAGAGCTCGGTGCAATCGTGATCGAGGAGCGGCGTCGCCTCCGGGTCCCGGATGGCGCGACGTACGCCGCGCCGCGCCACAGCCGGCTCTCGGAGGGCCAGGCAGAAGCGCTCGACGCGATACGTACGGCGAGTGCGGGCTCCGTGGTCTTGTGTGACGGGGTCACGGGTTCCGGCAAGACCGAGGTGTACCTGCGCGCGATCGAGGACGTGGTTGCCGGAGGCGGCCGCGCGATCGTCCTGGTTCCGGAGATCTCGCTCACGCCCCAGACGGTCGGTCGCTTCAGGAGCCGTTTCGGCGATCGCGTCGCCGTGCTCCACAGCAGGCTCTCCGCCGGAGAGCGGTTCGACCAGTGGCAGCTTGTCATGGAGGGCGTCGCGGACGTCGTCGTCGGCGCGCGCTCGGCGCTGTTCGCGCCTGTCGAGGATCTGCGCCTCGTGATCATCGATGAGGAGCACGAGCCGTCCTACAAGCAATCGAGCACTCCTCGGTACCATGCGCGCGAGGTTGCCGAGACGATCTGCCGCGAACGCGGAGCGGTGCTCGTGTTGGGCTCGGCCACGCCCAGCATGGAGAGCCTGCATCGTGCGGAGGTCGGACGATATCGGCGTGTGGCGCTACCGGAGCGCGTCGGGGGCGGTCGACCGCCCGCCGTGACCGTGGTCGACATGGGGGCCGAGTTCTCCGAGGGCCACCGCTCGATGTTCTCCCGCCCTCTGCTGCAGGGGCTCGAGCGGGTGGCCAAGGAAGGCTCCAAGGCCGTGTTGTTCTTGAACCGCAGGGGATACGCGTCGTTCCTACTCTGCCGTGAGTGCGGATTCGTCCCGCGTTGCGACAACTGCTCTGTCTCGCTCACCTACCACGAGACCGCGCGAAGCCTCGTCTGCCATCACTGTGGCGCCTCGCGCACCGCGCCGGTCACCTGTCCTCGCTGCTCAAGTGCGTATCTCCGTCGGTTCGGGGCGGGCACGCAACGCGTCGAAGAGGAGCTCGCATCCTTGTTCCCGGCGCTGCCGGTCGTCCGGATGGACGCTGACACGACCACTGGGAAGGGCGGGCACGAGCGGGCGCTCGCTCGCTTCGAGGCGACGGAGTCCGGCGTGTTGCTCGGTACGCAGATGGTGGCAAAGGGGCTGGACTACCCCGACGTCGTCCTCGTCGGGGTGCTGAATGCCGACACCACGTTGCACATCCCGGACTTCCGAGCGGCGGAACGCACGTTCCAGCTCCTCGAGCAGGTCTCCGGACGAGCTGGTCGAGGCGATGCGGCCGGCTCGGTCGTCATCCAGACGTACTGGCCTGAGCACCCGGCGATCCGCGCCGTCGCCGAGCGTGATCCACAACTGCTGCTCCGAGCCGAGCGCGCCGACCGCGAGCCGTTGGGCTATCCGCCGTTCGGTCGCCTGTGCAACGTCATCGTCACAGGCAGCGCACTGCGCGACGTGCGAACGGTCGCTACCATGGCGGCCCGCTCGCTCGCCGGCCAGCTCCCCGAACGGTGGACGGTGATCGGGCCCGCGCCCGCGCCCCTGGCCCGCATCAAGGGCCGCCACCGCTGGCACGTTCTCGTGAAAGCGCCAGCTGATGTGCCGATCGCTTCGACGGTCGGACCGCTCCTCGACGTGATCCGGGTGCCTGACGGCACCTCGGTGATCGTGGATATCGACCCCGTGGAGCTCACCTGAGACACCGCTGGCGTGCTTGCGCGGGTTGGTACAATGCGCAGTGAGCGGCATCGACTTTGCTGTACTCGACTGGATTCGCCGATTGGAATGTGGAGATGCGCGTGCTGACCCATCCGGACCCCGCTTTGAAGCAGAAGGCAGCGGATGTCGACCCGAAGACCGATGACGGACTTCGGGCGCTGGTGCGCACCATGGCCGAGGCCATGTACGAGCACCAGGGCGTCGGGCTCGCCGCCCCCCAGATCGGCATCCAGAAGCGTGTTATCGTCTTCGATGTCGACGACGAGTTGCACGCGCTCTGCAACCCTGAGATCGTCGAACGCTCCGATGAGACGGAACTCGACGAGGAGGGCTGCCTGTCGGTCCCGGGCATCTCGGTTCCCATCGAGCGGAGCCAGCGCATCGTGTGCGTCGGCCTCACGCTTGAAGGCGAGAAGGTCACCGTCGATGCCGATGGCTTCATGGCTCGCGTCATCCAGCACGAGACCGACCATCTCGACGGCGTCCTGATCCTCGACCGGGCGCAGGGAGAGGCGCGCAAGGCTGCGCTGCGCGCGTACAACGAGGTGCTTGCGACCCAGGCCCGCTAGTATCAGAGGGGGGAGCATGGACGTCGTATTCATGGGGACTCCCCAGTTCGCGGTTCCGTCGCTTCAGGCACTGGTCGGCGCACACCGGATACTCGGCGTATTCACGCAGCCGGACCGACCGTCTGGACGCGGTCGGCGTCCCGCGCCGCCGCCTGTCAAGCACGCGGCCGCTGCTGCGGGCCTCCCGGTCTATCAGCCCGATTCCCTCCGAGACCCGGCGGTCACGGGAACCCTTGCCGCCCTCAGGCCCGATGTCGTCTGCGTCGCTGCCTACGGCAAGATCCTCCCGCGTGAAGTCCTCGGCATCCCAGCGCACGGCTGCATCAACGTCCACGCATCGCTCCTCCCGCGCCATCGTGGCGCGGCGCCCATCGAGCGCGCTATCCTCGCCGGCGATACGGTCACCGGTGTCAGCATCATGCGCATGGAGGAGGGGCTCGACACGGGACCCTACGCCCTGCAGGTCCCAGTGCCGATCGATGACCTCACCGCCGAGCAGCTCGCCGACACGCTCGCCGCGGTCGGCGCTGAGGCGCTCATCGCCACGTTGGCCGACATCTCCACCGGCAGCGTGATGTGGATCCCGCAGGATGAGTCACAGGCCACATACGCCCCGAAGATCACCGCAGAAGATGTGGCGCTGTGCCCGGAGATCGACGCAACGACCGCGCTGCGCAGGATCAGGGCATCTTCACGCAGAGCGCCCGCACGGCTGCGCGTCGGCGACACGTGCATGACCGTTGTCGCCGCGAGGGAGTCGGACGTGTCCCTGCCGATGGGTGCTGTCCAAGCGGGGAGCGGGGGACTCATCGTGGGTTTTCGCGACGCCGCGGTCGAGCTCACGGTCGTTCGGCCCGCCGGCCGCGCCAGCATGAGCGGCGATGCATGGTCCTGCGGCGCCCGCCTGGATGACTCGGCCGAGTGGACGGCGCTCTGACATGCCTCTTGATCCGGCGAGAGCATCCGCGTTGTCGGCTCTCTCGGCTATACGGCGACGCGACGCCTTCGCACGTCAGGTGGTCGACGAGGAGATTCAGCGGAGCGATCTGTCGAGCGCGCAAGCGGCGTTTGCCCGCCGCCTTGCCTTCGGCGTCATAGCCGCCGAGGGCACCCTGGACGAGGCGCTGGCATCGCACGCCACGCTCCCGCCGCGACTCGAGCCGCGCGTGTCGGACATCCTGAGGCTCGGTGCTTATGAGCTGCTGTACGCGCGCACCCCGGCCCGTGCGGCCGTTCATGAGGCGGTCACCGCTACGCATGCCGTCCGGCCCCAGGCCGCGGGACTCGTCAATGCGATACTGCGGCGCCTCGCTGAGCACGCTGCTGCCTTCCCCTGGGGCGATCCGGACATCGACACCGCGGCGCTGGCGCGCTTGACCGCGCACCCGCTCTGGCTCACGCAGCAGTTGATCGACTATCTCGGGCGCCCTGCGGCGGCCGAGATGCTCGCCGCCGACCAGGAGCCGGCTCCCCTCTACGCGCGCCTCAATCCGTTCCGCGCTCGTGCAGAGGAGTGTCTCCAGCATCTCGTCGAGGACGGCGCCGAGCCCGCCGGGACACCTCCCGACGACCTTGCCGTCGTGTGCCGTCAGGCAGCGGCCGCCGTGCGGGGAAGCGCGGTGGCATCGGGTCGCGCGGTGATCACCGACGCCGCAGCACAGCTCGCGCCGGTGGTGCTCGCGCCGGACCCCGGAGCCGCCGTGCTCGAGATCGCATCAGGCCGCGGCACCAAGACCTTCGGGATCCAGTCGGTCGCTCTGTCCAGGGGAGGCCCGGCGCGCGTCACGAGCGTCGACGTGCACGCGTTCAAGGCCGACGTCCTCGAGCGGCGCATGACCGAACTGCGCGTTCCGCAGGTCACCGCGCGTACCCTCGACGCCACCGACGCCGAGGAACTCGCCGCTCTCGGGAGCTTCGACGCCGCCCTGATCGACGCGCCCTGCTCGGGCATCGGCTCGCTGCGACGCCACCCGGACAAGCGCTGGCGACTCGACCCCGGAGATCCAGCACGTCTCGGCGAACTCCAGCGGGACCTTCTGCGAGCGACTGCCTCCGTTGTTCGGCCGGGTGGGGTTATGGTGTACTCTACCTGCACAGTCACCCGCGCCGAGAACGAGGATGTCGTCTCGTGGTTCCTCTCGGCAGCGGACGGCGCGTGGGTGGTCGAGCCGATCGACTCCTTCGTGGCCGGGGAGTGGGGTAGGTTCATCACCGATGACGGGTGCTTTCGCTCGTGGCCGAGGCTCGGAGGACCTGACGGCCATTTCGTGGCGCGTATCAGGCGTGTCTCGTGACGACCGATTGAAGGTGTCGTAAGGGAGGAGTTCGGACATGCGCAACACGCGTATCGTAGAGATGCTTGAGGTCACCGAGGCTGCGGCGCTGGCGGCCGCGCGGTGGATGGGCAAGGGGGACAAGCGCTCCGCAGACCGGGCCGCGGTCGAGGCGATGCGCCAGGCCTTCGACATCATCGATATCAGCGGCGAGATCGTCATCGGAGAAGGCGAGCGTGATGAGGCTCCGATGCTCTACATCGGCGAGAAGGTCGGCGCCGGCGGCGAGCCCATCGACATCGCGGTCGACCCGCTTGAAGGCACGAACCTCACCGCGTACGGGCAGCCGAACTCTCTGGCCGTCCTCGCTTTCGGCCCTAAGGGCACGCTTCTGAACGCGCCCGACACCTACATGTGGAAGATCGCGACGGGGCCTGCCGCCGCAGGAGCCGTCCACATCGACGCCACACCCACCGAGAACGTCCGCAACGTAGCGAAGGCCCTCAACCGTCCCGTCGAGGACATCGTCGTGTGCGTCCTCGAGCGGGATCGTCACGCCGACCTGATCGCCGAGGTCCGGCAGACCGGCGCCCGCATACGGCTGATCTCGGACGGGGATGTCTTCGGCGCCGTCGCCACGGCGATCGAGGGGACCGGCATCCATCTGTATATGGGCGCGGGAGGCGCACCCGAAGGTGTGCTCGCGGCTGCGGCCATGAAGTGCATCGGCGGGACGTTCATGGGGCGCTTCGCTTTCCGGAACGATGAGGAACGGGCTCGTGCCGAGAAGATGGCGCGATGCGACATCGACGGCGTGCTCGACATGGATTGCCTCGTCAACACCGACGAGGCGGCCTTCATCGCGACCGGCGTCACCGACGGCGAGATGCTCCGCGGCGTGAAGTACTTCGGCCAGGGCTCTCGCACGCACTCGGTGGCGATGGATGGCAAGACGGGGACGGTGCGCTTCATCGAGACCGTCTACCGCACCGGGGCAGAGCGCTTCTGGGTGCGGATGGATTAGCCTCCCAAAGATCAGTGCACGCAGAAGGCCCCCGGCAACGGGGGCCTTCTCGGTCAAGCCGGGCGGCGGTGGCCGCTACGAAGCCTTGTCCGCCGATGCCGCGGGACAGGACGCGCAACCGTCCGACCCGGCACTCGAGCACGGAGCGGGAGGAGTCGCGGCGTCCGAGGCGCTCTCGCTCGATGGTCGATAGTCGGTGTTGTGGAAACCGCTCCCTTTGAAGACGACGCCGACTGGCGTGAAGACGCGCTTCGTCTCGCCTCCGCACTCAGGACAACAGACGGCAGAACCGTCTCCGATCGGACGGTTGATCTCGAACGTCGCGTCGCAATTGCGGCAACGGTAGTCGTATGTGGGCATCAGCGACCTCCCGAGGTGTCTGGTGGGACGACGGTACCGTACAATACCCTCCGGCGGACGATAGTCGCAAGCTCTGGCCTATCGCTGCAGGTCACCTGGGGTATCCGGCATCGCAGTTGCTATACTCGCTCCATGAGCGAACGACCACGCAGGAAACCGCTCGTGCCGCGCTGGCTCGTTCCCGCGGCACTGGCTGTGATCATCATCATCTCAGGTGCTGTCGCGCTGGGGATGTGGCGGTACCGTGCGTCGCTGCGCACGGTACCGGACGTCAGCGGCCTGCCGCTCGCGGTCGCGCGCGACAGCCTTGCCTTGTCCGGGCTTGCGATGGCCGAGGGCCGTCGCCAGTTCTCCGTCGACATCCCCGAGGGCACCGTCATCAGCCAGGATCCCACCGCGGGCACGTCCGTTCGACGCGAGACCGTCGTGACGGTGGTCGTCTCAGCGGGTTCCGAGTCGTTCGCGATGCCGGACGTGATCGGCCGCGACCTTGAGGGAGCGACGTCGCTGCTGTCGCAGCGAGGCCTCTCTGTCGTGGTCGACAAGCGCACCTCGACGAGCCCTGAGGGCACGGTGCTGGAGTCGTTTCCCGCGCCGGGGGCTGACGTCCGCACGGGAGATGCGGTCCGCCTCACCGTCGCCGGCAAGTCGCTCGATGCCTCGATTCTCCTACCGTACGACCTCCAGGGTCTGATCTTCGGCATCGATCCCGCACCCGGGCCCACCGACGATGCCACCGACCTCGCTCTCGACGTCGCACGCAGGCTCCAGGCCCTGCTCGAGGCATCGGGAGCGCGCGTGGTGCTGACGCGTTCCGCGGTTTCCTCGGCCACAGCCAGCGCCGAACGCGTCCAGGCGCTGGGGACCGTACAGAGCGCGGCCAATGTCGGACTCGTCGTCGCCCTGCAAGAACCGCCCGGCGTCCTCATCCTCGCCGCGTCCTCTCGGGAGGCGACCGTCGCCTCGGCAGCCAGCGAGCTGGCTGCCACCATGACGACCGCGGCCCGGCTCCCCGGGTTGAGCGTCCTTCCTCCCGGCACGCGCGCCGACGATGTGCTGAGCGCTCTTTCCGCACCGGGCGTACGCGTGAGCCTTGGCGCGCTCGAGGATCCGGCTGACGCCTCCCGCTTCGCCGACCCCGCGTGGGCCGACACGATCGCCCGTTCCCTCTACCGTGCCCTGGGCGTTACCTATGGCGAAGAGTGACTTGCCTGGTCATGTACACTAGTGCGGGACTGCGCCGCATGCGGATGGTGATGATGCGCTCGAGACGAGGACGACTGATACTCGCCGCGACCATGGTCGTGGCGCTCATGATGCCGGCTGTGGCCTTCGGCGCGAAGTCCGAGGTGTCGCAGCTCAAGGACAAGCTCGCTGCGCTCCGCGCTGAAGCCAAGCGGGCGGGCGACGCGTACTCGGATTCTTACTGGGAGCTCGACAAGACCAAGGCCGAGCTGGCGCAGACGGACAAGGAGCTTGCCGAGACGAGGCAGCAGCTGGCTGAAGCGCAGGCCCGTCTCGGCGCGCGTGTCAACGAGATGTACCGTCGGGGGAGCGACGAGTACATCGCGCTCCTTCTCACGAGCGACGACCTCGACGACATCCTCATGCGCGTCGAGTACATGCAGCGCATCGGCGAGCATGACGCCGACGTGATCGCCGAGGTGGAGTCGTTGCAGGCGCAGCTCGAGGAGCGTCGCGCAGCGGTCATGGAGCTGAAGGAACAGCAGTCCAAGGAGGCAGCTGAGCTCAAGAAGCGTGCCGATGCGCTCGAGGCGAAGCTCAAGAGCACCCAGGCCGAGTACGACAAGGCCCTCGCCGAGCTGGAGGCCGCTCTCAAGCGGGAGGCGGCGAAGAGCGGCGTCACGTACAGCCCCGGATCCAACGGGATGGTGTTCCCGGTCCGCGGCACCTACTACTACAGCGACACGTGGGGAGCCGCCCGGTCAGGTGGCCGCTCGCACAAGGGCACCGACATCATGGCGCCGCACGGCACCCCGGCCGTCGCCGTCATGGCAGGCACCGTACGTGCGAAGTCCAACAGTCTCGGCGGTCTCACCATCTGGCTGACCGGCACCAACGGCTGGGCGTTCTACTATGCACATCTGCAGAGCTACGCTGTGCGTTCCGGACAGGTGAGCGCCGGCCAGGTGATCGGCTACGTGGGGAGCACCGGAAACGCGAGCGCCAGCGCGCCGCATCTCCATTTCGAGATACACCCTAACGGGGGTGCCGCCGTCAATCCGTATCCCTACCTGAGGGCTATGGAGCAGTAGCGCCGTTGCGCCGCGCGCAGTGGTGTGCCACCATAGCGGCGTCACAACCGTATCGGGAGCTGCGTGAGCGGCTGAGAGGCGACATGACGTCGCGACCGAATGACTGGGCCGATAATGCGGACCAGCACCACGGTAGTCGGGGCAGAGCCCCCTCAGGTCCCCACGCTCTTCCCATACCGCGCTGGAGCGGTACAGCCGAAGGGAGAGCACTATGTCGGAGTCACGTACGCGGATCCTCGTCGAGATCGCGCTTACGATCGCGCTCGCAGCCGTCCTTAACGCGCTGAAGATCTGGCGCATGCCGCAGGGGGGCACGATATCGCTCGTGATGTTGCCGCTCTTCGTGCTTGCCGTTCGCAGAGGTCTCGTCGCTGGACTCATCGCCGGCGCTCTGTATGGGGTGGTCGACTTCCTCGTGGACCCGTTTCCGCCGGTGCATTGGGCGCAGTACCTGCTTGACTATCCCGTCGCCTACCTCATGTGCGGGCTTGCCGGAGTCGCGGCCCCCGCCTGGCGAAAGGCGGTCGCGATCGGCCGCCAGGCGCGTGCGGGCTGGATGAGCGTCATTCCAGCCATCGCGCTCGCGGCAGCCGCTCGGTGGGGCGTGCATTGGCTCTCCGGAGTCGTCTTCTTCAGTGCCTACGCGCCTGAGGGCCAGCCGGTGTGGCTCTACTCGCTCGTCTACAACTCGTACGTCCCGCTCTCGGCCGTGCTCTGCGGCGCTGCAGCTCTCGCCGTGCTTCCCGTCCTGTCGCGCGTCGTCCCCGTCCCCGGATCGAGGCATGCATGAGACGCCACCTTATCGTCGGCGCTTCACCCTCTGTCGGCTCGGTCGAGATCATCGCGTGCCTCGCGCGTGAGGCGGACGCCGTGATCGCCGCGGACGCGGCGGGGGAGTGGTTGCTCGACAACAGGATCCGGCCCGACATCGTGGTCGGTGACTTCGACTCGGCTCGACCCAGGGCAGCCGAGCGCCTCAAGGCGCGCGGCGTCACCACCGTGACCGCTCCCGTCGAGAAGGATGCCTCCGACCTTGATCTCTGCGTCGATGTCGCCCGACAGCGTGGCGCAGACGAGGTCGTTTTCACCGCCTGTCTCGGCGGCCGCCTCGATCACACGCTCGCGAACCTCGGCTCACTGGCGCGCTGCTCTGATCTGCGGGGTCGCCTCGTCGAGCCGTCGCTGACCATCCATGCGCTCGACGGAGCGCACCGCCCCTCTGTCAACCTGCACCTGGCGCCCGGCACTCCGGTCGCGTGCGTCGCTGTGGCCCCGTGCGAGGGCGTTTTCCTCGAGGGCCTGCGCTACCCGCTCTTCGGTGCGCGTCTGGACCCGCTCACCTCGCTCGGTATCAGCAACGAGGCGATTGCCGAGAAGGTCACGATCCATCTTCGAACGGGTACGCTGCTGGTGATGACGACCAGCTCAGCGAGCACATCCCGGTCAGGCGGACTATAGTGATATGGCCGTGCTGCCGATAAGCGACGTATGCGGCCCCGCAGAGGTCGCACGCTCGCGCACGACGGTCGGAGATGGATGTCGCAGCAAGGTCACAGCCCGGGCGGAAACCCGCGTGCCGCATCATCGCTTGCGGTGGGCGTAGCCGCTGCCGCCTTCGGCGGCGCTGCGGTCGTGTTGCCGTCACCGGCGCTCGGCGTCCTTGCCGCCATCTGCGCGGCTGCGTTCATCGTCCTGATCGCCCCCGCGTTCTCACGCGGCCGCACGCGTCCTGCTCCGGAGCCCACGACACGCGCCGAGGTCGAGCCGCCGGTGGTCGACGAGTCCCTCTCTCCTGAGCACGTTCTACGCTCGCTGATGCGGTCGGCCGGCGCCGAGGCCAAACCCGTCTCGGCACATCTCTGGCTGGTGGACGAGTCGTCCGGCACACTGCGACCGATCGCCGCCGTCGGGCCGATGGGTCCGCCGCAGGCGCCGGTATCGCTCGACGGGGACGACGTGCTGGCCCGAGTCGCTCGCGACGACGCGTCTCTCCTGGAGGAGATCGCGACCGTACGCACACCGGGCGACGAGTCCCGCACGATCACGCGCTACGCATTCCCGCTGCATGCGGGGGGCGCTACCGGTGTCGCCGGCGTCGACCTCTCACGCTCCGTCGCCGAGAGCCCCGCCGCTCTCGACGCATTGGTCGCCTGCGTGCGTCCCGCGCTACATGGTGCGCTCGCGCTCCATGTAGCCGAGACAGAGACCGAGCTCGCGCGCTCGCTGATCGAGGCGGCGCGTGATCTGAGTCGCAAGCTCGACCCCGACGAGGTCCTTTCCACCGCGCTTGAGCGTGCTGTGCGCCTGTGCGACGCCGCGACAGCGAGCGTGATGCTCCTCGAAACCACCACCGAGCGTCTGGTCATCGTGCAATCGCACGGTCTGCCGCAGGAGGTCGTCAAGGAGACGTCCATCTCCTCGGGGGAGGGCATCGCGGGCTGGGTCCTTGCGACCGGGCAGCCCCTCCTGATCGAAGACCTCCCGACTCGACAGCAGCGGGGGATCCGACGCCACGGCGTGCGCTCCGCGGTCTCGGTTCCCATCGGAGACGACGACGGCATCCTCGGCGTGCTGAACGTCGGCAGCAAGTCGTTCCCTTCGCGCTTCACAGACTCTCACCTGCGTGCGCTTGAGACGCTCGGCAAGCAGACAGCGGTGGCGTTGCGCAACGCACGCGCCGTCGCCTCCTCCCGCGATCTGTACTTCGACACCCTGCGCGCGCTCGCCCTTGCGATGGAGACGAAGGATCCCTATGCCGCCGGCGGCACCGATCGCGTCGTGGACCTCGCCATGGCGATCGCAGGGAGTTTCGGGCTTGAAGAAGAGCACCTTGAGGCGCTGAGGATCGCGGCGCTGCTCCACGACATCGGGATGTCGCAAGCAGGGGAGTCGGTGCTCACCGAGCAGCGCCCGCTGTCCACGGTCGAACGCGCCCTGCTCAAGATGCACCCGCAGATCGCCGCTGAGATCCTCACCCAGGCGCCCGCGTTGCGCAGTGTGGTACCGATCGTGTACCACCACCACGAGTGGTACGACGGAGAGGGCTATCTGGGCGGTATCGGTGGAGAGTCCATCCCACTTGGAGCGAGGATCCTCGCAGTAGCCGATGCGTACGTCGCGATGACGTCGGAACGCCCGTACCGCAGTGCGATGCGCCCCGAGCAGGCGCTGGCGGAGATCAATGAAAAGGCGGGGACCCAGTTCGACCCATCCGTGGTGGACGTCCTCAACGACGTCCTCAGGGGTGAGCGGAACCGGGTCCCCGGTTACGAGAGGTAGCGTTCGGTCAGCCGCGCTGGACCTTGCCCGCCTTCAGGCACTTGGTGCACACGTTCGTCTTCTTCTTCGTGCCATCCACGACCACCGTGACGCGCTGGATGTTCGGGTAGAACATCCGGTTCGTGACGCGGTGCGAGTGGCTGACGTTGCGCCCGGCGGTCGGCTTCTTGCCGCAAACGCTGCAGACCTGGGACATCTGTCCGTCTCCTCACATATCACTGCGTCCGATCTCGGACGCGCATGGGCGAAAAGCGCACACATACTACCACGCGCCCTGGAGGCGAAACAACCACCGCGGCGGCCGATGTGAGCTACACGTTTCCGCTATACTGGTCTGACTTTGGACGAGCGTGTTCCGAGGAGGACCCTGTCATGACGGACGCGGTCAAAGGCACAGTCACCATAGCCAACGATGTCCTCGCCGATATCGCCGGTTTCGTCGCCCTGGAGTGCTACGGCGTCGTCGGCATGGCGAGCCCGTCGCTGAAGGACGGCGTCGCGCAGCTCCTCTCCGGAGACAAGCTCCGCAAGGGCGTCGTCATCACCAACCAGGATGACAAGCACGTCACAGTCGATCTCTATATCGTCGTCGAGCACGGGACCAACCTTGCCGAAGTGTCCCGCAACCTCGTCGACCGTGTGCGCTACGCGTTGACGCACGACGCAGACGTCCAGGTAACGGACATCAACGTCCACGTCCAGGGCATTAAGGTCCGCAAGTAACCCGGGAGAGGGCATGACCGACCATCCGAATCGACCGCCGGCCGCGCAGCTGGTCGCGGCCGCAGCCGAGGCCCTCAAGGCCCGCAAGGAAGACATCAACAAGCTGAACGTCTTCCCGGTGCCCGACGGCGACACCGGCACGAACATGTCACTGACCATGGACGCCGTGATGACCGACCTGGACGCGCTCGCGCCCGAGGCATCGCTCGCCGACGTCTGCCGCGCCATCACGCACGGCTCGCTCATGGGTGCTCGGGGTAACTCGGGCGTCATATTGAGCCAGATCCTTCGCGGTCTCTGCGAGGTCGTCGGGGACTGCGCCCAACTCGGCCCCCAAGCGGTGGCTGACGCCCTCGAGCGCGCCCAGAAGGTCGCCTTCCAAGCGGTGCGCAAGCCGGTGGAAGGCACGATGCTCACCGTGCTCAAGGACGCCGCGAAGGTCGCCCGGGTGGGCGCCGATGCCGGCTCGACCGCCGACGAGCTGCTCGACAGCGTGGTCCAGGCAGCGTACGAGTCGGTCCGCCGAGGTCCCGAGCTCCTGCCGGTACTCAAGGAGAACGGCGTCGTCGACGCCGGCGGGTACGGCCTGGCTGTCTTGGCCGAGGGCTTCGTCGCCGGTCTCGAGGGACACGAGTTCAAGGAGCGTGACATCCAACTCACCGAGCCCGCGCTCACCGTGCAGCCCGAGAACGACTGGGACGACGAGGAGTACCTCTACTGCACCGAGTTCCTGCTCCATGGCGCTGATGCCGAGAAGAGCATCATCGATGACTTCATCTCCAACGCGGGCGGTTCTGAGCTCGTGGTAGGCGACGCTGAGACCTACAAGATCCACGTCCACACCGACGACCCGGGCGCAGTGCTCGCCTGGGCGACCTCGATGGGCGAGGTGTCCGAGGTCCACATCAACAACATGCGGCGTCAGACTGCGGAGCGGACGCGACAGCTTCAAGCCGAAGATGCGCACCCGGCGAAGCCCATCGGATTCGTCGCTGTCGCGGCCGGTGAAGGACTCGCCGAGATCCTGCGCAGCCTCGGGGTCGATGAGGTCGTCAGCGGCGGCCAGACGATGAATCCCTCGACCGCCGAGCTCCTGGAGGCAGCGCAGCGCGTGGATGCCGCGTCGGTGATCATCCTCCCCAATAACAAGAACATCATCATGGCGGCCCAGCAGGTAGCCACTCTGCACGACCGCCCCGTGATCGTCGTACCGACCACGTCCGTGGCCGAGGCCTTCTCGGCCATGCTCGCCTTCGACGGCGCATCCCAGTCGGCGGAGGACGTCGCTGCCGCCATGACGGATGCCGCGTCGCTCGTGCGGACCGGTGAGGTAACGACGGCGATCAAGGACTCCAAGGGCAAGGCCGGCCCGATCAAGGCCGGTCAGGTCATCGGCATCTACGACCACGAGATCGAGATCGTGGGCGACGACGTCGCCGACGTCGCGCTCCGCTTGCTGGATGTGATCGCCGAGGACGCGGAGACGCTGACCGTGCTTGCCGGTCTCGACCTGAGCGACGAGGACTCTGATCGGATCGTCGAAGCCGCCGCCGAGGCGTACCCCGATCTCGAGATCGAGGTCCATCGGGGCGACCAGCCGCTCTATCCCGTCATTCTCGCAGTCGAGTGACCGACGAAGGGATCGCCATGGACAGGATCGGGATCGTCTGTGACAGCACCTGCGACCTTGGCCCCACCTGGCTGGCCGACCATGACGTCGTCATGGTGCCGCTGAAGGTGCTCTTCGGGGACACCACCTACCTCGACTGGATCGACATCACACCGGAGACCTTCTTCGACAAGCTCGCGGCGGCGCCCGAGCTTCCCAAGACGTCTCAGCCCACCCCCGGCGAGTTCGCCGAGGTCTACCAGTCGCTGGCCGATGACGGCTGCACCGGCATCGTCTCGATCCATATCACCGCGCCGCTCTCTGGCACCTACGAGTCGGCGATGTTGGCGGCCGCCAACGCCCCCGTACCGGTCCGGGTCATCAACACCCGCATCGTCACCGCAGGTGAGGGACTCGTCATCAAGGCGGCGCTCCGTGAGCGTGAGGCGGGCGGCGATCTCGACGGCATCGAGTCGGCGGCACGCCACGTGGTCGACAACCTGCGCCTCCTCTTCGCGCTCGATACGCTCGACTACCTCGTGAAGGGCGGCCGAGCCGGAAAGGCGCAGGGGCTCGCCGCTTCGCTGCTCAACATCAAGCCGGTCCTCACGTTCAACGCCGAGGGAACCATCGAGCCGTTCAAGAAGGTCAAGGGCACCAAGAAGGCGATCGCCGAGATGGCGGCGCAGGTGGCCGCGGACTCGGCCGACGGCCCGGTGCGGCTCGCGATCCTGCATTCCATCTCCCCGCACCTCGTAGATGAGCTGCATGCCGCGCTCGAAGCCGCTGGAGCTCGCTATGAGTACGACGCCGACTACGAGTGCGGCGCGGTCATCGGCACGTACGCGGGTCCCGGCGCCGTCGGCCTGGCGTACTATCCGCTCTAGGAGTCCCATGTCCGAGGCCGAGCGACGCGCGGCTGCGCTGGTCGCGGCGGAGGACCCGGTCGTCGACGTACGGCTTGTCGATGACCGCCGGGCCGAGGCGCTCGGGCGTCTCGGCATCCAGACCGTGCGTGAGCTGCTGTATCACGTCCCTTTCCGCTACCTGGATCTGTCGGCACGCGCGACGCTCGCCGACGCCCGGCCGGGAACCGACGTGACCGTGGTGGGCACGGTCCACACGGTCACTGTCAAGCGCCCGCGCCCGCGCCTGACCATCGTCGAGGTCGCGCTCACCGACGGCACGGGAGCGGTGATCGGCGTCTGGTTTAATCAGCCCTACATGGCCCAGCGCTTCCGTGAGGGAGAGCGGGTCGCGTTCGCCGGTCGTGTGGAGCTCGAATACGGCTTGAAGCAGATGCGTCAACCGTTCGTCGAGAAGCTCGGCGACTCACGGTCGCCCGAGGAGACAGCGCGCATCCTCCCTGTCCACAGGGCCACCGAGGGCCTGAGCACCAACTGGGTGCGGCGACTTGCCGCGGAGGCGCTCGCGCACGCAGGCGATCTCCCGGACCACCTGCCTGCACGCATCCTGAGATCCCGTGACTTGATGTCGCTACGTCACGCCTTGCACGCCGTCCACTTCCCGCACGATGCCGCCGAGGCGGACGCCGCGCGCCGCCGACTTGCCTACGACGAGCTCCTCGCGATGCAGGTGGGAATGGCTCTACGCCGCCACAATGCCGTGGATGAGCGCGCCGGTCACACGCACGTCGTCGACGGCGAGCGTTCCGCGCGCTTCTCGGACGTCGTCGGGTTCAAGCTCACCGCCGATCAGGAGCACGCCGTCACCGAGATCCTCGACGACCTTGCGTCGAACCGGCCGATGAACCGCATGCTGCTCGGCGACGTGGGCACAGGGAAGACAGCCGTGGCGGCCGCGGCTCTCGCCGCTGTAGCGGACTCGGGCACCCAGGCGGCGATGATGGCCCCCACCGAGGTCCTCGCCGCACAGTACGCCGAGAAGGTCGGCCCGCTCCTCGATGCCCTCGACGTCTCCTGGCGCCTGCTGACGGGTGCGACTCCGGCCCGGGAACGTGCCGCCACGCTCGACGAGATCGCATCCGGAGCGGTATCCGTGTGCTTCGGCACGCACGCGCTCCTCCAGGCCGACGTCGCATTCGAGCACCTCACGCTTGCCATCGTTGACGAACAGCATCGCTTCGGCGTCAGCCAACGTCTCGCCCTTCGCGAAAAGGGGGAGGCGACCGACCTCCTCGTGATGAGCGCAACGCCCATCCCTCGCAGTCTCGCGCTGACGCTCTACGGCGATCTCGACACCTCGTACCTGCGGGCACGTCCGGCCGGCCGTGGACCCGAGCATGTCACGACACGCCTTGTCGGACGCAGCGCACGCGGTGCCGCGTACGACCGGGTGCGCTCGGCGGTCGCCGACGGCCGCCAGGCCTACATCGTGTGTCCGCTCGTCGAAGAGTCCGAGAAGGCCGAAGCCAAGGCCGCCACCACCGAGTACGGCCGTCTGCGGCGTCAGGTCTTCCCCGACCTGCGCCTCGGCCTGCTCACCGGCCAGATGAAGACCGCCGAGAAGCACGACGTCATGCGCCGGTTTCGCGCAGGCGACATCGACATCCTCGTCGCCACCACGGTCATAGAGGTCGGAGTGGACGTCCCCAACGCCACGGTGATGATCGTCGAGAACGCCGAGCGTTACGGCCTCGCGCAGCTCCATCAGCTGCGCGGCCGCGTCGGACGGGGAGAGCATCCCGGGGAGTTCCTCCTGTTCGCCGACCCAAAGACCGACGAGGGGCGCGCGCGCATGCAGGCGATCGCATCCACGAACGACGGCTTCGAGCTGGCCGAACACGACCTGCGCCTCCGAGGTGAGGGTGACGTCCTTGGTCCCCGACAGAGCGGTCTGCCCGCGCTGAGGCTCGCCTCGCTCACCGACGATCTCGCGCTCGTCGAGCAAGCGCGCGCGGACGCCAGGGGGATCGTCTCGGCAGACCCGCATCTCCAAGACCCGGTCAACGCTCTCCTTCGCCGTGAGGTCCGTCGCACGTTCGCGGACGCCTGGGAGTGGGTGAGCGCGGGATGAGGATCGTGGCCGGACAGTGGCGCGGCAGGACGATCGTCGCGCCCCGCGGCGATACCACCCGGCCCACGAGCGACCGGGTGCGAGAGGCGCTCTTCTCGGCGCTCGGCGCTCGTGGGCTCGACCTCGCCGGACGGTCCGTCCTCGACCTGTTCGCCGGCAGCGGTGCCCTGGGGATCGAGGCGCTCTCCCGTGGTGCCGCCCGGGTCACCTTCGTAGACAACAGCTCCCCGGCGCTCGCGGCGCTCCGCGGCAACCTCGACCGGCTCGACGCCCGTGCCTGCGCGAACGTCCTGCGCAGCGATGCGCTGACGGTCCGTCCAACGGCCCTCCCGGACGCGCCCTACGCGTTGATTCTTCTCGACCCGCCCTATAGAATCGAGACGGCCCAGGTCAGGGAGTTACTGGAAAGACTCGTCAGTGGCGGCGTTCTCGCCGACGACGCTTTCGTTGCGTACGAGCATGCTTCGGGGGCCGGAGTGGAATGGCCCTCGGGGCTGGCGGATGCGGGCCACGGACGGTATGGGACGACGACCGTCTCGTACGCCGCGCGGGATGCGAGAGGGGAGCGGGCACAGTGAAGCGGGCGCTCTGCCCTGGGACATACGACCCGGTCACCTCCGGGCACCTCGACGTCATCGAACGTGCCGCGGCCCTCTTCGACGAGGTCTGTGTCGCCGTCGCGCTGAGCGCCGACAAGGGCGGCGGTCCGCTCTTTTCCATCGACGAGCGTGTCCGCTTCATCGAGGACGCCGTGGCGCACCTTCCCAACGTTCGGGTACTCCCTTTCGACACTCTCCTGGTAGAATTCGCCCTGGAGCTCGATGCGCACGTTATCATCAAGGGCTTGAGGGCCGTCACGGACTTCGAGCGAGAGTTCCAGATGGCTCAGTTGAATTACCGGCTCGACAGGAGCATCGAGACGATGTTCATAATGTCGATCCCGGAGTACGCGTACCTGAGCTCGTCGGCCGTGAAGGAGATCGCGCGGCACGGCGGTTCGGTACGAGGGCTCGTGCCAGACGCAGTATGCGAGGCGCTTGCCTCGCGATCAAAGCAGTCCCGGTAGGGAGGTACGCATGGATATCATGGCGCTCATCGACCGGATCGAGGAGTTGATCGATACCGGCCGGACCGTGCCGTTCTCCTCGAACAAGATGGTCGACCCTGAGAAGGTCTACGAGATCATCGATGAGATCAGGGCGCAGTTCCCCGACGAGCTCAAGCAGGCACGTTGGATCGTCAAGGAACGGCAGGAGATGCTCGAGGAGGCCGAGAAGGAATCCAACCGCATCCTCGAAGAGGCGCGGGAGCGCGCCCAAGCGATGGCCGCGGACCAGGAGATCGTGAAACTGGCCGAGCAGCAGGCTGCCGAGATACTCGACAGCGCGCGCAATCGCGAACGCGAGATCAGGCTCGGCGCCGAGGACTACGCAGACGAGATCCTGGCCAACCTCGAGGTCAACCTCGGCAAGCTCCTGTCGGCCGTTCAGCGCGGCCGGGATCGACTGCAGGGCAAGATCGGTCAGCGCGGATAGCGCCATGGAACGCACGTATCCGCTCGACCTGACGTCGATCCTCGACGAGGTCACGGAGTCGCTCCACGTGGAGGACGACGTCGACCTCGGCACGATCGAGGTCGGCTCCTCCGTGTTCCACCCGGACGGTCCAGCGCACGTCGATGTCTTCATCACCAACGCCGGCGAGGGCATCGTCGCCTCGGGCTCGGTAACCGCGACCGTGCATACCGAGTGCGTCCGCTGCCTCCAGCCGTTCGCTCTCGACGTTCGGGGCGAGGTCGAAGGGTACTACGTGACCGGCGATGAGGTCGAGCAGGTGCCCGAAGAGCAGGAATACGAGCTCATCAGTGCTGGCGCGATAGACCTCATGCCTGCCCTCCTCAGCGCCATCGCCCTCGAACTTCCCTTCGCGCCCCTCCACGACCCGGACTGTGCCGGGATCTGCCCCGCGTGCGGAGCGGACCTCTCGGAAGGTCAGTGCTCATGCGAGCCGGACGAGCCCGAGTCGCCGTTCACCGCGTTGAGGGGGCTTTTCGACGAGGCGGAGGAATAGCTCGCGCCTTGTCCGTTGGACGGCTGCCTGTGCTAGAATATCGCCTTGCGTCGCAGGGCGGACCCGCCCGGACGCGCGCACGATACCCTTGGAAGAAGGAGCACGCACCCATGCCAGTGCCAAAGCGCAAGACGACGCGCGCCTCGCGCGACAGCCGTCGTGCGACCCACGATATCTCTGCACCGGCCCGTTCGCTGTGCCCGCAGTGCCATCAGCCGAAGCTGCCGCACCGCGTCTGCCCCGAGTGCGGGTACTACGACGGTAAAGAGATCATCGAGACGGAGTAGCCGTCTGAGCAGCGCCCCTGCGGGGGCGCTGTCGTCTTTCGGGAGGGGGGTTCAGGGTGCTGGACGCGTTGTTCTCCCCCCGGTCGATCGCCGTCATCGGCGTCTCCCGGGAGAAGGACAAGGTTGGACGCATCGTCTACGACAACCTTCTCGCCGGGGGCTTCACCGGGGAGGTCTACCCGGTCAACCCTCGCGTCGACGCCGTCGATGGACGCGATGCGTACGCGAGCGTCCTTGACATCCCCGGCGACGTCGATCTCGCAATCGTCGTCGTCCCCGCGCGCTTCGCGCCTGACGTGCTCGATGAGTGCGGCCGGAAGGGGATTCCGGTCGCGATCGTCATCTCGGCCGGCTTCAAGGAGACGGGACCGGACGGCGCCGCCCTGGAACGCCGGCTCGTTGAAGTCGCGCACGAGCACGGCATACGACTGCTCGGACCCAACTGCCTCGGGGCGATCTCCACACCCTCGGCCATGAACGCCTCGTTCGCTCTCACGATGCCTCGGCCCGGCGGCATCGCGTTCATGTCACAATCGGGCGCGCTCGGCACTGCGGTGCTCGACTGGACCGCAGGGCAGGGCATCGGCCTGTCGCACTTCGTGTCCCTCGGCAACAAGGCCGACATCTCTGAGGTGGACCTCGTTCGCGCGTGGGCGGCGGACGAGCGCACCTCGGTCATCGCTGCGTACCTCGAGGCGGTGTCCGACGGCACCGCGTTCGTCGAGGCGGTCTCCGAACTCGTGCGAAGCAAACCGTTCGTCGCCCTGAAGTCGGGCGGCTCGGACGCGGGCGCCCGGGCGGTCTCGTCGCATACCGGCAGCCTCGCGGGGTCTGAGCGCGCCTACGAAGCCGCGTTCCTCAAGGCGGGTGCGACGCGCGCCCACACGGTCGAGGAGCTCTTCGACATCTCCGTGGCCTTCGCCCGGCAACCGCTTCCGGAGGGTCCAGGGCTCGTCATCCTCACCAACGCCGGAGGCCCGGCGATCCTCGCGACCGATGCCTGTGAGCGGGACGGCGTCTCGCTCGCGGCCCTCGAGTCCGAGACGGTGGCGGCGCTGCGCGATATCCTCCCGGCCGCAGCCGCCTTCTACAACCCGGTCGACGTGCTCGGCGATGCCCCGGCAGGACGGTACGCGGACGCCTACCGCATCCTGGCCGAGGACCCGAACGTCCGCGCCGTGCTCGTCATCCTCACTCCTCAAGCGACCACCGACGCAGTCGGAACCGCCGCCGAGGTCGTCGCGCTCGCACGCGAGACAGGACTGACCACGCTCGCATGCTTCATGGGCGAGTCTGCGGTGGCGGACGCTATCCGCGCGCTCGGTGAGGGCGGGATTCCCAACTACCCGTTCCCTGAGCGTGCCGTCAGGACCTTCTCGGCCATGGAACGACGGCGCAGAATGCTCGAGGCGCCCGTGCCGGTGCCCCGCCGGATCGACGGTGAGCGGAGCGTGGTCCGCTCGGCCGTCGACCACGCACGTGCGGCGGGGCGCACGTTCATCACTGAGCAATCCGCAGCGCGCATCGCCGCTGCGTACGGGATCCCGGTCCCGGCGGCCGAGCTCGCGCGCGACCTTGATGAGGCGCGTCGCATCGCGTCCGGGATCGGCTACCCGGTGGTCATGAAGATCGCGAGCCCGGACATCCTGCACAAGTCGGACATCGGGGGCATCCGCACGGGAATCGAGGACGACGAGGCGCTTGCCGAGGCGTACGAGACCATCATCGCCCGCGGGCGCGCGTACATGGCAGACGCGCGCATCTGGGGAGTCACGGTGCAGCAGCAGGTTCCGGCGGGCCGTGAGGTCATCATCGGCATCAACCGTGACCCGCAGTTCGGGCCGCTGCTCATGTTCGGTCTGGGCGGCATCTACGTGGAGGTGCTCAAGGACGTCACCTTCCGCCTCTGTCCCGTCAACGCCGATGAGGCCCGCCGCATGATGTCCGAGATCCGCGGCTTCGGACTCCTGCGCGGGGCCCGCGGGCAGCGGCCTGCCGATCTGGACGCGGTCGCTGACGTCATCACCCGGGTGTCGGCGCTCGTGACCGACTTCCCCGACATCACCGAGCTCGATATCAACCCGCTCATCGTGCACGATAAGGGCGACGGCGTCTTCGCCGCCGACGTCCGCATCGGGATCGGAGGCTGACATGCGCGCGGTCCTCGTCACATCCACCGCCCCCTACTCGGGCAAGAGCGGTATCGCCCTTGCGCTCGTCCGAGAGCTCGCTCTGCGAGGGCGTGATGTGGGCTACTTCAAACCGTTCGGAGCCATGCCCGTCACCGTTGACGGCGTCCTCACGGATGAGGACGCCCTCTACGTCAATCGCTCGCTGCCGCGACCCGGACCCCTCGCCGACGTCTGTCCGGTCGTCCGTACGCAGGCGTTCGTCGAACGCGTGCTGGGCCACGAGATCGGGGATCTCGCACCGCGTGTCGCCGAGGCGTACGACGCGTGCTCGCAGGGCCGTGACGTCATGGTGATCGAGGGCCCGAGCGACCCCTTCCAGGCACGGAGCGTGGGGCTTGCGGCGGTCACGCTCTCAGAGTTGCTCGATGCCCGGATGCTGCTCATCGACCGGCCCCGCGGCACGCACCTCCCCGACGAGGTCCTGGCGTGCGCCGCAGTTCTCGGTGACCGTCTCGGAGGCGTCCTGCTCAACTGGGTTCATGAGGGCCAGTTCGACTTCATCTCCCGCAGGGTCGTACCGTTTTTGAGCGCGTCGGGTGTCACGGTGTTCGGTGTGCTCCCGGCAGACGCGGCGCTGTCGTCCGTCACGGTCGCTGAGATCGTGGACGCGCTCGGCGGCACAGTCCTCTGCGCGGAGGACCGCCTCGGCGATCCCGTCGAGTCGTTCATGGTCGGCGCCATGGGGCAGGACAAGGCGCTGCGCTTCTTCCGGCGCAAGGCCCGCAAGGCGGTCATCACAGGAGGCGACCGTGCCGACGTGCAGCTCGCCGCGCTCGAGACGAGCACGCGGGCGCTCATCCTTACCGGCAACATGCCGCCGAGCTCGCTGGTGCTGGCCCGTGCCGAGGAGCTCGGCGTGCCGATGGTGCTCGTCGACACCGATACGCTCACGGCCGTCGAGAAGATGGAAGCGCTGATGGGCCGCGTCCGGCTGCACGACCCCGAAAAGGCCGCCCGCATCCACGATATGCTGTGCGAGGCGACCGACATGAACGCGATGCTCGGCGCTTTCGACCTCATCTGACCGAAAGGACTCACGCATGGCACGTATCGCAACGGTCGTCGTCGATGTCATGGGCGGGGACAACGCGCCGGACGTCGTCCTCGCCGGTGTCCGCACAGCGCTCGAAGCCGACCCTGACCTGCGCATCGTGCTCACCGGTCCCGCGGAGATCGTCATCCCCGTGGCCGAGGAGAGCGACGGCCTCTCGGCGGTCCCGACCACCGAGGTCATAGCAATGGACGAACACCCTGCCACCGCTGTGCGCACCAAGAAGGACTCCTCGATCGTGGCCGGGTGCCGGCTCGTCCGGGATGGCCAGGCGGACGGCTTCTTCTCGGCGGGCAGCACCGGGGCCTGCATGGCTGCCGCGACGCTCGTCATGGGTCGTATCCGCGGCATCTCGCGCCCGGCGATCGCCGCCATCATCCCGGCCAGCGACCGCCCGAGCGTGCTGCTCGACGTCGGCGCGAACGCGGATTGCAAGGCCGGCAACCTCGTTCAGTTCGCGCACATGGGAAGCGCCTATGCCCGCGCGGTCCTCGATATCGCCGAGCCGCGCATCGGGCTCCTCAATATCGGAGAAGAGCCGACCAAGGGCTCAGCTCTCGCGCAGGAGGCGCACGCGCTCATGGCCGAGCAGGTATCCGGCTTCGTCGGCAACGTCGAGGGCAGGGACGTCTCGGCCGGCACCGTCGACGTCATCGTCACCGATGGCTTCACCGGGAATGTCGCGCTCAAAGTGCTTGAGGGACTCGCGGCCACGCTCTTCGCGCGCATCCGCGAGGTCATGAGCGCGTCGGTCGCCACGAAGATCGCCGCTTCCGTGCTCAAGCCGGGCCTCCGTGACCTCAAGCGCCGCATCGATCCCGAGGTCTATGGCGGCGCGCCGCTGCTCGGCGTGGCGGGCGTGTGCGTTATCGGCCACGGAAGCTCCGGGCCGAAAGCGATCGCCAACGGCGTCCATGCATGCGCGCGTGCCGTTCGCGCCGGGCTGACCGACATGATCGCGGAAGCGATCGCTGCACCCGACGCCTGAGCACCTGCCCGCGCTTCCGAACGCCCCTGTGAACGTGTACACTACACGGACGTTCGACGCCGCCCCGATGTGGGACGACACCGAGCAGAGGAGAATCCCCCGCATGCAGAGCGCTCGAATCACCGGCATCGGCACCTATCTGCCCGAGCGCCGTCTCACCAACCGCGACCTCGAGAGCATGGTCGATACCTCCGACGAGTGGATCACGACGCGGACGGGCATACGGGAGCGGCGCCTCGCGGAGCAGGGCGAGGCGACCTCGCACCTCGCGCATCGCGCGGGCCTCGCCGCGCTCGCCGATGCCGGCGTGGAGCCGGCCGACGTCGACCTGCTGCTCGTCGGCACGTCGAGCCCCGACATGGTCTTCCCGTCCACAGCGGTCCTGACCCAGACGTTGCTTGGACTCAGCTGTCCCGCTTACGACGTCATGGCGGCGTGCACGAGCTTCATCTACGCCCTTCACACCGCAACGACCGCCATCGAGAGCGGACGCGCGCGCACCGTCCTCGTCATCGGCGCTGACGCCCTCACCCGGCACGTGGACTTCGATGACCGCGCCACCTGCGTGCTGTTCGGCGACGGCGCCGGCGCGGTCGTGCTGCAGGTTGCGGAGGAGCCGGGCGTGCTCGGCATCGACCTCGGCGCCGACGGCACGGGCGCGGACATGCTCAAGATCCCCGCGGGTGGTTCGGCGATGCCCTGCACGGAGGAACGTGTCCGAGACGGGCAGCACTACCTTCAGATGGCCGGCAATGACGTCTTCAAGTTCGCGGTGCGCGTCATTCCCAAGACCGCGGAGCGCGCCCTCGCGCAGTCGGGCCTGACGACCGACGACGTGACCTGGCTCATCCCACATCAGGCGAACCAGCGGATACTCGACACGGTCGCCGACCGGATGGGGATGCCTCACGACCGCGTCGTGTCGACGATCGAGCTCACGGGAAACACGTCCGCGGCCTCGATTCCGCTGGCCATGGGCGACCTGTATACTAGCGGCAATCTCCGCCCGGGCGACGTTCTTGCGCTCGTTGGGTTCGGAGCTGGACTGACCTGGGGGGCCGCCGTCGTGCGGTGGACCAAGGAGGTTCGATAGATGGCCCTCAGCACCCGCGTGAGCCGACTGCTCGGCATCGACCAGCCCATCATCCAGGGCGGCATGGCATGGACCGCCACAGCCGAGCTTGCAGCGGCCGTGAGCGAAGGCGGCGGGCTCGGGCTCATCGGCGCCGGACATATGCCCACCGAGATCCTGCGTGATGAGATCCGTCGCGCCAAGACGCTCACCGACCGCCCGTTCGGGGTCAATCTCATGCTGCTGACGCCCCACATCGACGATCTTGTCCAGATGGTGCTCGATGAGGGGGTCGCGGCCGTGACCACGGGGGCAGGGAATCCCGGCAAGTACATGACCGCGCTCAAGGACCGCGGCATCAAGGTGCTCACCGTCGTCCCGTCGGTCGCCCTCGCCAAGCGTATGGAGTCGATCGGCGCGGATGGGGTCATCGGCGAAGGGATGGAGGCCGGCGGCCATATCGGCGAGCTCACGACGATGGTGCTCACGCCACAGCTCGTCGATGCGGTCGACATCCCGGTGATCGCCGCTGGAGGCATCGCTGACGGGAGAGGTGTCGCGGCCGCTTTCGCGCTCGGTGCTGAGGGTGTCCAGGTCGGCACACGCTTCATGTGCGCCCAGGAGTGCACCATCCATCCGGACGTCAAGGACCGCATCGTCCGCGCTTGCGACCGCGACACCGTGGTGACCGGATACTCGACCGGCCACCCGGTGCGCGTGCTGAAGAACAAGCTGTCCCGCATGCTCGAAGAGCTCGACCGCGACAATCGTCCCGACGAGCTCGAGGCGTTGGGCAGCGGTAAGCTCGCCCTTGCCATGCGCGAGGGAGATATCGACATGGGGTCGGTCATGGCCGGACAGGTCGCCGCGATGGTCTGCAAGGTGCAGCCCGCCGCCGAGATCATCGCCGAGATGATGACCGAGGCTGAACGCGTCATCGGCCGCCTTCCGTCGGCGGTGGAGGGCTAGGCATGGCACGCAGGCACGCCCTCGTCTTCCCTGGGCAGGGTTCTCAGCGCACCGGCATGCTCGACCGGCTTCCGGGCCTGGAAAGCCTGGATCGGCTGCTCGACGCCGCGGAAGGGCTCTCAGGGCTCGACCTCACGGCGATCGCGGCCGATGGGCCCGACGACGCGCTCCGCGATACGCGTGCGGCCCAGCCCTTGCTCTACCTCGCGGACTGGGCATGGGGAACCACGCTGCTGGCCGCCGGACTCGAGCCCGTCGCCGTCGCCGGGCACAGCCTCGGCGAGTACGCCGCCCTCGCGCTGGCCGGCGTCTTCTCGGCGGAAGCGGGACTCGAGCTCGTCATCGAGCGGTCACGCTTGATGGCCCAGGCCGCGACCGAGACTCCGGGCGGCATGGCCGCGGTGCTCGGCCTCGACGGCTCGCTCGTGGCCGAATCGGTCGCGCGGATCTCGGGCGTCTGGGTCGCCAACGACAACGCGCCCGGGCAGGTGGTCATCTCGGGCACGCACGCCGGGATCGAGGCAGCCATCGTCGCTCTTGACCAGGCTGGCGCACGTCGCGTGGTCCCGCTCGACGTCGCTGGAGCGTTCCACTCGCCGCTGATGGCCGACGCTGCCGAGCGCTTCGCCCGGACGCTCGACGCTGCCGATTTCGCTCCCGCTGTCATACCGGTCGTCTCGAACAGCGACCCGGTGCCGACGACCGACCCCGCGGCCCTCAAGGAGCGCCTCTCGGCACAGATGGTCTCGCCGGTGCGCTGGACCGAGACCATGGCCGTGCTCGCAGAGCATGGCGTCGAGGCACTCATCGAGGCCGGACCTGGCTCGGTGCTCAGGGGACTCGCTCGGAGAGTCGATGGCCTCGACGCCTATTCCGTCGAGGACAGCGGGTTAGAACTCGTCGTAGAGGTGGTGCTCTGAGATGCCCGATCTCACCGGAAGGCGTGCGCTCGTCACCGGTTCGTCCCGCGGCATCGGGGCGGCGATCGCATGCCGGCTCGCTGCCGAGGGTGCCGCTGTCGCGGTCAACTACGCCGGGAGCGAGAACGCGGCACGCTCGGTCGTCGAGTCGATTCGCGCCACCGGCGGCACGGCTGTGGCGTTCAAGGCGGATATCAGTGACGCCGCCGCGGCCTCGGAACTGGTCGAACGCGCGCATGCGGAGCTCGGCGGCTTGGACGTCCTCGTCAACAACGCTGGCATCACGCGGGACGGTCTCCTCGTGCGGATGTCTGATGACGACTGGCGTTCGGTCATCGACACCAATCTCACCGGTGCGTTCAATACCACCCGACCGGCGGCCAAGCTGATGATGAAGGCCCGCGCGGGATCGATCGTCAACATCGCCTCCGTCGTCGGCATCACGGGCAACGCCGGCCAGGCCAACTACGCCGCCGCCAAGGCCGGCCTCATCGGATTCACGCGCAGCGTCGCCAGGGAGCTCGCATCGCGAGGCGTTCGCGCCAACGCGGTCGCACCGGGATTCATCGAGACCGATATGACCGCGGCGCTGCCGGACGCCGCTCGGTCCGCCGCTCTCGACGCTATCGCCATGAAGCGTTTCGGCTCTGCCCACGACGTCGCGTCCCTCGTGGCGTTTCTCGCCTCCGACGACGCCGCATACATCACCGGACAGGTGATCGCGGTCGACGGCGGCATGACGTTCGCCTGATCGCGCGGCATCGCGCATGCCTGTCACGACAGGGGAGAGGAGGTGGACCACATGGAGAAAGAGGAGATCTTCGACAAGATCAAGGAGGTCATCGTCGACCAGCTGAACGTGGATGAGGACGACGTGACCCTTGAGGCGTCATTCATCGACGACCTTGGTGCCGACTCGCTCGACATCGTCGAGCTCGTCATGGCGCTCGAGGAGTCGTTCGGCATCTCCATCCCTGACGAGGAGGCCGAGAACATCAAGACTGTCGGTGACGCGGTCGACTACGTCGTCGCCAACGCCTAGCCCGACACGTCCCGCGCGCCGGCGGTCGCAACGCCGGCGCGCGTACGGACGTCCACCGCACGGAGGACCGCAGTGCAACTGCCGCAGCTCACCATCGGTACCCGTACGGCCCGCCTTCCCATCGTGCAGGGCGGCATGGCGGTGCGCATCTCGATGGGGCCGCTCGCCGCGGCCGTGGCCGACGCCGGAGGCATCGGTCTGATCGCCGGCTCAGGGCTCGCTCCCGCTGAGCTCGCCGCCGAGGTCCGCGCCGCTCGCGCCGCCACGTCCGGCGTGCTCGGCGTCAACATCATGGTGGCCGTCCGAAGGTTCAAGGAACTCGTGCACGCCGCGATCGCCGAGGGCGTCGACGTTGTCGTCGCCGGCGCTGGCTTCTCCCGCGACGTCTTCACGTGGTGCCATGACGCAGGCGTGGAAATCGTCCCGATCGTCGGCTCCGCTCGTGTGGCCAAGCTCTCCGAGCGCTTCGGCGCATCCGCAGTCGTCGTCGAGGGTGTCGAGGCGGGCGGGCATCTCGGCACCGATCGCCCCATGCTCGACCTGCTGCCCGAGATACTGGACGCGGTGAGCGTCCCGGTCATCGGCGCGGGCGGCGTCGTCACCGGCGCCGACATCAAGCGCGTGCTCGACGCCGGCGCCGCGGGCGTCCAGATGGGCTCGCGATTCGCCGCTACCGTCGAGTCCTCCGCTCCCGATGCGTTCAAAGAGATGTACGTCTCGGCCACGGAACAGGACATCGTGGTGATGAAGAGCCCCGTCGGACTGCCGGGGCGGGCGATCGTGAACCCGTTCGTGCAGCGTCTGGCCGAGGGCGAGTACCCGCGCATCGAGCGCTGCGAGGCCTGCCTCAAAGAGTGCGGCAAGGACTACTGCATCATCGAGCGCCTGAGAATGGCGCAGTCCGGGGATGTTGAGAACGGGCTCGTCTTCGCAGGCTTGGCTGCTGCACGAATCCACGACGTCCCGAGCGTGGCAGAACTGATGGAGCGCCTCGTCGCCGAGTGGCGGGCCGCGAGCGAAGGAGACCCGTCATGAGGAGAGTCGCCGTCACCGGCATGGGCATCGTCTCCCCCCTGGGAACGGGTGTTCCCGCTTTCTGGGAGGGGATACGCACCGGCCGGTCGGGGGTCGCCCCGATCGCGCACTTCGACGCCTCGGCATACCCGAGCCGCATCGCCGGCTACTGCGCTGACTTCGATCACGCTGGCGTCCTCGATCCCAAAGAGGCGCGGCGCATGTCCCGCTACCAGCAGTTCGCGCTCGTAGCGGCGTCAGAGGCGATGGCGCAGGCCGACCTTGCCGTTGATGAGGAGCTCGGTGCGCGGTTCGGCGTGATCGTGGGCTCCGGCATCGGTGGCCTGCACTTCATGGAGGAGCAGCACGATGTCCTGCGCGACCGTGGCCCGGGACGCGTGAGCCCGTTCCTCGTCCCGATGATGATCACGGACCTCGCCGCAGGGCTGATCTCGATCAAGTACGGCGCCAGGGGCATCAACTACTGTCCGGTATCGGCATGCGCTACCGGCAACCACGCCATCGGCGAGGCAGGCGAGGCGATCCGCCGGGGGACCGCCGACGTCGTGATCGCTGGCGGCTTCGACGCCGGAGTCACCGAGCTGGGCGTCGCCGGCTTCTGCGCCCTCCGCGCGCTCTCCACCCGGAACGACGATCCTGCCGGGGCCTCGCGTCCCTTCGACGCCGATCGCGACGGCTTCGTGATCGCCGAGGGCGGTGCCGTCCTCGTGCTCGAGGCGTGGGAGGTCGCCGAGAACCGCGGCGCCACGATTCTCGCAGAACTGCTCGGCTATGGCGCCTCGGCAGACGCTTACCACATCACGTCACCGCATCCGGACGGTGAGGGCGCGGCGCGCGCGATGCGCGCAGCGCTCCAGCAGGCCGGGGTCGCTCCCTCGGAGGTCGGCTACATCAACGCGCACGGCACGTCGACGCCGCAGGGAGATGCGGGGGAGACCCAGGCTATCAAGTCAGTCTTCGGCGCTGATGCGCCGCCCGTCTCGTCCACCAAGTCGATGACCGGCCATGCGCTCGGGGGCGCCGGAGCCATGGAGGCGATCGCTTGCATCATGTCCCTGCGCGATGGCATCCTGCCGCCTACCATCAACCTGCAGACGCCGGACCCCGCGTGCGATCTCGACTACGTGCCGAACATCGCGCGACCGACCGACGCCTCGGTGGCGCTCAGCAACTCGTTCGGCTTCGGCGGACACAACGCGTGCCTGCTCTTCGGACGGGTGTGACGCGATGGCGACCGCACCGGAGGACCGCGTCCACATCCTGGAGGAGCGCTTCGGCGTGGCGTTCGCCGACCCCTCGCTCGCCCGGATGGCGCTCACGCACCCCTCCTTCGCCGCGGAGCGACCGGACGCCGCGGGCTACGAACGCCTCGAGTTCCTCGGCGACTCCGTTCTCGGATTCATCGTCGCCGACCACCTCTATCGCTCGCATCCTGACGAGCCGGAGGGCGTGCTGACCCGACTGAAGATCGCCGCCGTGGCGGGGGAGACCCTTGCCGAGGTCGCCGACGAGCTCGGCATCGGCGACCTCGTCTGGCTCGGACGCGGGGCCGCCCGCGGGGAAGGCCGCTCCCGACGCTCGCTGCTCGAGAACGTCTTCGAGGCCATCATCGGCGCCATCTACCTTGACCAGGGGCTCGATGTCGCCCGGCACGTGGTGATAGACGTCCTCGGAGCCCGCCTCCTCGACCCGTCCGGCGCTCCGCAAGATCCCAAGTCCGCGCTGCAGGAGCTCACCCAGGCCTCCGACGGCGTCCTTCCCGCGTACCGGACCACCGCGGTCGAAGGACCCCCTCACGATCGCCGGTTCACCGTCGAGGTGACGGTCGACGGTCGCGTGGTGGGGCTTGGCACCGGGCGCTCCAAGAAGGACGCCGAGAAGGCGGCCGCCTCGGCCGCGCTGGCGCGGCTGGAAGAGGGCTCCTGACCTGCTCGCGCCGTCGCGTCGGGCCCTCCTCCCTGTGTTAGCATTATCGGCGTCCCGCGCGACCGTCCGCAGCCGCTGCCGCGATCAGAGAGAGGCCGTCGTTGTACCTCAAGTCGTTGACCCTGAAGGGCTTCAAGTCGTTCGCTGACCGAAGCAGGATGACGTTCGAGCCCGGCGCGGCCGTCATCGTCGGTCCCAACGGCTCCGGGAAGTCCAACATCTCGGATGCGGTCCTCTGGGTGCTCGGGGAGCAGTCCGCCAAGCAATTGCGCGGCAACGCGATGGAGGATGTCATCTTCGCGGGTTCCTCGGCCCGGCAGCCAGTCGGCGTCGCCGAGGTCGACCTCGTCCTGGACAACTCCGACGGCACGCTCCCGCTCGAGTTCGATGAGGTCACCATCACCCGCCGCATGTTCCGGAGCGGCGAGAGCGAGTACCTCGTCAACCAGTCGCCCGTCCGGCTCATGGACATCCAGGAACTCCTGCACGACACCGGCCTCGGCCGTGACACCCACTCCATCATCAGCCAGGGGCGCATCGACGAGATCCTCAACTCCAAGCCCGAGGACCGGCGCTCGCTCATCGAAGAGGCCGCCGGCGTCCTCAAGCACAAGAAGCGCAAAGAGCGCGCGGTCCGGAAGCTCACGTCCATGGACGTCCACGTCGACCGCATCAAAGACGTCCTTGCCGAGATCGACCGCCAGCTCCGTCCGCTCCAGCGCCAGGCGACCAAGGCCGCTGAGTACCGCGACCTCGCAGCCGAGCTCAAGGATCTCGAGGTCGCGCTCGCGGTCTCCGATCTGCGCGCGCTCCAGGAGCAGTGGGACGCCGTGTGCAAGCGCGAGCGTGAGCAGGACGCCGAGATCGAGCTCGCGCGTTATCGCCTGGCCGAGAAGGAACGCGAACTCGCCAAGTTCCTGTCGCTGCTCGAGGAGAAGGGGCTCTTCGTCGGCGACCTCTCCGAACAGCGCCGCCGTCTCCAATCGGTCCTCGAACGCCTCAACTCCGGTCTACTTCTGCTCGAGGAGAAGGGCAAGAACCTCGTCGAGCGGCTCTCTGAGCTTCGCCAGAAGATCCATCACAGCGAAAGCAGGCTCGCACAGCGTCTGGCGGAGGTCGAGCAGATCGCGGAGGAGCGCGCGGTCACCGAGGCGCGCCTCCAGGCGCTCTACACACAGCTGGGAGAGGTGCGCCGGGAGGCCGAGACCGCCAAGAAGGAGCGCCTTGCCGCCGAGGACGTCCTCACCGAGGTCACCGCCGAACAGCGTCGCACGCGCAAGGAGCTCGACGACGCGCGCCTCGAGCTCGCCGACGTGAGACAGGCGCTCTCGGCGTTCTCGCTGGAGACCGAGCTGCTCGTCGAGCGTGCTGAGGCGGTCAAACAGCAACGCTCGGCGCTCTTTGAGACGCTCGCCGCCCGTCGGGCCCGCTCCGAACAGACCACCGCTGAGCTCGAACGCGCCAGACGAGAGCTGTCGCTCGCTGAGTCTGAGGTTGACAAGCACGTGCGTCTCGTTGAATCGCGACGCACCGAGCTCACCCGGCGCCGCGACGAGCTCACCGACCTCCGCGCCGAGATCCGCGCCCTTGAGGAGGTCGACCGCGCGTTCGAAGCCGCATCGCCGGCACTAGCGTGGCTGCTCAGCAAGGAGAAGGATCTCCCGGGGGTGCTCGGCCCGCTGACCGAGCACATCTCCGTTTCTGAGGAGTACGAGCGCGTGCTCGAGGCGGCCCTCGGTTCGGACGTCTTCTGCGTGCTCGTCCGCGATCCCGCATCGCCCGGCGATGTCGTGGCGACGCTCGAGGCGCATGGCAGCGGTGACTACGCGGTCATGCCGGTAGCCGCTCGGCACGGCGATGCCCCTGCGGGGCCGGGGGTCCGGCTCGTCGATCAGATCACGTGCGACGCGGAGGTCCGCGCCGCGCTCGAGGCGCTCATCGGGGACATCCGCGTGCTCGACGCGCTGGAAGACGCACTCCGGGCCGCGGCGGCTCCCGACGCCCGCGCGCGTTTCGCCACCCGCGCGGGCCACATCGTGTGGCCGTCCGGCAAGGTGCGCGTCGGGCCGGATCTCGAGGAGGACTCGGGCGTCCTTGCACGCAAGCGCCGCCTTGGCGACCTGAGAGACGCGCTCGCCGCCACCGAGGCCTCCCTCGGAGAAGCCGAAGCCGCGCTTGTCAGCGCGGAGGAGTCCCTCTCGGCGGAGCAGCAGCAAGCCCTCGAGCTCAGCCAGCGCGTCGCGTCGCTCGCGGGCGAGGACGGCTCGATCCGGGAGGAGATCGGCCGTCTCGAGCAGTCGATCACCGACATCGACAAGGAAGCGGCGGGGATCGACCTTCGCCGCCGCCAGATCGAAGAGCGCACCGCCAAGGACCGCCCGCAGGAGCGCGAGCTCACCGAGCGCATCGAGCAGGCCACTGCGCGGCTCCAGGAGCTCGAGGAGGAGTCGGCCAGGCGCCGCGAGGAGCGCGACACCCGGTATCGCGAGGAATCCGAAGTCGCCACGCGGCTCTCCGCCTGTCAGGTCGAGATCGCCGCCGTCTCCGAGCGCGAGGTGCACCTGAAGCGGCGGATGGCGGCTGCAGCTGCCGAGCGCACGGAGCTCGATGAGACCGTCGCCGCGTCGCGGGACACGGAGATCGCTCTCGAGACCCTGCGCGAGCGCATCCAGCCCCTGCACGACCTGTACTCCGTCCTCCTCGAGCGCGCGGAACACTGGGCCGTACGCCTCCGAGACCGGGCGCGCTTCGAGCAGGCGGACTCCGAGTCGCTCAGGCAGACGATCCACGAGGCGCAGGAGGGCGTGCGCACCGCGCAGTCCAGCGTCGAGGAAGCCTCCACCGCGATGTCGCATCTTCAAGTCGAGAAGGGTCAGCTGGAGATCCAGGTCACGACAGCGGTCGCCAAGGTCGTCGAGGAGCTTGGTGTCCCGCTGGAACGAGCGCTGCAGGCCGAGAGGATCGATGACCGCGAGGCCGCGATCGAGCGAGCGCATCGCCTGCGCAAGCGCATCTCCAACCTCGGCCCCGTGAACCCCGTCGCGGTGGAGGAGTTCGATCACCTCCAGGACCGTCGCGATCGTCTCCAGGAGCAGCTCGACGACCTGCTTGCCAGCCAGAAGGCGCTCCAGAAGATCATCCGGGCGATCGACCGGAAGATCCGCGACCGGTTCCTCGAGACGTTCGAGCTCGTCGACAGCCACTTCCAGGAGGTGTTCGGCGTGCTGTTCCCGGGGGGTCAGGCCTCACTCAGCCTGACCGACCCCGACGACCCGGAGACCACGGGGGTCGAAGTGGTCGCCCAGCCGCGCGGCAAGCGGCTGCAGAAGATGTCGCTGCTGTCGGGCGGGGAGAAGTCGCTGACCGCGCTCGCGCTGCTCTTCGCGGTCTACCGGACGCGGCCCTGTCCGTTCTACATCCTCGACGAGGTCGAAGCCGCGCTCGACGACTCCAACCTCCGCCGTTTCATCGCGTTCGTCGACAGCCTGAGGCACCACACCCAGTTCGTGATCGTCACTCACCAGCGCCGCACGATGGAGATGGCCGACGTCCTCTACGGCGTCTCGATGCAGGCGGACGGCGTCAGCAAGGTCGTCAGCCAGCGCCTCGACCGTGCGACCGGCGAGCTCGAGGAGGTCGCGGATGGCGCTCCCGTGGTATGAGAGGCTCTCCGCTGGCCTCAGCCGGACGCGCGAGGGCATCCAGGGCCAGCTGAACGTCTTGCTCCGGAAGGGTCCGGACCTTGACGAAGCGTTCTGGAGCGACCTCGAGGCGGTCCTGATCCAGGCGGACATGGGCGCGCTCGCGGTGACCGAGATGGTCGACTCCCTCCGCGACGCAGCAGCGCGCAAGGCTCTTCCTGACGCCCAGGCCGTGCTCGATCTGCTCGCGGAACGGATCGCCGCCGAGTTCTCCACTGCGGGGGAGGATCTTCTCGGCATGTCTCCGCTCACGCTTCTCGTCGTCGGCATCAACGGCACCGGCAAGACCACGACCGTGGGCAAGCTGGCGAAGGAAGCCGCCGATGCGGGGCGGTCGGTCGTCATCGGCAGCGCCGATACCTTCCGTGCAGCCGCCATCGAGCAGCTGCGCGTGTGGGCCGAGCGGGCTGGCGTTCCGGTGGTCGAGCGCGAGCGCGGCACCGACCCCGCGTCGGTAGCGTTCGAGACGCTCGCCGAGGCGCGGACGCGCGGCGCGGACCTCGTCCTCATCGACACCGCCGGCCGCCTGCACACCTCGCCCGACCTCATGGCGGAACTCGCCAAGGTGAAGCGGGTCACGGAGCGGGAAAGCGCGGCACCGGTACGGGTGCTGCTCGTGCTTGACGCGACGACGGGCCAGAACGGCATCGTCCAGGCGCGGGAGTTCGACCGCGCGCTCGGCGTCGACGGTATCGCGCTGACCAAACTGGACGGCACCGCCAAGGGCGGGATCGCTGTCGCCATAGCGCGCGAGCTCCGCATCCCGCTTGTGAGGATCGGCATCGGCGAGGGCGCCGAGGACCTCCGGCCGTTCGTAGCCGAGGAGTTCGCACGGGCGCTCGTGTCCTCCCCGGAGCGCTGAGCATGGACCAGGAGTGGCGCTTCATCCTGTTCCGGGACCGGGATCGCCGACACCTGCCGCTGCTGGCGATTCTCGTCGCGCTGCTCACGGTGATCGTGCTCGTGTTCGCCGTCATCTACCGGCCGACGGTCGTGTCCGGCGACTCCATGTATCCGACGCTGCACGATGCCGACCTCATCCTCATCACCCGTGACTACACGGAGCCGCAGCGCGGCGACATCGTCCTTGCCGCCGCGCTCCGCAACGGCATGCCGGTCACGATCATCAAGCGCGTTGTGGCGATCGCAGGCGATACCGTGGAGGTGCATGGAGATTGCGTCATGGTCAACGGTGAGCCCGAGCCGGAGCGCGACCTGACGCGACGCGCCTGCGAGTACCCGCGCCTCGGCCCGCTCGTCGTGCCGGAAGGTCGCGTCTTTCTCGCGGGCGACAATCGTCCCGTCTCGATCGACAGCAGGCTCATCGGCACGGTCGCCGTGACCGACATCACAGGAAGGGCCGTCGCGGTCTTCGCCCCCGTGCACCGCGTCCACCTGATTGACGCCCGCAGCACGAGTCCCTAGTCTCAGTACTCCGGCCGCCCGACAGGAGGACCTGTGTTCGAGAACCTCTCACAACGTCTCCAGGACGTCTTCGACAAGCTCAAGGGCCGTGGCGTGCTCACCGCCGCCGATGTCGACGCCGCCATGCGCGAGATCCGGCTCGCGTTGCTCGAGGCCGACGTGAGCTTCGGCGTCGTGAAGGACTTCGTCGCCCGTGTTCGCGAGCGTGCCGTCGGCCAGGACGTCATGCGCAGCCTTACTCCCGGTCAGATGGTCGTGAAGATCGTCTTGGATGAGCTCACGTCCCTCATGGGCAGCGCCCCCTCGCGCCTGACGCTCACGAACCGTATCCCCAACGTCATCATGCTCGTCGGCCTGCAGGGGTCGGGCAAGACCACCGCCGCCGCCAAGCTCGCCAACCGGCTCCGCAAGGACGGTAAGCACCCGGTACTCGTCGCCTGCGACGTCTACCGGCCCGCGGCGATCGATCAGCTCGAGACCCTCGGCCGTGAGCTCGATATCCCGGTCTTCCGTGGCGACGACGGCACGGATCCTGTCGCGATCGCCGTCGCCGCCGTCAAGGATGCCGTCGCCCGCATGCGGGACGTCGTCATCATAGACACCGCCGGACGACTCCATGTCGACGAGGCCATGATGGATGAGGCAGCACGCATCAAGGCCGCAGTCAAGCCTGACCAGGTGCTCATGGTGGTCGACGCAATGACCGGCCAGGACGCGGTCAACGCGGCGACCGCGTTCGCCGAGCGCGTCGACTTCGACGGGGTCGTCATCTCCAAGCTCGACGGCGATGCCCGCGGCGGCGCGGCTCTCTCGGTACGCGCCGTCAGCGGCAAGCCTATCAAGTTCGCCAGCGTCGGGGAGCGCCTCGACGCGCTCGAGGTCTTCGATCCCGAACGCATGGCCAAGAGGATCCTCGGCATGGGCGACGTGGTCGGGCTCATTGAGAAGGCCCAGGAGGCGGCGCAGACCGCCGACATGGAGGACATGGAGGCTCGGCTTGCCGAGGGGCGCTTCACGCTCGACGACTTCCTCAAGCAGCTCCGCCAGCTGAAGAAGATGGGGTCCATCGGCGACATCCTCGGCATGATCCCCGGAGCGGGCAAGCTGCCCAAAGACGTCAAGGTCGATGAACGGGCGCTTGTGCGGACCGAGGCGATCATCCAGTCCATGACGCCGGCAGAGCGCGCCAAGCCCGCCATCATCAACGGCTCGCGGCGCCAGCGTATCGCCGCGGGGGCGGGGGTCACCGTCTTCGACGTCAACCAGATGCTCAAGCAGTTCGCCGAGGCGCAAAAGATGGTCAAGCAGCTGCAGAAGATGCAATCAGGGAAGGGAAAGGGCAAGCGTCGGCGGGGTTCACTCCCTCCCGGCTTCCCGTCGCCGTTCTAGCGTTCATGAGCGGGTGGGACGCGATGGCTGTCGCGTTTTGACCCCGCCTGATTCATGGCATATCATTAGCAGTCGCTTTAGCTCAGACGTGGTGGCCGTCGCGTGGCCGCCACCTTCCGTGGAGGTGAACGTTTTTGGCAGTCAAGATCCGTCTGGCGCGCGCAGGCGCCAAGAAGGCGCCGTTCTACCGGGTCGTCGCCGCTGACTCTCGCGCGCCGCGCGACGGTCGCTTCATCGAGATCCTCGGCCGGTACAACCCGCGCACGACGCCCAGCACCGTCGAGCTCGACCTCGACAAGATCGAGGGTTGGCTCGCTAAGGGCGCCGCGCCGAGCGAGGCCGTCGAGAAGCTGATCGCCATCGCTAAGGGCGAGAAGGAGGCACCCAAGGCGCAGGCCAAGCAGTCGAAGAAGGCGCAGGCCAAGGCTGCGGAGGCCGAGAAGGCACCTGCTGAGCCTGCCGCCGAGGAGACGCCCGCGGAGGCGCCTGCCGCCGAGGAGACGCCCGCTGAGGAGTCGGCGGCGGACAGCGAAGAGCCGGAAGCCGAGTAGCCGGTGGAAGCCACCGCCGACATCGAACGTCTCGTCCGCTTCCTGGTGACCTCGCTCGTCGACCATCCGGATGACGTCGTCATCACCAAGAATCAGGACGGCGGCCGCACGGTCTACGAAGTGCAGACGCACGCCGACGACATCGGCAAGGTCATCGGTCGCCAAGGTCGCGTGATCAAGGCTATCCGCACGCTCGTCCGCGCCGCGGCGTCCGCCGATGGCGCATCGGACGCCACCGTGGAGGTCCTCGGCTAGCGGATGGACGCGCCGTACATCGCTATCGGGCGCATCGTCAAGGCGCACGGACTTCGAGGGGAGGTCTCGGTGAAGCAGCTCACCGACCTGCCCCTCGATGCGTCTTGCGGCATCGCGCTCTTCGTCACGCCCCCGCATCCTCAGCTCCAGACGACCGAGATCCTTTCGGTCCGCCAGGGACCGAAAGGCCCGCTCGTGTCCCTGGAGGGAGTAGGATCCGTGGGACTCGCTGCCGAGCTTGTCGGCCGCTCGCTCATGGCGCGCGTCGACGACGTGCCCTTCTCGGAGGACGATCTCGACGTGACCGGGTGGACCGTCGTGGACGTCGAACGCGGTCCGATCGGCGCGATCTCAGACACGATCGTCACCGGCGCCAACGACGTCTGGGTGCTTGACGGCGGCCCGTACGGCGAGGTCCTCATCCCGGTCATCCCGGATGTCGTGCTTGAGCTCGATGAGGACGCCCGCACGGTTAGCATCCGACTGCTGCCCGGACTGCTGCCCGAGGAGCCGTCCTGATGCGCATCGACGTCATCACGATCTTCCCCGAGGTGTTCGAGCCGGTCTTCTCGAGCTCGATGCTCGGACGCGCCGCCGAGAAGGGAATCATCCAGTTCGTGACCCACGACCTGCGCGACTACACCTCAGACGCGCATCGCACCGTGGACGACTACCCGTTCGGCGGGGGTCCGGGCATGGTGATGAAGCCCGAGCCCTTCTTCCGGGCTCACGAGGCCGTCTCGGCCGCCGATGCGCGTCCGGCGACGACCATCCTGCTCTGCCCGCAGGGCGAGCCGTTCCGGCAGCGCACGGCGGTCGAGCTCGCCCGTGCGGATCGTCTCATCCTGCTGTGCGGACGGTACGAGGGCTTCGACGACCGAATCCGATCGCTCGCGGACCTCGAGTTGTCCATCGGTGACTACGTCCTGACCGGCGGTGAACTGCCCGCGATGGTGGTCGTCGACGCCGTCGCGCGCCTCGTGCCCGGCGTCCTGGGCGATGCATCCTCCGCCGAGGAGGAATCGTTCTCGATGGGTCTCCTCGAGTATCCTCAGTACACGCGACCGGCGTCGTTCGCGGGTCGTGACGTTCCCGACGTCCTGCTCTCCGGCGATCACGCCCGGATCGAGCGGTGGCGCCGCGAGCAGGCTATCATCAGAACAGCGCAGCGCCGGCCGGACCTGCTCGGTGATCTTGATCTCTCCGATGCAGAGCGGGCTGTCGCAGACGCAGCGACACAGAGCGACTCGACGGACAGGGAGCGCCCGTGAGCGACGAACCCGGCGGCATATACGAATCCCCGATGTCACCGCAGACCAGCAAGCGTGAGGAGATCTCCTTTGGACGCTGGCTCGGTGAGCTTGTCCTCCTCGTGGCGATCGCGTTCGTCCTCGCGATGGGCATCCGCACCTTCGTCGTCCAGCCGTACATCATCCCTACGGGCTCGATGATCCCCACCATCGAGATCGGGGAGCGCGTGCTGGCTCTCAAGTTCACCTACCGGTTCGAGGATCCGAGGCCTGGTGACATCGTCGTCTTGGACGACCCGACCGGCACCGTGCCCAACATCATCAAGCGTGTCATCGCCGTCGAAGGCCAGACGGTCGACATCAACGACGGCACTGTCTACGTCGACGGCGTCGCGCTTGACGAGCCCTACACGTACGGAGCCGTGACGCAACCCGGTGACGTCCCGCTCCCGATCGAAGTTCCCGAGGATCACGTCTGGGTCATGGGCGACAATCGGGAGAACTCGTACGACTCGCGATGGTTCGGTCCGCAGCCGCTGACCTCGCTCAAGGGCAAAGCCGTGTATCGGATGTGGCCGCCTTCGCGGTGGGAGGCGTTCTAGCTGCGTCCGGCGCGTCTGCACGTGCTCTCATCAGGCGTTTGCGCGCCCATCGCACGTCGTCTATACTGACCAACCGTGTCTTGTGACCGACCCCTTCGCGGGCCCCAGGATAGGAATGACAATGAACAGGATTCGAGCAATCGAGCAGCAGCAGCTGCGTGATGACCTTCCGGAGTTCTCCGTAGGTGACACCGTGAAGGTCATGTACAAGGTCGTGGAAGGCGGACGCGAGCGCGTGCAGCCGTTCCAGGGCGTCGTCATCAAGCGGCACGGCGCGGGCGCCCGCGAGATGTTCACCGTCCGCAAGATCTCGTTCGCCGTCGGCGTGGAACGCACGTTCCCCGTCCACTCGCCCAAGATCGTCGAGATCGACGTCATCACTCGCGGCAAGGTTCGCCGCGCCAAGCTGTACTACCTGCGTGACAAGGTCGGCAAGGCCGCCAGGATCAAGGAGAAGCGCGCGTAGCGTCCCGTGGCGGATACTGATCACACCGAGAACCGCACACCGACCCGGGAGCATGCTCCCGGGTCGGCGCCATTCGGTGAGGGCCCGGTCAAGCCCGACGTCGTCCCCACGTGTGCGTCGGGTCTTCGCGCGGTCGGTGAGCTCGTCACGATGCTCGTGCTGGCGGTACTGCTCGCGACCGCCCTAAAGACGTTCGTCGTGCAGCCGTTCGCGATTCCCTCGGCCTCCATGCGTCCGACGCTCGAAGTGGGGGACCGGATCATCGCGAATCGCTTCATCTACCGTTTCGCCGAACCCCGAGCTGGTGATGTCGTCGTCTTCCAAGCCCCTTCCGGCGACGGCACCGACTACATCAAGCGCATCATCGCGGTGGCGGGGCAGAGCGTCGACATCCGGGATGGCGTCGTCTGGATCGACGGCAGGCCGCTCACCGAGCCGTACGCCCTCGGGGTCACAGAGCCCGGACCCGTCTCGCTTCCGCTGACCGTCCCCGCGCAGCATGTGTGGCTGATGGGCGATAACCGCGAGGACAGCCGAGACAGCCGCTGGTTCGGTCCCCAGCCCGTCACGAACATCGTGGGGCAGGCCTTCTTCATCTACTGGCCGCCGAGCGGTCTCGGCGGTGTACGATGACATCATGGTCCTGCGAACCGTCTCAGAGATCGCCGCGGAGCTGACAGCTGCCGACGCGGCCGACCTCGACCGCTTGATCAGACGCTACCGCAACGACGACCGGGCCGGCGTTCGCGCTGCTGTGGACCGGGCGCGCCGACGGCTGAAGGCCGATCGCGCGGAGTCGGACCGCCTCCGGCGTCTCATGGACGTCCAGAACGACCTCCACACGCATGGGTACCACGTCGTCGCGGGCATCGACGAGGTCGGCAGAGGGGCGCTCGCCGGCCCGGTCACCGCCGCTGCGATACTGCTTCCGCCAGATGCGGTCATCACCGGTATCGACGACTCCAAGCTCCTCACACCCGCTCGACGCGAGGAACTCGCCCGCCACATCGCCCGCGTGGCAGACGGCATCTCGGTACGGCACATCGATCCGGATGTCATCGATGAGATCGGTATCGCAGCAGCCACCGTACAGGCGATGCGTGAGGCGCTCGCCGGACTCGGGCGCGCCGTCGACCACCTCATCGTCGACGGGCTTCCGGTCGACCTGCCGGTGCCTGCCCGCTTCGTCGTCAACGGGGACCGCCACTGCGCCTGTGTCGCCGCCGCCTCGATCGTCGCGAAGGTCAGCCGCGATGCCTTGATGCGCGAGTTGGACCCCGCGTACCGGCCGTATGGCTTCGCCGCAAACAAGGGCTACGGTACCCCGGAGCACATTGCGGCCATCGAGCGGTATGGCCCGTCCACCGTCCATCGCCGCAGCTTCGCACCGTGCAGGCAGCAGCGCCTCTTCTGAGACCCCGTCAGATTCCTGTCATCTCTCGGTCAGTGCTGGTATAGCCTCCCGTGGCACCATGCCCAGCGAAGGGGGGATGCCACATGGCAACCGACAGGAGCGATGCTCGGATCGAGCTTGGAAGGCGCGGAGAAGAGGCGGCGGCAGCCTATCTCGAGCGGCTGGGGTACGAGGTCGTCGACCGGAACTGGCGATCGAAGTCAGGCGAGATCGACATCGTCGCCCTCGATGGCGGCACGCTCGTACTGTGCGAGGTGAAGACGCGCAGATCCCGACGGGCCGGCACGCCCGAGGACGCCGTGTCGCCTGCCAAGCAACGGAAGATCGCTCGCCTCGCAGAGGCGTACATGGCATCCGCAGGCATCACAGGATGCCCGGTGCGCTTCGACGTTATCGGTCTGCTCGTCCTTGCCGAGGATCGAGCGCTCCTGCGACATCATCGCGCGGCGTTCGTCCTGGACGACTAGCCCATGCAGGCGACGGTCGACACCGCCACCGTGCACGGAGTCGAGGCGCTGCCCGTCGAGGTTCAAGCGGACGTGGCGCCAGGTCTGCCCGTGTTCAACATCGTGGGGCTGGGGGACGCGGCAGTGCACGAAGCGAGGGACCGCGTCCGCTCGGCCTTACGCTCCTCGGGCTTCGACTTCCCGAACGCGCGCGTCGTCATCAATCTCGCCCCCGCACCGCTACGTAAACACGGCACGGGGTTCGATCTGCCGATCGCGCTCGCCATCCTGCTCGCGACACGGCAGATAGCAGCCAGTGCCCTCGGCCCAGCGGCGGTCGTGGGAGAACTGGGCCTGGACGGAAGCGTTCGCGCAGTTCCCGGCATGCTGGCGCACGCCATCTCGGCAGCACGAAAGGGCGTGCCGCTTGTGGGCCCCCCAGACGCGGCATCGCTCATGGGCGTGGTGAGCGGCCTTGACTACCGAGCTCTTGCTCACGTCGCAGATCTCCGCACCGGCGTCCCGTACCCAGCGTCGACACCCATAGCACCTCCATCGAGCCTCGGTCTCGAGCCTGACCTCAAGGATGTCGTGGGGCAACATGCCGCTCGTCGCGCCCTGGAGATCGCTGCAGCAGGCGGACACAACATCCTCCTGGTAGGACCGCCGGGGTCAGGCAAGACCATGCTCGCTCGGCGGCTTCCTGGCGTGCTCCCGCAGCTCGACCAGATGGAAGTGCTGGAGGCCGCACTCGTCCACTCGGTCGCCGGCCTCGATGAGCGATCCGTGCTCGCCGGCGTTCGCCCGTTCAGGGCTCCACACCACTCGTGCAGCCTTGCCGGACTCGTGGGCGGGGGATCGCCGCCCCGGCCGGGGGAGGCGAGCCTCTCTCACCACGGGGTCCTCTTCCTCGACGAGTTCCCCGAGTTCGCGCCGTCGGCGCTCCAGGCGCTGCGGCAGCCGCTCGAGGATGGGTGCGTCACCCTGGTGAGGGCGGACGGCCGCGTCCGGTATCCCGCCCGCTTCTCGCTGGTCACCGCGATGAATCCATGCCCGTGCGGCTTCCTCGGTGACGCCGAGAAGCAGTGCCTGTGCACCCCCGACGAGATCCGTCGCTACGTCGGGCGCATCGGCGGTCCGCTTATGGATCGCATCGATATCCGGGTCCGCGTCGACCGCCTCCCTTCGGATCGGATCCTGGACTCCGGCCCCTCTGAGCCGTCCGCCGCCGTCCGCGACCGCGTCCGGGCGGCGCGTGAGTTCGCTGCAACGCGACCAGCTCCCAGGCAGGAGGCCGTCAGCCTGTCCGCTGCCTTCATGCTTCGCGCGGCCGCTCGGGAGACGATCGTCTCGTTGACGAGCCTGGGTGCGCTGTCCGGGCGCGCCGTCACGCGGATGGTCCGCGTGGCACGAACGATCGCCGATCTCGCGGGATCGGATTTCGTCGAGGAAGAGCACGCGTTCGAGGCCGCCAGCTACCGGCTCGCCGAGGAGACCGCATGAGCATCGGTGAACGCTGGGAGATACGTCTCGAGGATCCGCGCTATCCCAAGATGCTGCGCGACGCAGAACGTCCGCCCGCCGTCCTCTACGGCTACGGAGACGCTTCGCTCCTGCGTCCCGGGCTCGCCGTGATCGGCTCGAGAAAGGCCACACCGTACGGCACTGCATGCTCTCGCCGTTTCGCGCGCTGGGCCGCGTCCCAAGGTGTCCCGGTCATCTCAGGCGCCGCCATCGGATGCGACATGGCGGCCCATGAGGCGGCGATTGAGGCCGGAGGGGTCACCGTGGCGGTCCTCGCGTGCGGGGCCGATGTGGACTATCCGAGTCGCGCGACGTCGCTCCTCGCAGAGCTGCGCTCGAATCACGTGGTCGTCTCGGAGGCGCCCTGGGGCACGGAGCCGCGCCGCTGGGCGTTCGTCGCCAGGAACCGTATCATCGCCGCCCTCGCCCGCGCTGTGCTCGTCACCGAGGGTGGTGTGAAGAGCGGCACCTTCACCACGGCGGACTACGCGCTCGACATGGGTCGGGACGTCTGGGCGGTCCCCGGGCCGATCACGTCAGCCGAGTCACGCGGCCCCAACCGCCTGATCCGCCAAGGAGCCGTACCCATAACCGACGAGTCTGAGCTTCGCGACGCGCTCGTCTCGGCGGGGTTCGAAGCTCGTCCAGGGCGATCGCTGACCACGGTCGTCCATACCCGTGATGCTCTGTTGCGAACCCTCGCGGCCCAGCCGTTGCGCCCCGACGACTTGGTCGGCATCTTGCGCACCGACGTCGTGACGATCTCTCGCTGCCTTGCTGAGCTTCAACTGGCCGGACGTATCCATCGGTGGCCCGATGGACGCTACGGCGTGGCCCCGCCGGAGCGGCCCAGACGGTACAATCATAGAAAGGAGCCGACCGACTCGAGGTAGACCACTGGAGCGCGACACACATCCTGTGACGGTCATCGGCGGCGGGCTCGCGGGCGCGGAGGCGGCATGGCAGCTTGCCGTTCGCGGCATCCCGGTCGACCTGTACGAGATGCGCCCCGCCGTGATGGGTCCCGCTCACCATACGGGTTGGATCGCGGAGCTCGTCTGCTCAAACTCGCTCAAAGGGACCGATCCTGACACGCCGGCGGGGATGGTGAAGCGCGAGCTCGATGCGATGGGCAGCATGCTGCTTGCCACCGCCCGGACGTGCGCTGTCCCCGCTGGAGCTGCGCTCGCCGTGGACCGCGACCGGTTCTCAGCCGCCGTAACGGCGCGGCTCGAGGCGCTCGGCGAGGTGACCGTCCACCGTGAAGAGCTGCGAGAGCTCCCCACGTCCGGGCCCGTGATCGTCGCCACGGGGCCCCTCACGAGCGACGCGCTCGCCCGTTCGCTGAACGATGTCATCGGCGCCGATCGCCTCGCCTTCTACGATGCCGCCGCCCCCATCGTCGACGCAACGACGATCGACCGTTCCCGCGTGTTCGCGGCATCACGCTACGGCAAGGGCTCTGGTGCCGACTACCTCAACGCCCCGCTCGAGCGGGAGGAGTACGAGCGCTTCCACGCTGCGCTTGTCGCGGGGGAGCGCGTGACCGCGAAAGACTTCGAGACAGCCGATCTGTTCCAGGCGTGTCAGCCGGTGGAGGAGATCGCCCGACGCGGAATCGACGCGTTGCGCTTCGGCCCGCTCAAGCCGGTCGGCCTCACCGACCCCGCCACAGGCAGACGCCCCTGGGCCGTTGTCCAGCTCCGCCCGGAGAACCGCGACCACACGGCGTACAACCTCGTCGGCTTCCAGACCAATCTCACCTTCAGCGCGCAGCGCTCGGTGTTCCGGCTCATCCCCGGTCTCGAGTCTGCTGAGTTCCTCCGCTACGGTGTCATGCACCGCAACACGTTCGTGGACGCGCCCCGCCTTCTTGATGGCACGTTCGCGGTACGCTCCGACCCCCGCATCCGCATCGCCGGGCAGCTCGCCGGCACCGAGGGCTACCTCGAGGCCGTCGCTGGCGGCCTCATCGCCGCGCTCGGGTTCGCGGCCGAGGCATCGGGGGTGGAGGCGCCGACCCTGCCTGCAGAGACCGCGCTCGGCTCCCTCGTACGCTACGCAACGGATCCTGCGACGTATCCCTATCAGCCCATGCACGCCAATGCAGGCCTCTTCCCGCCGCTCGACCCGCCCGTTCGCGGCAAGCGACCGCGGTACGCGGCCTACGCTGCACGGGGCGCGCTTGCCCTCGCGAGGTGGACCGAAGCTCACGCGGCGCTGCTCGCTCCTGCGCTCATGGCGCTCGCCGGTGACACGGCTGGAGGTGACCGGCGCGATGCAGGCGCATGAGGCCGTCGATCGGTACCTCGGCCATCTCCGGCTGGAACGCAACGCATCGCCGGCGACGGTACGCGCCTACGCCACGGACCTCCGCGCCTACCTCGACTGGTGCGATCGCGCACACGTGGAGGCGCTGACGGCGACCCATCGTGATGTGCGCCGTTTCATGGGGGAGCTGGATCGAGCCCGCTATTCGCGCCGCACGATCGCACGTCGCGTCTCCGCAGTCCGTTCCTTCTACGCGTTCTGTGTCCGAGAAGGACTCGCTGAAGCCAACCCCGGCGCGGTCGTCTCCTCTCCGCGCCGCCCGAAGCGTCTGCCGGAGATCGTCCGCCAGGACCACCTTGCGGCGCTGCTCGACGCCCCGGACCCGGCGACGCCGGCCGGACTGCGCGATCGGGCGATCCTCGAGTTCCTCTACGCCACCGGTATCAGGGTGGGCGAGCTCACCGCGCTCGACGTCAGCGACGTCGACTTCACCCAAGGGCTCGTCCGGGTGATGGGGAAGGGCTCGAAACAACGCATCGTGCCCGTTCACCGTGAGGCGCTGCGACGGGTGCGCGAGTACCTGGTCTCGGGACGCCCCCATCAGCGCCCGGCCGCGACCGAGACAGCCCTCTACCTCAACCGCAGCGGCACGCGCCTGAGCGCGCAGGGGGTACGTCGCATGCTCAAGCGCCATCTTGCCGCCGTCGGGGCTGACCTCGGCATCTCACCACACACGCTGCGGCACACATTCGCGACGCATCTGCTGGAGCGGGGCGCCGACCTCCGCACCGTGCAGGAGCTGCTGGGTCACGTTGCGCTGTCCACCACCCAGATTTATACTCACCTGGGCGTGACACGGCTCCAGGACGTGCACAGGAACGCACATCCGCGAGCCTGACAGAGGGGCCTTACCGTATGAGATCCGACCCCAGAACGGACATCACCGCTTACTGGGCCGCATACAAGGAAGACGGGGACCTCGACGCGCGTGAGGCCCTCATCCTTAACTACTCGCCGCTCGTGAAGTACGTGGCAGGGCGTTTGTCATCCAACCTCCCCCAGACCGTCGAAACCTCAGACCTTATCTCCTACGGCGTGTTCGGCCTCATCGACGCCATCGAGAAGTTCGACCCCGCCCGCGGCATCAAGTTCGAGACGTACGCGATCGCGCGGATAAAGGGCGCGATCATCGATGAGCTCCGTTCGATGGACTGGGTCCCCCGCTCCGTCCGATCGCGAGCCAAGGAGATCGAGCAGGCCTACGTCGTCCTCGAGAACCGGCTCCGCCGAGTGCCCACCGACGCCGAGGTCGCCGCCGAGATGGGCATCACGACGCGTGAGCTGCACGATATCCTGACCAAGCTCTCGTACACGTCTGTCGTCTCGTTCGAGGAGCTGTGGTCGGGCGGCGATCGCGATGACCGCGGCAACGTCTTCGCCACCATCAAAGACGACAGCGCCGAGGACCCCGTGCAGGTCTTCGAGAGCGTCGAGATCAGAGACATCCTGGCGGGAGCGATCGACCGCCTGCCCGAGCGCGAGAAGATCGTCATCGCGCTCTACTACTACGAGGGCCTGACCCTCAAGGAGATCGGCGCCGTGCTCGGCGTGACGGAATCGCGCGTGAGTCAGCTGCACACCAAGGCGGTGCTACGCCTGAGGGCGCGGCTCCACGCGGCGCAAGGTTTCATCCCGACCGGATGACCGGGCTGGTCGGGTGACCGGATAAGGGGGTTCGCTGTGGCAGGTGAGCGCGTGCTCGTCGTGGAGGACACCGAGCTTCTGCGGCGCATGTATCATGACAAGCTCGTGCAAGACGGATACGTCGTCGGCGTGGCTGGCGATGGCATCGACGCACTCGCCAAGCTGCGTGCCGAGACCTATGACCTGATCGTGCTCGATCTCATCATGCCGCGTATGGGCGGCCTCGAGGTGCTCGAGACCATCAAGGCCGACCCGAACCTCAAGAGCATACCGGTCCTCATACTCACGAACCTCGGCGAAGAGAGCGCCATCGAGCGTGCCCTCGATCTGGGTGCGCTCGACTACTTGATCAAGAACCAGGCGAAGCCTGCGGACGTGGCCGAGAAGATACGGCTCACTCTCGACGCCTTCGGCACGGCTGACGGCGGCGTAAAGCCCATCCGCGTCATCGTGAAGGACCGTGAGGCGGACGCCGACCGGCTCATCGAGCAGGCGAAGCTCGTGCGGCGCCTGTGGTGCCCCGCGTGCGAGGTAGAGCTCGCGCTCGAGCTGTTCCCCAAGTCCGACAAGGAAGGGTGGTACGACGCGCACATCGTCTGTCCGATGTGCGGACGGGACTACTGAGCGGCACGATCCACGGTCCGACTCCCTGACAGCTCGATGGGCGCACATCGGCTCACGATCCGCACTTCCTGCTGCGCGACCGCTGTGCTATCCTATCTCGGCTCGTCATCAAGCACGTCCGGCGACCCTCGCACGGGGTGCCGCGTCCATGTGGACGCGGTCGTGCAGAAGAGGGGATGACCCGGGCGGAAGGACAACCAAGGAGGAAGCACCATGGCTACCGTCTCGATGAAGGCCCTGCTCGAGGCCGGTGTCCACTTCGGACACCAGACCCGCCGTTGGAACCCGAAGATGCGTCCGTACATCTTCACTGAGCGCAACGGCATCTACATCCTTGATCTCCAGCGCACGCTGCGCGAGATCGACTCCGCGTTCCGTTTCGTGCGCGACACGACGGCCCGCGGCGGTCACATCCTGTTCGTCGGCACCAAGAAGCAGGCGCAAGACGCGGTGCGTCGCGAGGCCGAGCGTTCCGGTCAGCCCTATGTGAACCAGCGCTGGCTCGGCGGCATGCTCACCAACTTCGTGACCATCCGCAAGCGCCTCGCACGCATGGAGGAGCTGGAGCGCATGGAGGAGGACGGCACGATGGCCAACCTCCCCAAGAAGGAGGTCCTCAAGCTCCGTGCCGAGCACGAGAAGCTGCTCAAGAACCTCGAGGGTATCCGCGAGATGCGTGACCTGCCGGCGGCGATCTTCGTGATCGACACCAAGCGGGAGGCGATCGCGGTCGCTGAGGCTCGCCGTCTGCGTATCCCCATCATCGGTATCGTGGACACCAACGCCGATCCCGACGAGGTCGACTACGTGATCCCCGGCAACGACGACGCGATCCGTTCGGTCAGCCTGTTGACCCGCATCATCGCTGATGCCGCGGTCGAGGGTCGGGGCGGAGAGGCGACCGTCGAGACGCCCGAGACCGAGGCCCCCGAGGCTGTCGCGCCGGAGGATACCGTGGCCGAAGAGGCCCCCGCCGAGGGCGAGGCCTCCGAGGCCGACACCGAGACCGAGGCGCCGGCGTCCCCGGCCGAGGCCGCCGAGTAGCCCCATAGACGAGATCCCGCGCCGTACGGCGTTTCATCAAGGAGGCACACGATGGAGATCACCGCGAAGATGGTGAAAGACCTGCGCGAGTCCACGGGCGCGGGCATGATGGACTGCAAGAAGGCCCTCACGGAGGCAGAGGGTGACATGGAGAAGGCTGTCGACATCCTCCGGACCAAGGGGCTTGCCGCTCTTGCCAAGAAGGCCGGTCGTGCTACGCATGAGGGCGTCATCGCCGGTCATGTGTCGGACTCCGGCCTCGTCGGCGCGCTCGTCGAGGTCAACTGTGAGACCGACTTCGTCGCGCGCAACGCCGACTTCCAGGCATTCGTGGCGGACCTGGCTGCGCACGTCGTCGCTGCCGCTCCGGCTGACATGGCGGAGTTCATGTCCCAGCCGATGACCGGCCGCGACCTGACCGTCGAGCGGGTGCTCGGCGAGGTCGTCGCCCGGCTCGGCGAGAACATGGTGATCGCTCGCTTCACGCGCTTCGAGCGCGAGGCTGCCGGACTGGAGACCGTCTACATCCACGGCGTCGGTAACATCGGCGTGCTGGTCGAACTCGCCGTCGAGGGCGACGTGGCCTCGCCGGACGCCCTCGCTGCACTCGGGAAGGACGTCGCGATGCAGATCGCGGCTGCCGCGCCGGTCGCTGTTCGTCGCGAGGACGTGCCGGCTGACGTGGTCGCCCATGAGATGGCGATCTACAAGGCGCAGGCCGCCGAGTCCGGTAAGCCTGAGCAGATCCAGGAGAAGATCGCGCTCGGACGCATGGACAAGTTCTACAAGGAGGCGGCGCTCCTTGAGCAGGCGTTCGTCAAGGACCCTGACATCACGGTGGAGCAGCGCGTCGCCGCCGGCGGCACGGATGCCGGCGCCGCGGTCACGGTGACCCGCTTCGAACGCTGGGTCCTCGGCGAGACCAACGAAGAGCCCAAGCCCGCATCCTGTTAGCGGGACGGTCACGGACCTTGAGGGGCGACGCATGCGTCGCCCCTTTCGTCTAGAATCAGGCAGGGAACCTGGAGGGCGCACGTCACCGCGCGCGGCGAGAGGGAGGACTATGGAAGGGTACCGTTACGACCGTGTCCTGCTGAAACTCTCCGGCGAAGCCCTGATGGGCGACGCTGGGTACGGTATCGATCCGAAAGTCCTCGAGGCGCTGGCCGAGCAGATCAAGACGGTCTCAGCGCTCGGCGTGCAGATCGCCATCGTCGTGGGCGGAGGCAACATCTTCCGCGGCCTCGCTGCGTCGGCGAAGGGCATGGACCGGGCACAGGCCGACACCATCGGCATGCTTGCAACCGTCATGAACTCGCTCGCGTTGCAGGACGTGCTCGAATCCCAGGGCGTCTACACGCGCGTGATGTCGGCGATCGAGATGCAGGCGGTCGCCGAGCCCTACATCCGGCGCCGCGCCATCCGCCACCTCGAGAAGGGGCGGGTCGTGATCTTCGCAGCGGGCACGGGCAATCCCTACTTCACCACGGACACGACCGCTGCCCTCCGTGCTCTCGAGATCGGCGCAGAGTGCATCATGAAGGCGACCAAGGTCGATGGCGTGTACGACGACGACCCTGTGACCAACCCTGAGGCCGTGAGATTCGACGAGCTGCCCTACATCGAGGTGCTCAATCGCGGCCTGCGCGTGATGGACAACACCGCCATCTCCCTGTGCATGGACAACAACCTCCCGATCATCGTCTTCAACCTCGAGCGGGAGGGCAACATCGAACGCGCCCTCAAGGGCGAACCCGTCGGCACCATCGTGCGAGGAGGGAACCGATGACCGAGAAGGGACTCAAGGACGCCAGAGAGCGCATGGACAAGGCGCTTGCCGCGCTCAGCCACGAGTTCGGCGCTGTCCGCACCGGTCGTGCGTCGAGCTCGATCCTCGAGAAGATCACGGTCGAGTACTACGGCGTGCCCACGCCGCTGCTCCAGATCGCCTCGATCAGCGTCCCGGAGCCGCAGATGCTGCTTATCACGCCCTATGACAAGACCGCCATCGGGGGCATCGAGAAGGCCATCCTGGCGTCGGACCTCGGTCTGAACCCCGCGAATGACGGCCAGGTCATCCGTGTCCCGTTCCCTCCGCTCACCGAAGAGCGCCGCAAGGAGCTCGTCAAGCTGTGCAGGCACTACGCTGAAGAGGCGCGTGTTGCGGTCCGCAATATCCGTCGCGACATCAACGACTTCTTCAAACACCAGGAGCGCGACAGCGAGATATCCCAAGACGAGCTGCACCGCCTCGAGGCCGAGGTACAGAAGCTCACGGACGCTCACATCGCTGAGATCGACGACATGCTCAAGCGCAAAGAGCAGGAGATCATGGAGGTCTGAGCTCCGTGACCCCGAGCGACACCACCCGCGGAGACTTCTTCTCCGCCAGACGCGACCGCGAGCTGCTCGAGCGGTTCGATCCCGCGTCCCCGCCGACACACATCGCAATCATCATGGACGGGAACGGGCGCTGGGCGGCCAAGCGAGGCCTGCCCCGCATCGCCGGTCACCGCGCGGGCGCCAAGGCGGTCCGTGAGGCTATCGCCGCGGCGCTCGAACTCGGGGTCGACTTCCTCACCATCTACAGCTTCAGCTCGGAGAACTGGCGACGGCCCGCCGACGAGGTGTCGGGCCTCATGACCCTCTTCGTCGAGGTCCTTGAGCGCGAGATCACCAATCTCGAGCGTCAGGGCGTCCGCGTGAGGCTCATCGGCAGCACCGAGGGAGTCCCGCAGACCACCCTCGATGCGTTCCGCCGCACCGAGGACCGCACGAAGGAGCTCGACCGGCTGACACTGCTGGTGGCGCTCAATTATGGCGGCAGGGGAGAGATCACGGACGCCGTCCGTGCCATCGCCGCCGATGTCGCTGCCGGCGCGGTCGATCCCGCCGCCATCGACGAGGACCTGATCTCCGAACGCCTGTACACAGCGGGCGTCCCCGATCCCGATCTTGTGATCCGCACAAGCGGCGAGATGCGCATCTCGAACTTTCTGCTCTGGCAGATCGCGTACAGCGAGATCTGGGTGACGTCCACGCTCTGGCCCGACTTCCGACGAGGCGACTTGCTGCGGGCCGTTATCGACTTCCAGGGGCGCACGCGTCGCTTCGGGGGTGCGTGACGTGGCCGACAAACCCGCGCCCTCCCGCCCCTTCGGCACGCTTGCCGTGCGTGCGCTCACCGGCGCGCTGATCGGCGTCGCGTTCCTCGTCGCTATCTTCTTCGGCAAGCGGCTTGGACTTGCCGCGTTGATCTCCGTTGTCGCCGTGCTTGCGGCAGCCGAGTTCTACGCGATGTCCCGACGCGAGCGCCGGCTGCCTAACGAGCTCTTCGGTCTCGCGGCCACCGGCGTCATGCCCTTCGCCGCGGCGATCTGGGGCCCCTGGGGTCTCACGTCGGTGGTGAGCGCGCTCGTCATCGCCTCGCTTGCGTGGCACATCACGTTCAGGCAGATCCGCGCAGCCGACACCGCGGTCACCGTGTTCGGATCGGTGTACGTCGGCTTCACGCTGTCGCACTTCGTCCTCATCCGCGGCCTGGACGCCGGCACGGAGCTCGCCCTCGCGACCATCGTGAGCGTGTGGGCCAACGACGTCTTCGCCTACCTCATCGGTTCAGCGGTCGGCCGCCACAAGATGGCGCCACGCATCTCGCCCAACAAGAGCTGGGAGGGCTTCGCGGCAGGCACCGCCTTCTCGATCGCCGTCTGGGTCGCGGTCTACTACGTCGCCTCCACCGGTCTCTCGCTCGCGAGTCTCGTACTCGTGGGCGTCGCCGCATCGGTCGCCGCTGTGGTGGGAGACCTCGCCGAGTCGCGTCTCAAGCGTGAGATCGGCCTGAAGGACTCCGGCGAGACCCTGCCGGGACATGGAGGCTTCCTGGACCGCTTCGACAGCCTCATCCTCGTGTCCATCGTCACCTACTACATGCTGCTTCAAGCGGGCGCGACGCCTGCAGTGCTGCCATGAGCGATCCCGTCCGCATAGCGCTCCTCGGCTCGACCGGCTCGATCGGCCGCCAGACCCTCCAGGTCGCCGGGCGGTTCCCCGACCGCCTCCGTGTGGCGGCCCTTGCCGCCAACGCGAACGACGCGCTCCTCGTTGAGCAGGCGCTGGCATTCGGCGTGCCCAACGTCGCGCTCGCCGATCAGGCCGCTGCCCAACGCGCCCGCCGGATGCTGCCCGCGACCGTCGAGGTCGGATCGGGGGATGCCGCGGTGGTCGAGCTGGCCGAACGCGACGACGTCGACATCGTCCTGAACGCGCTCGTCGGAGCCGCGGGACTCAGGGCATCCATAGCCGCCCTGACGGCCGGCAAGCGCCTCGCGCTCGCCAACAAGGAGTCGCTCGTCGTCGGCGGCGACCTCGTGATGCGTCATGCGACCGCCGGACGTCTGCTCCCGGTAGACAGCGAGCACTCGGCCATCTTCCAGTGCCTTGAGGGTGAGCCGCGTGATTCGGTTTCTCGCATCTGGCTCACCGCGTCCGGAGGGCCGTTTCGAGGTCGCACCCGATCGGCGATGAGCGGCGTGACCGTTGAAGAGGCGCTCGCGCATCCCCGCTGGACGATGGGCCCCAAGATCACCGTCGACTCAGCCACGCTGATGAACAAGGGTCTTGAAGCCATCGAGGCCCACTTCTTGTTCGGGGTGGGCTACGAGGACATCACGGTCGTCGTCCATCCGCAATCGTGCGTCCACTCCATGGTGGAGTTCGCCGACGGCTCCGTGAAGGCGCACCTCGGCGCGACAGACATGCGCATCCCGATCCAGTACGCGCTCTCATACCCCGAGCGATGGGAAGCCCCGCTTCCTCCGGTGGACTTCCGCACGCTCGGCAGCCTTGAGTTCGATGCGCCCGATACCGATGCGTTCCCGTGCCTGGACCTCGCCATCGCCGCCGGCCGCGCCGGCGGCACCATGCCCGCAGCGATGAACGCGGCGAACGAGGTTGCCGTCGGAGCGTTCCTCGATGGCACCGCGCCGTTCCTCGACATCCCGCGCGTCGTCGAACACGTCATGGCGCGCCATGACCCTATCCCGCTCGAATCAGTGGAGCAGGTCGAGGCGGTCGATGCCTGGGCGCGCGCGGTCGCGCGAGCTGCCCTGTAGCCCTGGCCTGCGGTTTGCTCACTCCAACGGCTCAGGCGACGTACTCAGCGAAAGGTCGGTGACACCAGCGTGGAAGCACCCAGCACCCTCGAGGTGGTCTTCTGGGGAGTGGTCACGTTCTCGATCCTCATCGTGCTGCACGAAGGCGGGCACTTTCTCGCTGCCCGCGCCTTCGGGATCAAGGTCCACGAGTTCATGATCGGCCTTCCCGGCCCGGCGCTGCGACTCAAGACGCGCACGACCACGTTCGGGATCACGGCGATCCCCCTCGGCGGCTATGTCCGCATCGCGGGCATGGAGCCCGGCGAGGAGGACGCCCTGCTCGCCGAGGCCCTCAAAGCCGTCTCGATCGCCGGACGTGCGGACGCCGCTTCGCTCGGTCGCATGCTCGACTGCGGTCGTGAGCACGCATCCGAGCTTCTGGCGACGCTGGCCGAGTGGGGAGCGATCGCTCCCGCGGAGGACGACGAGGTCTCGTACGTCGCGCTCCACGAGGCGACCGCCGAGACCGACGCGGCAGAGCTTCTCGACGAGGCGCGCAGCATCACGTTCCGCGGTAAGAAGACCTGGCAGCGGATAACCGTGCTGGCGATGGGCGTCCTCGTGAACGTCGTCACCGCCCTCGTCACGTTCACGATCGTGCTGAGCATCTTCGGCTACTTCGAGTACACCAACACCATCAGTGACGTTTCTCCCTCCACCCCGGCCGCGGCCGCCGGGTTGCGAGCCGGGGATCGCATCACCGCTGTCGATGACGCCGCGGTCGCTGATTGGGAAGACCTCGTCACCACGCTCTCGCGGACCCAGCCCGGGGAGACCGTCCGGGTCGAGTACGAGCGCGACGGGGCGGCCGAGTCCGCGCGGGTCACGCTCGGCGATTCCGACGGGCACGGCTACCTCGGGGTCTCGCCGGTCGTCGAGGAGGTCACGCCGAGCGTCGGCCAGGCCGCCGTCATGAGCTTCGGCTTCCTCGGTCAGACGGCGCAGGTGATCCTCGACCTGTTCAATCCGCAGCGCTTCTCGGATACCGTGCAGAACGTCCGCAGCGTCGTCGGCGCGAGCGTGATGGCCGCCGAGAGCGCCAAACAAGGCCCCCTCAGCTACGCCGCGCTGATCGCGGTGCTCTCGCTCGGCCTCGGCGTCATCAACGTCGTGCCGATCCCGCCGCTTGACGGAGGCCGCATCCTCATCGAGGTCGTCCAACGGGTGACCGGGCGACCGCTGTCGCGCCGGATCTCCACGGGCCTCACGCTCGCGGGTGCCGCACTGCTGTTCACCCTCATCTTCTACCTGATGTACGCTGACATCGCCCGGCTGGCTGGGTAGACGGGGGGAGCGATGGCTCGCAGAGAAGCACGGCCGGTTCAGGTCGGGAACGTGGTCATCGGGGGCGGCGCCCCGGTCGTCGTGCAGTCGATGACCAACACCGATACTCGGGACGCGACCGCGACGCTCGCCCAGATCGAGCGCCTCGCCGCGGCTGGGTGCGAGCTCGTGCGCGTCGCCATCCCGCACGCAGACGCGCTCGATGGCTTCTCGGCCATCTGCGCCGCATCACCGCTGCCCGTCGTCGCCGACATCCACTTCGACCACCGGCTCGCCATCGAGGCGACGCGGCGCGGTGCCGCCAAACTGCGCATCAACCCCGGCAACATCGGCGCCATCGAGCGGGCCGACGCCGTGATCGACGCCGCTGCGACGGCGGGTATCCCGGTGCGTATCGGCGTGAACGCCGGCTCGCTGGCCGAGGAGTACCGCGACCGCGACTGGCCGCTGCCCGAGAAGCTTGCCGCCAGCGCCGTCGCGTTCTGCAGGCGCTTCGAGACGCGCGGCTTCACCGACATCGTCGTTTCGGCGAAGGCCTCCTCGGTCACCGCGACGATCGAAGCGTACCGGCTCCTCGCCACCGAGATTCCCTATGCGCTCCATATCGGCGTGACCGAGGCCGGCACGCCCATGTCCGGAACCGTAAAGTCCTCCGTCGGGCTCGGCGTCCTGCTCGCCGAAGGCATCGGCGACACGATGCGCGTGTCGCTCACGGCCGACCCCGTCGAGGAGGTCGCCGTCGCGTGGGAGATCCTTGGCGCGCTCGGCCTGCGACGCCGCGGCCCAGAGCTCGTCTCGTGCCCGACCTGCGGGCGCTGTGAGGTCGATCTCGTTCCCATCGCCGAGGAGGTCGAGCGACGCCTGCGAGCGATCGAGACGCCGGTGACGGTGGCCGTTATGGGCTGCGTGGTCAACGGGCCCGGCGAGGCCCGCGAGGCCGATGTCGGCGTAGCCGCGGGGCGAGGAGTAGGCCTCATCTTCAGCAGGGGAGAGCCGCTGCGCAAGGTGCCCGAGGAGGAGATCGTCGACGCCCTCATGGCCGAGGTGGAGCGCCTGGGCGCCGCTCGCGGCGCGTAGCGACACCCGACGCGGTGCGCTATGCTTCGGGCGTGGGTCCGCGCGTCTACCGGGAGGGGACTGGCAATGGCTGACACCGTGCGTGTCGCGATCGTTGGCGGGGGTCGCACCGGGACACCGCTGCTCAAGGCGTTCCTCGAGCTGCCGTACATCGAGGTTGCCGGGCTGGCTGACCATGATGCCACGAGCGAAGGGGCGCGCATCGCGCGCGAGCGCGGCATCTTCTTCACCGAGGATGCCGACGTTCTCGCGGCCAAAGGCTCCGATATCGACCTCATCATCGAAGTCAGCGGAGATCCGAGCGTCAAACCCGCGCTTAAGGACGCGTTCATCGCGCAGGGCAACAAAGAGACCATCATCGTGCACGACCTGCTCGCGCGGCTCATATTGAGCCTTGCTACCGGCGCCGAGGAGCTCGTCGACACCTACCACCCATCGGACACCGGTATCGGGTAGGCTGTCCGGTACCGAGCACGATGACTACGGGCGCCGGCGTAGCCGACGCCCGTCCGCTACAGACAGGAGTGAGCATGCCACACGCTGAAGACCACGCGCCGTTCCTGATGTCGGCCCTGTACGCGCCGACGCTCAAGGAAGACCCGGCCGAGGCCGAGGTGGCATCGCATCGACTTCTGCTGCGTGCCGGCATGATCCGCAAGGCGGCAGCCGGCATCTACACCTTCCTGCCGCTGGGTTGGCGCGCGCTGCGGAAGGTCGAACAGATCGTCCGGGAGGAGATGGATCGCATCGGGAGCCAGGAGATCCTCATGCCGATCGTCCAGCCCGCCGAGCTCTGGCGCGAGTCCGGACGGTGGGACGTGTACGGTCCCGAGCTCGCGCGCCTGCAAGACCGCCAGGGACGCGACTTCTGCCTCGGCCCGACGCACGAGGAGATCGTGACCGCGACGATCCGCAACGAGGTGCGCTCCTACCGGGATCTGCCCATGTCGCTCTATCAGATCGCGACGAAGTTCCGCGACGAGGTCAGGCCGCGCTTCGGCCTGCTGCGCGGGCGCGAGTTCATCATGAAAGACGCCTACTCATTCCACGCGACCCCCGAGTCGCTCCAGGAGCACTACGACGCGATGGCCGGCGCCTACGGCCGCATCTGCGATCGTCTCGGCCTCACGTGGCGGCCGGTCGAGGCTGAGTCCGGGCAGATCGGCGGGAGCGTGACCACCGAGTTCATGGCGCTGGCCGAGAACGGCGAAGCCGCCCTCGTCTACTGCGCATGCGGCTGGGCCGCGAACGTCGAGGCGGCGGGAACGGTCGTCCCGCGGCATCCGGCCACCTCAGAGCCGCGACCGCTCGAGAAGATCCATACGCCTCAGATCCGCACCATCGCCGAACTGGCCGCCGCGTTCGGCGTCGCGGAGCACGACACCGTCAAGACGATGGCCGCGAAGGACGAACAGGGCAGGCTCGTGTTCTTCTGCGTTCCTGGTGATCGCGAGCTCAACCCGGTGAAAGCCGAGCGCGTCGTACCGGGGATGACACTGCTCGACGAGGCCGAATTCGCGAAGTACGCCATCCCCAAGGGCTCTCTCGGGCCGGTCGCCCCGCCAGACGGCACGCTCGTCGTGGCAGACGTCTCCCTCAAAGACGAGGTCGCCTGGGGAGTCGGCGCCAACGAGGACGACTACCACTTCTTCGGTGCCATGCCCGGCCGGGACTTCACCGTCGATGAGTGGGCCGACCTCGTCGTCGCACAGCCCGGCGACGGATGCCCCGTCTGCGGAGGGACCCTCTACGGCGCCCGCGGCATCGAGGTCAGCCAGGTATTCCAGCTCGGGACGAAGTACTCGGAGTCGATGGGCGCGACGTTCATGGCCGAGGACGGAAGCGAGCAGCATTTCCTCATGGGCTGCTACGGAGTCGGCATCTCCCGTTCGCTCGCTGCGGTGATCGAGCAGCACCACGACGAGAACGGCATGACGTGGCCGGTCTCGGTCGCGCCGCTGGAGGTCGCCGTCCTTCCGCTCTCGCTCGATGACGACACCTTCTCGGTGGCCCAGGACATCGCGCGTGCCCTCGTCGGCGCCGGTATCGAGGTCGTTGTGGACGATCGCGACGAACGCGCGGGCGTCAAGTTCGCCGACGCGGATCTCATCGGCTGGCCGTACCAGGTGGTGGTGGGGCGCAAGGGCCTCGCCGAGGGTGTGGTGGAGATCAAGCACCGCTCGAGCGGCGAGCGCGAGCGGGTCGCGGTCGGCGACGCCGCGACGCACACCACGGCCCTGGTCACAGCTGCCAGAGAGGCGTTGAGCTGACGCTCCTGCCGCTTTGACCACCCCTGTGTCCTGGGGTAGAATCATCTCGTTAGAAATCGTATGTCCCGACAAGAAGTGGGCTGACCCCCGCTTCTTTTCGTCTGGAAGGAGGTGCGTATGAACGAGCGGGTGCTCCCCGCGGCCCTTGAGCAGGCGCTTGAGCCGGTCGCGCTTCAGCACGGGTTCGAACTGGTCGCGGTCGAGATCGCCGGCGGCGCCGGCGCGCCGGTCGTACGCATCTACCTGGACCGGGAGGGTGGCGTCGACCTTGACGCGATCGCCTCGGCCGATCCCTGGCTCACCGAAGCGCTTGAAGACCAGTCGGAGCTCTCGGGCGCCTACACCCTCGAAGTCTCGTCGCCCGGCATAGAACGTCCACTGCGCACGCGGGCGCACTTCGAGCGCTTCATCGGCAGCCAAGCGCGCGTAAAGACGACGCGGCCCATACAGGAGCGCTCGTCGTTCACCGGGACCATCGTCGAGCTGCGTGGGGACGACGTCGTGCTCGACTGCGACGGGACGCTCTACGAGATACCCATCCAGGCCGTCCGGAAGGCCAATCTCAAGTACGATTTCGATTCCGCTCACGATAAGGGAGTGCGCCGATGAGCTCGGAACTCATGGAAGCGCTGCGACAGCTCGCACGCGAGAAGAACATCGATGAATACGAGATGCTGGACAAGCTCGAAGTGACGCTCGCCCAGTCGTATCGTCGTACGCTCGAGCTCGAGAACGAGGCCAAGGTCACGATCGACCGCGACAGCGGTCGCATCCACGTGTTCGAGCTCGTTCCCGTCGGCGGCACCGAGGAGGAGCCTGTCTACGAGGAGCGCGACATAACGCCCTCGGACATCTCACGCTTCGCCGCGCAGGCGGCCAAGCAGGTGATCACGCAGTCCATCCGCGAAGCCGAGCGGGAGCAGATCTTCGAGGAGTACGCGGACCGCATCGGAGACAGCATCACCGGTACCGTCCAGCAGTCGGACAGCCGCTATACGCTCATCAAGATCCGCGAGGGCGTCGAGGCGCTCATGCCGCCCAACGAGCAGCCCTCCAACGAGCGCTACGACCACAACCAGCGGCTCAAGGCGCTCATCATCGACGTCCGGAAGACCGCCAACGAGCCGGCGATCGTCGTCTCGCGCACGCACCCGAACCTCATCAAGCGCCTGTTCGAGCTCGAGGTGCCTGAGATCTACGACGGGATCGTCGAGATCAAGAGCGTCGCCCGCGAGCCCGGCCTGCGCTCCAAAGTCGCCGTCTCCTCGCGCGAGCCTGGCCTCGACCCGGTAGGCGCGTGCGTCGGCCCCAAGGGCAGCCGCGTGCGGATGGTCGTCGCCGAGCTGCGCGGCGAGCGCATCGACGTCGTGCCTCACAGCGATGACCCGCAGACCTTCGTGGCGAACGCGCTGTCGCCGGCGAAGGTGTCCTCGGTACGTATCGATGAGGACAACCACACCGCGACGGTCATCGTCCCTGACGACCAGCTCTCCCTGGCGATCGGCAAGGAGGGCCAGAACGCGCGTCTCGCAGCCAAGCTGACCGGATGGCGGATCGACATCAAGAGCATGTCGCAGGCCGTCCAGTCCGGCCTCGCCGCCGCGGTGGCGGGAGATGCCGAGCATGCCGAGGAAGGTGACGGTCGCTGCGTCGCCGTCACGAGCACCGGCATCCGATGCCGCAACCAGGCGCTGCCCGGAAGCAAGTACTGCCGGATCCACGCGAAGGAGGCGTGACGCCCGACGATGAAGCCCCGCAAACCGCCGCTGCGCACCTGCGTGGGGTGCGGGATGGAGGCTGACAAGCGCACGTTGGTTCGCGTCGTGCGCACCCCCGAGGGGTACGTGATCGTGGATCCCACGGGTAAGGCCAACGGCCGCGGCGCCTACGTGTGCCCCGACCTCGCATGCTTCGAGGCCGCTGTACGGAGGAAGAGGTTCGCGCACGCGCTCCGCGTGAACTTGACCGAAGACGATGTGGAGCGCCTGAGACGAGAGTTCGAGCGCGCGGTCACAGGCGACCGCGACGACTCGCGAGACGGACGGTGACGCTGATGCCCGCGATGAGAGTACATGAGCTGGCCAAGGAGTTCGGGATGACCTCCAAGGAGCTTCTCGAGCACCTTGCCCGACTCAAGATCCCAGCAAAGAACCACGCATCGACCCTCGTCGAGGCGTACGTCGACAAGATCCGCAAGGACCTCGCTCCGGTCATCGAGCAGAAGCAAGCCGAGCTGGAGGCCAAGCGCAAGAAGCAGGAGGAGGCCGAGCGCAAGAAGCGCGAGGCCGCGGAGAAGAAGCGCCAGGCTGAGGAGGAGGCGCGCCGCCAGGCCGAGGAGGAGGCGCGGCGCATCCAGGAAGCCGAGGAGGCCGCCGCCCGCGAGGCCGCGGAACGCAAGAAGGAAGAAGAGGAGCGCAAGAAGCGGGAGGCCGAGGAGGCCGCCCGCAAGGATGCTGAGCGCAAGGCCGAGGAGGAGCGCGCTCGACTCGCAGAGCAGGTGGCGAAGATCGAGGCCGACGAGGCCGAACGTTACCGCCAGATGGCCCGCGACGCCGAGGCATCCCAGGTTCGCAGCCAGCAGCTGATCGCCGAGGCCGCCAAGATGGCCGCGGGCGCGACCGCGCCTGGCAAGCGCAAGAAGTCCAAGAAGCCGTCGGGCAAGCGCGAGCGCACTGAGCCGCATGTGGAGTCGCCGGCCAAGACGGTGGAGCCCGTGGGAAGCGAGATCGTCATCGCCCAGGGAGCCACGGTCGGCGAGTTCGCCGATGCGGTCGGGCTTCCGTCCACCGACATCATCAAGCGCCTGATGCTCCTCGGCGAGCCGCTCACCGTCAACCAGCCCCTCTCGGCGGACCTCATGGAGATCCTCGGCGATGACCTTGGGCTGCAGCTCGAGATCCGCTCGCAGGAGGAAGAGATGGGCTTCGTCTTCCACGATGACCCCGAGGACCTTAAGCCGCGCCCGCCTGTGGTAACGGTCATGGGCCACGTCGACCACGGCAAGACATCGCTGCTCGACGCCATTCGCGAGACCGCCGTCGCGGAGTCCGAGGCCGGCGGCATCACGCAGCACATCGGCGCCTCGGTGGTCTCCAAGAACGGACGCGACATCACCTTCATCGACACTCCGGGCCATGAGGCGTTCACCGCCATGCGTGCCCGCGGCGCGAGCGTGACCGATATCGCCGTGCTCGTCGTCGCCGCCGATGACGGCGTCATGCCCCAGACCGTGGAGGCCATCCACCACGCCAAGGCGGCGGGCGTGCCCATCGTCGTCGCCGTCAACAAGGTCGACAAGGAAGGCGCCAACCCCGAGCGCGTCCGCCAGGAGCTCACCGAGCACGAGATCATCCCCGAGGAGTGGGGCGGCCAGAACATCTTCGTGAACGTCTCGGCCAAACAGCGTCTGAACATCGATGACCTGCTCGAGATGATCCTCCTGCAGGCGGACGTCCTCGAGCTCAAAGCCAACCCCGACACGTTCGCGAGCGGCGTCGTCATCGAGGCCAAGCTCGACAAGGGTCGAGGCCCGGTCGCGACTGTTCTCATCCAGCGCGGAACGCTGCGCATCGGCGACGCCCTGGTGGCAGGAACCTCGCACGGTCGCGTCCGAGCCCTCGTCGACTGGCTCGGCGCCAATGTCGAGGAGGCGCTGCCCGCTGACCCGGTCGAGATCCTCGGCCTGTCCAGCGTCCCGAGCGCCGGCGACGAGTTCCGCGTCTTCGAGGACGAGCGCGACGCGCGCGATCTGGCTGAGGAGCGGGCGCTCAAGCAGCGCCTCCTCGCTCAGGAGAAGAAGCACGTCTCGCTCGACGACCTCTTCTCGCGCATCCAGGAGGGCGAACTCAAGGACCTCAACCTCGTCGTTAAGGCGGACGTCCAGGGCTCCATCGAAGCGCTCGAGGACGCGCTGGCCAAGATGGACCAGACAGAGGTACGCATCAACATCATCCACGCGGGTGTCGGCGGTATCACGGAGTCCGACGTCACGCTGGCCGACGCGAGCGACGCCATCATCATCGGCTTCAACGTCCGTCCCCAGCCCAAGGCGAAGTCGCAGGCGGAGGAAGAAGGCGTCGACATCCGCCTGTACCGCGTCATCTACCAGGCCATCGAGGACATCAACGCCGCTCGCGTGGGCATGCTGGCGCCCGAGTTCGTCGAGCAGGACCAGGGTCATGCTGAGGTCCGCGAGACGTTCAAGGTGCCGAAGGTCGGCACGATCGCCGGCTGCTACGTCCAGCAGGGCGAGATCCACCGGGACGACCAGGTCCGCATCGTGCGGAACGGCACCGTCGTCTACGAGGGCGCGATCTCCTCCCTCAAGCGCTTCAAAGACGACGTGAAGTCCGTCAAGTCCGGCTATGAGTGCGGTATCGGCGTCGAAGGCTTCGGCGACATCAAAGAGGGCGACCTGATCGAGGCGTTCAAGACGATCGAGGTCGCTCGAGAGGAGTGACCCCATGAAGGCCACCCCACGCACCCGCAAGCTCAACGAAGCCGTCAGAGAAGCGCTCGGCGCGATCCTCCTCGAGGAGGTCGCCGACCCGCGCGTCGACCTCGCCACGGTGACGTCGGTCGAGGTGTCGGCCGACCTGAAGTTCGCCGATGTCTACGTCGTCACCCACGGCGACGAGGCTGCCCAGATCGAGCTGCTCGAGGGGCTCGAGTCGGCGAAAGGTCGCATCCGCACCGCGCTCGGCAGGCGTGTCGTGATGCGCTTCCTGCCTGAGCTGCGCTTCAAGAAGGATCCCAGCGTGGAGCAGGGGATACGCATCACGAAGGCCATCCGTGAGGAGGCCGAGCGCCGTCCGGTGCGCGAATCCGAGGAGTGAGCCCCGTGGGTGCTGATGCCGTCAGTCGTGTGGCCGAGGCGCTTGCTTCGGCCGGCAGCATCGTCGTGGCGAGCCACGTCGACCCCGACGGCGACGCGATCGGTTCCACGCTCGCCCTCTGGCGCGCGCTCAGCAGCGCCGGCGCCACCGTCCACCCCGTGCTCGCGCGCGGCACGACCCCGCCGGCCACATACGCGTTCCTTCCGGGCGCGTCCGCCTACCGGGAGGCGACGTCGCTCACGCCTCCCGACGTCTTCATCGCGCTCGACACGCCCAACCTCCCGCGCCTTGGCGAGGCCGCCGGCCTGGCGCGCGGCGCGTCGTTCCTCGTCTTCATCGACCACCATCCGGACGGCGATGACGTCGGCGACGTCCGCATCGTCGACACCGCGGCCGCCGCTGTCGGGGAGATGCTCTTCGAACTCCTCCCGGCGCTCGACCTCGGTGTCGACGACGCCGTCGCCACCTGCCTGTTCACGGCGCTCATGACCGACACCGGTCGGTTCAGCTACGGGAACACCACACCACGCTCGCTCGAGATCGCCGCGGAGCTGGTGCGCCTCGGCGCCGACCCCTCGGCCATCTTCCGTGCCGTGTATGAGAGCCGCACCCCCGGCGCGCTCAGGCTCATCGGCCGGACCCTGTCGCGGATCACGCTCGCCGCCGAGGGTGCCATCGCGTACTCGTGGGTGACCGCAGACGACCTCGCCGAGACCGGCGCTCTGCCCGAAGAGACCGAGAACCTCGTCGACCAGGTGCGCGCCCTCCGCGGCGCGGACATCGTCTTCCTCGCCAAGGAGAGCGATGGCGGCCTGAGGGTATCGCTGCGCGCCAAGGGAGCGGCCGACGTCGGCTCCATCGCTCGGCGCTTCGGCGGGGGAGGGCACGCGGCCGCTGCGGGCTTCACGTTCAATGGCGACCGCACCGCGCTCCTCGATGCGCTGCTCCCCGCGCTCACAGAGGTGCTTGGGTGACTCCACGACGCGGCACCACGGATCTCGCGGGCATCCTGCTCGTGGACAAGCCCGCGGGGCCGACCAGCCACGATGTGGTGGCGGCCGTCCGCCGGCTGACCGGGGAGGGCCGCGTCGGCCACGCCGGAACCCTGGACCCCCTCGCGACCGGCCTGCTCGTCGTGCTCGTCGGCCCGTACACGCGCCTCGAGCGGTACCTATCGGCCAGCGAGAAAGCGTACGAAGCCGGCATCGCGTTCGGTGCCGAGACGGACACCGACGACGCCGAGGGCGCGGTCGTCCGTACCACCGACGTACCCGAGGACCTCTTCGACCGCTCGATCGCCGAGGCGCTCCTCTCCCGGTTCGTGGGCACGTACGAGCAGCACCCGCCTGCGTACTCGGCGATCAAGGTCGGCGGCCGAGTGGCCCACCGTGACGCGCGCGCGGGGCTCGGGGTAGAGCTCGACCCGCGCCCGGTGAGCGTCCATGAGGCCGAGCTCATCGGGATCGACGTGCCCCACGCGCGATGGGACGTGCGCTTTCGCGTCTCCAAAGGCACCTACATCCGCGCGCTCGCGCGCGACATCGGTCGTGCTGCCGGGTCCGCGGCGCATCTCGTCGCGCTCCGGCGAACCGCCGCAGGCGCCGCCTCGGTGGCGGATGCGCTCACCCTCGATGAGCTCGCCGAACGGGTGCAGGAGCTCGGCGTGGAGCCGCTCTTCGCCGACCCGCTGCGCCTCCTCGGCATGCCCGTCTTCCCTGCGTCGCCCGCGGAGGTCGCCGATGGCCGCCCGCTGCCGCGCACACGCTTCCGCGGCCCCGACGGCGTCCCCGTGGCGATCGCCCATGAGGGTGCGCTCCTCGGCGTGTACCGCGCCGAACCCGGGCGTTTGGCGGCTGAGGTCGTCTTGCCGAGAGGAGCGGCGCGATGACGCGGGTCGTGACGTTCGAGCCCGGCATGGTCCCGCTCGGCGCCGCTGTCTGCGCCATCGGTGTCTTCGACGGCGTCCACCTCGGCCATCAGGCGCTCATAGCCGACACCGTCGAGCGCGCACGCGACACCGGCGCGACCGCTGCCGTGGTGACCTTCGATCGTGACCCTGAGCTCGTCGTCAGTCCCGACGGGGCCCCTCCGCAGCTGCTCGTCCTCGCCGACAAGCTCCGCTACATCCGTGAGTGCGGTCCCGACGTCGTGCTCGTCGTGCCGTTCGATGCGCAGATGGCCGCTTTGCCGCCCGAGCGGTTCCTGTCCGAGGTCTTGCTTGCGGCCTTCCTTCCGATCGCCGCCGTCGTCGGCCGCGACTTCCGCTTCGGACGTTTCGCGTCCGGCACGGTCGACACGCTCGAGCGCTACGGAGCCGATCACGGCTTCGCGGTCGTTCCCCACGAACTCGTCGAGGTCGACGGACTGCCCGTGACGTCCACCCGCATCCGCTCCGCCATCGGCGCCGGCGATGTCGCCCTCGCCACCCGGCTTCTCGGCAGGGAGCACATCGTCCACGGGCGCGTCGTCTCCGGCCGCGGCATCGGTCACGACCTCGGCGTCCCGACCGCCAACCTTTCGGTCCCGTCGGCGACGGCGCTGCCCGTGCCCGGCGTCTACGCGGGCTATGCCGAGGTAGACGGCGTCACCTATCCCGCGGCTGTCAGCGTCGGGCGTCCGCCGTCGTTCCCGGAGGCCATCGACGACCTCGAGGCGCACCTCGTGGACTTCGAGGGAGATCTCTACGGTCAGGAGATCGCCGTCCGTTTCGTCGCGCGCCTGCGCGACCTACGGCGCATCGATGACACCGCGGAACTCGCGCGCTCGATCGCCGCCGACGTCGCGAACGTGCGCGCTCTTCTCGGCTGAACGCGACAGCGCGCTGCTCGTCGTGTGCTATACTGCTTCGGTTGTGTTCCATACCCTCACCTGAGACGAGCGACCCACCGACGCTCGCCCCGGACGAGGGCGGATGAGAGAGTACAGGTGAACTGAAGATGGCACTACCCAAGGACGTCAAGGCGACCATCATCGCCGAGCATGCCCGGTCGGACGGCGACACGGGTTCCCCCGAGGTCCAGATCGCGCTCCTCACACAGCGCATCCGCGACCTCACCGAGCACCTTCGGACGCACAAGCACGACCACCACACCCGTCGCGGGCTGCTCAAGCTCGTCGGCCAGCGCCGCAGGCTGCTCAACTACCTGAAGAAGAACGACATCGAGCGCTATCGAGCGATCGTCGCAAAGCTGGGGCTTCGCAACTAGCGAGCGTGGCGCGCGAAGGCGGGAGCTTCCCGCCTTCGCTGTCATAGGGACCGCGATAGAGGTCCGAACCAGGCCTGCGCAGGAGGCGCGGGTCGAGAAGAAGAGGAAGAGGCATGGGAAAGGTAACCGAACGCTTCGAACTGTACGGCAGGAACT
>NPIE01001728.1_pt1 | contig 70566 bp, 44 predicted proteins | sample 8637661 | NCBI WGS metagenome assembly NPIE01 (sample SAMN07420842, study PRJNA396082) | bioreactor metagenome | isolation source: sample BA12 brine-fed electro-methanogenic bioreactor BA | place: Japan: Kochi | collected 2016-12-09 | reverse complement strand
CTACAAAGGCCTACGCCTACAAAGACCTACGACTACAGAGATTTACTGTAACGCTCTCAACACGCGGGCGATGATGGTATCGAGCCCCTCCGGTACCTCTCCCAGACGGGCCACAACGGCAGCCCGCACCTTGCTCTGCATCTCCTCGGGAGCGCCGGCTTTGAGGGGAGCTCCAGAAGCCGGGGGCGCTCCACAGGACTCCTGCACCAATCGCAGCCCGGCGGCGCGGGCGCGCTCCTGCCCCAGATCGGTGACCACCGTTCCCGGCTCCAACACTAGCTCCTTCACCCCCTGGGCGACGTAATCGTTGATGTCCCGTTCGGTCAAAAATCGTCTCGGCATGTTACCTCCTCTCCGTTCGTCTAGGGCTGACCCTCCACCCCTTCGAGGGCCGCCACGGCAGCGTCCCGGGCGGCGAGGATATTGGCTTCGGTCCCCGCCATCCACATGCGCCCGAAGCGCCCCACCGAGCTGACGTGCATCAAGTTGATGACGGCAGCTTTCTCCGCCTCGTTCGCCGCCAGATTGATGTAGGCAGCCGGAGCACATTCCAGCACCAGCATGGTCTGGCCCGGCACCAGCATCATGCCCCGGGCGAAGCGATTGAGCAATTGCGCCTGGTACGGATTTACGTTGGTGATTACCTGAAGCGAGGCGATCTGCGGCTTCTTGCGGTCCGTGACTTTGAGCTCCAGCCGCTCCAGCACCATCTCCCCCGCCTGAATCACGTCTTCCTGGGAGAGGGAGTGGATTTCGAACATGCCGAACTCACGCTCGACGATCTGCGCGCCTGGCTTGGCATCGGTGGCCTTGACGGCGATATCGACCACGCGGAAGACCCAGTTGCCGGGGGCCATCTCCACGTAGAGGCTCGCCATCCCCTCCACCGGCAGGTCACCCTGGGTGACGGTGCCGACGAAGGACGCGAACTGCGGCTGCATACGATCTAAGTAGCAATAGGCCCGTAATTGAAATTCATCAGCCATGATAACCCCTTATTCTCAGTTGTGCTTCGCCACACCCAGCGGGGTGACGAAGAGCGGATTGGTGGGTACGACGGCGGGGACGCCGGTGACCTCGGAGATGACCCCGGCGATACCACGAAAGGCGCTCGTGCCCCCCACCAGGTAAAGCGTCTCCACCGGATGTTCGGCGATGTGCCGGGCGATGATGGTTGCCACCTTCTCCATCACCGGACGGACGATGGGAAAGAGCCGGTCCTGCGCGGCGGGATCGGTCTTCAGCGCCTCGGCTTCCTCGAAGGGAATATGATGCGCGCCGGCGAGCACCAGCGTGAAGTGGGTTCCCCCCGTAGGTTCGTCGGCCGTGTAGACCACCACCCCTTCCCGGACGATGGCGATGCCCGTGGTGCCGCCGCCGATATCGACGACGGCGCCGTTTTCCACCTGGAGGATAGCGTTGGCAGCCGTTGGCTCGTCCACCAACCCGGTGCATTCCAGACCGGCGGATTCCAACACGTAGCGGGTGGCGCGCACCTCCGCCAGCGGCACACCGGGGGGATAGGTGGTCGCCGCAGATCTGAGCTCGAAGCCCAACCGCTCTTCCACCTCCTCTTTGAGCTCCCGCAGCAGCTGGGTGGCCCCCACGAAGTCCACCACGAGCCCGTCGCGGACCACCTCGGCGAAGCGGTAGGTGCCGATGAGGGGCCGGTAGGCCTCGTCCAGCACGAAGAGCGTGGTGTACGCCGTACCTAGATCCACGCCGACGTGGACCGGGCCCCGATAGCCGTTGCTGAAGGAGCGGTCGAGCGCCTCATCGGCGGCGGTAAGATAGGCGGTCAGTTCAGGATTCACGTTCCCGCCTTCCAGAGCAGCTCAAGATAGTAGATGGCGCTGCTCAGCCGGTTCACCGCCTTGACGAGAGTGGGATGGGTGACGCGGTACTCCGGGCCGGCGGCGAAGGCGTCCAGCGCGCTCAGCTCCGTCTCGCGGGCCAGACAGCGCAGGTAGTTCAACCAGAGGAGCAGCGGCGCATCGTCGGCGCCCGGCACGATGTGTGCCACCCCCAGCACCTCCTCGGGGTGATGGGTCGCCTGATGCAGGGCCTCCTCGTCCACGCCCGCCAGCGTTAGCGAGGCGACGGGACGCTCGTGGTACTCGGCGCTCATGATCTCCCGGCAATAGGCGGCAATCGTGTCCAGGTGCCCGGCAAGATCACGGCGCGCGGCGGTGCGCGCCTGCGCCCCGACGAGGAGCACCAGCCCGTGCAACGTGTCCATCTTCCCCCGGAAGCGGATGCGCGGGATGTTCTTCGGTGCGAAGTGCTCGGCATCGAGCTGGGTCAGGTGCTCCGGCTTGGCCGTGACGGGCATCCCGCAGGTCGTACAGGTGGGCAACATCCCCTCCCGTTGCACAGGGAAGGCGGCGGGCTTGTCCCAGTCAGGGCGAGAGCCGCCGGCAGGGGTTCGTTGGGCCCCCTCGCTGAAGACAATCTCCAGCTGCCACTCCTTGATGAAGTCCCGGGCCGCCGGAGAGAAACGCGTCCCCGGCGGCACCGTCAGCGTCAGTCCCGGCTGGGGGTGGCGGATACGCTGCCGCAGTTCGGTCTCCGTCATGATCGCCATGACGTCACCCGCCCCACTCTGCCGGAAAGGTCACGTAGAAGAACTTGGTCCACTCGGGTGTGCCAAAGGTGATACTCGTCCCCTTGGGGATGTAGAGCACGTCCCCCGGGCGCCCGATCACCGTCCCCTGGTCGGTTCCGATGTGGAGCTCGCCTTCAATAACGTAGTCGATCTCGTCGTAATCCAGCGTCCAGGGAAAGCTGCCCGCGCGGAAGGACATCAGCCCGCCGGCGATGGGGGAGCCGTGCTCCGCCTTCACCACGTCCAGCAGCCGGATGTCCATCTCCGGGCGGCCCACGTCAAAGGGGAAGGGCTCCAGCCTCAAGCCGCGCCCCACCACATGGCGGACGGGGGTGACGGGAGCCGGCGTGTGGCACTTCGCCACCATAGCGGTGACGATCTCCCGCACCCGCGCCTCCAGATCGCCGGCCGGCGACGCGGGCGCCGGGGGCCGATCCCCCGAGCCTGCCTCCTCCCGGCGGATGCGTTGGGCCGCCCCGCTCCACACCGGCAGTTGAGCGGCCCCACTGACCTCATATGCTACGTCCACACCCAACTCCCGCGCTACGTCGAGGGCCAGCGGGGTGATCAGCTCGCCCTTGGCGATGGTCACCCGCAGCGTGCCCTCTTCCTTAAGGCGGCGGATATCGGACGCGGTGAACAACCGTTTTTTCATCGTGCGGCTCCTTTCGGGCTAGCGATCAGGACACCGAGTTTGAAAGGCTCGGCATCCTCTCGGGTGCGCCCCACCGACGATTACTCTTCCGGCATTTCGGGCAGGATGAACTCGACGTCGCCGTGGGGGCGGGGGATCACGTGGACGCTGACCAGCTCGCCGATCCGCTGCGCGGCGGCAGCGCCGGCGTCCGTCGCGGCCTTGACCGCGCCCACGTCGCCGCGCACCATCACCGTGACGTAGCCCCCGCCGATGTACTCCTTGCCGATCAGCTTGACGTTGGCGGCCTTGACCATGGCGTCGGCGGCCTCAATGGCCCCGACCAGCCCCTTGGTTTCGATCATCCCCAATGCAATCAGTTGTACGTTAGCCATAGTGATCTCCTTTTTTGGAATAGGTTGTAAGGTCTCCGATGGCGCTGGAGGTTGAACCTCCGGCTCGCCCCCGGAAGAATTGGACATTTCGACGTCGGTCTCCTGAGCCAGCGCCTGATGGGCCGGCAACCGACAGTAATCCGAGCCTTCCACGGCGCGGTTCCGGCAGCGGGTGCCCCGCTGCGTAATGGCCTGGCACTGCCGTTTAGCCATAGTCTATCACCCCGTGTTCAGCCGGGCCAGCACGCGCCGGACGATCTCGTCGATATCTTCATCCCCGTTTGCGGAAAACGCTGGCGGTGCGGCGTGACCGGTGACGTCAGGAGCAGGGGTGCGAGCCAGCGCGGAGGGCGGGTCGAGCTCGTAGGCCAGGCGCTTGATGTTGAGAAGGTGAGTGGCGGTGATGTTGTCACTGGAGATGGCGCCGCCCAGTCCCCCGGGCGCCAGCGTCATCGCCGGCACGACGCCCGTGCTCGCGCCGATGGCGCCCATGGTACCCCAGGAGTTGACGATGATGCGGAAGGCGGGCTTCTCCAGGCCGAAGGCCATGATGACCTCCTCGTCTTTGGCGTGGATGACGAGGGAATGCCCGTCGCCGCCGAATTTGAGCAGCTGGATGCTGCGCTCGCAGCCGGCTTCCCACCCCTCTGCGACGAAGAAGCCAAGGACCGTGGTCAGCTTTTCCCGGCTGAGAGGATACGCTTTCCCCACCCCCTCCAGGTCGGCGACGAGGATCCGGGCCGAGCCGGGAACGGTAATGCCCGCCAAGCGCGCCAGTTGTTGGGGCGTTTTGCCCACACTACGTCCGTTGATGCCGCCATCGGGGAAGAAGAGGGTTCGCTCCAGCGCTGCTTTCTGTTCGGCATTGACCCAGTACGCACCCTGCCTCTCCATCTCCGCACGCAGCTGGGCCGCGATGGGCCGATCCGCCACCACCGACTGCTCGGTGGCACAGATGACGGAGCAGTCAAAGGCCTTGCTGTTAACGATGTCGGCAGCGGCTTTCGCCACGTCGGCGCTGCGATCAACGTAGACGGGCACGTTGCCCGGCCCCACGCCAATCGCCGGCTTGCCGACGCTGTGGGCGGCCTTGACCATGGCCCCGCCACCCGTCGCCAGAATGAGGGAGACGGCGTAGTGACCCATCAACGCCTGCGTCCCGTCGAGGGTGATCTGTTGCATGCAGCTGACCAGCCCCGGGGGCATCCCGGCAGCCTCGCCCGCCTCTGCCATGACGCGGGCACTCTCGTGACTGCACCCCTTCGCCAGCGGATGGGGGGCGACGACGATCCCGTTGCGCGCCTTGACCGCGATGAGGACCTTGTAGATGACGGTGGAGGTAGGATTGGTCGAGGGGGTCAGTGCGGCGATCACGCCCACGGGCCAGGCGATTTCAATAACCTTGCGGCGGTCATCCCGCCCGATCACGCCCACAGTCTTGAGATCCTTGAGGGACTCCCAGACCCGCCGGCTCGCGAACTCGTTCTTAAGGCGCTTGTGCAGGGCGACGCCGTAGCCCGTCTCCTCGTGGGCCAGCCGACCCAGCCGGGCAGATTCCGCGAAGGCGGCCTCGGCCATCGCCTGACAGACGCGGTCCACCGTGGCCTGATCCGCCTTGGCCCATTGACGCTGGGCTTCTCGGCACGCTGTGGCCAGACGGCGCGCCTCCTGGATAGACTGTAAATCCAGATCAAATGCTTCTGGCATAGGACCTCCTTTTAGATAGGGAGGATGGGCGATAAGGAAAACAGCTTCCTTAAGGGTTCGTAAAAGTATAACTTCCCGTTTTTTCGCTCGCAGCCCCCGTCCCCGGGGGCGTTCGACGGGAACTTATTTCCTTACAGACCCTTACCCCTCATCCCTTACCTGTCCCCTAGAACTTGTGCGGATCGCGGGCCACGTCGAGCACAGCGTCCTGGAAAGCCATGCACGCCGCGCGACAGGCGCTCTGGCTGCCCGAAAGAAGGGCGCCGGCGAAGTTGGTCTCCGACGGCGGTTTCCACCAAACGCGCAGGGTCACCTCGGCGGCCTTGAGCGCAGCGTCAATGGCATAGGTGGCCTCGATGGGCGGCGCGATGAGATAAGCCAGCGGGGTGCCCTCGGGAACCCCGGCTTCCTGGCTCAAATAGCTACCGGAGCGGGAAATGGTGTGGGGGAAGAAGACCTGGGAATCGTCGTCGTTGGCGGAGTAGAACCAGGCCGATTCCTGGGCATAGGCAATGCAGGCGTTGAGACCCGCTCGCGCCTCTGCCGGATCGGGGCCGGCAAGCATGCCGATGATCTCTCCCGAGAGGGGGCCGGAAGGATACCCAGAACCCGCGTAAAAGCTCCGCGCGTAGACCACTTCGACTTCGGCCATCTTGGTGGCCTCGTCGAGGGCGACGTAGAGCGAGTCGTCGATATCGCAGGTGATGAGCGCGAGACTGCGCTGGTCGGGGCGAAGACCCAATTGCTCCGCGTAGTCGGGATGCACGTTGGGAATCAGCCGCGTTGCCAGAATATTGGGCTTGACAGGATCGAGAACGGCCATAGAGTTGCCTCCTTAACAAATATGCGAATTAGCGAATGGCGAATGGCGAATGGTGAATGGCGAATGGCAGGGGGTGGGCACGGATCGGTACCTTTTACGCCTCACCCATCAACATTTTTCTGCTAGTCAGTGTCCCGAGGGACTGAAGAGCTCCTCGACATTTTAATCTCCGCCCGAGGTCTTCATCTTGAGCTCGACCCCGCTGGCCTGGTGTTTCAGCGTCTTCTTAATCAGCTCCACCACGTAAGCGCCCGCCTCCAGCGGGTTGGTGCCGCCGTGATAGGTGATCATGCAAACCACATCCCGCTCGGCGTCAGTCCTGCCCGGGCCGGGCTTGTAGCCCATGTAGGCACTCAAGGCATCGGCCACGCCGAGACCGGGGCGCTCGCCCAACAGGATCACCACCATATCCGCGCCGACGATGTCGTTGACGTCATTGATGACACCGACGCGCGCGTACTGGATGAAGAAGGGAGTCCCGGTGCTGATGCCAGCGCTCTTGAGCCCCTCTTCGATGACAGGGTAGATCTCAGGCACGTTGTTGTTGACGGCGGCAGCACTAAGCCCGTCGCCCACCACAATCTGCACCTGCGGCTTCTTGGTGCAGCGCTCGGCGATGGTCTTCTTCGCCTCTTCGGAGAGCCGGCGCCCCAGATCGGGCCGCAGCAGATACTCATCCCGGTCAGCTACCTGGGTCTTGACAGTAAAGAGGTTGAACTTCTCCTTCACCTCTTCCGAGACCTCACCGTAGATGGCGTCCTGGGTCACGCCGTGATCGGACTGGAAGAGCAGCAGACTGCGGGTGCGGGGGCGGGGACCGGCCCGGCCCACACCAAGACGCGCCGTGGTCGTAGCGCAGAGATTGCGCAGCCCCTCCATATCGTAAGGGTCTTTCACCCCGATGGCGCGCCGGGCCTCAGGCAAGGTCGGGTCGGGCAGGTCGATGACCAGCTCGCCCGCCGCCGAGGTGCGGGTGGCAGGCGCAGCGGGGGTACCGGTACCCCCTCCCTGCTTGCGCAGCTCCTTTACCACGGCTTCGACGATAGCTTCAATATCCACATTTACTTGATCCATAGTTAACTCCTTATCGCTGCAAGAAGAAAGAGGCGTCCCCGGCCTTGGCGGTCAGCACTCCATCCTCCATCAGGCCGATCTTCTCCATCCACGCTTCGAATTCCGGCAAAGGACGCAGCCCCAAGAGCTGGCGCAGGGCGGCGGTATCGTGGTAGCTGGTGCACTGGTAACTAAGCATGGCATCATCGCCCATGGGCACACCCATGAAGTAGTTGCAACCGGCAGCGGTCAGCAGAACGGCCAGATTCTCGATGTCGTTCTGGGTAGCGCGGGCGTGGTTGGTGTAGCAGGCATCGCAGCCCATGGAGATACCCGTCAGCTTGCCCATGAAGTGGTCCTCCAGGCCAGCACGGGTGATCTGAACGGTATCGTAAAGGTACTCGGGGCCGATGAAGCCGACGACGGTATTGACCTGGAAGGGATTGTAGCGCTTCGCCAGACCGTAGATGCGGGCCTCCATGGTCAGTTGGTCGGCGTCGTAGTGGGCATCGGCGGAGAGGGCGGTGCCCTGCCCTGTCTCGAAATACATGTAGTTGGGTCCGGCGGCGATGCAGTATTTCTGCGCCATCTCGTACGCTTCGTCCATCATCGCCACGGTGACGCCGAAGGCCTCGTTGGCCTTCTGGGAGCCGGCGAGGCTCTGGAACATCAGGCCCATCGGCGCGCCCCGCTTGAGCGCCTCCATCTGCGTGGTGACGTGGGCCAGTACGCAGTTCTGGGTGGGAATCTCCCATTTCTGGATGATGTTGTAGGTCATGTCAAGTAGTCGGGCAACGCTTTCGGTCGAATCGTCCATGGGATTGATGCCGATGACGCTGTCGCCGGAGCCGAAGGCGAGCCCCTCGTAGATGGTGGCGCGGATCCCCTCGGGGGAATCGGTGGGGTGATTGGGCTGGTTACGGGAGGCAAGGGTGCCCTTCAGACCGATGGTATTGTTACAATGTGCGGTGAAGCGGATCTTGCTGGCGCCGTACATGAGATCCATGTTGGACATCAGCTTGGTCACCGCCGCGACCATCTCCGCCGTCAGCCCGTTGCTCACCCGGCGGATCATGGTGGTGGTCGTGGTATCGGCCAGAATCCACTCGCGGAATTCGCCCACCGTCCACCCCTTGATCTCGTTGTAGATGGTTTCGTTGACGGCGTCCTGGATGACGCGGGTGACCTCGTCCTCCTCGTAGGGCACGACGGGATGCTGGCGCAAGATCTCCAGCGGTACTTCGGCGAGGACGTGCTTGGCAGCCATGCGCTCGGCTACCGTCTCCGCCGCAATACCGGCCTGGCGGTCACCGGATTTCTCCTCGTTGGCCTTGGCAAGCAGTTCCTTGATACTGCTGAATTCGTAGGTCTTTCCAAACAGCTTAGTGCGTAGGAGCATGTAAGCCCTCCTTAACAAGGGTAGTTACGAATGGTAAAAGATGAGAGTCTTCACCGAGACGGGCACGACGCGCCCTCCCAGGAGCGGCAGCCCGATATCGATAAAATCCCCCTCGCCCAACCCGATCTGATCGATGACGATCAGCGGCAGCTGGGGGCGCAGCGCGTGGACACTCTGGCCCAGGGCCTGGGCGTAATCGCGCTCCAGCACCAGCACCAGGGGCGCGCCGGACTTGTGCCCGTTGCGCGCGTCCGCGTGTTGCACCACACCTTCGGCGATGGCGGTCAAGCCCGCGTGATCCAGCCGTGCGGGCAGGTCCAGAGCCAGCGCCACCTTTCCCTGGGTCTCCTCCACATCCCACCGCAGCCCGGCGTAACGCAGGGCCTCGGCCAACCGCTCGGGTTGCAGGAACTCTTCGGTGGAGAGCTGCGGTCGGACCACAGGCAGATTTCGCAGGGGGAGCCAGTCGCGCGCCACCCAGATGGTACTGCCGCTCAGGGTGACGGTCTGACTGGAAGCCCCCATTACCGTGGCGCGCAGGGTCTCCGCTGGACGCTGAACGTTGCGTTGTCGGATGCGAGGATGCAATCGCAGGGATTGGGCGAAGAGCGGGCCCACGTCGTCGTGGACCAGCACCTCGGCCAGACTTCGAATTTCGAGAGGTTCGTAGTAGTAGGTTCCGACGCCACCGGAGAAGAAGATCACGGAGGATTGTTTGGCCCCCTGGAGGGGCGGCGTGAGCTGGATCTGTCGGCCCAACTCGCTGACCTCACCTTCGATGAGATCGGCGGTGAGATCGGCCATGCACTGGCAGAAGCGTTCCAGCGTCCCCAGCTCCACGCGCTGACCTTCCCTCAGGGGGAGGTTGAGGCTCTCGACGATGATTCTGCCCGGCGGCGCAACGTGGCGCACGATGGCGGAGGTCTTCTCGATGACGAGCTGTCGTCCGCCCACCGCCAGCGCCGAGGAGGAGAGGTGCTCCCCGCCCCGGAAGATGGCCGCGTTGGCCGTCCCCCCGCCAATGTCGACGTTGGTGACCTGGGCGTAGTGTTCCGCGGAATAGGAGGCCACTCCGGCGCCCCGCGCCGCAATCTGCGACTCGACGTTGGGACCGGCAACGGTGACGACGAAGTCACCCGCCAGGTGAGAGAGGGCCTTGAGGATAGCATCGGCGTTGCGGGCGCGGGCGATCTCACCGGTGACGATGACGGCACCGGTTTCCACCTGCTCCGGCGTGAATCCGGCACGCCGGTACTCCTCCTGCACCAGCGCCGTGAGCACCGGTACGTCCACCTCCTCCGGTGAGCGTAGGGGGGTGAAAGCGATGGGGCTCTGGTAGAGGACGTCCTTGGCCTGCACCCGGAGACGCGGCACCTGTCCCAGGCGCGCCACGTCCTGCACTTGGAGGCGCGAGAAGACAAGTTGTGTGGTGGTCGTGCCGACATCGATGCCGACACTGAGCAGTTCACGTCCGGTCACTGGCATAGAATGGGACCCGGGCTAATCCTCTTTGGCCTTGGGGAGGATGAACTCCACGTCGCCGTGGGGACGGGGGATGACGTGGACACTGACGAGCTCGCCGATGCGCTGCGCCGCGGCGGCACCGGCGTCGGTGGCGGCCTTGACAGCCCCCACATCGCCGCGCACCATCACCGTGACGTAGCCCCCGCCGATGGTCTCCTTGCCGATGAGCACCACGTTGGCGGCCTTCACCATCGCATCGGCAGCCTCGACGGCGCCGACCAGCCCCTTGGTCTCGATCATGCCAAGAGCAATCATCTGTACGGTCATAGTTGAATCTCCTTCAGAAACAGTCTAAAGTCTCCGGTCGAATGTCAAAGGTCCTTATCGTTCAGACCTCCGAGGTCCGGACGGCCCACCGAACATGGTACGCTTTCCCGAAACCGCCTCGGAAGACCTCGGAGGTCTTCTGAAAGCCTGATCGCCGCAGCAGCAATCACTCTCGCAGCTGGGCTCCCAGAGCCGGCGCAGGCACCTCAACGGGAGGGATTACCTCCTGCGGAGCCGGCGTGGGCACGGCTTTGGGGGCGACCAGCATCGCAACGGCGACAGCGGTGATGCCCGCCACCAGCTTGCCGACGACCATGGCGAAGATCAGTTGGGGTTCGACGCCCGCGGTGAAGCCCAGGTGGTCGCCGAAGGTGAAGGCAGCGCTCACGGCAAAGGCAGAGTTGAGCACCTTGCCCCGGTCATCCATGTCCTTCATGAGCGCGAACATGGGAATGTTGTTGGCGAGAGTTGCCACCATGCCGGCGGCGGCGACGTCGTTCATGCCCACGATGCGGCCCAGCGATTTCAGTGGCTTTTCAGCCACCCGGACGAGGACTTTGACCATGGGGAAGGCGCCGATGAGCATGATGGCGATGGCGCCGATGATCTCGATGCCGTCCCAGACAGGGGCCATACCGGGGATGACCACGATACCCGTCAATTCCTCCCAGACGATGGCGGCCAGGCCGATGGTGATCATGATCACCACGCCCTTACCGAAGATCTCGAACCCCCGGGTCATCTTCTCAGGGATGCGCCAGAGGCCGAAGGCAATCAGCGCGGCGACAATGACTACGGGCACCAGGTTCTGGATAATGAACATCAGCTCCCAGCCGGCCACCAGCCCGCCGGCGATACAGCCGATGGGGATGGTGATGAAGCCAGCCAACATGCCCATAGCGAGCCACTTGCGATCTTTGGACTCGATGATGCCCAGGGCTACGGGGATGGAGAAGACGATGGTGGGGCCCATCATCGCGCCAAGGATGATGCCGGCGAAGAGCCCGGCCTCGGGATCGAGGGCCAGTTCCAGGGCCAGGGGGTAGCCGCCCATGTCGTTCGCCAACAGCGTGGTGGCGAACATGGCCGGATCGGCGCCCAAGAACTGATAGATGGGGGTGACGACGGCGCCCAACACGCGGGCCAGCACCGGCGCGAGAGAAACCACACCCACCATGGCCAATCCCAGCGGGCCCATGGCGTTGAAGCCCTCTTCAAATTCCTGACCCAGCCCGAACTTGTTGCCGAGGATGCGATCTATGGCGCCGAGCACCATGAAGATCATCATGATGAAGATGATAATTTGATTGATATCCAACGCAGACCTCCTTAGGTATCAGAATGAGCGTTTTCAAAACCGATAAGGGTAAGGACTGACTCCATAGTAGAACGCGGTATCCTTCTCTGCTCGACCGATCTTCACCTCCTCATTTCAAGAAAATAGAAGCGTCACCGGCACACTCGGTAAGCTTGCCCTCTGCCATGATCCCCATCTCTTGGAGCCAGGCGTAGAAGTCCGGCGCGGGCAACAGCCCCATGAGCTCCCGCAACGTCGCGTCGTCGTGGAAGCCGGTATCCTGATAGCTGAGCATCACGTCATCCCCCATGGGAACGCCCATGAAGTAGTTGGCGCCTGCCATAGTCAAGAGCATGGTAGCGATCTCCTGATCATTCTGGTCCGCGTGGGTGTGGTTGGTGTAGCAGGGAGCCATGCCCATAGGCAGTCCGTGGAGCTTCCCCATGAAGTGGTCTTCGAGGGAGGCCCGGATGATCTGCTTACCGTCGAAGATGGTCTCCGGACCGATGAAGCCCGAGACGTTGTTCACCATGAAGGGCGCGAAGTGCCGCCCGAAACCGTAGGTGCGCGCCTCCAGCGTCATTTCGTCCACGCCGTGATCGCAATCCGCCGCCATCTCCGAGCCCTGCCCCGTCTCAAAGTAGAGCAGGTGCGGCCCGGGGGCCGTGCCCAGTTTGCGAATCAGCTCCTGGGCCTCTTCCAGCAGGGCCGCCGTGACGCCGAAGGACTTATTGGCATCCTCCGTGCCGGCGATACTCTGGAAGAGGACGGCCACCGGCGCGCCCTCGCGCACGGCCTGCATCTGGGTGGTGATGTGAGAGAGCACGCAGTTCTGGGTGGGAATCCCCCACTTCTGGATGAAGTCGTGGCTGTTTTGCATGAGGGTCTTGGTCCCGGAGACGGTATCTTCCACCGGATTGATGCCGATGATGGCGTCGCCGGAGCCGTAGCTCAGACCCTCCATGATCGCCGCCAGGATGCCGGTCCAGTCGTCGGTGGGATGGTTGGGCTGTAAACGAAAGGCCAGCGTCCCCTCCTGCCCAATCTCGGTGTAGGCCCGGGTGGTGACCCGGATCTTGCGCGCGCCGTAGACCAGATCCATGTTAGACATGAGCTTGGCGACACCGGCGATCATCTCGGAGTTGAGGCCCCGGCTCACCCGCCGGATGGCATCACCCGTCGTCCGATGATCCAGGATCCACTCCCGCAGCTCGCCCACACGCCAATGCTTGATCTCATCAAAGATGGTATCGTTGAGGTCGTCCTCGATGACCCGGGAGACCTCGTCCTCTTCGTAGGGGATCACCGGGTGATTGCGGATCTCCTCCAACGTCAGCTCACTGAGGACGTAGCGCGCCGCCATACGCTCCGTCACCGTCTCAGCGGCAATACCCAACAGCTCGTCACCGGACTTCTGTTCGTTGGCCTTGGCGAGCACCTCCTTCATGGACGTAAAGACGAAGGTCTGCCCAAACAGCGTTGCTTTAAGCTTCATGGCTCAATTCCTCACTAGGTGCTCAGGGGGGCGTGGGGGATGCGATCTCCGCCCTGCCTGACCCGGGATCAGCTCTTGCGAAAGGTGACCTCGTTTGCCACTTCGAGGGAGTCAAGGATGCCAATAATGGCGGCATCGACGGGGTAATCCCGCGTTTTGTCGGTCTGACGGGCCGCACTTCCCGTCACGACGAGGACCAATTCTCCTTCACCGGCCCCGACCGTGTCGGCGGCGACGAAGGGCTCACCGCGCAGTTCGTCCTTCGGAGTGGCCTCCTGTACAATAAGCAGCTTGAGCCCGCGGAGATTATCATCTTTGATCGTGGATACTGCCGACCCGACGATACGTGCAATTAGCATGTCCCTTCTCCTCCCCGAGAATGATGAGTAAAAAAAGTGCCCCACGCCAATCAGGCGTGAGGCACTGGCAAGGCAAGCAGCAGGTTGGTGTACGTCACATAACATCCCAATGAAGTCTGCTCAACAGACAAAGTCAGCCTCCATATTCACGATACGGGAAAGACCCTGACGGAATGTCCAGAAAATGCATTGGGAAGACCTGCCTCCAGTATGAAGGATCGGTGAATCGACGGTCACCTAACGTTCCAATTGTAAGGCAGTTTTAGACAGATGTCAAGAGCGGTTTTATTTCAGTTAGGCGCGTTAGCTTACCCCCCTTGGCCCAACGAGAGGCGGTCTAGCGCCAACCCCACGTCCTGGAGCAGCTGCTGCTGATCGAAAAGCCCCTTCTGCAACAGCGCTTCCACCCGCATCTGCAAGAGCTCTCGCTCCGCCAGCGTGAGCTCTTTGGCGGTCACCACGATGACGGGGATCTCGCGGGTGCGCTCGTTCGCCTTCAGGTTCTCCAACACGGCAAAGCCGTCGATGTCGGGCATCATGAGATCCAATACGACGGCATCGGGCAGCGTCTCGTGAATCTTGTCGACAGCCTCGGCGCCGCCTGTAGCGATGTCCACCTCGTAGCTGGCATCCTCAAGGATGCGGCAAAGGAGGTGGCGGTCGTCAGGGCTGTCATCAACCACCAGTACCCGCTGGCGCCCGTTGGAGGTTGCCAGACGCTCCAAGGCCAATAATAGGTCCTGCTCAAGGATAGGCTTGACCAGATAATCGGCCACTCCCATGCTTAATCCCTTGTCCTTGTCACTCACAATGGAACAGACCACGATGGGAACATCGCGGGTGTCCGGGTGTGACTTCAGCTCACGGATCACCTGCCAGCCGTCCTGACCGGGCATCAAAATATCCAGGGTGATGGCGTAGGGCTGGAGCCGCCGGACTTCTTCGACAGCCCGCTCCGCACGGGTCAAGCCGACCACGTGATAGCCCTCTGCGGTGAGGTAACGACGGAAGAGCGTGAGCACGCCCTCGTCGTCATCGATGGTGAGGACAGTACGGCGCTGCCCGTCTCCCTCCTCCAGCTGCTCGGGCTCGGGCTCCGGCGCTTCTGGGCCATGGATGGGCAGGGCCACATAGAAGGTTGTCCCCTCGCCCACATGGCTTGTGAACCAGATCCGACCACCGTGCGCTTCGACGAATTTCTTACTGACCGGCAACCCCAGACCCGTGCCCCCATAACGGCGGGTGGAAGAGGAATCGACCTGGCGGAACTCGGCAAAGACCTCGTCAAATTTCTCCTCGGGTATCCCCACGCCGCTGTCCTCCACTGTGATGATGACTTCGCGGTCATCATGGATAGCCGCCACCCGGATGAAGCCCTCGTCGGTGAACTTAGCCGCGTTGCCCACCAGGTTCAGAATCACCTGCCGAATACGGCGTTCATCGGCAAGGATGACAGGAACTTCCTCGGGCACATCCTGCTGGAGCTCGACCGGTTTCTCCTTGACCAGCGCGATGGCTGTGGAGAGCACACCACTGATCACTTTGCGGAGATCGGTCGGCTCGTAGACAAATTCCATCTTGCCCGCCTCGATCTTCGAGAGGTCGAGCACATCGTTGATCAGGTTGAGGAGGTGTTTGCCGCTCTCGTGAATGGCGGAGAGATCGGTCTGCTGCATCTCCGTCAATGGGCCGTCGATGCCCTTGAGGATTACCCGCGAGAAGCCAATGATGGAGTTCAGGGGGGTGCGCAACTCGTGGGACATGTTGGCCAGGAACTCACTCTTGAGGCGGTCAACCTCCTTGAGCTTTTCTGCGGTCTCCTGGGCGTCCCGATAGAGGCGGGCGTTCTCCAGGGCGACGCTGACGTTGACGGCGGCGTTGCGCAGAATCACCATCTCCTCTCCATCGATGGGAGGATGGCCTAGCTGCCGGCCCAAGGTAATGCCGCCCAACACCTCCTCACGGATCAACAGCGGGACGGAGAAGACCTCCTGCAGCTCGAGGCGCTTCACGAGTGCCTGATACGCCTCCGCGCCGAAGGCCTGCTCGCGGAAGCTCCACAGGAGCGGCTCGCCCGAGCGGATGGACGCCCCCACCCCGGGCATCTCCGAAGGGAGGAACCGGAGCGGTTCCTCAAACGTCAGCGGCTGCCCCTGGGCATCGTGGGCAGAGACGATGAATGCCCGACGCCCCTCCCACTGCCAGAGCAGGACCGGCATTTCAAAGTGCTCGGCCAGCACCGCGCCCACATCGATCATCAGATCTTCGGGGTCCAGGCTCGAAGAGGCCGTGCGCATGACCTCGTTGAGGAAAGCCCGACGCTCCGCCTCCTGCTGGGTGGTCTGCAGGAGCAGCTGGTTTTCCAGCGCCACCGCCGCGGTCCGCACGACGGTTCCGTAGAATTGCAACTCGTCAGCACCAAAAGCGTAGGGCGTCTGCGTGTGAAGCAGAACGACACCGTAAAGCATGCTCCGCACCTGAAGGCGCAGGGCGGCCAATCCGTGTACTCTCAAAGGCTGGAAGACCGCGCGATATAGGTCTTCGAAGCGCTCCTCGGCTTCGACATCGGCGGTGGAGACGTGGTTCTCATCCTGCAGCATCTCATAGAGATCCTGCCAGTAGATCAATGGGTATTCCGGCTGCGGTTGGGGGGACGCTTCAGCGTCACGGCTCCAGTGCGCAGCAATCTGGATGGTCTCCGGCCCCTCAAGAGGTTCAAAGACACCTACAAGGATCTGATCGATCTCGATGCGCTCTTGCAGCCCCTCGATGAGGGCGGAGAAGGTATCGTCGATAGTCCGCACCGCTCCGATGCGGCGCCCGATCTCATAAAGGGCGTTCGTCTCCGCCAACGCCTCCTGGGTCTGTTCGTAGAGCAGCCGGTTCTCCAACGCCAGCGCCAGCTGCTCACGCACTGCCTCGACCAGGGCAATGTCGTCATCGGTCCATTCGCGCGCCTCCTCGAATTCCTCAAAGCGCATCACGCCGATGGGCTCATTGTGAACCGTCAGGGGGGCCAAGAGCGCCGAATGGCCATCCTGCTGCCGGGCAACCACCTCGCCCTCGGCCAGCTCGGAGAGTTCCGTGCTGACCAGCGGCTGATCCAGGGGGAGGAGCTGAGAGAGGTCGTAGCTGTAGCCCAGGACTTGCTGTTTGCCCGCGTATCGCCGCCAGGATTCGCCGGTGAGCTGGCGCTGGAGCTGCTGCAGGTCCTCCAGCCGGGTGCGGGCTTCGCTGAAGAGCTTGGCGTTCTCGATGGCGTTTGCCAGCTGCCGCCCCATCGTCTCCAACACGGCGATGTCCGCCTCGGAGAAAGCCGCCTCCGCTTCAGACTGGATGGTCATGGCGCCGATGGCCTCTCCGCGGCTGACCAGCGGCAGGGCCAGCTCGGAGCGCGTCTGGGGCAGAAGAGGATTGCTGAAGTGAACCGCAGCCTCACCCACGTCGAGCGCGATGCGCGCCCCCTGGGCGGAGATGCTCTGTCCGATCATGGAATCGCCGCCCACGAGCAGGCGGTGTCCCGCCTCCAGCATTCTGCGCCCCGCTGCTCCGGTGCCGGCCCGCAGAATGGCCCACCGTCCAGTATCGTCCACCAGGAACAGGCCAACGTAATAGAGATCGAAGCGCTCCCGAATCAGATTCACCGCAGCGTTCAGGAGATCCTCCATGTTGAGAATGGAGGAGGCGGCCTGAGCAATCTCCGAGGCGGTCTGGAGCTGGACGGCACGGCGCTCCAGCTGGGTTACCAGGCGTTCCCGCTCCTCTTCGGCGCGTTTGCGCTCGGTCACGTCGAGCATGACGCCCACCATCCCCCGCACCTTGCCGTCCACGTCCGTCAGCGCGGTTTTGTTGAAGAGGACCGTGTGAAGATCGCCGTCGGCAAAGCGCACCTGCGCTTCGTACTCCTGGAGTCCGGGGTTCTGAATCAGCTGCATGTCGGCTTCGTGATAGGCCTCCGCAAGGTCGGAGGGAATAACCTCCGTGAGATCGAATACCGTGGCCCCCTCGATTCGCTCCCGGGGCAGGCCCAGCACCTCTTGCGCGAAGGCCTCGTTCACGATCCGGTAGGCACCCCTCATATCTTTGTAGAAGATGGGGTTGGGGATAGCACTAATGACCGTTTGTAGCAGCGTGCTACTGGAACGCGCCTCTTCCAGCGAGAGCAGCAGTTGCACGACGACGGCGGCCTGAGAAGCCAGGCTCATCAACAACCGCACCTCTGCCTCCCCGAACTCCTGGGGCTCGGAGTAAAGCGCGTCGATGTATCCGATCCACCGCTCGCCGGCGACCAGAGGGACGATGATCAAACTTCGCGCCTGAAATTCACCGCGGTAGAGCTGGCGGGCCGCCTCATCCAGACGCGGGTCGGTCTCGATGTCATAAATCAGAGCGGCAGCGTCGGGCTTCAAGAAGGTATAGGCCGAGGGGAACTGGTCCAGCGCGTAGCGCTCTCGGGAATCCGTGAGACCGTGCGGCGTCCAGGAGGCCAGCTCCCGGATCCACTCCGGGCGCTCTGTGGCAGTCCAGGGGCGGTCGAAGTCGTTGACGCTGGTGACGATGTCAGCCTCTCCCGTGATGGTATGCTTACGCAGCGCGGCGACGATGTCTGAGAAGGAGTTCGCGGCGTTGATGTCCGAGGCGGCAGCGTAAAGGGCCGCAGTTTCGGAGAGGGAGCGCTCGGTTTCGACAAAAAGATGGGCGTTCTCGATGGCATTCGCGAGCTGATCGGCCATCATCTGGTAGACGGTGACATCATCGGCGGAGAAAGCCGCACGCCGCATGGCCTGAATCGTCATGGCCCCGAGCACCTGATCGCGACTGACCAGAGGAAGGGCCATCTCCGAGTGTGTGTCGGGCAGCAGGGGGTTATCGAAACGCACAGCCTCGTCTCCCACGTCGAGGGCGACGCGCGCCTCCCGATGCTGGAGACACTGGCCGATCATGGAGTCGCCGCCCACCTGTAGCCGGTGACCCCGTTCCAGCATCAACTCACCGGGCTCTCCTGTGCCGGCCCGCAGCACGGCCCACTCCCCGGCATCGTCCAGCAGGAAGATGCCGACGTAGTAGAGGTTGAGCCGCTCCCGAATCAGGTTGACCACCGTCTCCAACAACACCGAGGGCTCAAGGATGCTGGATGCAGCCCGAGCAATCTCCGATGTGGTGCCCATCTGTAGGGTAGATTGATCGACGGCCTTCTGTAGGGCTTCGCGGATCTGTTCCTGTTCGGAGAGGATGATCTGCTCCCGTTGCTCCAGGTAGCCGCCCAAGAGTGCCTCCATGTAGGCCTCAGTGGCCGCGAGGGCGCTCTGCTGATGCTCGGGAGCGCTGCGCGTGATACAGATCTTTCGCAGCGCCACGCCCAACCGCAGCAGCGACGGCTGTCCCAGCCCCTGCCGGGCAAGCCGGCTTCCCAGCTCGGGGACAGCACCGGGCTCCCCAGTTTCTTGCAGATAGCGCGCGTAACTGGCCCCCAGCTCCGTGGCCAGAGAAGGCAACATAGAAGGCAGCACGGAGGGACGGTTGGAGAAGAAAGTGCCCTTCAACACCCGCAATAAGCCATCCTTCAATACCCCAGGGGCGTCCTCCAGCCACTGGAAGGCCGCAACGTGCTCAACGTTATCATCCACGCTCATATCTTTCTCCTGATCTTGCCCACTTCACCGCCCGCTCAATCCCCGGCTGCGGTCTCCTGCCGCGAGACGGCACCGGCAGCCGGAAACGGCACCAACGCGCTAGTGCTTGACCAAGTGGGCACCGTAGAACTCCAGCCCCACACCCTCGCGATCCTGCTCCATGATCTGATCTTCGAGCCCCAGCCATTCGGCCAACGGGCGGAAGCCCTTCTCATCGGGCTTCCAGGGAAGGACCAGCTCCTGGCTCTTTTCCAGGGTGAGGAAGTGGTAGGGGCTGCCCATCTGGGTGAACATATCAACGAACTGCTGCATCTTCGGCGTCATTTGATCCGGGTCCTTCGCTTCGAAGGAGGCGTAGACCTTGCTGCCCGGAGGCGCCCAATTATAGAGGGCCTGCATCGTTTGCTGGAGCTCCTCCTCCCGAAGGAAACAGGTCAGGGCATTGAAGCCGATAGCCACGGGATCCCCGGCGCCAAAGAAATCACGCACGGCGGCGGAGTTGACGATGGCCTCCACATCGCGCATATCCGCCTCAAGATACCGCACCCTGGGATTGTCGCCGATCAACTCGCGAGCGAAACTGACGGTGACCGGGTCGTTGTCGGTGTAGATGACCTTGGCCTCGGGCTGCATCTGGTGGATGTGATCGACCGTGGGCAGGCCAGAGGCAAAATCGAGAAAGCAATCGAAGCCCTCTTCCGAGAGCTGATATACCGACTCGTGCATGAACATCCGTAACATACGCACCCATTTCTGGGTAGAGGGAACCAGCGACATCATGAACTGGGCCGCCTGACGGTCCGCCTCAAAATTGTGACTACCTCCCAGCACGTAGTCGTAGACCCGTCCCGCGTTAGGGATATTGGTATCCATTTTGGTTCGAATAGACATTGAGACCTCCTTGAAAAATTGTCAAAAGTCAAACGTCAGAGTTTAAAAGCCGTTACGCACAGTCATTTGCACGCCATTTTCATCACTCGTGTCCGTTACCACCTCGTCCATCTTTCCCTTCTCCGCCATCGGCGGAAAGCGGGCCAGTTCCCAGTCCAGCAGCGCGGCTGCTCCCCAGATTGCTCCCCAGGTGGATGGCCGAGTGAGAGGTACGCAGGGCCCGTCCCAGCTCCCGGGTCGCCGTCTGAAGCACACTCTGTACATCGGGGGCCGCCTGGATCTCGCCGACGATCTCCCGAATGCGCTGCTCCCGACGCGCGCGCGCGGCTGTGGCATCCAGCTGATAGCGGTTCTGCACCGCCACCGCGGCCTGGGCCGCGACACTCGTCAGTCGCCGCCGCTGAACCTCGGAAAGGGAGGTAGGCTGAGCATAGAGGGCGGTGACAAAGCCAATTCCACGCCCGCTGACCAACAGCGGGACGAAGAGCACGCTGTGGGCCCCCATCATCTCGTGGAAGGCGTGCCGGCTGGCAGGGTCCAAGCGGGAATCCTCCATGACGTTTTCAATCATGACCGGTCCGCGCAGGGAGAGCACGTCCAGCAAGACGGGGAAGGTGCTGATGGGGTACCGTTCTTCGAGAGAGAGCGCGGGAACCGTGCCGCGCCGGGCGACAATCCTGAACCCCTCGGGACGCTCATCCGGCGTCCACGGGCGATCAAAGAGCTGAACCACCGTCAGCAGGCTCTCCTCTCCGGCCAGCGTGTACTCAGCCATCACCTCCAGGATCTCCTGGTAAGTATCGGCAACGTTGAGGGCAGTGCCTGCCTTATAGAGAATCTCCGTCTCGGCGAGGGCATCCTGCACCTGCTGGAAGAGCCGCTCCCGCGCCAAGGTACTGGAGATAGAGGCCGCCACAGTTTGAAGTGGAGCGATCTCCTCCGCCTCCCAGGATCGTTCCTCGTGGGTATTGACAAAGGCCAGCAGGCCCGGAAGATGCGCCCCGGTCCCCACGACCGGCAATCCGAGGAACGACTGCGCTTTCCAGATCTCCATGAAGACCCGAGCTGCGGGTTCCGCGTCACTTAACTTGACGTAGGAAGCTCCCTGTCGCAGGGCAGGCAGCCATTCCAACACCACCTCGAAAGACTCGCTGGGAAGGACCAGGGGCCCGGTGTGGGGGTCGTTCCACATCGCCTCGACCTGCCAACGCGCCGGGCGCTCCGGCGTAGTATCCTGAGCTCGGAAGTAAACACAACGACTGACCTCAGCCGTCTCACCGAGCAGGGCCAGCACCTCTTCCAGCACCTCGGTCCCCTGCTCTGCCAACAGCGCCGTGGCACGGGCCACGTTCGTCTGGGAGCGCGCCTGATCGGCCACGACCTCCAGGGCTGTTTCGGTACGGGCGAAGAGAGCGGCATTCTCCACAGCGGTCGCGATCTGAGAGCCGAGGAATTCCATGAGGTGTATGTCTTCGACACTGAAGATATTCGCCTCTGTGCTCTGGACGTAGACGACGCCCAGCACTCGCTGTCCGAACCGGAGCGGGGCGGCGACGAGTCCCCGCACCCCAAACTCCCCTAAGAGACCCCACAGACGGTCGTCATCACGAATATCATCGAGGATCAGGACCTCACCACTCTCGAAGATGACCGGCCCCAGTCCCATAGGATCCACGAGGTCAGTACGCAGCGCCTCCACCTCGTTTTCCAATTCTGATTCCTCTTCAAGCGAGAGTTCGACGGCCCGCCCGACCCGGAAGGTCTCCTGGCCCTCCTCCTGGTAGAAGATGGTGGCTCGCTGCCCCCCCAGGAGACGGCAGGTCCACTCTGCACCCTGCTCCAGCACCTCCTCGACGTTCAGCCGTGAGACCAGATCCAAGCCAGCCATGTAGAGCTGCTGGAGGTCTGCCGCCCGGGTCGCGCTCTCCTGATAGAGACGCGCGCTCTCCAGCCCAACGGTTACCTGGCTGGCGAAGAGCTCCGCCAGACGAATGTGGGCCGGGTCAAAAACAGGATTCTCAGGAGCCCGCGCAATGAAGAGCACCCCGCGCACGCCCTCGGCGGCAATGAGGGGCACTCCCAACGCCGGACCGAACTCACCGCGGACGATGCTGTCGGCCCGCCCCTCCCATTCAGTGTAACTTTCCACATAGATCGGCTCGCGGGTGGCGAAGACCTGGCCCGAAAGCCCCTCTCCAGGCGCCAGGGCCAGGTCGGGATACCGCCCCAAGCCGCCCTCGACCGCCCGCAGATGAAGTTTGTTTCGGGGGATGTCGTAGATGAAGATGCCACAGCTCTCCGCTTCAAAGAGACGCCGGGCCTGCTCCACAACGAGAGCGTAGATGACCTCGACCTCCAGCGTTTCTCCCAACCGGAGAGAGACCTCGTAGAGGGCTTGCAACTCCGCCGAGCGGCGCTGCGTCTCCTCCAGCAACCGGAGATTCTCGATGACGACGCCCACCTGCTGTGCCAAACTTCGCGCCAGGAAGCGGGTCTCCGCATCCAGCAACGCGTCGTCCTTCCGCTGAACCATCGCCATGAAGCCAATCCGGGCCGCAGCCGTGCTGATGGCCACGTAGAGCACCCGCTCCAGCTCGTAATCCTCCCCCATCGTGCGGAGATCGACGAGAGGCAACATGGTCCCCAACGCCGGATGTTCCAGGCCCGCGAAGAAGATCTTGCGCTCTTCGCCCAGAGAGAATTGGGTCCCCGCCGGCAAGAGGGGCTCCCCTTCCGGGGTCAAGAAGGCCTGCAGCTGCACTTTATCCTCTTCGGTGTTCAGGAAGGTGAAGATACCCACGGCCATGCCCAATCCCTGGGAGAGAATACCGGCGATATCGCCCAAGGCTTCCCCGGAACCCAGGGAGGTGGAGGAAGCGGCATTGAGGACGTAATTGAGCAGCGCTTGATGCCGGGCGTTGCGCTGCGCTTCCTCGAAGAGGCGCGCATTCTCCAGAGCAACGGCGACCTGATCGCTGACGCCCTCGATCAATTCCAGCTCCTCGTCGGTCCATTCACGTCCAGGATCCGAAAGGGCGATCATGCCCAGCGTCTGCCCGCGATACTGCACAGGCTCAAAGAGGGTGGTGACCCCTCCCTGTCTCACAGTCCGCGCCGCGGCCTGATCAGCGAAGACCCCCTCGGGGGTCGGCACAGGCAGGACGGGGTTCACGGAGAGGCGGTCATACTCGTAAGCCTGTGGGCGCAGACGGCTGACGATCCGGGCCCACCCCGCCCGCGTCTCATCCTGCTGCATGGCGTCCAGCTCCTCCAGGGCCTGCTGAGCCCGTTCGCTCAGGCGCGCGTTCTGCAACGCAACAGAGAGCTGGTCAGCAAGCAAGCGCAGGATCCTTACATCACCCTGGCTGAAGGCGTTAGGCTCGGAGCTCTGCACATCCAGGACCCCGATCACCGCCCCGCTGTCATCAACGAGGGGCAGGGCCATCTCCGAACGGGTATTGGGCAGCTCCGGCGTGTTAAACCAGACGCTGTCCTCACCCACGTCCAAGGCAATGCGAGGCTCGGCCGTAGCTACGGTCATCCCCACGATGCCCTGCCGGCCCACCCGCAGGCGATGATTCCGGGCCAACATGCGTTGCCCACCCTCGGAAGAGGCCGCCATCAAACGCGCCCACGCTCGCCCCTCATCGACGAGGAAGATGCCGGCGTGGTAGTAACCAAAGCGCTCGGAGATGGCGTCGACGGTAGTCTTGAGCAGCAGGGGAACGCTGCGAATATTGACCGCCCCCCGCCCGACCACGGCAACGGCCTCCAGCTGGTGACGGCGCAGATCCAACTCCTCCGCACCCGCTTGGACCTTCTCCTCCAGCGCAACCACCAACTCCCGCAAGCGCTCCGCCATCTCGTTGAAACGGCGGGCGAGGAAACTTACTTCGTCGTCCCCGGCAATGGGGATACGGTATTGAAGATCCCCGGCCCCGATGATGGTCGCGCCCTCGGCCAATGTGTCCAGGGGCTTGAAGATCAACCGTCCCAGGGAAACCTGGAGGATGAAGACCAGCAGGAAAGCCGCTACGACCCCGACCAGAGCGGGCCCCCAGGCCAGGAAAGGAGGATCAACAAGAGCCGCTTGCAGCCCGACCACGACATGGACTTGCTGGCCCTCAGACCCGCTCAGCGGTAGCTGTTGGCTGACGAGATAAACATCTCGATAGCCCACTGACATGACCTCGCGACGTTGAAATCCCGCCGCCGGATGGAGCTCCGTGAGCGTCCCGTCGCTCGTGCCCCTGACCCCGGGGAGGGAGTGATAGAGAATCGTCCCGTTCTCCAGCACCACCGAAGCAAAGACCATCTCCTCCTGCCCCAGAATGCTCTGTTGGAGGAAGCGATCTAGATCGGGCAGATCCTGCAACGAGGAGATATAAGGCTCCACAGCGCCCAGGGTCTGGACCAGCTGCTGGTTGACCATCGCGGCCTTGCTCAAGCGCGCCTCTCGATAGGCGTTCCGATATTGCCCCCCGATGTAGATAAAGCCCGGCATGACCAGAAGCAAAGGGAGCAGGACCAGGATGATGGTCATCCGCCAGCGCAGGTTCAAGGATCTCCAGAGCATCGCCAACCTCCTACGGGAACCGACTGTAAATGCGAGCGACGCGCAACAGCGGGATCGAAGCGCGTAAGTTCCAATCTTCCATCTCGAGAGCCGCCACGTTGATAGCCAGAACACTTCTTACGGGGGGAAGCGGCAGCAGCGCCGCAGGCTCCGCTCCGTGAGCCAGAGCCTCTACCACCCCACCGGCACTCCATCCCTGCTCGTAGGGAGAGAGCGCCAGACTCGCCGCAGCCCCCTCCTGCACGGCCCGCAGCCAGAGGCCAAAGACGGGCACCGGCGCGTTCCGCAACGTCCAACGCAGCACCTCATCCTCGGGCACAAGCCGACCTTCCGCATCGAATAGGTGCGCGTGTTGTCCCAGTAAGACAATATGGGCCGCCCCCGCCAGTTCTTCCTCAACGTAACGCTGCCATCCCTCCCACGAATCCGTCAGCTGGAGCGTGACCTGCACCTCAAACTCGGGGGCTTCCTCGAGACGCTGCTGGGCCTGGCGGGCACTCGCCGCACCGGAAAGCGAGACATCACTGAGGATGGTCACCTTCTGCAACTCCTCTGCGGAGAGGGTTCGGGCCAGCCTCAAAGTCGGTACAGCCTGCACGGTCTCATGGATAGCCAGTATGTTGGGGCGCTCCAAGCCATATTCGGCCTCATCCACGCTCAACCCCACCACCACCATCGGGATGGTGGACTCCGGCAGCGCCCCGGCAATCCGGACGGCAGCCTCATCATCTAGCAAGAGGAGGACATCGGGATCATAAGCGAAGATGGACTGCACCGCCAGCTCCAAAGTAGCCGCATCCACGATCTCGCCCAGATGACGATGGGCATTGAGCGGAAACTCGCGCAGTTCCAGGTTATGATCGCCAAAGCTATAGCCCCGGACGGCCAGCGCCTCCAGCAAACCGATGCGCACCTGAGTCGACCAGAAATCCGTCATATTCCCGCTGCGCACCAGAAAGAGTCGCAGAGAATCCGGGGCCGCGCTGACCGTGGGCCGAGGAGGAGCCGGAGTCGAAACGGGCGCGGCACAGCCCACCATCAGCAGCACCAGACAGAGCAGCGCCCAGCGTCTAGGTTCCATCTTGCCCCTCCTGCTCAGCGGCGGTCCCGTTGCCGGAGCTCCCATCGGGCAGCGAGACCAGTTGGACGCGGGCTCGCTCCACCTGCAAAGCGCGGCCCAACTCCTGGGCGGCGCTGCGCAAGATAGCATCCATCTGCACCGAGGCCCGAATCTGACCGACGATCTCACTTCGCGCGCGCTCCTGCTGAGCACTAAGCCGGGTATCCTCCAGCAGCCGGGCATTCTCAAGCGCCAGACTCAGCTGTCCCACGACACTTTCCGCCAGCTCTTCTTCTCTCCGGCTCCAGGGACGCGCAGCCTCGAAGGTCAACATCCCGATAAGACGTTCGCGCACCCGAACCGGCGCCAGGAGAAAATGACGCCCGTCTTGGTCGACCTGCTGAAGGGTGTGAGAGACGAAGGTCGAAACGGGGAGGGCTCCCTCGTCCACCGCGACCTCCGTCAACGCCAGTCGATCGTACTGATAGGCCAATTCTTTGCGGCGACGGGCGAGCGCGATACGCCAAGCAGCGACGGACTCCTCATCCTGGTAACGCTCCAACTGCTCCAGGGAGCTCTGAGCCTCGATCAGAAGACGGGTGTTGTCAAGGGAGATGGCGAGGCCATCTGCGAGAACGCGCAAAACCATCAGATCTTCGGGCGAGATGGCGTCTCTATTCCGACTCTGGAGGTCAAGGACCCCCACCAGGCGCCCGCGCGCCGCGAGGGGCAGCGCGGCTTCGACCTGACTTCCGGGCAGATGGATCTGTTCGATCCCCGAGGTCGGACCCTCGACGTGAATGAGGCGCGGACGCCCCGTGGCGGCCACCGATCCGACGAGCGTCTCCGTTCCCACCGGGACGGTGAGCAGCCCCGGCAGCGCCTCGGATTCTGTCTCCGAAGCCACGGCTTCCAGACTCAATTGGTCCGCCGTATCCCGTAGCAAGAAGATAGCCGCGTGCTCCACCCCCAATTGATCGGTGATCGATGTGACCGCTTCGCGCAGCAGCGCGCTGGGCTCAACGTAGGTTCCCAACCGTCGCTGGAGTTCCATCACAGCTTCGAATTGCCTGGAACGATACTCGGCCCGCTGCACACCCGCCGCGACCCGCTCTTCCAACGTGGCGCGCTCCTCTTCCAACGCCTTGCCAGTGCGGCGCAAGCGAGCCAGCGCGTCCTGCAAACTCCCCATATTGATGTAGGTCACGAGCCCCGTCCCGAAGATGAGCATGATCAAATTGTAAAGAGCGAAGGTCACGGAATGCGCGGCTCCGGTCACAAAGAGCGGAGCGTAGATACCCAGCGTCTGAAACGCCAGGAGCAGCACAAAGAGACCCACCACACATCCCAACATCACCAGAGCGTAGGGAGGTGAGATGAGGGTGCCCGCCACCACGATAGACCAGGTGAACCCGGCAAAGGCGGGGCTATCGAAGCCATCAAAGACGATGGCGGCCAGGGCGGACATGGCGAAGTTGAACCAGACGTAAATGCGCGTCGCACGGACCACCTGCCCCCGCTTCGCCAACCAGATCCACCAGGCGGCGAGCACCGTAAATAGCAGGGGGAAGGGAATGGCGAGCGAGGCCGGGAAATCCTCAAACCCGCCGACGTAGCGAATACCGAGGAAGGCCAGGGCAATACTCAGCGTCGCACAGACGTTGAGCACCATGAGAATGTTGAAGATGCGCCCGTCGCGCTCCAAAACTTCGTCGGCAGTGTCGACGCGCACCAGCCGATCCCAGAGCTGCCAGAGCCCCGACGCTCTCCTTTGCCGTATCTGTATTTCCGTCATGACGCCTCCCGAGAGGCCCGTTCCAGGGTAATATGGGCTGAGGCCCGCTCCGCATCCAGAACCTGGCTCAGCTCTCGCAGGGCCTCCTGCAACACCGTCTCGATCTCAACCTGAGAGCGAATGTGGCCCGTCACCTCACTCACCGTATGCTCAAACGACGCGCGCTGGCGCGTCTCTTCCAACAGCCGGACATTTTCGAGCGCAACGCCCAGCTGGACCGTAACGTTCTCCGCAACCTCAAGCTCCTCCTTCCGCCAGGGGCGCTCGCCCTCAAAAACAAAGCGGCCCAGCGTCTGATCACGCACCCTCACGGGCACGATCAGGAGCTCCGTTCCGTCTGCGCCGGGAAGGGTGTGCACACCCTCCACCTCTGCCGCTACTCCCGGCTCCTGCCCCAGAAGGAGCAGCTGCTGCGCGCTCTCACTCGTCGGACCGACAGCGACCCGATCGTAGAGATATTGCAGGCGGCCCCCGGCCTGGAGCAAGGATTCCCGCCACTGTTGCAAGAAGTCCTGCTGTTCATATTGAGAGAGCCGTTCCACGGTGGTTTCCAGACGCTCCAACCGGCGAACGTTCTGAATCGCTACCCCCAGCATCATCGCCAATGCCTCGAGCACCTGAAGGCGGGTCTCATCAAAGGCGTTGAGACGCTCGCTCTCCAGGATAAAGACACCCTGCATCTCGTCTTCGACCAACACCGGTATCGCCACCGCCGAGCGCGTCCGCTCCAGCTCCGGCAGCGTGTAGTAGTAGGGGTCCTGAGAGACATCCGCGGCCAGGTAGGTGCGGCGCAGCGCTGCAGCCTGCCCCACGATCCCCTCCTCTCCCACCCGCAGTTGAAACTCCTCTCCCCGATCCAGACCGGTAGCCGCTTTGAGAACCAGCCGCTCGCCGCTTTCATCCAGGAGGAAGATACCGATGCGATAGGCGTCAGAGAACTGCGCCTTCACCAGATCCAGCGTCCCCTTCAACAGCGCGGGGAGATCGGGGGCCAGCACGGCAAGCCGATTCAACCGCTGTACCACATCGAGCTGCTCGGAGAAGCGGCGGGCCTCCTTGGTGCGTACCGCGACTTCAGCCTCCAGGGCCTGCTGCGAACGCTCCAGGGCCTCGGTGCTGAACTCCGCCCGTTCCCTCGTCTCGCGCAGGTGACGGGTGGTTGCCGCCAACATCCCCAACATCATAGTCATAATCAAGAGCAACAAGCGCGCAATCAATTCGACCGTGGTTATTGCAGGAACTTGCAACAGCGGGGTATAGAACCCCAACCGCTCGCCGAAGAGCAGCGCAAACCAGAGCAGCACCATCATGGTGAGAAGCCCGCCCGCCGTGGCAGAAGAGACAAAGAGCACCGCCAACAGAAGCGGCCATAGATAAACGATCAGGTAGGATGAGGTGGCACCGTTGGTGAATATCACCGCCAGGGTGATGAGGGAGAAGAAAGCGAAGACGTAAATGCGGGCTGCCTGGCGATACCGCCCCTGCTTGCTGACGCGCAACAACACCAGGTGCAAGAAAACGGTAAGCGGACCAAAGGCCAGGATGAGTTCCAGGCCCAGCTCCAGCTCTGCAAAAATGCTACCCGTCACCAATATCGTTGCCACAGCCAGGACGAAGAGCAATCCAGAGAGGAGAGCGTAGTTGAAGATAGTGCCCAAACGAACCTCATTCCCCTCACTGTCCCAGACCCGCATCCAGCGGACGAAGGGATTCTGAGGGTCGCTCTGTTTCTGCACGGGGCGATAGACCGCCGGGGCTTCGCTCATGATTGCACCTCCAGTTCCACCACAGCGCGCCGCGCATCAAGGGCGCGCCCCAACTCGCCGAGCGCCCGCTCCAGCAAGGATTGAATCTCCACCTCGGCCCGCATGCGGGAGGTGATACTCCCAATGAGCCGCTCCCGAGCGGCCCGGCTCTGCGTCTCTTCGAGGAGCCGGGCGTTTTCCAGCGCCAGCCCGGCTTGTGTCGTCACCGCCTCGACCAGCGCACGCTCCTCCGCCGACCAGGGAGGTTCATGCGGGGCCCGCACCAACTCCACAGCCGCCAGAATCTGATCACGCAGCGGGATTTGAGCCACCAGGCGTCGTTCAGCGTCTTCCTCGCTTGCCTCCCCACCGCGCTCCAGTTCCGCCAGCGGCACCCGTTCCAGACCGGCCCGCGTGTAACGATAGCCGATCGGCTCGTAGCGCGATCGCTCGTGCCAGGCACGTCCCGCCTCCGTCCCGTAAAGGCGCTGGAGCTCGGTCACCATCCGCTGGCTCTCCTCAAAGAGCTGCGCGTTGTCGATGGCGAGGGCCAGCTGATCCGCCAGGGTTTGGAGCACCTCTACGTCCTCCGAGGTGAAGGCCTCCGGAGCAGAGGATTGCACATCGAGCACGCCGATAATGGAACCGCGCACAGTGAGCGGAAGGCCCAACTCCGACTGGGTCTCCGGCAGATCTGGATTATTGAACCAGACGGCGTCCTCACCTACAGCCAGAGCGATGCGCGGCTTCCCGGTCTCGAGGACGTAGCCCACAATGCCCACTCCCCGCTCCAATCGATGGCCGCGGGTGAGCATCCGCTGTCCGCCCTCCGAAGAAGCCGCCCGAAGCGCGGCATACTCACCCGTCTCTGTAGCGAGGAAGATGCCCGCGTGGTAGAATTGATAGCGCTCGGAGATGAGGTTCACTGCAGCAGAGAGCAGGGCATCAACATCTCGCAACATGGCAGCATCGCGGGCGATGGTAGCGGAGACGGCGAGCTGATTGGTGCGCCGCTCCAGATCTCCGGTACGCTCCACTACCCGCTCCTCCAGGGTGTCTCGCGCCTCTTCGAGCCTCAAGTGACTGTGGCGCAGTTCCTCCTCCACCTGGCGCTGACGGGCACTATTGAACATCTGAAGCCCGATGACGGCACTCAACGCCACAAAAACACCCAGCGCCGGCAACAGCACCCCCCCGTAGCGCTCCTGAAAAGTGGGAGGTCGATGGCGAAGCTCGGCCCCGGCGGGCAATGCCGCCAACTCGATGCCAAAACGTTGCAACTCTCGATAATCGAAGATGTAACGGTTGGGGCTAGTCACCACGGGCAGGGTCTGCACAGGCGTTCCGTCGAGAACTTGGGCGGCCTGCATCCCGGCGGCAGCTCCCTGTGAGTATCCGTTGGTGAGCTTGCCGCCCACCAGCCCGCGATCCATGTAAAAGTCCCACGTGCCGTAGATGGGCACACTGCTGCTCTCCACCACCAGATCGATGGCCTGCTCGTAGGTGAAGAACTGACCGGTCGCATCCCGGTTCAGCAACAGCATGAAGATGAGGCTGTTAGGGGGTAAATCGCGCAAGTCGGCCTGTAACGCCCCTACTTCGGGATCGATGTAGAAGATGAACTCTACTTCCTCCTGGTACGATGGAGTAATCTCCTGCATCAGGTCGATATACCCCAGGCCCGTGGTGGTCGCATCATTGATAACGTAGATACGCTCCGTCTGCGGATGCAGGCGCAACATGAGATCGAGCGTATCCTCGATGTCGATATCTTCTGCCACCCCAGTGATGACCTCCTCCAATCCCTCGATCATGTGCGGGGCAAAGAAATTGATGCCACAGAAGACGATGGGGACGCCCGGGAAGAGCTCCGCGTGATATTCCCGGATGAAGTTGAGCGCGTCGTTGTCGGCGACGATGATGACGTCGAACTCGAGTCCCTCATACCGCTCGCGGTAGGCCTCGGCCAGCGCAGCGTAGTAGTCCGGTGAGGGCGCAAAGCGCTTGGTGTCCATGTACTCCAGGTAGACCTCGCGTTCACCCGAAACCGGCTCGAGCAGGTCCCGCAACCCTCTGACGATATTGTCGGTCCAACTCAGCCCGTGGTGATAGGAGTTGAGAACCAGAATATGCTGCTCCTCCTCCGGTGGCCCCTGAGCATAGAGCGCCCGGGGGAAGCTCAGCAGTGGCAGGAGGAGACCCAATACAATCAGGCATCTTGCCAGATGCAGTAGCCAGCGCTGTTTAGTCCACATCTCAAACCTCACTCTTCTCTTCAGGCGCTCCGGTCACAGTGGAAGGCGACAGACGTACCGTACCTTCCGCGTGCAGCACTCGGCCCAATTCTTGCAGGGTGGTCTGCAACACAGTGTTGACGTCGAGAGAAGCCCGCAACCGTCCCGAGATCTCACCCACCAGCTGCTCCCGTATCGCCCGGCGCCGCGTCTCCTCGAAGAGGCGGGCGCTCTCCAGCGCCACCTCCAACTGCTCCACGACGTTCTCAACAAAGGCGCGCTCCGTCTGCGTCCACGTTCCGCGCGGCGCCCCCTTATGCGCCACCAGCCGCCCGATAACGTTCCCCCGCACTGCGAGGGGCAGGACCAGTTCGGGCAGCTCCGCATCCTCAGGAGTCTCCGCCTCGAAGGCGGATGAGATGACTGTCTCGCTCGCCGCCGCAGGAAGCGGATCTGCATCCTGCACCGCCAGGACCCCTTGTTGCCGGTATTGATATCCCATTCGCCCCTGGCGCCCTAGAAGCTCGTGCCAAGCTTCGGAAGCGAGGGCTCCATAGGCGCGGCGTTCGGCATCGAGGCTCGCCTGGACCTGCTCGAAGAGGCGGGCGTTGCTGATGGCGACCGCCACCAGATCCGCCAGCGTCTGAAGCACGATCACGTCCTCGTCACTGAAGGCTGCCGGCTCCTCGCTCTGGACGTCCAGAGCTCCGATCAGCTCTCCCCGCGCGCGCAACGGCAGCGCCACCTCGGAGCGGGTGCCGGGCAGATCGGGGTTGTCGAAGTAGATAGCGTCCGCGCCGACCTCGGAGGCCACGCGTGCCCGTCCCTCGCTCACCACGTATCCCACGATGCCCATTTCTCCCACCCGCAAGCGATGGCCGCGCTCCAGCATGCGCTGTCCCCCCAGGCTGCTTGCCGCCTGCAACACGGCCCATTGCCGCGTGCCATCGAGCAAGAAGATTCCCACATGATAGAAGCCCAGCTGCTCACTGACCAGCTCCGCCACCCGCTGAAGGAGGTCCTCCCCCTCCAGGAGAGACGAAGCTTCCTGGGCCAGTGCGGAGGTGGCCTGGAGATACTCGTTGCGCCGCGTGCCGCGTTCAGCACTCTCCGCGAGGCGCTCTTGGAGCTCCTGGAGCTGCGAGGAAACGCGGTTAAAGTATCCACCCAAAAGGCCGATCTCGTCCTGCCCAGAGATGGGGGCCGGAGTAGAAAGATCCCCTTCCGCAATGCGCGCAGCCGCGGCGGTGAGATATTGCAAGGGGTAGACGAGGCTCTGAGAGAGCCAGCCCGCCCCAAAGGCCAACAGCAGCACGGCCACGATGGGAAAGACGATCAGGGAAATGAAGGGAATGCGTAGCGCGGCATTGAGATCTGCCGTATTACGCTGGACCTCTTCCTCCAGCATTTCGTGGGCATCCGCAAAGAGTCGTCCCAACTCCTCTTCGCTCAGCGCCAGATTGTTCTCCGCCTCTTCCAATCGGACCCCGGTGATCCCTTGGGTCTTAAGGGCGATCAGCTGATTGACCCGGTTTCCAAGGGTGATCACGGCGGAGCGCAGCGGCTCTCCGTAGTGCCGCTTGAGCAAAGAGCCCCCTTCCTCCCCCCCCGCCTGATGCCGATAGGCTTCCGCTTGCTGGGTGAGCGCCTGCGTCGCCTGACGCAGCGCATTGAAAGCGTCCCCGCGCCCCGACAGAAGGTACTCCCGCGTTTTGGCAAAGACCTCGGCGCTCAGTATCTCGGTTTCGGCCAACGTCATCGAATCTTCCACCGCGCTCTGGATCAACGCATCGGCGTTCCGTTCAACCCGCTCCAGAATGAGAAAGCCCCCAATCACCACCACCGCAAAGAGAAGACCAAGCAGAATGAAGGGTAAGGTCAGCTTGCGGTCGATACTGAAACTCTGGGGGTTCCGCGCATAGGAAGGCAGAGTGCTCTGCCCGACCCTGCGTCTCGAACTGCGTTCAGTCATGGTTACCTCCCTCAGCTTCCTCGGGGGTCGAGGAGAGGAGCTCCTCCCTCTCCAGAACGATAGTCAGGTCATTCAGCCCTAAGGCCGCCCCAATCTCTTGGGTCGCCGCGTACAACACCCGATCCACCTCCAGAGAGTTGCGCATCTTGGACGAGATATCCCCAACCAGCCGCTCCTGGGCCGCCCGGCGGCGGGTATCCTGATAGAGACGGGCGCTCTCCAGCGCTATCGTCAGCTGCTCCGAGAGCTGGGCCACAAGCGCCTGCTCCCGGCTGCTCCAGGGCCTCGTCCCCTTGCAGAGCCGCAGAGCACCGATGGCCGCCCCGTGGGCCTCCAGGGGGATCACGAGGGTAGAGCCCGCTTCTTCCGTCACGATTGCACCGACAGATGCTTCTTCCGTGTCACGCCTTTCGAGCGCAGCCCGCATCTCAGCCGGCCAGGCTCCGTCGACCGCCAACACACCACCGCGTTCCGAGCGAAAACCCGGAGCCATCTGCTCCTGGATCAGGTCCCGCCACGCCGTCCGGCTCGCCTCCCCGTAGAGGCGCTCCAATGCCTCCAGAGAGGCGCGACTATCGCGGTAGAGCTGCACCGCATCGATAGCAGAAGCCAGTTGATCGCTGATCACCTCCAAGACCGAAAGCATCGCCCCATCGAAAGCGTCCGGTTGAGCGGCTTGGACCGTCAAAGCTCCGATCACCTGCCCGCGAGCCCGGAGGGGGAGCGCGGCTTCGGCCCGAGTCTCAGGCAATTCGGGTGTTGCCAGGCGCAACAGATCCTCCTCGACCGTCAGAGCTACGCGGGGTTGGGCATGAACCACGCTCCACCCGATCATCCCCTTCCCCACCTGGATACGGTGCCGCCGCTCCACCATGCGCCTGCCCGCCTCCCCGGTCCCGGCCTGCAACACCACCCACTCTTCTTCTCCGTCCAGCAGGAAAAGTCCCACGTAGTAGAGATCAAAGTGGCCTCGAATCCGTTCGACAGCCGTCTGCATCAGGACCTGCAGATCCAGCGTATCCGCCGTCGCTCGACTCACGTCCAGTGCCGCCTGGAGATAGGCATTCCGGCGGGCAAGATCCTCGGTGCGGGCGTTGACCCGTGCCTCGAGCTCCTGATAGGTCCTTTCCACCTGAACCGCCATCCCGTTGAAAGCATCGGCCAGCGCGGCGAGATCGTCCTCACCCTCGACCGGAATACGAGCATCCAATTGACCCGCCCCAAAAGCTTCCGTCCCGTACCGTAAGCGGTGAATGGGGCGGGTGATGCTGCGTTCCACCAAGAGCGCCAGCGCCAGGCTCAGAAACGCGGCGCCACCGAAACCCGCCAGCACAACCGTGAAGCGCCCCCGGGTCTGCTGATTGAGGGCGGCACTGTGTGCCCGAACGCGCGCCTCACTGGCACGCACTCGCTGGTCGATCCGGGTGTCCAGCTCTCCACCGAGCGCCCCGGCCCGCACACCCAGCTGCGCCAGCTCAAGGTCGTCTCCCCGCTCCCGGGCGCCCTCGATCTCGTTGATGAAGTCCCGGTAATCAGAGAGCAACCGGATAACCTCTTCGATGGCCGCCTGTTCCTGAGGATCTTCGACAAGACGGACCGCTTCTTGCAGCGATTGCTCCGCCTGCGAGACATGGCCCAGCGCTTCCGCCGTGGTGGGCAGAACCTCGATAACGTACCGGGTCAGGTCGGTGCGGGAAGCAGCAATACGCGTAGCCGACCGCAGCAACAAGCGCTCCACCTGCGAATCCACGCTGACGATTTGTTCCACAGTCTGCAGGACGGTATTCCTGGTGGACCAGATGACGGGCACGGCCATCACCAACGCCGCCAGAAATAGGATGTACCCGGCGATCAGCCGGCTGCGGACAGAAAAACGTCGCAAGAAATGCTCGATCATGCTTCCCTCCCCCCGTCGGGATCGGCGCCGACCCGCAGCTCCACCTCGTCGAGGTCGAGCAAGCGACGGAGCTCACGTACGGCGGTCTGCATCACCGTCTCCACATCCAACGAGCTGCGCATCTGAGATGCGATGTCGCCCACCACACGCTCCTGGGTGGCCCGTAGTTGGGTATCCTGATAGAGTCGAGCGCGTTCCACGGATTGGATGAACTGCTCGACCAACGTAGATACCAGCGCGAGCTCCTCCTCAGACCAGGGCATCGCCTCCGATTTGCGGAGCCGGAGCCCACCCACCCGCTGCCCCCGAATGGTCACCGGAACCGCGACGGTGCGCCCGTCCTCGGTCACCTGCTGCTGACCTGTGCGCACGGCGGTTAGCAGCGTGGACGACCACGCCGTATCCGGCACGGGCCGGGTAAGACCCGCGCGCGCGAGGTATCCCAATCCCTGCTGGTGCAGGAGTTCCCGCCAGGACTCGCGCGTCAGTTGCCCATAGGCCCGCCGCTCAGCCTCTAACCCCTCCTGGGCCTGCTGGAAGAGCTGGGCGTTGTTGATGGCAATCGCCACCTGGTCGGTCAACGTCTGGAGCACGGATGCATCCTCCTCAGAAAAGGCATCAGGGCTCCTACTCTGCACGTCCAGGGCACCGATGATGATCCCTCGAGCCTGCAAGGGGAGGGTGATCGCCGAGCGAGTCTCCGGCAGATCGGCATTGTCGAGAAAGGCAGTATCCTCAGCCACGTTAGAAACGATGCGCCGATTGCCGTGCTGGGTCACATAGCCCACAGTACCGCTCTGACCGACCTTCAGCCGGTGCCCGCGCGCCAACATACGCTGCCCCCCCTCACTGGAAGCCGCTTGAAGCAGGGCCCATTCGCGCCGTTCATCGAGCAAAAAGATACCGGCATGATAGAAGCCGAACTGCTCGCTTACGAGCTGCACGACATCATCGAGCAGCTCCTGCACCGTGAGTTGGGCCGCCGCCGCCCGCACCACTGAAGCAGTGGCCTCAAGATAGCGGGCCCGCCGCTCCAAGTCACGAGTTCGTTCGTTGACACGATCCTCCAGCCCTCCGATGAGGGTGCGCAGCTGTCCCGTCATCTGGTTGAAAGCCCGGGCCAGCAATCCCAGCTCGTCGTCCGAGCGCACCGGCACCTCCTGCTGCAGATTACCGGCTGCAATCTGTTCCACATGGGCGGTGAGATCAACCAGCGGACGAGAAATCAGACGTTGCATGCCGACGTACAGCAGCAGCCCAGCGATCAGGATGCCGACCAAAGCCAGGGGCACGCTCTGGAACGCGACTTGGCGGGTCAAGGCGCGCAAAGTCTCCACATCGCTGAGGGCGACGGCCTGCAGAGCAATCCCGGCATCCGCCGCCGCGTCGCCGTCAGCCGGCACGGTAAGCAGCACCGGGGTCTGGGCATAGTAGTAGTTGCCGGAACCGATGGGGAGGACGGCAACCTCTCCCAGCAGCCCGGGCTCTTCCGAGCGCTCTCCCAAACTGGTGATGAGTAGCTCCCCTTCCCGACCAAAGCCCACATCCAGACCGAGTTGAGCCCGGAGAGCGCCCATGGCAGTACTGTCGAGAGCCTGTTCAATGAAGACTACCCCCACCGGTACGACCTCTTCCTCCCAGGTCTCAGGGTGAGCCATGGGCAACGAGACAGAGTACCAGGTTTGCAGAACGGGAATCTCATTTTCCAGGACCACGCGGGAACGGGGAGCGACGATAGCAGACCAATCCTCCCCCGCTGGCAAGGCTGCCCGGGAAATGCTCGCCACCGGGGTGAAGTTCTGCTCGTGCAACAGCTGTCCGGGCGGCACGGAATAGGCCGTGCTGATGTCGAAATAGTCTGGATTGGGCGGTGTAAAAGCCGCCGTTACAACCCGATAGAGCTGGCTCTCGCTCACGTCACCCTTCCGGGGGAAGCGCGCAATCACGATCTCCTCAGCATCGATACGCAACACCAACGCTGGCTTGGCCTCCGCCACAATATCGAAAGGAGAGAGGGCATAGAAACTGATGGCAGAGAGGTTGTTGAGTCGGCGGGCAGACTGGAGCAGTTGAATCAGGTTCAACTGCGCTTGAAAGGTGTAGATCTGATCCGCCTCCTCGATAGGGGCGCCCTGTTGCATGAAATCCTCAGCGAAGAAAGAGGCGGGATCCGCGTAATAGGGCCCCAGCAAGGTAAGGAGTTGGATCTCGGCAGCCAGGGGCTCGCTCTCCTCCAGACTGCGTGCCGCCACCGCTGCATTGGCTTCCATATCCACCACCCGGCGGGCCAGGATTTGAGACATCCGGTCTAGCTCCTCCTGCTTGACGTTACGCAAGTTGTTGGAGCTGTTGGTGGTCGTGACAGCCGCCAGCCCGATGGCCAACAGAACCATCACAGCTATCATCACAACAATCAGTTTTTGGCCAATTTTAGAGTGAGACATAGGCATCCTCGCTCAAATTCCAACTCTCAGGCTCAGGGGATTCGCCCGTCCACCGTCGCAGCAGTTCATCGTAAGGGATCGTTAAAGGGGTCTCTGGAGGACGCTCAGCTTTAGGAGCTCCCGGTGCCGCGAGCCAGTGTTCGGCCTCCACAGGATCGTTAAGCAGCGGAGAATACCGGCTCATCCGCATCCTATCCATGGCAGCGTCCATTGAAAAAGCAATCGCATCCATGGCCTGCTGAGGCGTCATGCGCCCCTCGATGGCCTGCGCGATGTTGGGCCACCAAAAGCCCGAAAGTCTCGCGTAATCGGGTACATTGGGGCCGGTGTCCGTCCACTTGATGGCCTCCTCCGAACGATAGAACTCGATCAGCCCACCCCACTGTGCACTCCGTTCCGTCAGGTAGTCGGAGAAGACCGTAGAACGCCGCACCGGCGTCCCACCGACGAGAAACTTCTGCAGCGAGACAGTCTTGGAGACACAGAACTGCGCCCAGAGCCAGGCCATCGCTCGTCGCTGACCCCGCACGTTCTGGGGAAGGGTCCAGCTTCCCGCATCCTGATACCCGACCTTCATGCCCTCATCCCAGTAACGTCCGGGCGGTGTAGGCGCCACGCGCCACAGGGGCAGACCATCCTCGCCGACCACGGGACTTCCCGACCGGTGAAATTCATCGTCAGAAAGCCAAGTGATGTACTGAAAGATGCGCTGCGCAATATCGCCCCGGGCCGCCTGCGGCCCCGCATCGACCCAGCGCCACTCCTTCGCTTCTGGGGGCGCGTACTTATCCAGCCACTCGAGATACTTCGTGAGCGCATAGACCGCCGCCGGTCCGTTGGCCGCCCCACCCCGCTCCACCGAGGCGCCCACCGGCACCCGATCCTCCACCCGAATCCCCCACTCATCCACAGGATAGCCGTTCGGCAGCCCCACATCACCCACCCCGGCTATCGAGAGCCAGGCGTCGGTAAACCTCCAGCCCAGCGAGGGTGACTTCTTCCCGTAATCCAGATGTCCGTAGACCCTGCGCCCATCGATGGTCCGCCCGGTGAAGAATTCGGCGATATCCTCATAAGCGGCCCAATTGAGAGGCACGCCCAGCTCATAGCCGTATTCGGCTTCAAAGGCTGCCCGTAGCTCCGGGTCACTGAACCAGTCGTAGCGGAACCAGTAGAGATTGGCGAACTGCTGGTCGGGCAGCTGGAGCTGATTGCCGTCGTAGTCCTGGCCAAACTCCAGGTTCATGAAGTCATCCAGATCCAGATAGGGGTTGGTGAAACGTGCACCCTCCCCCGCCATATACTCGGTGAGATTGACCACGGCCTGACTCCGGAGGTGCGTGCCGACCAGATCGGCGTCATTGACGTAAATATCATAAATGATGCGCCCGGTGCGCTGTTGTTCCATCAGGCGCTCGACGACGGCCCCCTCCCCGATGATGTCGTGAACCACCTCGATGCCCGTGATCTCCTCGAAGGCTTGCGCCAGCACGTCCCGTTCCCAGAAGTGGGTCTTGATATCCTCGGCAGCGGAAAGCACCAGCCGCCCCCTGAAAGGCTCGGCTGCCTCAGCAAACCACCGCAATTCTGCGATGCGTTCCTCCTCGGTGAGCACGGAGATCTCAAATTCCCGGGCCCACTTCTGCACCGCCGCCTCGTAGGGATCATCCGCTGCCTGGGCCCCCACCGGCTGGAACCAGGTGAACAAAATCGACAGGCCGATGACCAAGGAGAGCAACCGCCTTGCCCCGCTGAGCCTTCTCATCCCCTTCATGCCTCATCGACCTCCCACTCTACACCCAACCTTACCTCGGCCTCCGCCAGACTGAAGACCCGCTGCATCTCTTCTACCACCGTCTGCAAGACCGTCTCCATATCCAGGGTCTGCTGCATCCGATCACTGACCTCAGCCACCACCCGCTCGCGGGCCGCACGGCGTTGGGTATCCCGGTAGAGCTGAGCGCCCTCCAGCGCCAGGTTCAGCTGCTCGACGATGGCCGTCAGCAACTCGACTTCCTCCGCAAGCCATTCAGCACCATCAGACTTTCGCCCGTCAATGACCCCGACCACCTGACCCCGCACCTTGATCGGCAACGCGAGCGTATTCTCATCGGTGCCCATAACTGCTTTTCCAATGCGCAAAGCCTCTTGCATTTCGGGCCGCCACAGATCCCCGGCAGGAATGGTGGTGTGGCGATCACTCAGGAATCCCAGTTCGGACTGGGCTTGCAGGAGCTCCTGCCACGCCTGATGGGTCAGTTCACCGTAGGCCCGCTGCTCAGCAGCCAGACTCTCCTGAAGCTGTTGGAAGAGACGGGCATTCTGAACGGCGTTGGCCACCTGATCCGCCACCGTCTGCAGAACGGTGATGTCCTCCTGGGAGAAGTAGGCTTCGTGTTCACTCTGGACGGTCATAGCGCCCAGGATCTGGGAGCCTGAACGCAGAGGCAAGGCTAACTCCGAGCGCGTATCCGGAAGATCGGGGTTACTGAAGTGCACAGCGGCCTCGCCGACGTCAAACTGGACGTCGGCCTCGCCGGTGAGCACACAGCGTCCGATCATCGAAGTAGCATCGATGGGCAGTCTGTGTTGACGAGCCAGCATCGCCCGTCCGGCTTGCCCGGAACCGGCGCGTAAGACAGCATACTCGTCAGCCTCATCCTTCAAGAACAGGCCAACATAGTAGAGATCGAAGCGCTCCCGCACCAATTCAACCACCTTGGGCAACAGTGTTTCGAGATCCAGCTCGGCTGTCGTAGAGCTGGAGACCTCAGCTGCTGTAAGCAACCCCTGCGTACGTTCAGCCACTCGCTGCTCCAGCCCAAAAACCATCTCGCGCAGTTGATCGGTCATAGTGTTGAAGGCTTGCGCCAGTACCGTAATCTCATCTCGATGGGGAATTTCAACGTGCTGTTCAAGATCCCCCTTGGACATGCGCTGGGCAGCTTCGGTCAACCGGGTAATGGGATCGGCGATGTAACGCCCCAGGCCCAAAGCCACGCCGCTCAGCACCACCACCACAAAACTCATCATGAAGACCGTGCGCCACAAAGCCGCGGTGACCCGCGCCTGATTCTGTGCCAGCTCCATACCCACCCGAAAGGCCCCCCAGTGCTCACCGTCGACATAGACGGGCGCGGAAACGTCCCACAAGGTCTCCCCTGTCCCGGCCCGTTGGTAGATCTGGTGCAACACCGATTCGGTATTACGAGCGGCAGCCAGGCCTACGGGATCATCGAAGATGCGTTTCGCGCGGTCAGTGGCTGGGCTGCCATCGCCCGATGTCCAACGCTCGTTATGGGTCGGCACGTACCCATTAACGTCCGAAGCGACCGCGAAAATAATATCCTCACTGGCAAGATAGGCGTCCAGCAAATCCTGCCAATACTCGTCGGTGTAGGCATCGTATTGGGTGTGGTATTTATCGAGCGAGCGCGGATCCCCCTCGAAATCCGGATAAGCCGCCGGATCAAAAGTCCAGAAGCGGACGTAGTCGGTATCGAATATCTGCTCCCGGGTCAGATCTCCATTGATGATAGCCTGTTCCCAAAAGAGCTCAATATTGGCCGCACCAGAAACAGCGACAGTCTCGGCTTTTTCCAAGAGTAGGTTTTCCATATCTTGGCGCTGAAAATAAAGGATCAACCAGGCGATAAGAATCATCAATGGCACCAGGGCGAGCACAATGACCAACGTCACCCTGATCTGGATCCGACCGAATTTCTCCTCGGACGGACGTGGCAACAAAGTGCGATTACCCATGCGTGCCAACTCCTTTGTTCTGGTCAGCCACCACGGCTTCTCCCATTATGCGGGGCCAGAATGAAATCTCTTCTCTTGCCATCCACTTTCTCCTGACCACCCCTAGACCACCCGCTCGTCGTCCACCGCTTCTGGCGTCGCCAACCGCACCACCAGGTCCTCCAGATCAAGAACCTGGCGCATCTGCTCGGCAGCCGTGCGCAACATGGTTTCCATATCCAACGTCTCCCGAATGCGACCGGTGACGTTACTGATCAGTTGTTCCCGGGCCGCGCGACGCTGGGTGTCCTCGAAGAGACGGGCGCTTTCCAGGGCCACACCGAGCTGATCGACCAGAGTCTCCAACAGTTGTTTTTGCTCCGCGGTCCAGGCTTTTCCCTCCGGTATGTACGCATCGAGCCCACCGATAACCTGACCGCGTACGGTGAGGGGCAGGGTAAACGTATCCAAATGGGCCTCGGGGTCAGTCTCTTTCGTCCCCGCTCTGGAAGCCCCCTCGTGACGCAGGATTCCCCGGGGATCATGAGAGATGCGCAGTCCCTCGCGCGTGCGAAGCAGCTCTTTCCATGCCGAACGGCTCACCTCACCATAAGCGCGCTGGGTCATCTCCACAGCGGCCTGGGCTTCGGCAATCAGCCGGGCGTTTTCAATCGCCACCGAGAGCTGGTCTGCCAGGGCCTGCAAAACATCCACATCTTCCTGGGTGAAGGCTCCCGGCTCGACGCTCTGCACATCCAACACTCCGATGATGGCTCCGCCCGCCCGGAGCGGCAGGGCCAACTCGGAACGAGTCTGAGGCATCTCCGGATTGTCGAAATACATCTCATCGGCACTCACGTCCTGGGCAATGCGAGGCTCCCCCCGCTCCATCACATATCCCACCACACCGACTTGTCCCACACGCAGACGGTGTCCTCGCGCCAGCAGGCGTTCTCCCTCGGGTGAGGATACGGCCCGCAACACCGCATATTCACCCGTTTCATTCACCAGGAAGATCCCCGTGTGATAGAAGCCGAAACGCTGCGAGATCAGGCGGGTGGTTCGCGTGAGGAGCGTCTCCACCTCCCGAATTTCCGCCGCCTCCCGCGCCACCGCGGTTGCTGCCTCCAGTTGCAGAGTCCGCTTCTCCAGTGCTGCCGTCCGTTCGGCGATCTCCTGCTCCAGACTAGCCTGATTCTCCTCCAGTGCTTGAGACAGCTCTCGACTCCGGCTCATATAAGCATTGAACCGGAAAGTATAGTAGGTCAACATGAGCGCGATAAACACGCCCATGCTCAAGACCTCGATCGTGAGCGGGATCCAGGCTCCCAAATCCGTCGAGAGCACCTCCGTGTAATGGGTGATGTAGCCCCCGACAAAGCCCCACCCCATCCCCACCATGGTGAGACCGACGAGGATCAGGGTGAAGAGCCCAGCCCGCCAGCCTAAGAAAAGGGTGGAGACAAAGACCATCGTCAGCAGATAGACGCGGCTACTATCACCGATACCGCGGGTTAGGAAAACGACGACCGATACAGTGTAGAGGAGCAGCTGGATACCGCCTACCTGCAAAACGTAAGGCGCTCGGCGCCACAGAGCCAACAAAACAAGAATAGCATAGATTCCGATGTACGTCCCCGTAGCCCATAGCGTTCCTCGAGTGTAGGTCGCATAGGCGCCCGCGGCGACCATGAGGCCGCCAAACACAAGCATCACCCGCAGCACCCGGCGAATCAACTGCTGACGCCAGATCCGGATATCTTCTGCGAGCAAGGAGTCCTCTTGGGCGGTCAATTGTCTCTCGTCTTTATCCATCTCTACTCCTGCGACCTCAATCTACCCTCTTCGACGTCCAAGCGCACATCGAGCGCCAGCAATCCCAAGGCCTCGCTGATCTCCTGCGCCGCAGTTTCTAGGACGGTCTCAATATCCAACGTCTCCCGCATCCGGCTGGTCACGGTGCCGATCACCCGTTCCCGGGCCGCGCGACGCTGGGTATCCTCGTAGAGGCGGGCACTCTCCAGCGCGACACTTAGCTGATCCGTCAACGTCTCAACCAGAACTCGCTCCTCCTCGGTCCAGGGGGGAGCCCCCTCGGCCTTCTGGAAGTTCAACATCCCGACGGTCTGATTCCGCACGCGAATGGGCATACCGAGAGTGGGAGAAGTATCTCCTCCAGAAAGGGTCACCTCTTGACTCTCCGGTGCGGGCTGCAGAAGGGCAGCGCCTCTGCCCAGGGGGAGAACGTCCTCCCCCTCGCAAACGTACCCCCACGAACTCCGGGTATCGAGCAACCGACGCCAGGCCTCACGCGTGATCTCACCATAAGCCCGGCGCTCGGCTTCCAGCGCCCTCTGGGCCCCGGCAAACAATTGAGCATTGGTCAAGGCCACCGCCAGTTGATCGGCCAGGGTCTGCAATACGATGATGATTTCCTCGGTAAACGCCGCTTCCTCGACGCTCTGAATGGTCAGCGCGCCCAACACCTCTCCGCGCGATTGCAGGGGCAGGGCCATCTCTGAACGAGTATCCGGCAGGAGCGGGTTCTCGAAGCGCACCGCCGCCTCGCCCACATCGAGCGCCAGACGCACCTCAGCTCGCGCCACACATTGACCAATCATGGAATCGCCACCGATATCCAGAGTATGCCGGCCTGCCAACATTTCCCGTCCGGCTTCCCCCGTCCCGGCCCGCAATACCACCCTTTCCCGGGTCTCATCGACGAGGAAAAGCCCCACGTAGTAGAGATCGAAACGCGAACGCACTACAGTGACGATTCTTCGAATCAGCTCATCGGTATCGAGGATAGAAGAAACGGCCCGACTCACCTCGGCAGAGGCCTGGAGGTAAGCAGAACGTTTCTCCAGATCTTGGGTGCGCTCCTGCACCCGCTGCTCCAGACTGACGATGATAGAGGAGAGCTGCTCGCCCATACTGTTCAGGACCCCCGCCAGAACGCCCAGCTCGTCCTCTCTACCCAGCACGATGCGATGGGAGAGTTCCCCCTGCGCGAACAGGCTGGCTCCCTCCCGCAACTGCTCAAGATCTCGGCGCAAGCGTTGCAATAGTAGGGGACTGGCAAGGGCAGCGACAATCCCTACCACGACCAAGACCACGACCAGCGATTGCGTAGCCCGAGTGAGCCCCACGAAAGCCTCAGCCGTCGGGAGCTCGACCACCACGCCCCAGTCCACGCCCTCACCGACGACGGCATAACTGCCGATGACTTCGACGTCGATGACCCCCACATAGCGGTGATCCTGATCGACGGCCCAGGGCACCCCACGCATAAACCGGTCCACCTCGGGAATGTAGGATACATCCTGTCCAAAGCGGCCGAAAGCCTCAGCCAGTTCACTAAAAGCCCGGAGCTGCCCGCCCTCATCCACCACGTAAACGTAGCCGGTCTCACCAAACTCCACCCCGGCTACCACATCCCACATCTCCTTGAGGATCACCTCGGCCACAAGCACACCCTGGAGCTCTCCGATGGAGGATTGAACCGGCACGCCGATGGTCGTCACCGGCACATTGCTCTGCACAGAAATCTGAATCGGCCCGATGTAAATCTCCCCTCCAGCCGGAACAGTAAATTCAGGCTGCCCCGCCCGCGATGCCAGTTCCGATGCTGGTACAATCCGATAAGGCGAAACGCGGGCCTGCTCGACACCAGTGGCACTCAACCAGGTCAACTCGTTGAAGAGCCGGCGTTGTCCAACCAAAAGCTGATTCAGGGCATCGGACTGCGCCTCCCGGTCCAATCCCCCTAGGGCCCCAGTATCGCCGAAGACCTCCAGCGTGTTGGTCGCCAAGTTCAGGTACGATGAGATGCCCAGCGCCGCCTGTTGAGCCGTCTTCTCCAGACCGCGCAAGATTTCATTCTGCTGCACGTTGTAGTTGAGCACGTATACCGCAAAGCCAGCGATTCCCAGTGCCACCGTCACCAGCAAAATGGCATAGAATGTAAAGATATTGGCAATACTCTTTCTGAAGCTAACTGGCTTTTTGGTCATAGGCTTTTCCCCTCAATCAAAACTTCCCCAGATACTGTCAGTCGGTCCAATCCGGTTTAGGGTAAATGGGCTCCGCGGTACGGATGTCTAGCGGCCAAATCAGGGCGATCCCATCGGGCTGAACCTGGGTTAGATAGCTGTACGGCGCCGGGAGACCCCGCTCATCGAAGGAATATACGCCCCCCACCGTATTGATCTCGTGCCCGCTCAGATAATCGCGGATCGCCTGCTGGTCCAGACTCTCCGCGCCCTCCACACCCCGCTGCAACGTCTGCGCCCAGGTATACCCGAAAAGGAAGTAATCCGGAGCCTCGTCCAGATCGAAGCGGTCTTTGGCCACCGCATTCAGCTGCTCGATCCCGGCGAAGGGCAATCGGGCGTTGATTGGGGTTCCCGAGAACACATAATACCCGTCCGCTCCCAGCTGCGCTTCCCAGACCGGCACCAGAGAGCCGATCCCCTGCAAGATGAAATCGGGGTTGTAATCGAGGGCCTTCATCGTCTGGAGGGTCAAAACGCCATCGGCGAGAAAGCCGTTCGCCAGGAAAAGGTCGGCATCCGCCGCCTGGGCCGCCGCGACAAACTCCTCCGCCGATTCCAGGGGGAGGTCATACAAATCGTCGAGGACCACCTCCATCCCCAAACGTGCGGCACCATCATACACACTCTCGCGCACCGAGAGGCCGATGACGTTGTTGACCGAGATCATCGCAGCCCGGCGAGGACGATCCGCCGCCGGCAGAGTCTCCAGCCATTGCCAGAAGCCCTCGTACCACCATTGCCCCATCAGGGGCGGCCCCCCGAAGGAGAAGGTGAACCCCTGCTCGAAGGAGGTCATATGCCCCCCCATGGAGACGTACACCATCCGGTACCGCTCGGCCACGGCCATCTGGGGGACAGCCGCCGTGCCGGGATAGCCCCCGAGCACGAGATCCACCTCTTCATCCACGATCAGCTCTTCCAAGAGGGAAGCAGCAACCTGCGGATCACCACCATCATCCTGGATGATGATCTCGACGGGGCGCCCGAGGAGCCCGCCCTGCTCATTGATCTCCTCCGCCCAGTAGCGATAGCCTTGCTCGATCCACTGCGCTGTATCTGCATAGGGCCCGGTGAGCGGCAACGTCCCGCCCAGCCGGATGGGCTCCTCACTAACCACTGTCATCCCATCCCCGTCGGCATTACAACCACTCAGCACAACGCCGACCAAAAGCATTCCCACGAAGACCATCCAGCCCCACCGTCTCTGCATCATATTCGCCTCCTCCTGATTACGTGTCAGATTCACGTTGCGCACCTAACCGCACCTCAACCCGGGCCATCCCCAGCGCCTCCCGCATCTCACGCACCGCCGTCTTGAGTACAGTCTCCAACTCCAACGTCTCCCGCATCCGGCTGGTCACGGTGCCGATCACCCGTTCCCGGGCCGCGCGACGCTGGGTATCCTCGTAGAGGCGGGCACTCTCCAGCGCTACTCCCAATTGATCGATGAGGGTTCCCAACAGCGCGCGCTCTTCGTCCGTCCACTCAGCCCCCACGCCAGGTTTGTGGAAGCGGGCCATACCGATGACCCCCTCCCGCACCTTGACCGGCACGGACATCGTCGCCTGATCGTCAAGCCCCGTCTCCTGCGCCGACACCGCCCGGACATTGCCCCGCTCATCACCGATGTAGCGCAGGGTGCGGTACTCCCGCAGGAACTCCTGCCACGCGCGCTGGGAGATGTCGCCGTAGGCCCGGCGCTCAGCGTCCAGGGCCGCCTGGGCCTCCGCGAAAAGACGGGCATTATCCAGAGCCACCGCGACCTGATCGGCCATGGCCTGCAAGGCGGTGAGCATCACCTCGTCAAAAGCACCCGCGGCGCGATCCTGCACCGAGAGGGCGCCTACCACCTGTCCCCGCGAGCGCAAGGGCAGCGCCGCCTCGGATCGGGTCTCGGGCAAATTAGGATTGGAGACTCGCACCGCATCGGCCTCTGCCTGTGAGGCCACGCGCGCTGTGTTGTGGGCCACGGCCCAGCCAATCATGCCCTCACCTGCGCGAATCTGGTGATGTTGCGAGAGCATGGCCCGCCCCGCTTCCCCGGTTCCTGCGCGCAATACGGCCCACTCTCCGGGATCGTCCATCTGGAACAGGCCAACGTAATAGAGATTGAACCGTTCCCGAATCAACTCCACCACTTCGCTCATGAGCGCTTCGGGCTCCAGGATGGTTGCGGCGGCTCGACTTACGTCTCCCCCTGCCTGAAGGTACCTTGTCCGCCGCTCCAGGTCGAAGGTCCGCTCTGCGACCTGCTGCTGCAAATCGCGATAGGCTCGTGAAAGCTCGGCAGACATCTCATTGAAGGTCTGAGCCAGCAAGCTCAGTTCGTCCTGTCCCTCGGTGGGAATGGTGACGTCGAGGTTGCCGGCGGCAAAGGCCTCCGCTCCACCCCGCAGATCAATCACAGGCCGGGAGATGCTGCGTTCGACCACCACCGCGAGCAACAAGGCCACCCCTACCGTCAGGGCGAGTCCTCCAAGGATCCATCCCAGGCGTTGCTGCGCCTCGCTCATCAATGCCGTATTGGTGGCCGCCAGCTGCTGCTGGCTCAGCTCGACGACCCGCTCGATCTGGACGCTGATGTCGTTCCCCAGGCGCTGCGACTCAAACTCCAGGGAGGATACCCGCGCCGCATCCCCCGCCCCCCGTGCTAACTGGATCTCATCGATCAGCTCCCGATACTCGTTCAAACCGACCCGCAGCTGCGCAATGCGCTCCCGCTGCTGAGGGTCGGTCAGGAGCTCTTGGGCCTGGGCCAGCGCCGCCAGCGCGCGATCAATATCATCCAGCGCCTCGTACGGACTGGGAACGGTATCCCGCAAGTACCGTAGCAGGTTGGCACGCGAGGAAGCTACTCGCACCGCAGCACTCAACAGCAGCCGATTGGCCTGCGCATCAACGTTGACCCTCCGCTCCAGATAGGCCGTGAGATCCTGATAGTTGAACGCCATCAGCGGGAGAGAGGAAGCCATCAAGAGAATCAGGACGGCAAATCCGCCAAAAATCCGCTGGCGAACCGACAGGCGACGCAAGAAACGAATCATCGTGCACTCCTCAGCAGGGGCTACTCGCTGGTAGCCAGCTCCCAGATGGCGTTGGTATAGACAATATCGGGGGCAATCTCACCACTCAGCACCCCATAACGCTGCAAAGTGTCCGTCACGCGCAGCACATCGGATCGTTCGGTATAGCCGAGGGGACGCGCCGTGGAACCCCGCACCAGGGTGGCGATTTCGTCCATCATGGCTAACTGATGCTCACGGCGTTGGGTACCACTAAGATCATACTGCATGACGATATCCACGGCCTCTTCGGGATGCTCGATGGCGTATTGCCAGCCGCGCAGGGAGACGCGCAACATCCGAGCGCAGAGGTCGGGATTCTGCTCGACCATCTCCCGGGTGGTGAAGAGGGTGTCCCCGGGAAAATCCAGCCCAAAATCCGCGTAATCGATAACACTCAACGCATCGACGGGCATTCCGCTCTCCAGAACGACGTGGTACTCGTTATAGATCATCGCCGAGGCCACATCCAGATCGCCGGAGAGGAAGGCATCCATGCTGAATCCCTGGGACACCAGCTCGAAGTTCTCGGGGGTGAGTCCCTGTTGCGCCGCCAGGGCCCGGAACTGGGCCTCCCAGCTGCCCACCCACACCCCAACGCGCTTACCTCGAAAGTCGGTAGGATGATTGATGCCCGCATCGCGACGCGCCAGCAGCAACACCCCGTTTTGTTGCTGAATCTGGGCGAGGCTGACCACGGGTTGTCCCTGCTGCGCGGCGACGACCAGATCTGCCAACATGCTCGTTGCGAATTGTGCATTCCCTGCCAGCAGGGTCGATACCGGCGAGATGTCTGGACCGCCGGGACGGATGCTCAGCTCAATCCCTTCCGCAGCATACCAGCCCTTCTCCAGCGCGACGTAATATCCGGCGAACTGCGCCTGGGGCACCCACTGTAGCTGGAGCACCACCGGTTCCAGCGCGGGCGTCAACTCCGGGGTGGGTGCAGGAGCGCAAGCCACCACCAGCAGCAACAGCGTCACCAGCCCACCAAGTTTTCGCATAGCTTTCACGCGTCTTTCTCCTCTGGACCCTTTCATCTCGCTACTCACCTTCCTCACCCTGCCATTTCGCCTCGCTCAGCCAGAGCTCAGCCTCCACCCCCAATTCGCCGGAGATTTCACCCACTGCGGTCTGCAGAATCCGCTCCACATCGAGCGTCTGGCGGATGCGGTTGGTGATCTCGGAGACCAAGTGCTCCCGAAGCGCACTGCGCTCTGTCTCCCGATAGAGGCGACCACTCTCCAGGGCCACGCCAAGCTGCTCGGAGAGAGTCTCCAAGAGGGCAATCTCGGAGGAGGTCCACGGCGCGCCCTCGGATTTGCGACCGTCGAGGACCCCAATAACTTGGTTCCGCACCTTGAGGGGCACCGTCAGGGAGGCGGATTGCCCATTGCCCTCTTCTCCAATAACAAGTTCGCCCGTCCGGACGGCCTGCTCCATCTGCGGCTCCCAGCCATCAAAGGGCACGAGGGCCTGCGCGCTGCCAGCAAAGGAGAGAGGGGCCTGCCGCAGCAGCTCTCGCCACGCGCCTTGCGTGCGTTCCGCGTAGAGGCGGCGCTCGGCGCTCATCTGCTCCTCCACCTGCTGCAGAAGACTGACGTTGTTGATCGCCACCGCCACCTGATCCGCAATGGCCTGGAGGATCGTCACGTCTTCGGCAGTAAAAGCTTGAGCCTCTGTGCTCTGCACGTCGAGGGCACCGATCGTCTGGTTGCGCATCCGCAGCGGCAGTGCAATCTCAGAACGGGTCTCCGGCAGGTCAGGGTTGTCGAAGAAGACGGTGTCGTCCCCCACGTCCTGAACGATACGAGTCTCGCCCCGGGCGATCACGTCGCCGACGATACCTTCCGTGCCTACGCGCAATCGGTGAGCGCGCGCTTTCATCCGCTGTCCGCCAGGACTGGAGGCCGCTGCCAGCACCCCCCAATCCCTCGATTCATCGAGCAGAAAGAGGCCGGTGTGGTAGAAACCAAACTGCTCACTGATCACCGTCACCACCCGCTCCAGAAGCAGAGAAAGATCCTGCTGGACCGTTGCCATGGCCGCGGCGATCTCCGTCGTCGCTCCCAGGTAGCCGGTCCGGCGGCCCAGCTCCTCGGTGCGCTCTTCAATGAGGATTTCCAGTTGCGCTTGCTGCGCCTCCAGCTCTCTATTGGACCGCCGGGCGTGGCTCAAGGATTCCCGCAGATCGCGCAGGGCAAGATTCAGCGGGACAATAACCATACCCAGAGCCATACTCACCATCACCCAGGTCGAGAAATCCGTCACTGGAAAGAGAAGAGGTAAAGCCAGGCCCGCCCCGCGGGCAAGCGCCACCCCCAGGTAGAAGAGGCTGGTCAGGAGCACCACGCCCAACGCTCCCTGGCTTCCCAAGATCAACCCCGCGATGACCGTAAGGCTGATATTGGCAGAGATCAGAGGGTTCCGTTCAACACTCAAGACCACCACAGCGTTGACCGCAATCCAGGTACTGACCAGAAAAAGATAACCGGCGCCCTGCACCCGCCCGCGCATCATCAGCCACTTGGCACCCAGCGTCGTCAGAAAGACGATACCGAAACCGATCGTACTCGCCAATTTGGATTCGAAGAGCGTTAACGCGATGAGGATCCCTACCATGACCAGCACGAACATCCCCAGCAGCAGCGGGTTGAGTGAACGCGCGGCACGGGTCTTCTCCTCGTCCTCGAAAGCAGGCGCAGCGAGAAAGCTTCGTATCCTATCCCACAGGTTCAGACGCTCACTCATTCCAGCCCCTCCTCTTTCTCTGGCACCCCTAACCGTACCACCAGGCGCTCCAAGCCCAGCCGCCCTCGAAGCTCTTCCACCGCCGTGCGGACCATCCGCTCCAGATCCAGCGTCTCCCGCACCTGCGCCATCACCTCACCGACCAGACGCTCCTGGGCCGCCCGCTGCCGTGTGTCCTCGTAGAGGCGGGCGTTCTCCAGCGAGAGGGCCAGCTGCTCGGCCACCTGCTCGACCAGGGAAATCATCTCCGGCGGGACGTGTTCGTCCTCGAAGCGCACGTTCAACGCGCCGATGATCTGCTCGCGCAGGCGTACGGGCACAGCCAGGGCTCCCTGGGCCGGTGTCTCCTCCGCACCATCAGCCGTGGATGGGGCAGAGACCGTGACGATGGGCTGGTGCTCTGCCAGCGCCACCTGAGCCTCGGGATAGAGCTCGGAAAGCGGCTCCAATCCGAGCCGGTACCGATACCCCTGCGCGCGCCCCATCGTCTCCAGATAGGCCCGCCAGGATTCCTGGGTATAGGTACCCTGCGCGGCTTCCAGCGCTCGCACGGTCTGCTCCCGCTCGTCCAGCAGACGCACATTCTCAATCGCATTGCCCAGCTGGTCGGCCATCGTCTGAAGGATGTTCAGGTCCTCCTCAGAGAAGGCAGCTTGCTCAGTCGCCTGAATGGTGATCGCCCCGATGGCGCGCCCTCGACTGCGCAAGGGCAGGGCAATCTCCGAGTGCGTATCGGGGAGCAGTGGATTGTCAAAGCGTACCCTCTCCTCACCCACGTCGAGAGCAATCTGGGCCTGATTCTGAGCGACACAGCGCCCGATCATGGAGTTGCCGCCTACCGCAAGTCTATGCCCGCGCTCCAGCATCACCCGGCCCGCATCGCCGGTCCCGGCGCGCAACACAGCCCAGCTTCCCGTCTCTTCAACCAGGAAGAGGCCCACGTAGTAATAGCCGAAGTGCTCCCGTACCAGATTCACCGCCTGATCCAGCAGAGCCTCGAGGGTGAGAATAGAAGAGGTGATCTGCGCCACCTGGGTCGCCGTCTGCAACTGCGCCGCCCGCCGCTGTGTCTCGTCGACCAGGCGCTGGGTCTCCAAAGCGCGGGCCGTGTGCTCAAGCAAGCCCTGGGCTAACGCCACTTCTTCGGCGCTCCAGCCCCCTCCCTCCACCCGCTCCAGTCCCAAGACGCCGATGGTCTCCCCATAAAGGCGCAGGGGCAACCCCAAGCTACTCCCATCGGAAGCCAGGGGTTGTTGGACCGGACCGTCCTCTGTGACGGCGGCGCCCATGATCGGCAACCAGGCCCTTTCTGTGGGGCCCTCGCCTTCTGGCGCACGGGCGTACCCAGACGCGACCCGGGCGTGTGTCTGCCATGCATCGCGCACGTATCGCTGCTGCAAAGCCATCAGATCGCGCAGGGCAGTTTCGGCCCGTTCGCGCGCCTCTTCCAGAGCCGTCCGCGCGCGCGCCTGCTCTTCGAGCAGACGCATGCGGAAGATGCCGCCGCTCAACTGCTCTGCCAGACGATGGTAGAAGGCGCCCTCCCGCACCCCCAATTCCAGCAACAAGAACCCCAATTGCCGCTCCCGTACCAACAGGGGCATGAGCAATGCCGTATAGCGGCGCTGCTCCCACGCCATCTCCTGGGGCAGGAGCTGGCGCGCCGGGAAGGTCGGCCCATCTTTTTGCAGTGTGACTTTCCCCCCATGACCGTAAGCCAAGACGAGCTGCACTTCGTCTCGCGAAGCAGCGTCAAGCGCGTCAAGCACCACATACGCATGGTCCACACCCAGAGCCGGGAAGTGTTGCTCGATGGGCTCCCGTAGATCAGGCCACGCCAGGGCCGCCGCCAGCGCGCGTTCGAACTCCTGCAATTCCTGCTGACCGAACAGCAGATTGCGAGACTTCCCCAAGGCCTGAGTCCGGCTCAGGGCTCGGGCCTGCTGAAGCAGCTCCCCCGCCTCGATCAGCTGCCTAGCATCAGCCAGATGAGGGAGAGCGGCCTGCCGCAAGGCAGTCAACAGCGGGCCCGCAGTATCGACCCAGAGCTCGGCCGAAGGAGCGTCCGTTGAGGCCTCCGCCTGGAGCCGGCGCAAGTCTGCCAACCACTCGGGAATAAATCGGGTGGCCTCTGCGTCAGCCAGATCGGCAAGAAAGGCTCGCCAGAGCGGTTCAGGCACGTTCGGGGGCACCGGCGGCGTATCCGGTCCTTCCCCGTCCCAGCTTAACTCCGTCACAACGGAGGCTGCCCCGCTCTCCGCCCCGGCATCTGGCTGACAACCACAGGAACGGCGGATCACGAGCCGGGTGGGAATTCGCACCGCCCCGTCAGCAAGTTGCGCATCGTCCTGGTCACCGCGAATACGATCCAACAAAGTCGTCAGCGCAGCATGGGTCAGCTCCGAGATGGATTGCCGGACGGTGGTAAGCGGAATCTCAAAGTTCCGCGCCTCCGCAACATCATCAAAACCCACCAAGGCCACATCCTCGGGCACCCGCCGACCGTGTGCACGCAGGACATCGAAGGCGCCCAGCGCCATCAGGTCGTTCGCCGCAACCACCGCCTCGAAGGACACCTCCCGGCTCAGCAGTTCGCGCATCGCCGCCTGCCCCGATCCCCGGCGGTAGTCGCCGAAAGTGATCAACTCGGGATCTAGCGGGATGTCGTGAGCCGCCAGCACATCGACATAGGCCTGATAGCGCTCCTGGGCTTCAACCTGACCCTCCGGGCCTTTGATGAAAGCGATGCGCCGGAGGTTATGGACGCGCACCAGATGCTCGACAGCTTCCCGCATTCCACTGGCACTGTCGGGCAAGACCTGCACTATGTCCGGCAGCGACAATCCGACCCCCACCAGAGGCAGGGGCGCGAAACGAGCACAGAACCGCTGCAACGCCTCGAGGTCGATGCCGTGTCCCACCGACCCGCTGACGATCAAGCCGTCAAATCGCTGGGGCCCTACCAACTCGAAAACAAAATTCTCTTCCCAGCCCACTTTTCCGCCAACCACACAGATCAAGTTGACGTCCAAGACCTCGGCGACAGCGGACATCTTCAACATGAACTCGTTCTCGTAACCGGCGCCAATCCACGCCGCCAGCAGCCCGATGGTGGGGCGTTCCTGTAGTCGCTGAGTAACTTCTCTGGTGTCTGCTTCCTTCATAGCCCCGTCCTCATTCCATCTCGTCTGCCGCCTTCGCGGCGGATAGAAGCTCTGCCCGGGTTCCCAAACGCACCACGGCTGTCGTAGCTCCCAACAGCTGTTGCAGCTCTGCCGTGGTAACCCGGAGAATAGCCTCGGTATCGGCAGCCTCCAGAATGTGCTCGGTGCTGGTGCGCACCCGCAGCTCCTGCGCTGCCTGCTGCTGCAACCGCTCGAAGGACTGTACATTGTGAATGGCATTAGCCAGAGGAACCGAAAAGACCTGGAGCAGCGTGAGGTCGTGTTCGTCGTAGGCGAAATCCTCGGTATAGTTCTCGATTGCTAACACCCCGATGACCTGATCCAGCGCCAGCAGAGGCATCCCCAACCAGGAATGGGCCGGCGACCCGATATCGGCAATGCCCTGCTCCTGAGAGAAAACCGCCTCTTCTTCGGCGTTGCGGAAGAGCAACGGGCGCCGCTCTCGGATGATATAGCCCGTCAGCCCTTCATCCAGTTGATACTCCCGACTCGGCAGCCGCTCGCCGTGTTGCAGATCAAAGGTCGAGGTCCACACAGCGCGCTTCTCGTCGACCAGCGCGATGTAGAAACAGGAAGCATCAAAGAGACGGCTGAGCTGGGTATGGGTCAGTGCAAAGATCTCTTCCAGATCACGAATCCCTGCCAGCGCCTGTCCCGTCTCGTTGAGCACCATCAACTCCTGAATCTGGCGGGCCTGCTGGTCTGCTAACCGAGCGTTCTCAAGCGCAGCGGCGGCCTGATTCGCCACACTGAGCAGCAGATCCCGCTCCGACGCTCCATAGAGCCGGGGCGTCGTGTAGCTCTGAACCGCCATCACGCCGATGACCCGCGAGCCAATCGACAAGGGCACCCCCAGCCAGGATTCCGCGACCGGGCCGATGACCTCAACCCCCAACTCTGCCAGCCGCTGGGCAATGTCCTCAGGAATCAGCAGCGGAGCCCCGGTTCGGATGATGTGCTCGGTCAAGCCGGCGCCGAGTTTGCGGGTCCGCCGGTCCTGTGGATTAGAGCGGTGTCCTTTGTTGATGTCCAGGCAGAAGAATATCTCCTGCTTGGGCTCATCGTAGAGAGCGATGTAGAAGTTGGTCGTGTCCATCAACCGCGAGACGGCCTGATAGACCCCCTCGACGACCTCTTCCATACCCAGACCGGCCACGGTCAGCGCCGCCATCTCCTGCAACACGCCCAGGGGCGTATGCTCCGTCCTCTGCTCTGTCATGCGTGGACCTCCTCCGCTACGCCGCCGGCCAGCTCACCGGCCTGGGATTCAGGCAGCGCCACGTGCACTGACGCTTCTGCCACGCCGGGCAAGCGGCCCAATTCTGCCGCCACCGCCCTCAACACGGCAGCCACGTCGAGAGATTGGCGCATCTGCCCCGCCACCTGGCCCAGCAACCGCTCCTGCGCCGCTCGTCGCCGGGTATCCTGGTAGAGCCGCGCTCCCTCGAGCACCACCCCCAGCTGATCGGCGAAGACCTGGAGCAGGTGTGTCTCTTCGTCCGACCAGACGTCCTCCGTCGCCGGGCGCGCCGCATGAATGACCCCAATCAGTCGTCCCGAGACCCGCACCGGAACCGCCAGGGACCGCCCATCGGCATCCTCAGCCGGGGCGAGGGTGTGCCCCGTCCCCTCCGGTGACGTCGCTTCCATCCCCCGCAAAGAGGCCGCGACCTCTGGCACCAGCGTACGCACCTCAGTCAGGCCCTGATAATCACTGCGATATCCCAGCTGACCTTGCAGTCGTACCAGCTCGGCCCAGCCCTCCGCCTGCGCCTCCCCGTAGAGCCGCTGCAACAGATTCAGGCTCTCCTGAGATTCGGCAAAAAGCGCCGCATTGTCCAACGCCACCGCCACCTGATCTGCGATGGTCTGCAAGAGCGTGATGGTCTCCTGATCGAAGGCCGCAGGCACGGCACTGTGGATGGAGAGCGCTCCGAGAATCCGCCCACGCGAGCGCAGCGGGATTGCAGCCTCGGACCGAGTTTCCGGCAGCAGTTTGTTGTCGAAGCGCACGGCCTCCGCCCCCACATCCAGGGCGATCCGCCCTTCCCCGGTGAGGATACACTGTCCCACCATGGAATTGCCGCCGATCTGAAGCCGGTGTTGCCGCTCCAGTAACTGCTTGCCGGCCTCACCGGTGCCGGTCCTCAGCACGGCCCACTCCTGTTCGGCATCATTGAGGAAGAGCCCTACGTAGTAGAGTCCGAGGTGAGAGCGAATGAGCTCGACGACCTCCGCCATGAGTTGCCCCTCCTCCAGAATAGAAGAGGCCACCCGCCCCACCTCGGCTGCCGTCGCCAGATACTCGGAGCGGCGGGCCAGCTCCTGGGTGCGCGACTCGACCTGAGCCTCCAGTCCCCCGATCAGGGTGCGAAGTTGCGCGGTCATGTGATTGAAGGCCCGCGCCAGCGTCCCAATCTCGCCCACCCGTTCTACTTTGGCCTGTCGTTCGAGATCCCCGGCAGCGATCTGGGTGACGGTGTCGGCCAGATCCGTAATGGGATTGCCGATGCTGCGCGCGATAAAGAGCGAAGCCCCTGCCGCCGCCACCACCGCCAGCCCGGCAGTGCCAACGTTGACCCTCACCGTGCGATTCGCGATACCGAGCGCCTCTGTCTCTTCCATCTCGGCCAACAGAGCAACCTGGAGGTCGGGCTGCCAACGATAGACGCCCACCACCGGAACTTCGCGATAGCCGAGATAGGTATCCTCGCCTGCACGCTGCTCCTCGATGGCCCGCTCGGCGGCGGCGGAGCGCACGTAGACGTTGGTCAAGCCAAAGCGAGAGTCCGTGAGCATGGACCGATTGGCGCTCACCAGATAGGTCTCACCTGTTTCTCCCAGGCCGGCTCGGATGAGCATGATGTCCCGCAGGTCGGCGATGCTCGCGCGTCCCATCAGCACTCCCCAGACCGCCCCCGTCTCATCGACCAAAGGGCGGGAAAGGATGATGGCGTACCGCTCCAGGGAGAGGATATAGGTAGGGGGCAGCACGTACCGCTCCGCCAACCCCTCGCGGAAATAGGCCTCGTAGGTCAACAGGGTCCCTTCTCGGACGGACTCGGTGGAGAAGAGCACCTCCCCCTCCTCCGTGGCAATGAAGACCTCCTCAAACAGCTGCCCCCGCTCGACCAGGGGTGTCAGGCGGTGGCGCAGTTGCGCCGCCGCCTCGGCAGCAGCTTCCGCATCGGAGGGCTGGCGCAGCGCTTCGAGCAACTCCGCCATCGGGCGTTCGGTGGGAATCCCCTCTGGTGAGAGATAGAGTTGAGCTTCCAACGCAAACCAGAGATCATCCAGCCAGCGCGCAATCTCCCGCTCCTTCAAGACCGCGACAGATTCCAGCTGGTTATAGACCATCTCCAACCCTTCGTTGCGCGTGGTCAGCACCGACCCTACGGTGATCGCCGCTGCGGTCAACAGCACCGTCAGAATGAAAGAGAAGAGCAGCCGCCCCCGGATGGTCTCGCCACCCATCAGCCGGTGCAATCTCCCCTCCGCCGGGGAAGAGACGCTCTCATTCGCAACCGAAATCACCGTTTCTTGCTCACCCATGCTAGCCTCCGTAGGAGAAGCGCCCAAGATTCAACCCGCTATCGTAATGCCCATTCATCGCTCACCCCACCGGTCCTTACTGGGCCTCCATCACAAACTGATTCGTGTATGCCTGTTCCAAATCGATGGGGGCCGAGAGCACATCCTGCTCCAGAAGCACTTCCTGCATCGCACTCCACACCGTCGCGCTCATCCAACCCACCGGCACATCTCCCGTATCGATCAGGGGGATCTGAGCGTGCATGGCGGCCTCGAGGACCTCCAGAGTGCGATGTTGATCATACTGCGACGCGATTTCCGCCGCCTCCCTCGGGTTCTCGATGGCGTATTGGTAGCCCCGCAGCGTGGCGCTCAGGAAACGCTGTACCAGCTCCGGTTCTTCCTGAATCCGCTCCTCGAGGGTGAAGATCGGATTCGCGTAGCTGACAATCCCATAATCCGAGTAGAAGAATTGATTAATCGCAATCCCATCGAGTCGCGCCTGTACCGGCTCGTTGGTGACGAAGAAGCTGCTGGAGGCATCCACCCGCCCCGCTACCAGCTCGTTGGCCCCCACATAGTCCTCAGTCGCGACGTAGGTCATGCTGGCGGGATCGATGCCTTGGCGCTCCAGCAAAGCCATAAACTGCACGTCCCAGGTAGTATCCAGCGCCGGAGAGATCACGCCGACGGTCTTACCGACGAGATCTTGCGGGCGTTGAATCCCGCTCTCGGCCAGCGCCATGACGATCAGCGGACTCTGGCGGAAGATACTGGAGACCGCAACGACGTGCTGCCCCATCGCCCGCGCCCGGATGATCTGGTCTCCGGTCATAATGCCGAAGTCGGCGCGCCCCTCTCCCACCTCCATCAGGGCATCTACCGTAGGCCCGCCTTCTACGATCTGAACCTGCAAGCCCTCTTCTGCATAGAAACCCTCGCTTTCGGCCACGTAAAAGCCGATAAACTCAATGTCATGGAACCAGCTGAGCTGGACCGTCACCTCATCAAGCGTGGCCGGACCGGTAGACGTACACCCCGCCCCGATTACCACGACCGCCAACAGCAACATTGCGCCTGCGCGCCAGCTCTTCATCATCGATTTGCCCATTGCTCTTTGCCTTTCTGCCTTCGGCTACAGGAAATACGTCCTCTAACTCCGTCCCTATACATCCGTGCCCTTCCCCTTCGACTGTGCTTCGGGCTCCTGCACCAACTGCACCGTCAATTCCGACGCCCGGACCGCCGCCCGCAACTCCCTGGCCGCCGTCTGAAGCACCGTCTGCATGTCCAGCGAGCTGCGGATCCGGGTCATCACGTCACCAATGAGACGCTCCCGGACCTCTCGCCGGCGGATGTTTTCTAGAAGCTGGACACTGTCCAGCGCCATCCCCACCTGCTCTCCCAGACGAGAGAGGAAGAGATGCTCCTCTTCCGCCCATATCTCGTCCTCTTCCGTCCGCCGGACCTGGAGGGTGCCTACCGAATGTCCCCGGACGACGATCGGTACCTGGAGCACCTGACCTGCGGTGCCTCCTGCAGAAACGTCTGCACCCGACAAAGACTCGACCTCAATACCCGAGTAACGGAAGGCGTACTCCCAATGCTCCAGCTGCTCCGCCCAACGCCGCCCGTAGGAGCGCTCGAGCTCCTCCAGGGCCAGCTGGTGTTGCTGTAGGAGACGTGCGTTCAGCAGCGCTATGGAGAGCTGATCAGCCATGAGCTGAAGAATCTCCTCGGTCTCTTCATTGAAGGCGTTGGGCTCCACCGATTGCACGTCCAGCACCCCGATGAGCTCTTCGCCCACCTTGAGGGGCACGGCCAACTCCGAGCGGGTATCCGGCAGGTCGGGATTGTCGAAGAAGACGGCATCCTTTCCCACATCCAGGGCAATTCGCGCCCCCCCCGACTCCGCGACGTAACCCACGATGCCCTGGGCGCCCACGGCTAACCGGTGACCGCGCTTCAGCATCTGCTGTCCGCCCGCCGAGGAGGCAGCCTTCAACACTGCATACTGCCCGGCGTCGTCCACGAGGAAAAGACCGGCGTGGTAAAAGCCAAACCGCTGGGAGATGAGATCGACGGCGCGCTGCAACAAGAGAGAGACCTCGCGCTCCGCCGCCGCGTCGCGAGCTACCTCCGCAGCCACCCGCAACTGCTCAGACCTTCGGGTGAGCGCCTGCGTGCGTTCGGCGACCCGAGCTTCGAGCTCTCCGTACAGCACCCGCAGCTGCTCGGTCATACGATTGAAGGTACGGGCCAGCAGCCCCAGTTCGTCCTCTGTGAGCACCGGTGCCTGACGGGTCAGGTCACCGTCAGCGACTGCCGTTGCCGTCTCCGTGATCAGCCGAATCGGCCTGACAATCCGCGCGGTGATGGCGTAGATCCCTACGGAGAGCAACAACGTTATCAGGATGCCGGCCCCCAGGATGAGCACGGCCAACCGGCGGGCAGGCTCCAAAGCCACGCGCTCATTGAGCTCCATGACCAGCGCCATGCCCCGGTAATCGATCCAACGGTAGGCGCCGACCACGCGCTCCCCCGCGTAATTCAGGTAGGTACCGTAGCCATCCTCCTGGTCGAGGATAGCCGCCTCAATCGCTTCGGAGTGCAGCCCGCGCCCTCCCACCTGCTCGGGATCGAAGCTCCCCACGCCCACGTAGTTCGGGTCCACCAGATAGATCTCAGCGCCCGCATCCAGACCACTCTGCTCAAAGACGAGCCCCGAGAGTTGCGCCAGGTTCAAGTTGACCACCAGCACCCCGAGAGACTCCCACTGGGAGCCGCGCACCGGGGTGGCGACCGTCATCTCCATCTGATTGGTCACGGGCGAAAGGTAGAGATGCTGCACCACCGTTCCCCACCGTCCCTCCACGAAGTACTGATCGCGGACGCGATATTCGCCCTCCCAGATAGGGTTCGTCGAAACCAACACCTCACCCTGCCGCCGGTCGAGAAACATCAAGTCCTTAAACCCCTTCTCGTAAGCGAGGGCGTTAACCAGAAATCCGGTAAGCTCGTCGTGCGCTGCCTCGTAGGCCATGGAGTTCCGGCTCTCGGCAGTCAACACCGCCGCCTGCTCCTCCAGCAGGTCGAGCTGGGCCAGATAGAGCAGGCGCTCTGCCTGGGAGTTGATCCACTGCTTGATGGCCTCTTCACGCATCGTGGCCGCGGTCTCCAATGAGGCATAGATGGCCTGGGTGACCTGGGCTTGCGCCTGCCGATAGGTGAAGAACGTCAGTAGCGTGTTGCTGATGATTGCCAGCACGATGAAGCCGACCACAATCCGAGTGAGTAAGCTTTTTTTCCAGATTTTCATAGGCTCCGCCTTAGGGTTCCACCCGTCTTACAAACAAGAAATTGCCTTGTGAGACGCGGAGAATCACCACGTCCTTCAGAGGATCGCCCGAGCCCCGAAACTCAATACGGCCCGTGACGCCCGTGTATCCCTCCAGGGCGAGCAGTCCATCGCGCAGGGCCTTGGGGGCCGTGGAGTTTTGGAGCTCCGCCGCACGAAAGAGCAGCTGGAAAGCGTCGTAGGTCAGCGCCGCGCCGCTGCTCGGATCCTCTCCGTAAAGCTCCCGATAGGCGGAGAGAAAGTCCACCCCGATCTCATCCACACCATCCATGTGCCAATGCGTGGTGAGGTACAGGCCCTCCAGCGCGGGCAGCTCGTCCTCCGGGACCTCATTCAACGCGTCCCCCGCAATGACGGGCAGCGAAAGCCCTAACCGCCGCGCCTCGCGCAGCTGCACCACCACCTCGGGGGGATAGTTCGGCAGCACGAGCACGTCGGGCCGAACCTGTACGATCCGTTGCAGCTGGACCTCATAGTTCGTCTCGCCGGTGACGTAGGATTCGAAGGCCACCACCTCGCCACCCCGCTCCTCGAAGGCGGTTCTGAAGATCTCCGCAATTCCTTTATTGTAAGCACTGGCCACGTCAAACAGCACCGCCGCCCGTGTCGCCTCCAGATCGGTGCGGGCAAACTCCGCCATCACCGCCCCTTGAAAAGGATCCGTGAAGGTTGCCCGGAAGACGTACGTTTTTCCCGCCGTGGTCTGGGGATGGGTCGAGGTCGGGCTGATCATGGGAATCTGGGCCGCCTCGGCCACCGCGGCCACGGGAATGGCGTTGCGGCTCAGTCGGGGTCCGACGAGTGCGCTGACCCCGGCCCGGTTGATCATCCGGTTGGCGACGTTCACCGCAACCTCGGGATTATCCGCATTATCCTCGACCACGAGCACGACCCGCACCCGCTCACCGTCAAAGCGCAGCCCCCCATCTTCGTTCACCTGCTGCACCGCAAACTCCGCCGCCTTCAGCGTCGACTCCCCAAATGCCGTCAGCTCCCCGCTCAAGGGAATGACCAGGCCAATGCGCAGCTCCTCCGCAGGGCCAGATCCGCACGCCGTCAGGAGCGACAGTGCAAGAAGACCCAGGCAAAGCCCTAGTCGCACGGAGGGCCGGAAGCCCTGATAGGGAGTAACGTTCATGTTTCCTCCCCTTCCCGAGACTGTTCGCCCAGCAGGATGGTGGCTTCCGTAGCTTGCAACGCACGCCCGGCTTCTCGCACCGCCGTTCGAAGGATGACCTCGGGGTCCGAAGACGCGCGGATCCGCGCCACAATCTCCGAGAGCGCCCGCTCCTGTTCCACGCGTCTGCGCGTAGCCTGAATGAGGCGCACGTTTTCCAACGCCACCGCCGCCGGATCTGCCAGAGTTCGGTAGAGCCGCACCTCCCGCTCACCGAAGGGATAGGTGCGCTCGGTGACACCCAGAATCACCCAGCCCAATAGTCGTCCGGCGCTCTGCAAGGGGATCACGGCGACCGCTCCCAGCTCCATCCCGTCCATGAGCACAGGGCGGGCGGTCAGATTCAACTCAGGATGCGCACGCACGTCGGAGACGATGATGGGCTCGGGGGTCCGGTCACCGAGGAAGGGGAAGTCCCGCAGCAGCCGGGGAGACTCCAACACGGCCCCGCCACCCCCTGCGCGCCAACCGGCGACGATGAGGCCCTCTGCTCCGTGGCCCAGCTCCTCGCGGACCAGCAGCAACGCGCGATCCACGCCCTCCGGCTCCACCGCATAATCGACGAAGGCCTGGAGAATCTCCGCTGCGTTATGGGCCGCCCCGATGGCCTGCCCGGCCTCGTTGAGCACTTCCAGCTCCTCCAGCGTCGTCTGCGCTTCGGCGAAGAGCCGAGCGTTCTCCAACGCCACTCCCAGCTGCTGCGCCACCGCCCGTACCAGCGTCACCTGTTCCTCCGAGGGCTCCTCCTCACCAAGGCTCACCCGCAACCGCCCGATCATCTCCCCACGCCGCACCTCGACGGGCATTTCGATCTGGGCTGAACTGACCTTGACGGTCTGAACCTGAGCAGAGGGGCGGACATCCACCCCATCGTAGACGTAGCCCCAATCGGGGGAAGCATCCGAGAGGCGAATCCAGCCCGTCCGGACTCGCTCGCCGAGCAGGAGGCTGACCTCCCGCAGTCGTTGACGCGTTCCTTCCAGCAGGCGGGCGTTTTCCAGTGCCAGGGAGAGCTGATCAGCCATCGTCTGCAAAATGGCGACATCCGCTTCGGTGAAGGCATCGGGCGTGGTGGATTGAACGTCCAATACCCCCATGACCTCCTCCCCCACCCGCAGGGGAACAGCCAGCTCCGAACGCGTCGCCGGCAACTCGAGGCTGTCAAAGAAGTAGGGGTCGATTTCCACGTCAGAAGCAACGTGAGAGAGACCGCTCTGCGCTACTCGCCCCACAATTCCCTCGGTACCTACGCGCAGCTTGTGTCCGCGCGCCAGCAGACGCCGCCCACCCTCGGAATCAGCGGCCCGGAGCACGGCGTACTCCGCCCGATCATCCAACAGGAAGATACCGGCATGATAGAGGTTGAAATAGGCCGGAATCCGTTCCGTGACCACCTCCAACAACTCCTGAACGTCGCGAATGGACGAGGTCATTCTGGAGACCTGGGCAGCAGCAGAGAGCTGTCGGGAACGACGCCCCAATTCCTGCGTGCGCGTGGCGACTTGCGTCTCCAATCCCTCAATCCGCTCCCGCATCTGGACCGTCATCCGCTCAAAGGCCCGGACCAACAGACCGATCTCGTCCTGCCGCTCCCCGCCCGCCACCTCGACGGGCCCCAGTTCTCCTTCGGCCATCCGTTCTGCCGCCTCGGAAAGCCCGTGAAGGGGGCGTGAGAAGGTATGCGCAAAGATGAGCCCGCCCAATCCCGAAAGACCAAGAATAAGTCCGCCCGCCACCAGATTCGTCCCTATCACAGCGGCAGCGCCCTCCATGGCCGATGCCCGCGGCTGTTCGACAATGAGCGCGGCGTCCAGCTGAGGGAGCCAGCGATAGCCTCCCATCACGGGCTCTCCCAGGTAGTTCTCATACCTGTGGAACCCCATGCCCCCGGCTTCGAAGGCCTCCCGAGCGCTCTCCGGCGGATGGTAAGCTGCGGGGAAGCCGGGCCCCGGATAGGTCAGCAAACCATGTTCCTCGCTGACGAGATAGACCCGCCCCTCAGACATGAGCCGAAGGTCCTCGCTCACCCAGGTATCCAGCTCCTCCAGCGAAGCCCGGGCCACCAACACGCCGAGGAGCTGCTCGTCATAGGTCATGAGGGGCCGCGCAACGACGATGCGCAGTACATCCCCGAGCAAGGGTACGGGTTGAGGCGCCGAGATGTAAGGCCCCTCTTTCGCCTCCAGAAAGAAGGTCTCCGTCCCGTAGTTGTAACCCTGCTCCACCGGCTCCGTGGCCATGAGCACCTCACCATCGACGTTCAACAGGAGAAATTCGGAGAAGGTATCCCGCAGATTGAGGGAGGTCTGAAATAAGACAAGCAAAGAGGTGTTAGCACGCAGATACTCTTCACTGCCCCGCTCCTCTTCCAGAAGCGTGAGAAGGTCCAGGCGCAGACCGCGGTAACTGGACTCCACGTCCATCTCCCGCTCCAGATCTACCAGCCAGCGGTTGATCTCCACCTCTTTGAGCAGCAACAGAGAGCCCAGGTGTTCGTGCACGCGTCGCTCTGCAGCCCGCGAGCCGACAATTCCCGAGATCAGCGCGAAACTGCCCATGGAGATGAGCAGCAGCGCAAAGAAGACGAATAAGAGCCGCCCGCGAACCGACCTGAACTTCCAGCGGCGCCAGAAGCCCGCTCGGGGGCTCAACAGAGAGCGATTCTGAGTCTTCATCTTGGATTCGGTCATTGGCTGCTCCATAGGGGAAAGAGGGCTCACTGTCCACCAGAACCCTTCGGCAGACGCGTGGTAAAGAGATCACTCGTATCCCGCGCGGGACCGGTGATCTCTACAGAAGCCAGCTCCGCGCGGAGAGTTCGACCCAATTCCTGCACCGCCGTCTGCATAATGGCATCTGGATCGAGGGTAGCCCGCAGCTTGCGCGAGATGTCACCCACGACGAGCTCCTGAGAGATCTGGCTCTCCGTGCGCTGGCGCAGCAGGGCGCGCTCCAGAGAGATGCCCGCAATATCAGAGAGAACGTTGTAGAAACGCCGCTCCGAGGCGGAAAAGACGTGCAGCACGGGATAGTAGACGACGAGCACGCCGACATCCGGCCCGCGCATCCGGAGGGGTACCACCGCAACGCTCCGGGCAGAGGTCTCCGTGCCCAGCACCATCAGCCGCTGCCGCAGCGCCGAGGGCAAGGCGGGCTCCGGATGGGCCACGTCACGCACGAAGATGGGGTGTTCCGCCTCCAACGCCACCGAGAGAATGGCCTGCATGCCCGTCATCTCAGCGGTTATCGGCAACTCCACCTCCGGCACGTCGATGGCCGCCCCACGCAGCGAACCGGCAAGACTGGCCGTGGCGCGCTCGCGATCGAGCATCAGGATGAACGCCTGCTCAGCCAGCTGATCGTGAGCCATCTCCAACATGAGGGCCAGGATGTCCTGCCCGGTGCTGGCCGTCGCAATATCGCGCGCCATACGGTAGGCCGCACTCGTCGCCTCCACAAAAGCAGCGTCGGAGCTGAGCCGGCGCGCGTTGTCGATGGCAAGCGCCAGCTGATCGCCCAGCGTTCGCAGAGAGCGCACGTCGTCCTCTTCAAAGGCTGCCTCGCGCACACTCTGCACGTCCAGCACGCCGATGAGTCGCTCGCCGGAAATTAGCGGAAGGGCGGCCTCGGAGCGCGTCGCCGCCAGCAAGGGGTTGGCAAAGTGAACCGCGTCCTCCCCCACATCCAGGGCGATACGGGGCTGCTGGTGCTTCAACACCCACCCTACCATGCCCTCGCCGCGCGGCAGGCTGTGTCCCTGCGCCAACATCTGCCGCCCCCCCTCGGAGGAAGAGGCGACGAGAGTCGCCTGCTCACCCTCCTCATCCACAAGAAAGATACCGGCGTGGTAAAAATCGTAGTGACTGGCGATGAGCGTCACCGCCCGTTGCAGCAACTGATCCAGATCGAAGATGGAGGCCAGAACCCGCGCGATCTCACTCGCCGCCTCCAGATGCATCGCCCGCCGCTGCATGCCGTAGTTCAAGTCCTGAAGCGCCTGCGTCCGCTGATCGAGCTCCGCCTGCTGCTCCTGGAGCCGGGCGGAAAAGGAGAGCGTCCGGCTGAGCTCGAGGGCGGCGATCTGGAAGAGGGCATCTTGGGCGTAGATGAGCAGCGCAGCAACCATCACAAAAATCGCCGTGTTGGTCAGAAGCCCTGGAAGCCCAGGCAGGACAGGGTCAGGGCGCAACAGGGGGGTGTAGACTCCGCTCACGATCAGGCTCCCGATGCCCAGGACGAGGAAAAGAGAGACCCCCATCAGGAAGAAACCGATCCGTCGGCCAAAGAAGAGCACGCCCAGGATGGGAAAAGCTAGCAGAAAGACCCGGGCATCCCCCTCCCAACCGTACATCAGCAGCTCGATGATGCTCAACAAGAGCGGGAGCAGGACGATGGTGATGCCCCGGACCCGCAGCGAGAAACGCTTGTGGCTCCACAGGATGATCCAGGCCACCACCCCAATGGTGACGTAGGTCACAACGAGCGCCCAACGGTTGAAGTAAGAGGCGTGGAAGGCACCGAAGAGAATGACCAGTGGCCCCAGAAAGATCAGGGCTCGCGACAGCTTTTCCAACAGCATCCGCCGCAGCTGCGCTGACTGCTCCTGCGAAGAGTGCAGCTCTTGACTACTATCTTGACGCTCGCTCACGTGTCCCTCCCGGCAAATTCGGGGACGTAGAGCGGCAAGGAAAGGGTGAAGGTGCTGCCCGCTCCCACCGCGCTACGCATCCAGATCTGTCCCCCGTGCATCTCTATGAACTCCTTGCTGAGAGCCAAGCCTAACCCGGCCCCGGAAGCTGCAAGACGTCCGGCGGATCCCGTATCAAAGCGCTCGAAAATCCGTTCGCAATCCTCCGCGTTGATTCCAATGCCCGTATCGCGCACGCTGACGTAAGCCAGCTCCCCATCCGCCCACATGCGCACGACAATCTCGCCGCGCGCGGTGAATTTCGCCGCATTGCTCAACAGATGGATCAACACCTGACGCACACGGGTAGCATCGGCGTGGACAAAGGGCAAATCAGAGGCCAGCTCCCAGATCAACTGCACCGGTTTCCCACGCACCATCGCCTCGGCGGTAGGTATCACCGCCTCGGCGATCTCTGCCAGATCCACCGGTTGGAGCTGCAGCTCCATCAACCCCGCCTGAATCTGCGACGTCGTGAGGATGTCATTGATCCGTTCCAACAACCGCTGGCTGTTCTCGTGGATTCGTTGCAGATCCTGTAGCTGCTGCTCCGTCAGCGGGCCATCCAGCCCCTTGAGCATCAACCGGGAAAAGCCCACGATGGAGTTCAGCGGCTCCCGCAGCGTGTGCGACATGTTGGCCAGGAAATGAGATTTGAAGACCTCTGTCTCTTCCAACCGCTGTGCGGCCAGACGCTCGCGCTCGTAGGCCCGGGCGTTCTCCAACGCCACCGCTATCTGATTAGCCACGTGAACGAGAACCTCCAGGTCGTCATCCTCGATGCTCTCCCGCTCCGTGTTCAAGACCGCCAGCACGCCGATATTACGCGCTTCCATCTTGAGGGGCACCGCCACCCGAGAGACCGTCCGGCGCGACCAGCGCTCCTCCTGCAAGATCTGCCAATGCTCTACCTGGGGGCCGTCTTTGCGCAGCGCCCGCTCCATCACACTCCCATCCCCGGGGTGCAGGACCGCCGGCCAGTGCCCCGGAGTCGGTCCCTCCGCGTGCAAATGGGCCTCGCCCCCGCCGGGCGCGGAGAGGTAAACCGCCACCGACGAGAAGATGAAGCGATCGGCAATGAGTCCCACGACCCGGCTCAACAGCCGCTCCGGAGCGCGAAGGGAGGTGACGGCTTCGCTAACCTTGAGGCTCGCCTCCAGCTGCAAGGCCCGGCGCTGAATCTGATAGTTAGCCCGCTGGAGCAGCTGCGTCCGCTGCACCACCTTGGCCTCCAAGTCATCGTAAAGCGACTTCAGGTCCGCGGCCATCTGGTTAAAGACGTAGGTGAGGATTCCAATCTCGTCCCGGGAGGTGACCACGACCGACTGGGCCAGATCCCCCTCGGCCATCGCCAACGCCGATTCCGTCAACCGCGTGACGGGTTGGGTGATCTTGCGGATCATGATCGCGGCGATGAAGGTCGTCATCAACACCATCACCAGGATCACACCGATGAGAGTCGCCGCCATCTCTTCGTTGGAAGCCAATACCTCGGCAAGATCCTGCTCAACGAGAATGCCGAGCCCGCCCACAACCAGCGGCTGATACGCACCGATGACCCGGACCCCTCGATGATTTTCGTAGACGCCGTTTCCACTTCCGCCCACGGCCAAAGCCTCCAACGCGGGGCTGACCACGTGAGAATGGTGCGCTTCCAGCTCTGCCAGCTGCACGAGGTAGACTCGCCCACTCTCCCCAAGCACCTCCTCGGACGTATCCAGGGCGTGTCCCAACCCCCAGCGGTGGCAGGTCAAGACCGTGCTTCTCAGTTGGCGCTCGGATAGCACGAGCGTGTCGTGGGCAGAGAGCGTGGAGATCTCTATCAGGGGCTGCGGAAGGGTCGCACATACACCAACCGACCAGAGGAACTCGTCCCGTCCGTTCATCCGCGCCAGGCCTACAAGGCCCGGTGCCTGATGCTGTAGACGTTCCCAATTCTCCACAGGCAGCAGCGCGTCTCCAACGTTATCTATGTCTGCCAGAGCCAGGGGTGCCATCTGCTCCTTCCACCACAGGGTGACCACTTGCGCCTTCAGGGTGGCAACTGCCTGAAGTTTTTGCGCCACCCCTTCTTCAAGACTACGTCGATTCTGCCACACGGCATAGCCGCCAATGGCAGCCAGGGGCATTATCGTCAGGATCAGAAATGCGGTGAGCAGGGTGCGTCCCAACCCACCCCGCATTCCCGTAGTAGGAATGGTACGCGGTGGAGCCAGAATCGGGTCTACTGCTATTCCGGCTCCCATACCTCCTCGCCCATCAGCGCGCGACGCACCTGCTCCGGAAAACGATCTGGGTCGAGGGGCTTGCCGATAAAACCATCGAAACCCGCTGTTCTGGCTCGCTGTACGGACTCTGAGGAGGTGTTGGCCGTCACCGCAATGATGGGTACCTCCGCAAAGCGTTCATGAGCGCGGAGCTCGTCGAGCGATTGATAACCGTCAGCTTCAGGAAGCATCAAGTCCATCAGCACCAGGTCAATCTGGCCCAACGTTTCGGCAAATTCCAGGACTTTCCAGCCCGAAGCCTTCCATTCACACTTTTTGACGCCCAGGAAGGCCAGCAACCGGGTCATCAGGAGAAAATTATTGAAATTGTCCTCCACGATCAGAATCGTGGCATCCTGAGGTGAAGTCGTCTGCAGAGGGGACATATCAATCCTTTATCCGTTTGGCGCCGAGAAACGCGGCAACCTGCTCGGGAAGGGTGTCGACATCGATGGGCTTGGGGATGTACCCGTCACAGCCGGCCATCAGACTCTTCTCCCGATCTCCGTGCATGACGTTGGCCGTCATGGCGATGATGGGGATTTGATCGAGTTCAGGACGGGCCCGCAACCGACGGGTCAACTCATACCCATCGATCTCCGGCAGGTTCATGTCCATTAAGATGAGGTCGGGATGATCGGTGAGCGCTATCTCAACTCCCGCCAGACCGTCGTGGGCTTCCAGCACCTCGTAACCCTCGACCATCAGAATGCGACGGACCAACATACGATTATCAGGATTGTCTTCTATATACAGGATCTTTGCGCACATACTTACCTTTTTCCGGATTATGTAGAGCCCTGCGGACAAAACTACCAGCGGATAAACGTTCAGTCTTCCGACGTTTTACCTTTCGCCCAGACCTTGGAAGTAAGCTCTCTGGCGCCAAGGTTTGTTTCATCCTAACCAGATTATACCATAAACCCCAAAGAGGGTAAAGTTACCAA
>NPIE01000808.1_pt1 | contig 70596 bp, 88 predicted proteins | sample 8637661 | NCBI WGS metagenome assembly NPIE01 (sample SAMN07420842, study PRJNA396082) | bioreactor metagenome | isolation source: sample BA12 brine-fed electro-methanogenic bioreactor BA | place: Japan: Kochi | collected 2016-12-09 | reverse complement strand
GACGACGAAGCGATCTCGTGGGTGCAGTGTGGTCATACTTCGGAAGCAGGAGATTGCCTCACCCTCGGTCATCGCGAGCGTAGCGACGCGATCTCATTCTGGGGAGGGAAAAACAACTTTCCCGATTCCTTTACTCAACATCAACACGGACCCCCAGGATTCCTTATTTCATCGATGTTCAACTATACAATAAAGCAGCCTGTTTCCTCTCACTTTATTGCAAATGGTGGAAATCACTTGGGTCTGAAATCGTAATAATAAATTACTTTGCTAATAACATGAGATGATAAAGGTTACAACTGGAACCACCATTTTTTGTGATAACCGTAAACAAAGCCTCGTCATGTGTGACTAATGTAAGATGATTTAATATCGCCGTTTCAGCTATGAGCGCATCTTTATCATTATTTGGTTTCTTCTTTTTTTTGTTCAATTGAGTGAGTAACTTACTACATAAATCCCCATTGCCTAATTTAGCCTGATCAAGCCTGGATATATCAATAATGGTTGTCTCTGTTGGCATAATGTGCTTTTCAATTATTGAAAATATCTCCAATAATTCTCGTTTTCTTTCCGGATTATTAGTAGCACAGATTTCATCATGTTGTATATGGGTGACAAAACATTTGATTCCTGTGATAAGGTCAACATCAACTTCATTGTCAAAAATATCGTTGAAAATCATGGTATCAAACATATATCCGTTCATCAGTATCCCCTCCCGGAATCTTTACCTACCCTCACGCCTCCAAATCCTCCAAAATACCTTTAAACTGCTCCAGGGTGACGTGTTACTCCTCGACTCTATCCCGCGCACCCCCCTAGGGTGCCGAGGACTCCGCTCCCGCCGGGATGACATACGACCGGAAACGAACAAAAAGATTATACACATCCTCATCAAGCAGGATCAGCTGACGCGGCACCCGAATTGTGATCCCAAAATTAAACGAAAGCTGAAAACCCTGCGCAAAGGGCAGTTCAAAGAAAAACTGCGGCTCAAACACCAGAATATCATCATCAGCAACCCCCATATTGCCCTCCCACTCAGGGGGCGGTTCAGGCGTCTGTGCAAAGGCAGCGACTGGAACAGCCAGCAGGCTCAATCCGACCAGAAGGCACACCAAAAGCTGGATTGTGAGTTTGTTTTTCATGTTTGTAACCCTTTCTCTTTATCCCACATATTAATCATAGCATTAAACACTGCCCAACCAAAGGATTCACAGCGCGGCATCACCGGCCCGGCGGCCAGGAAAAGGTAGTTTCATTCACCGAGGAGCAGAGCGCGCAATAACTGCTGGATACCCGCCATCTGTGCTAGAGCATGCTCATCCAACACTTTGCGCAGTGCGAACAGCTCCAAAAAAACCGTCATCACCCGGTCCTCTGCTACCATGCCCAGCTTGGCGGCCGTTTCCATCACATACACCAGGTCGTTAAAGGCCTCCTCCGCATCCGATGCCAGCGGGGTCTGCAGCAGACGCAGGATGGTCTCTTTCTGTGCAGTTGCCAGGCGGCCATCTTCTTCTGCAAGAAAACGCTCCAGTGCAGCAAGGTGATCCCCAGCCAGGTCAATCTCAGAGGATGCCAGGTTTTCCGCCAGGTGCGCCGATGAGGTCGTGCCGGTTAGCGCACAGGCGACTCCCGGCTGCGCCAAAACCCAGGCAATCCCCATTTGGACGGGTGTGGCCTGGTAAGCCTCGCCCAGCCGTGCCAGGAACAGGCGGATGCGCTGGGCGGATGCAAAGCTTTCGCGTTTAAAGAGCGGGTCCATCCGCCGGATATCGCCCTCAGCAAACGCATGCCCGGCAGCATAGCGCCCTGAGAGAATCCCCCGGCCAGTCACGCTGAAGGCAATCCCGGCCAGGTTGTGCTCAACACAGATTGGCAGGAGGGTTTGGGCGGCCATGCGAGCAACCGGGCTGAGCTCCATCAATATCGAGAACAGCCCGCCTGTTTCAGCATAGGCCTGCACTCGCCCGACCGGCAGATGGCTGACCCCGTAGCGGCGGATCTTCCCGGCCGCAACCAGCGAATCCAGGGCGGATACCGTTTCCAGCACGGGGGTGTTCGGGTCATCAAAATGGATCTGGTACAGGTCGATCACATCGGTGCCCAGCCGCCGCAAGCTGGCATCGCAAGCCTGGCGCACAGCCGGCCCTGAAAGGTCCGGCGAGCCCGATTCGCCGCTCAGCTTGGTGGCGATATACACCTCGTCCCGTATGGGCGCTAAAGCCTTACCCAAGAAGGCTTCAGCACTGCCATAGCCTTCAGCAGTATCAAAAAAGTTGACCCCCTGGTCAAAAGCTTCCCGGATTGTGCGTTCGAAACCGGTCCTGTCCACAACGCCATACGCCCCGCTCAGGGCATAACACCCCAATCCGACTCGAGAGAGGTTCCAGCCGTCGCAGGTTTGGTAGCGCACGGTTTATTCCTTCGTGGCTTCCTCATCGACCGCTGGGGCAGTCTGCTCTTCTTCGGCGTTTAAAGCCATTGTTTCCTCAAGGGATGGAATCGGGATGTCCTCCTCATCCTCCCATGCGGTCACATCTTCAACATCCTCAGGCGGTGTTTCCTCAACAACCTCCTCTTCCTGGGTGAGCAGGTCGAGATCCGCCGGGAGGGTGGCCATCTCCTGAATATAGGCGATGTAAAAGGTGACCAGTTTGCTGCAATTTGCGATGGATAAACGCTCGTTGACGGCGTGAATGCTCTTCAGGTCGTCTTTCGTGATCTGAATGGGCATAAAACGGAAGGCGTTATCCGTCACCGAACCATAATGGCGCGCATCGGTGCCGCCCACCACCAAGAAGGGAGTCACCAGGGTTTCAGGGAATACTTCCTGCACCAGACGGGAAAGTCGGAGAAAATACGGCGATTCGACATTCGCAACCGGCGAGGGGTTCCATCCCGAGGGGCCTTCCAGCAGGTCGCCAATGAAAGGCGTCACACTGACCCGATCATCGTTGATCCGCTCCAGCACCATTTCGTACACCCCGGGCAGGTCATCCCCGGGCAGCAAGCGGAAGTTGACCACGGCTTCAGCTTTAGCCGGCAACACGTTATCCTTCATGCCAGCCTTGACAATCGTGGGTGCGGTGGTCGTGCGGATGCTGGCGTTCATCAGGTTAGATTTCGCCAGCCTTCTTTTAAGGCGCCTTCCGAACAACCAGGTGTTGGCGAATTCCATGCGCTGAAAGAATGGCAGCCCGGAACCCAGGTAACTCATCATGAATTCAACCACCTCCAGGTGGGCCGGCATTGGCCGGGCTTCCAGCCTGGCAATAGCCTGCGAGAGGATCCCGATGGCCGTCTGCCGGGAAGGCATGGATGAATGTCCGCCGTCCTGCGATACGCTCAGCCGCAAGCTCAGGTAACCTTTTTCTGAAATGCCGACAAAACCCAGGGGTTCTTCGATTTCAGGGAAAAAGTTCTCGTACACCGAACCGCCCTCATCCAATAGACTCCCCGCCTGCACCCCACGCGCTTCGAGCAGCGCCACAATCGCCTTTGCCCCGTCCTCGCCGCCGATTTCCTCATCGTGGCCAAACGCGATGTATACCGTACGATCAGGCTTGAAGTCCTCCTTCAGCAGGTATTCTACGGCCTCCAAGATCCCGATCACGCCGCACTTGATGTCCATCGTGCCCCGCCCCCACACATACCCATCGGCGAGCTCCCCGCTGAAGGGCGGGTGGTCCCAATTGCGATCCTCTTCATCTGCCGGCACAACATCCAAATGCGAGATCAGCATGATCGGCTGCAGGTCCGGATCAGTGCCCTCCCAGGTGTACAGCAGGCTGTACTCGTTAACCGTTTCCAGTTTCAGGCGGGTGTGCACCAGCGGGTAAAGGGTCTTGAACAGCCGGTGCAACCCCAAAAAGGCGTTGCCGTCAATTTTTTGCGGGTCATCATACGAGATGGTGCGATACTGCACCGCCAGTCCCAGACGCTCAGCCACCGATTTGCCGTCCACATAGGGGAACTCGCGCAGCTTGGTCTTCTTCGGCTGGGGGGAATACAGGGCTGTTCTCAGGATGATAAATCCGATCAGGAACAACAGCAGGACTAACAGCCCAATCCCTACGGATATGAGAAGGGTTTCAATGTTCATAATGCTCCTCTCATCAAATTGATGGTTACATTCTCTTCGTCAAAGAGAGCGTCTGCACCGCCATGGAATGAAAAGCGTTAATGCGTTGGGTGCAAAAGCTGAACCTTATTATATCACCGGGATCGATTTTGCCTTAAAAAAGTCGACCAGCGCTTGCCTGTCCTTAACAGCCCGACTGGGGATGAACGGGAACACCTGCTGATCGCCTTTGAACAGCATTAACAGGTAGTCGCCCCCATCGATGACCTGCTGTAAGATTTCCCAGGGCAATTCTGCGCTTTTTTCACCGATGTGCATCTCCAGGTGAGAGTCGTAAAAGTTCAGGATGCGCGTCATGCGCAAATGCTCGTTAGATTGATATGCCCGGCCAAGCTGCCAGGGGATTAAAAGCAGAAAATACAGCGCGTAGCCCAGGCTGGCCACCAGTACAACCGGGGCAACCCGCCGCAGGCCGTCACTTCCAACGGTCGGCACAAACAGGATCACCGCTGAGGCCAGCATCACCAGCAGGATCACCGCCCCCACAATGATGAACCAGGGCGATTTCCTGGCCAAAACCCGGGAGGCACGCACATAATCTCGTTTTTCCGGGGTGTACTCGAGGGTGATTATCGGTTCCAACTTGGGCCTTTCACTGTTTGTTACCTGATTTTACCATTTAGCCCCCCATCGCGCGCTCCAGGCCGGGCAAGTCCCTCATGGCACGGGCGCATGCCCCCGGGCAATGCATTCTGCGTGAGAATGCTTGAGGGAAATGCGCATGCCGGGCTGTTATATGGCGCTCAGGCCTTGGAACGCTTCAACGAATGTGGGATAATCATAATCAACACCGAGGAAAAACGAGCCATGACAGAATCCACAGCCAACGACCCCATTTCTCAGCCCAGGCTGCATTTGATCTATGCATCTGACCGCCTGCCCATGCCCCGGGAAGACCGCCTGAAAACGCGCTTTTCCGCCATCTTGGGCACAAGCCCGGGTGAGCCCACGCTCAATATCACGCAACTGGAATCCTCAGCCTTCTCCGGGGAAATTGTGCACGGCATGCACAACCTGCACATCGCAGGCGTGCCCCTGCCCCTTCCCCAGGAGGTGATCGACCGCACGGTGATGATTTCTCCCTGGCAGGCGCAGGCCAAGGCAGCCATGCGCCAGCACCAGGCCCAAATCGGCCTAGTTTACGCGGGCAGCGACGCCGACCCCGTCGAGCAAATGCTTGCACTGTATGCCGCTGCCGGTGCCTTCGACAATGAAGACCTGCTGGGCATTGTTAACATCAATGCCTGGACGGCGCACCCCCCGGCGGATTTCTTGAACCCGGAACATGTCTCCCGCTACCGGCAGGAAATCCCCTTCGACTTATGGATTGGCTATGTACGCTTCTACACCGATGAACATCACTATTGGCTGGTCACCAAAGGCCATCACATTTTTGATGTCCCCGACCTGGCGGCCTTTATCGGACCTGAAGACGATCCAACCGCAATCATCACCCTGTTCATCAATGTATTCTATTACCTTTACGAGCAGGATGTATTCGTCACAGCCGGCGACACCCTCCAGATCAGCGGCTCAGACCGGCAACTGCGCTTTGCCGAGGTGACCGAGCTCACCGAGGTGCTGATGGGGCCTTCCGGCACACTGGTGATCGAAGAAACCGATACCCCCGCTTAACCCACTGCGCCATCAAAATCGAGCACAAACTGGTATTGCTCGGCGTTCTCAACCGCATCGGGGATGAACTGGCGCACCCACGCGACGGCTTCATCCCCCGTCAAGCCAAAGAGCATCTTTGCTAAACAGGCTGCAAAAGAACCCGTGCGGCCAACCCCCGCGTGGCAGTGGATCGCAATTGTCTGCCCTTCCCGGGCTGCCTCCAGGACCCTGGCCAGCGCTGGCCGAAAGACCTCTATCGGCGGTGCTTGAAAATCCGGCACTGGGGCGTGCACAACTGCATACCCGGCCTGCTGGTATCGGCTTGCCAGGTCAAAATCCAGCAGCCGCCGCAGTTCGGCGTGGGTGTTCAGCATCACCACCATATCCACCCCGGCAGCCTCATAGGCCGGTAATACCCGGCCCCGAGGGTCAAACATCGGGCTGAAGGGCAGCGGGCTGCGAAAAATTTTCCCCGGCAGGCCAAAAGGGAGTTCTGTCAAACCATCCAACGATGCGGAATCCTCTCTTTTAAGATCGTTCAGGTCTGGATGCGGCCGCTCAGCCAAAACTGCCAGCCACCAGCCCCATCCGGGCAACCTTAACATGCCCTCCATTATACGCCAAAGCGAGACTGGCAATAAACGCGCCTTGTGGTATAATGTCGCTGGATTTCATCCAAACGAACGTTGCAAACGGGACGGAAGACCGGGCAATTACCGGTCAACCCCTGTTAAATTAAACCGAGAATATTTTTAGGAGGATGTTCAATGCGAGTAATTGTTGATGAAGATCTGTGCTTGGGCTGTGGTATTTGCGAAGGCTTAGCCCCCGAGGTCTTCAGCATGGCCAATGAGCCCTTTGCTGAAGTTTTGGTCGACCCTGTACCGGAAGAGTACGAAGATGCTGTCCGGCAGTCTGTTGAAGAATGCCCCGAAGAAGCGATTATTATCACTGAAGAGTAATTCGGCAACCATTGGCTGATCAACCCGGAGGCTGCGCCATTCAAGCGCAGCCTCTTTGGTTTAATTAACTGTGATAGGTGCTGGCGAAAGGTTATAGGCCAACTGCTTCACCACCCACCTTTCACACCTCCGGACGAAACAATCCCAGCGCCACCGCGCGGGCGACCAGCTGCTGGATGTTGTGCGCCTCCAGGCGGGCTTTCATGCTCGCCACATAGCCGCGCACGGTGCGCGGCCGCAAGCCCAGCTTCAGCGCGATCTCAGCCGTGGTCAGCCCGTCACCGAGAAACACCAACACCTGCAATTCCCGCCGGCTGAGTTTGGGCACATCTGCTTCAGGCACCGGCGCGCTGTATGTTACCACCACCACATCGCCCTGCTGACGGGCAAACAACGGGCCGTGCTCATCGGGCAGATAGCTTTCCCATCGCCCGTGGTTGATCTCCCTGACGATGCGTTCTGCTGGTGCATCCACCTCGACCACACCAAAAGCATCCGGTGTTTTAAAGATCAAAATTCTCGTCATCCTGGCAACCTCCTGAATGCTGTGCAGCCATAGACAAACTAAATTAGAACATATGTTCTAATCATACGGGATTAAAGGTCGCCTTGTCAAGGGGGTAGAGCTTAAGAAATCACATCTTCACCAGGTTGGCGCTGGTTGAGCCGCCGGAAGGCGACCACCGCCAGCACACCGATCAATGCACCGCCCAGCCAGGGCGACCGGGGCCCGATCTGGTCGCTCAGAAACCCGCCCAACACCGGGCTGATCCCTACGGCCACATTCCAAGAGAGCCCATAAAGGCTCATGTAGCGCCCGCGCTTGTCGACAGGTGCCAGGTTGGCTGCATGCGCGCTGGCGCGCGGTACAACCACCAACTCCCCCAGGGTCATCACCACCATTGCCAGCCAGAAACCCCAAAATCCGTTAGAAACCGCAATCAACAGCGGCGCGAAGATATAAAAAACTGCGCCCCAGCTCATCAGCTGCACCGGCGGATGTTTTTTGGTGGCCCGGGTCACCAGCACCTGGAATAACACCACCATCAGGGCATTGGTGGTCGGCAGCCAGCCGTACAGCTGCTCGCGGATCCCGAACTGTGTCTTGAGGTAGACCGACAGCAACACCCACACCAGTGCCGCAGTCATCTGCACCAGGGTGAAGGCGCCCACCAGCCCCATGAACGGCCGGTCTTGCAGCGCTGCCCATTAGCCCCGCAGCTGCCGCCGCAGGGACGAGTTTTCCAGTGCAACTTCCCGGGGGAGCGTCTCCCGAGCAAAGATCAGCAGCATCAAGCCGTAGGTGATCAGCCCGGCCGCCGCCCCGTACATGCCGTAGCTGTACGACCGCGAAAGGACAAACCCGCCGATGGCCGGCCCGGCCGCCACGCCGACATTGCGCGCCATCCGGATCAGGGCATAGGCATCGGCCCGTTTGCCCATCGGGAACAGGTCGGCCAGCATGGCGTCCGTCCCCACACGGTAGAGGGGTGAAAAACACCGCTTGACCCCAGGATGATAGCGAAGGCCAGGTAGGTGCTGGCGCGGCTGAGGAGGAAATAGCTCAGCCCGGCCCCCACCAAGCCCACAACCATCGCGCCCTTGCGCCCCAGCCGGTCGATGATCGGCCCCGCCAGGATCGATGAGACCAGGCCTGTGGCCGCATTGATCGTCATCAGACTGGTGACCGCCACCAGGGGCAGGTCCAGGGTTTCGCTGGCATAAATCATCAGAAACGGCCAGATCATCGTCGTCCCGATGGTGGAAAACATCATCCCGGCGAACATCAGCCAGAATTGTTGGGGGAAATCGGCGTAATCCCGCCGCAGGCGTGTGAACATGGGGAGTATTATAACAAAGTTGCCCAAAACCCAATGGGTCCCGCAACGAAAAGGCTGGTTGCCTTGCCCGGGGCGCTCAGCTCAATGCTTGAAATTAGAAAACCCGCGCACAGGCAGCAGAAAGCTTCCAGCCTTGCGCCCGGGAAGGCTTCACGACTTGATTAAGATGTGGTCATCCAGGGGATAAATGAACTCAGGGTCACCCTAAATAAAACAGCTGGTGCCCCACAAAGATCAGCCGTGTGGGGCGGGTACAGGCAGCCACATCAGGTAGCGCGGCCAGCAGTGCCGCCACGTAAACCCCGTTGAAGGGCGAAAACTCAGCACTGATTGCCGTGCCTGTCAGCTCGCGCCGGTCCATCAACGCGCTGAAGGCATCTTCCAGCGTCTCGCGCTGGATCATGCGCGGCTTGCCGCTCACCGCCGGCGACAGCACCACCCCCGCCTCGTCCACCGCCTCAACGGCAAACGGGCGCCCGCGTTCCAGGGTTTTAAGCTCCCGTCCGTGCAGCGTGCGGATGTTGGGCCAGAACTGCTCGCGCGTTAGCATATCAGCATTCCCTGCCCGTTAGGTATTGCACTTCTGAATAAACTGCTCCTGCGTGATGCATTGCCCTCTCTCGGCTGTGTGCGTTCCTGGTCTCGATTATACACGATCCCGCACGCCAAAATGAATTGAAAAGAGTTTCATTCTTTCATTCCTGATCCCTGCTGCCCAACGCCTCCTTTCCAAACACCGCCACGCCGCCAGGCGGGTATAATTTCACCCATGGCATCCTCACCCCGCATTGATCAAATCATCCGCTCAAACCGGAAGACCTTTGCCCTGGAGATCACCCCCGACGGCCGGCTGATCGTACGTGCCCCCAATGCCGCCACCCGGGCACAGGTCCAGGCAGTGGTGAACCAAAAAGCCAGCTGGATCGCCAAAACCCGGGCACGCCTGGCAGCCCATGACCGCCAGCACCAGCCCAAAACTTTCACCCCGGGTGAGACCTTCTGGTACCTGGGTGAGCAGTATACCCTGCGCCTGACCGACCAGCTGCGACCCTCGCTGGACCTCGACGGGGCATTCCACCTCAGCCGCCAGGCACATAACCGCGCCAGGCAGGTCTTCATCGATTGGTACCGAGCGGAGACCCGTCAGATCACCCTCAGCCTGATGGAAGCCTACATCCGGCAATATGGCTTCAAGGTGAACAAGGTCCGCATCACCAGCGCCCGCACCCGCTGGGGGAGCTGCTCGGGGAAAGGCAACCTGAACTTCACCTACCGTTTATGCATGGCGCCCCTGTCTGTTGTGGAATATGTCGTCGTCCATGAACTGGTCCACCTCAAAGTTCCCAATCACAGCCGGCAGTTTTGGGCAGAAGTCGCCCGGATCAACCCCGCCTGGCAGGAGTCCCGCGCTTGGCTCAAGCAGTATGGGCACCTGCTCACGCTGGATTGATCCTCCCCGTAGAAAACGAACGTTAACCCCCTGATAACCAAATTGCAAACACACCACAATCTGCCCTTGACCCAAAATGTGTAGAATGATTCTGAAACACCAGGCAAGTCACTTAGCAAACGGAGCGTATGGATGACCGTCCAGGACACACAAAAAGTACTTTTTCTATGCACAGGCAATTCTTGCCGCAGCCAAATGGCCGAAGCCTGGCTGCGCACATTGGGCGGCAACCGTTTTGAGGTCTTCAGCGCCGGGCTTGAGCCTCATGGCGTGAATCCCTACACCATCACAGTGATGGAAGAGGTGAATGTCCCCATGGGCGCACACCGGTCAAAACACATTGACGAATTCATCGGCCAGGTTGAGTTTGACTACCTGATCACCGTGTGCGGCAACGCAGACGAGCGCTGCCCGTTCTTCCCCGGGATGGGAGCGCTCCTTCACTGGCCATTTGACGACCCTGCCGCTTTCGTTGGCCCAGAACCGGAAAAGCTGGACGCCTTCCGCACCGTGCGCGACCAGATCAAAGCCCGCATTCAGTCCTGGCTGGCTGAAACCGGCCAATAGCCCGGGATCCACAGCCTTTCACCGGACGTTCCGACATCGGAAACGAGTCTCCCAGGGAACGCGCCCGCATCAACCAAAAGAGACGCCCCAGCGGGCGTCTCTTCTATTATTAGGGCCGCTGCACCGCTCGGGGCGCAAACTCGAGCTTACAGCTCGCAGTAGCGGTCAATCCGCTGGGCGACCACATCCAGGCTGTCTGCCCAGAACGCCTTCGAGCGGATATCGATATCAAAACGGGCAGCCAGTTCCGCTGCCGGCGCCTCGCCCGTGGATGACAGCAGGCGTTTATAATCCGGGATGAAATCTGCCCCACGCTGCTTGTAGATAGCATATAAGCCCACCCCAAACAACATCCCAAAAGCATAGGGGAAGTTATAAAACGACAGGCCGGCGTAGTAGTAATGCGGCTTCCAGGTCCACATGAATTTATGCCGGTAGTCTGCATCCAGACCCTCGCCATAGGTCTGCGCCTGGGCGTCTTCCATGATCTCGCACAGCTCATCTGCGCTCAGTTCCGAATTTGCCCGGCGTTCAAAGACCTCCTTCTCGAACAGGAAGCGGGAGTAGATGTCCACAATCACCTGGGCATCGCTGATTAATGCGGTCTCCAGCAAGGCCAACTCCGCCTGGGGATCGCTGATCGTATCCATGACGGCATTGAACACGATCGTCTCGCACATGATCGAGGCGGTTTCTGCCATTGTCATCGGGGTTTGGCGTTGAAGCGGGGTCTTGCCGGCCTCGAACATGTTGAAATTGTGATACCCGTGACCCAGCTCGTGCGCCATGGTCATCACCTGGTCCAGGGAGCCGTCAAAATTGCACAAAATGCGGGATTCCTTAACCCCCGGCACAGACATGCAGAAAGCGCCGCCGCGTTTGCCCGGGCGCTGTTCCGCGTCGATCCAGCGGTTTTCGAAGGCTGTTTGGGCAAAGGTTTTCAACTCTGGAGAGAATTTATCAAAATTCGCTATGATGAATTCGGCCGCTTCTGGGAAGGTATAAGTCTTATCAAGCTTGCCGGAGGGTGCAAACAGGTTCCACCAGGGCAGCGCCTCCTGGTTGAATCGGGCAGCCTTGGCCTTGTAATAGCGCCGGAAGGTGGGGAACGACTCCTTCATGGCCTGCATCATCACATCCAGGGTTTCCCGGTCGATGCGCGCCTGGTCGATAGGCGCATGCAGGGCATCCTTGCGCCCGCGGTGGCTGTTCAGCGTGTTCACCCAGCCCTTGATGCCGTTCATACCGGCGGCCAGCGGCTCTTTGACCGATTCCCAGGCCTCAAACTCAACCGCATAAGCCCGCTTGCGCACGGCTTCGTCCGGGTGTGAGTACAGGTTGATCAGCGCCGGCATGGGCAGGGTCTTCATTTCGCCATCCAGCTCAAATTCAACCGTCTTTTGCGAGGTGACCGTGCCCTGCAGGTTGCCCCAGGCATTTGAACCCGCAAGGCTCAGTTCGCTGGCCAGCACCTCTTCCTTTTCGCTCATTAAGTACTGGCTTTGCTCGGCGATCTCCTTCACCGGGAAGGCATGCGCGCCCGCACTGCCGCCCAGGGCCAGCACCGAGGGCAGCGCCTCCCTGAACTGGCCCAGCCATGCTTCCAGCAGCACATTGACCTTCTGAATTCCGACCATCACCTGGTCAAATTGTGAGTTCATGCGCATGGCTTGCTGGTTGAAGGAGTCGGTTGAAATAAACGAGTGGAAATACGCGTTGATCGTAGCGGCCTTCACCATCAATGCGTTGATGTCATCCACCATGCCGCTGATGGCTGCGTTGATCTGCTCAGGCGGACTGGTCACATCGATGCCGGCCCATTCTTTTTCATAGCGGGTCCGCAGGGCTTCGGTTGCCTTCTTGACCCATGCGATATCCTGTGCCAATTCGGGCGATTCCAGTCCTTCATACACATTCGATAGGTCCCAACGGGGGGCTGTCATACACATCTCCTTCTATGTAAATAATTAATTGGATAAACCAACCCTATTATAAGATGATTTTCCACACCGGGCTGTGCGATCGGTCAATACTGCCTTCCGTAAGGTATCAGCGCTGCGCCAGCGCGCGGGTCAAAGCGGCCACCATCTCCCCCTCCTGCCCTTCGCAATCCACACCCCCGATTTTGATGCTCTGCTTCGTTTTTCCATGAAAATCACTGCCGCAGGTCACCAGCAGACCTTCGTCAAGCGCGGCCTGGCGGTAAAACCCGGCCTGATTTGGGGTGTGATAGCTGCTGTACGCTTCGAGGCCTGCGACGCCTGCCACGATGATCGCCTGCAGCAGCGCGGGGTCCTCTTTGACATTCACCCCAGGGTGGGCGAGCACCGGCACACCATGGTTCGATCGAATCACCACGATCGCTTCGCTGAGGTCCATAAAATCCATCGGCGTGTACGCAGGCTTGCCCTGTGCGCAATAATCCCAGTAGAAATTCACAAAAGGGTTGTCGCTGCGATCGCCATCACCCCGGTAGGGGTCCAGAAGCGGGTTTTTTGCCTCAGAATCGTACAGCAACGCTGCCTCAGCGATCATTTCGCCTGTGACCACGCCGTCAAAGGCCAGCTCGTCGATCACCCCGTCATCAAAATCAATCCCCAGCCGGCGCACAAGGGCCATCAGCCGGCCGGAATTGGCCCGCTCCTGCTGATGCAACTCCTCCTCGATTTGGGCAAACACAGCAGCCTTGGGATCAATCCCAAAACCCAGCAGATGCAGGTTGACTCCCGCAAACACGCAATCCAGCTCAACCGCCGGGATGACTGTCAGCCCGGTCCCCTCGGCAGCCTCCTGCGCTGCTGAGACGCCCCTGACCGCGTTGTGATCGGCGATCGCCAAATGGGTCAGCCCAGCCCGCAATCCCCGAGCCACCAACTCGCCGGGGGAATAATCCCCATCGCTGCTGAAACTGGAATGAACGTGCAAATCAATCGTTGCCATCAAATGTGTTTGTCCTTACCGCGATTAACGCTAATGGAGACCCTCAATAAACAGCCCGCCATCCTTTGTTTTCCTTTTCAGCCAATCCTCCTGTTGGACCTGTTAACGTGTTTCAAGACAGTACGCCGCCAGCTTTCGGCTTTTTACCCGGAACTTCCCCACCTCCTCAACACAACATGACGCGCGATCAACACGTCCCGTGCGCCAACAGGGCTACCGCCTCCCCTGCCCTGGCCAGGCGGTTATAGGTCTTGCAGGCTTTGGGCGTCTTCTCGACGATCAGCTCCTCAACCCCGGCAGAAATAACCGCCTGCCGGGCCTTTTCCGTCACTTTGATGGCGCCGTTGACCCCGTTGCCGATCACCAGGATCTTCACCTCCGGGTCTAGCGCAGGCCGGACCATCCTGGGCGTCAAGCGGTGCCCCTTGCGTTCCATCCACGGGGACACCCTGCCCCCCACGATGCAGATGTCCTTGCCCACACCCCGGCCGTCTGCCGAATGCACCTGTCCGCCGATGTGAAAAATGCCCCACTCAAAGCGTTCGATCGGCCCTTCCGAATCTGTAAACATCACAGTCCTTTCACTAACGCCCGCCGGGGATAACCAAAAGGCGCCCCACAGGTATAATTAGCGCATAGTGATTATAATGTAAACCAGTTTCCGGCAGCAAACCAGCCTTACCCAGCACCGAGAAAGGACCGTATGGCGTTTCAGATCACCAAAGAATGGCTCATCAATCTCCCCGAAGAATTCGAGAACCGGGTCGAAGAGGAAAAGATCATCTTTTGGAAGACCGGTGTTACGGTGATCGTCGCTGCCTTTCGGGTGCCCCAGGAAACCGGGAAGATCGTCCTGCTGAACCAGATCCAGGAGAAAATGCCCGAAAGCGCCCTCGAGACCCTGGTCTCCACCAAGGGAGAGATCGTCGGGCTGGGCTACACCCAGATCCACAAAGCAAATAACGAGAAAAACCGCCTGTCGCTGTACACCTTCACCGCCAGCGACACCTCGTGCCTGCAAACTGCCTTCTACCTCGACGACCCGGACGACCTGGCCTGGGCGAAGTCGGTGTGGGAGGGCATCATCTACGCACCGGAGACCGCACGCCCGTCATGACCCCTGCGGGACCCACTCACCCCCTGAGCACGCATCGAAATTTATCCCCAACCAAGAAATATTAAGTATTTTGATATTTGTGTTGTGTTTCTTGAGTTTTTATATCGTCATATTTAAGTTTATGGTATAATTGCCTTAATTAATCTAAAGGTTCTGAAATCGAGGTGACCCGATGCGAAAAGAAATCCCATTGCACGAAGCCTTTACCAAAATCCGGGTGAAAGATGTCGGCAGGTTGATCCTCACCCAGGGAGATCAACCCGGTCTGGCAATTGAAGCGGACCAGGCAGCCTTTTCTGATCTGATCGCAGAGGTGCGTGGAGACTCCCTCACCCTCGGCTTTGAGCACGACAGCATCAGCCAGCTTGGCAAGTTGTTTTCATCCCTGATCAACCGCCCTGAGCGAGATGTGACTTATACCCTAACCGTTCAGGATATCGACCAGATCTACCTCAGCGGCAAGCTCGACCTGGATTGCGCTGCATTCCAAACAAATCGCCTTGGCATCCATGTCTCCGGGTTAAGCCAGCTGGATCTTGCCCGCCTTGAGTGCGATTCCCTCGATGTGGGCATCAGCGGGCGCGGCGTGCTCACCGCGGCCGGAAGGGCTGAGCACCAATCAGTCAAAATCTCTGGTTCTGGCGACTATCAGGCCCCTCACCTGGCCAGCCGGTCGCTGCGAATCGTCATATCAGGGCAGGGTGAGGCCACAGTCCAGGTTGAAGAAGAGCTGGATATCACCATTTCCGGCATCGGCACGGTGAATTACTACGGGCACCCAAAGCTGCGCCAGGTGATCAGCGGTGTGGGAAAAACTAAAAGGTTGAACGATCAATAAAAATTCGATACAATAAAAGGGGAGCAGCTATGAGTCACGAAATAAAAATCGAAAAGAAAGCATCAGAAGTCATTCAACCCAAAAACGTTGAAGAAGCGGGCCATGCCATCCGCACACGGCAGGACCTCTCCGGCGCAGACTTGCGCGGGATGGCGTTGGGCAGCATTAACGCGGTCGGCGCAGTTCTGCGTAAAACCAACCTGGCCGGGGCAGACCTTTCCCACGGGCTGTTGATCAACGCCAATTTTTACAAGGCCTCGCTTCACAGCACCGCGGCCCACAACACGATCATCCTGGGCGGCGACCTGGTCAAAACCCGCTTTAAAGAGACAGATCTGAGTCATTCCGCCATCATCGGCGCGGATGCCCAGGAAGCCAGCTTTGAAGACGCCAACCTGCACAACGCCGCGCTGGTCAGCACCAACCTCAGGGACGCCGATTTCACCCGGGCGAAACTCACCGATGCCCGTTTGGCCGGCCTGGATGTGACCGGAGCAGATTTCACCGACGCAGACCTGACCGGGGCACGCACTTACAATGTCAATTGGGAGCAGGCAAAAGTGGCTCCCGCTATGATCCCTGAGCCGATTCTCAAACTGCCCGCCTGGGCCTGGTCGGTCCTGGTTGGCGGCTTTCTCGGTGTCATCAGCCTGGTGATTTACGGCCTGGTGCGAAGAAAGAAAAACCGCGCCTGAAAACCGCGTACCATCAGTTCATATAATCATCGAATGACGGGCTGTCCAGATCACAGCCCGTTTTTTTTATTATCAAAATGTGTGCCTGAAACAAGTTTCACATCCCCCTGGCCCGTTTTTAATCCGCTGGGTGGACGATTATGCAGATCAGGGATTGGTGTACCCTTCGTCACACGCCTCAGGCTGATACCACGCACAGCGGTATCCCACAAGCTGGTCATAACGCGCCAGATTATGCTCGGTAAGGCATATCAATTCCTGCGCCCTTCCCTCTGCAGCATCTATGGCCGCGCCGCGCAAAAACTCACAATCGGCTTCGCGCGATCCCTCCCAGGCAAACTGGGCTTCCAGGAATTCCATCCGGCGGGAAGCGTCCGTCTCATGTTGGGTGATCGCTTCCACCTCAGCCAGAACCAGCCCTTCAGAAGCCTGAGCGGCCACCAAATGGCATGTGATTGCGTCATCAATGGCCTCGATATCGCTGCAATCCGGGATTTCGCTCAGCGAGCCAACCTCTGTATGGGGTGTGACCGTCACTGCCGATAACCTGTCTCCCCTGTGGGTTTGCTGAGAAATGATAAATGCGCCGATCATCAGCGCAATGGCGATGATCAGCAGCGAGATGCTTTGGATATGGCGGCGGATGAGTTTGATCATATCAAATTATCTTGTGCGGATCCGAATACATGACAGATTTGAGGCACCTGCCTCGCGGCAGCATGTGCACGCAACTGCACCCATTATAACCCGAACCCACAACCCGCAAGTTTAGCGATTAAGTACAGAAAACCTTATACAGTTTCCCAAAAACGCCTCCAGAGTATGCAATAATAATCCTGACCAAGATGCACGAACACATTCGATGGTCACAAGTCTCCTTAATGGTGGATTGTTGGACTGCGGGATGCATCACCCGCAGTTCAACATTTAAAATACTGGTAAAATCGATTCAGGAGACTAAACGATGAATAAAATTGAGCGCATCAGGGCTGTGCTGGCTGGCGACTTACCCGACCATGTACCAGCGAGTTTTTGGTTTCATTTCCCCCAAGAACAGGCGCACGGGAAAGAATCGGTTGCAGCACACCTTAACTATTACCGCCAGGCAAACCCTGATTTCCTGAAAGTTATGAACGAACACCCTTACCGGGTGGAAACGCGCATCAAGAACCCCGCTGACTGGCGCAAGCTCAAGCCCGCGCCCCTCAAAAGCGAGTTCTTCCAGGCCCAACTGGACGAAATCAAAATGATAACCGACGAGCTCCAGGGTGAGTGCCTGACGGCGACGACAATATTCAACCCCTTTTCCTCCGGCAACCATGCCGCCAACCGCATGGTGACCGAGCACCTCAAATCAGACCCGGAATCCGTCAACATCGGCCTGGGGACCATCGCGGAGAGCCTGGCTGAGTTTGCCGTCGCCTGCCTGGAGGCCGGTGCGGACGGCATTTACTACTCCGCACAGGGCGGAGAAGCAGACCGGTTCAGCGAGCAGATGTTCCTCGACTGCATCAAACCGCACGACCTGACGGTGCTTGAAGCCGTCAAAGACAAAGGCGAGCTCAACATCGTCCACATCTGCCGAGACAACATCCGCTTGCACCTGTATACCAACTACCCGGGGCATGTCTTCAACTGGGCTGTCACAGCACCCGTCAACCTTTCGCTGAAAGCCGGGAAGAAGCTCTTCAAGCGCACCATCCTTGGCGGGCTGGACAATGGGGGCGTGATCGTTAACGGCAGCCCCGAAGAAATTCAAACTGCAGTGCATGGGATCATCCGCACGGTTGGCCCCAGGAACCTGATCATCGGGGCAGATTGCACCCTCCCGACGGTGATCAATGTCGAAAATATCCGTCTGGCTATCGATGCTGCTGCGGCCTATCCCATTCAGGCCCAGAAAACCTGATGACCAGTTTTTAAGCTCCAGGTGCTTATTTCTGATATCGTTTTGTGTTATGATTCTCCCAGCAATCATAACAGGAGAACATGAATGAAAACCCTTTTGCTGATGCGCCATGCAAAGTCGAGCTGGAAAGACGATCAGCTCACCGACCATGAAAGACCGCTTAAAAAGCGCGGCCGCAAAGACGCCAAACGAATGGCAAAAATTATCGAAAAAAACCAGCTCGTCCCCGAACTGATCCTTTCATCATCCGCTGTGCGAGCTGCTGAAACGGTGGACATCATCGCAGAAAACCTGGGTTACGATGGTGAAATCATCTATTCCGATGCGCTGTACATGGGCGAACCGGACGATTTTATCGAATCCCTCAAGACCCTCGACAACACAGTTGAAAAGGTCATGATCGTAGCCCACAACCCCGGCATGGAAGCCTATTTACAGATCATCGACGGTGAGATCGAAGCCATGCCCACCGGAGGCCTGGGTTACCTCGTCCTCATCCTGGACGACTGGAAATCCATTTCCTTCGATACCATGGGTGACCTGATCGGCTTTTGGACGCCAAAATCGCTGGAAAGCGAAGACTAAGCCCGTCATCTCAGCCCGCTTCAACCATAAATTTTTTTCGTCCAGATCATTGCCCAGTTTCTGAGCTTTATTACTGGCTTCAAATCCCGCCCGCTAATGGCGGGATATTAGCTGGAAACAACAGGTGAAATCATGGCTGATCTGATCCCCCGCAAGCTATCCCCGGGTGACACCATCGGTGTGATCGCCCCCTCCGACCCTGTCCTCCCAGAACAAGAACACAAACTTCAATCTGGCCTGGATTACCTCGCAAACCTGGGCTTTAAAGTGAAAATCGGCACAAATCTGCGGTCCAACGCCCTCGGGTATGCCGCCTCGCCCGAAGAAAAGGCCGAAGACCTCAACCTGATGTTCGCAGACCCCAAAATCAAAGCCATCATCTGCGCCCAGGGCGGCGACACGGCCAATGCCGCGCTGAGCCTGATCGATTGGGAGAACATCCGCCAAAACCCGAAGGTCTTTCTCGGCCTGAGCGACATCACCGTCCTCCTGAACGCCATTTTCCGGCAAACCGGGCTGGTGACCTTTCATGGCAATGACATCCTGTGGGGATTTGGCAACAACCTGGATCCCTACGAGCAAAAAGAATTTGTGCGGACCCTGGTCGATGGGTTGATTGGTCCGATCCCGCCCAACCGCACACGGAACTGCATCCGGGGCGGCCAGGCCGGGGGCATTTTGCTGGGCGGCAACCTGCGCTGTTTGCTCAAATTGGCAGGGGCGCCCTATTGGCCTGATTTTTCGGGTGCGATCCTGTTCGTCGAAGCCTACGAGATCTCGCCCACCGCCTGCCACACGGCGTTTCACCAGATGCGCCAAATGGGCGTTTTCGACCAAATTTCCGGTGCGGTTGTCGGCTATATTTACAGCATGCAGCACCGGAACATGGCCCGTCCCCATATGGAAGATGTTCTCCTGGAAGTTACCGAAGAGAACAGCTTCCCCATTCTAAAAATGAATGAGTTTGGCCACAACTGCCCCAACACCGTCCTGCCCGTGGGCGGAGAGGCGTTCCTCAACGCCGACCTGGGCAGCCTGACAGTCACTGACCCCTGTGTGAGATAATAAAACAGGGGCGGCGAGTGAACCCCGCGCCCCTGCAGACTGTTTTTAAGCGAAACTACACGATTCCAGACACCAATGCCAGCAGCAGACCGCCGGCGATCACGCTGCCCAGCTGGCCGGCTGTGTTGGCGCCCATGGCATGCATCAGGATAAAGTTTTCAAAGTCCTCATCCTGCGCCATCTTGGCGGCCAGCCGCCCGGCCATGGGAAAGGCGCTGATCCCGGAAGCGCCGATCAGGGGATTAACCTTCCCGCCGCTCAGCACAGACATCAGCTTGCCAAACAACAGGCCGGCCACAGTGTCCAGGATGAAGGCAAACAGCCCCAAAGCCAGGATCATCAGGGTTTCCACGTTCAGGAAGGATGCTGCCTTCATGGTTGCACCGATGGCCAGCCCAAGGAACAGCGTGGCGACGTTGATCAGCTCGTTCTGCGCCGATTTGCTCAGCCGATCGACCACCAGGCTTTCCCGCAGCAGGTTGCCCAGCATGAGCGAAGCGATCAGCGGGGCAGCATCCGGCGCCACCAGGCTGACCACAACCGTGACAAAGATCGGGAAGATGACCAAAGTCAGGCGGGCGACCGGCCGGGGGGCATAATCCATCCGGATCAGGCGCTCCTTGCGTGTGGTGAGCAGCTTCATGATCGGCGGCTGGATGATCGGGATCAGGCTCATATACGAATACGCTGCCACAGCGATGGGTGCCAGCAGATTCGGCGCCAGCCGGCCGCTCACAAAAATGGCCGTCGGGCCGTCGATCGCCCCGATCACACCGATCGATGCCGCTTCATTCATCGGGAAGCCCAGCAGCAGCGCCAGCAGCAGGGTGCCATAGATGCCGAACTGGCCAGCCGCACCCAGCAACACCATTTTCGGCTGCGAAAGCAATGGGCTGAAGTCGATCATCGCGCCCACGCCGATAAAGATCAGCAGCGGGAATAATTCTGTGGCGATCCCCGCATCGTAGATCACCTTCATAAAACCTGCATCAGCCGACATGCCGATATTGGCCATGATGCAGCCAAACCCGATCGGCAGCAGCAGCACGGGCTCATATTCCTTGACCACCGCCAGGTAGATCAACACCACACCCACCAGGATCATCACTGCGTTTCCCCAGGTGAAGTTGGTAAAACCCGTGGTGATCTCCGCCAATAAGATCGTAAAATCCATATGGTTACTCCCCTATTCTGCGTAGGTGATTAAGACCTGGCCGTGGTTGACCTGGTCGCCAATGCCCACTTCAATCGAGCTGATTGTGCCGTCTTTGTTGGCGCGAATGGCATTCTTCATTTTCATCGCCTCCAGGGTACATAGCTCCTGGCCGCGCGTTACGGCCTGGCCTGATTTGACCAGGATGGCCACGATCACGCCGGGCAGCGGTGAGCGCACGTCCCCGCTGGCAGAATCGCTTTCCGGCGCGTTCAGGGCGCTGCTGACCGGACCGGCATCCGGCACGGAGATTACAGGTGCAGCCCCCGGGCTGGGCTCGGTGACCTGCTGTACCTCTGGCCAGACCTCAATAGGTTGGCCGTCCACCGTAGCGATCACCGGCCGGGCATGGATATCTTCAATTTCAATGCTGTAGGTTTGGTTGTCGATCACGACATCAATTTTCATTGCTTCATCCTCGTTTGGTATGGCGTTCCAGTTGCCGGGCGCGGTGCAGGTTCTGCCAAGGGCTGGCGGCGCCTACCTCTTCCAGCGGTTTTCCCGGCTTCGGGCGTGAACGGGCCTGCGCAAGCGCTATCGCAACTGCCACGGCGGTGGCCGCCGCGCGGCGTTTTGCCCCCAAATCCGGGAGTTCAGGCGCCGCCAGGCCTTCCAGGCCTTCCTCGTCTCCGGTTTCCAAGGCCGACGGCTTGTCCTCCTTCGTCGTCGCCCGCACCAGCAGTCCCATCAGCCACCACAAAAACACAATCACCGCAAACACCAGGCCCATACCAATCACGGTGATCAGTAAACCTTGCTGCAACACACTGCTCATTACTGCACCTCTCAGACGGGCATATTCCCATGCTTGCGGGATGGATGGTGTTCGGATTTGTGCATGATCGCCTGCAGCGCACTGATGATTTTCACCCGGGTCTCCGCCGGTTCAATCACCTCATCAACATATCCGGCATGGGCAGCAGCGTAGGGGGTCAGGTAGCGTTGGCGGTATTCTGCTTCAAGACGCTCCCGCTCCGCTTCCGGGTCTTCAGCCTCGGCCAGGTCCTTGCGGTAGAGGATGTTGGTTGCCCCTTCCGGGCCCATCACGGCAATTTCAGCGCTGGGCCAGGCGTAGTTGATATCTGTGCCCAGGTATTTGCTGCTCATCACCACGTACGCACCGCCGTAGGCTTTGCGCGTCACCACGCTGATCTTGGGCACCGTCGCCTCTGAATAAGCATACAGCACCTTGGCGCCGTGCCGGATGATGCCGCGGTGCTCCTGTCCCACACCGGGCAGGAAGCCGGGCGAGTCAACAAAGGTCACCAGGGGGATGTTGAAGGCATCGCAGAAGCGCACTGTCCGGCAGAGCTTGTCTGCCGCGTCGATGTCGATCACCCCTGCCATCACGCTGGGCTCCTGTGCCAAAATGCCGACCGTCATTCCGTCGAAACGGGCCAAGCCCACGATCGCGTTGCGGGCATACCCCGCCTGCAGCTCGAGAAATGAGCCCTGGTCCACCACCGATTCGATCACCGTGTGCATGCTGTAGGGCTCCCTGGGATCCATGGGGACCAGGCTGTTCAGGTTATCTGCCAGCCGGTCGGGGTCATCAGAGCTGCTGATCAGGGGCGGGTTCTCGACATTGTTCGCCGGGAGGTAGCCCAGCACATAGCGCACCAGTGCCAGGGCTGCCTGCTCATCCCTGGTGATCAGGTGGGCCGTCCCGCTCACATTCAAGTGCACCTGTGCACCGCCGAGGGATTCAAAATCAGTCTCCTCGCCGGTCACCGTTTTGATCACCTGCGGGCCGGTCAGAAACATGAAAGATTGTTTTTCAACCATGATAATCAGGTCGGTCAGAGCCGGGGAATAGGCCGCGCCGCCTGCACAGGGCCCCAGGATCAAACTGATCTGCGGCACCACGCCAGAGTATTGGGCGTTGCGTTTGAAGATCTCTGCATAGCCACCCAGGCTCTTAACCCCCTCCTGGATACGGGCGCCGCCAGAATCGATCAGCCCCACAATTGGGCTGCCGTTGGCGGCTGCCAGGTCCATTACCCGGCAAATCTTGCGGCTGTGCATCTCGCCTAATGCGCCGCCCATCACGGTGAAATCTTGGGCGTAGACATACACCGTCCGCCCTCCCACCTTCCCATAGCCGGTGACGACGCCATCCCCCAGGTAGGCCTCGTCCTCAGGCGTATCCCGTTGGATCACAAAGGGTTCCAGCTCAGTGAAGCTGCCCTGGTCCAGCAGCAAATCCAGGCGTTCCCTTGCAGTTAATTTTCCTTTGGCATGCTGGCGGTCGATCTTATCCCCCCCGCCGCCCATCTTCGCCCTGGCACGCATCTCGCGCAGGGCCTCGATTCGTGGATCTTCCTGTACCATAAGCCTCCTCATCTGGTGGTGAGTGTGAGTCAAGGCTTATTGTAACATTAATGGGAATTCGGTGAATGCTGACTGGCTTGTGGGTAATCCGAAAACACACCTGAAATTTCACTGCGTTTCCATCGAGCCGTTTACCCCACCAAAAATGACATAATAATAGCGTTTTTCCATTAATTGAAGCCTCTGTCCTTGGCGGGTTGCAAGTTCCTCCCCGCTCAAGCCTGACCAGAGGCTATAGAAAATGCAGCCCGGCTCCACATTGCCCTGCCAGACGGCCAGGTGAAGCGGAATGGGCTTTTCACCCATCCCTCAACCTAAAGCATGTGTACCAGGTCGATCAGCCGCGTCTGCAGATCAGCCAACTCCTCGTCGCTCAGGCAAGCCCAGGGCTGAGAAAAATACCGATCCGTCTCAACTTCAGCAGCCTCGCGCACCGTGCTGCCCAGCCGTGTCAGGTAATATTCCTCCCCCGAGGCATCCGCCCAGCCGCGCGCCATGAGGGTCTCCAGGGTCTGCCGGTGATCCTCGGGTGAAAACCCCCGGAAGGCCAGCCGCTCGGTGAGGTCGGCCAGGGTCATCGTCCCGGACCGCCACAAGTGTGTGACGATCTCCCAGGCGTGACCGGTGAGATCATGGATTTCCCAGGCAGCCAAATGGGCGTCATCGCGGTAAGCCGCAAGGTCGCTCAGATACTGGTCAATCTGCACGATCACCGGGGCGTCTTCACCGGGGTCCATCTGGCGGGAATGCCAGAGTGACCATTTCCCGGGCGGTTCAGGAGCATCCTCACAGGCGCAGACGAGCTTCCACAGTACCGCTGAAAGCGCTTCCAATTCGTCCGGGGGGATCGGGAGCAAGCCCGCCATGGCAGTGTAGGCCGCGCTGACGATGTCATCAAGTGCTTCATGGCCCTGGTCAGAGAGGAGGTATGCCCCCTTCCAGCCGTTCACAGGAAATATAAACCCCAACTCAGCCATTTTTTCAAGGCAGGCGGCAACCTTTTTACTGGCGGTATAAGGTGAGCGGATGCGCAGTCTTTCCGCTGAGATGGTCTCAGGTTCAAAGGTTAGGGCGGGCAAAAGCAGCCAGCATGCTTCACCAGAGAGCTGATGTTCAGCCGCTGCTTCCTCCATGACTGGCACATAATGCTGGCTGAGCGCACGAGCAGCGTCAACACACAGCGGCCACAACGCTATGGCGTCCACCTTCATCGCTTCCTTTTCAAACGAATATGCCAGAGCAACTGTAGAATAACTGAGCATGCCTTACCTCCAAATTTTCATATCCAGGTGCGCAGAACCTGCGTCCCGGCAGCAATGCCATTAATACCCATTCGTGCAATTTATCCTTTACCCGGCCTTATTCCACATAGGCATAGAACACCTGGTGCCCGTAGGCGATGAAGGCAATCCGGTCGACGCCGATGGTGAAGGCGGTCGCCGAGGGTGACGTGATTTCATATTGCCCGAAATCCGACCGCAGCCGCTGATGCAGCCTGAAGCGCAGCGAAAAACGGAAAATGTCGGCGTTTTCCGCATCCAGGATGTTCACAGCGGGGTCGGGCGGTGCAGTGTAAAAGACAGAGGTAAAAGTGGAGTCCGACATGGCCAGGGGCTGGTCTTCTTTGCCCGGCCGGCCGTCCACATAGTCAACCGGGTTTTCGCAGTTCACCGGGTTGCCAGGCAAACCGCTGGCAACGCAATACACGATCCGGCCGTCCCCGCGCAAGAGGTACAACTCCGCCCCATTGACCGCCAAATCCACGATAGCGCCCATGGCAGGCCGCTCACCGGCATTCTCACTGCCGAAATAATCGGTGGGCGCATCCAAAAACTGCCCGTTGGTTGAGCGGTAAACCCGTACGGCCTGGGCCGTTGGGTCAAGGACATACAGCAAGCTGCCCTCGGAGGCAATCCGGGTCACAGCACCGACTGTCCCACCGCCGCGCGGCAGGGATTGCACCACGGGGTCGCGCCCCGGGCCGCAAAAGACCACGTTGCCGTGCGCATCAGCCGCCAACACGTGCGCCTGGTAGGGATTATTGATCGGCAGTGCAGTCATATCCACCAGGAGGTCAATCGCGCCGCCGCTGTAATTCCCCGAACCGCACACAAACGCCGTGTCGACCTGGTATCCCTGGCTGGCCCGCGTGGCGTGAATCACACGCCCTCCGGCAGCATCAAGCAGGTACAAATCCAACCCGTAAGAGATGATCCGGGTGATGTTGATCTCGTCGTACAAGGCCCCAATGATGGCGGGATGATAAGAAAGCCGCACAGCGCCATCCAGCACATCCAATGCGCGCCGGGCATCTGCCCGCATTTGCGCGATCTCATTCGTGCGCCGGTAGGATTCAGCCTGGTCAAGGAACAGCATCGCTTGTGCATAACCCTCACGTGCCGCCAGGGGGTCTTCTTGCGCGTATGCGCTGGCAGCTGCCAGTTCTGCCTGTTCCATATAATACTGGTATTGCAGCGATCGGCCGCGTGAAAGGTACACACCAACCCCGATCCCCACCACGACCAGTGGTACGAGGATCGCGATCAGCAGTTGAGACCACAGTGAAAGCGCAGGCAGCCCTTCCTCTCCCGCCAAACCCGTTCTTGAGAGCAAACCTTTGAAAAATGTGCCCATGTCACCCCGGGTCTTGCGCCACCAGGCAAAAAAGCCCGAAAGCCCTTTTAAGCCCTCTTTGCGCAGCTCATCCACCTGTTCATTAAAAGACGGACCGTCGGGACGGGCTTTCTTTTCCCGTTGCGAGGCGCGCTTTTTCGGCGTTTCTGCCTGTGGGACGGGTTCTGGTTCTTCTGTCTCCAAGCCGGGTGCCGGTTCTGGGGCTGGTTCCGCTTCATCGGCGGAGGGCAGTTCTTCCGATTCAACCGGGCGTTCCTGTTCTGTTAGCACAGGTTCGGGAATCGGTGCTTCACCAGGCTCAGCGGGTTCCGCCGCTTCAGAAATCGGGGCAACCTGCTGGGTGTCGCTGCGAGCTTCGCTTTCCGGCAGCACCTCTTCTTCGGCTGCGGGCACCTCGGCCACTGGCGCTGCATCTGCCCGGGTTTCCACAGCCGGGACAGGGGTGGCTATCGTCGTGATCTGGCCTTCGCCAGGCAAAATCTGGACCAAATCCAGCCGCAAATCGGGCGAAGCCTGGTTGAGCAGCCGCCGGCGCAGCTGTTCCAGGTTGGGAAAGCCATCTTTGCTCAACTGGTCTTCCGTCCAGGTTGGAGCGGGTTTATCCGTCATGAACAAAAAGCCCCCGGCGCCCAAATCAGCCTGGTAATAGCGGATGGTTGGCGTGCGGCTGAGACCCAGGCCCCGATCCGATTGGCTGGCATCGTAAAAATGCGCCAGGCCCTCGGGAGTCAGCGTGTAGGCGTGGGTTAACCCGCTTTGAGCCAGGTAGACCGCACGGTGGTGCACCGCGGCCAGGTTAATCGCACCCGTGATCGCTGAGCCCTCCCTGGCAGATTTTAGGTTCTTTTCCAGCATGGTCAGGTTCAGCGTTTCAATCAGGGTCCGCAGCGCAGAGGTCACAGAACCGCCGGTCTTGTAAAAGGCCTCGACCAATTTCTCCAGCCAGGCTGCCTGCAGCTCAGGGGAGAGCCTGTCGCCCCCATTGCTGGTGAAGGCAACGATCAAAAGATCCTCCGAACGGCTGCGCGCCGCCCGACGCGGTGGATTGGCGGCTAAAAACCCCGATTGTTGGGGGATGGGCTTTCCCCCCTGTTGATGAATGGGAATCAATTTTAGATCATACATGCATACCTTGCCAATTCTCCTGGTCAGTTAACATATACATTATACACATTCACAGCTGAGGTATAATCTCCCCATGCAATTTCAACGCTATTCTAATTTTAATGACCTGGCAAGTATTAAAGACCAGTGGAATCATTTGTTGCAGAATGGTGCAAGTAATGTACCATTCCTGACCTATGAATACCAATCAACCTGGTGGCAAACCCGCGGCGGCGGGGAATGGCCTGAAGACAGCCCCCTGGTAATTGTCACCGCCCAGGAGGGCGATCAACTGGTGGGCGTGGCACCCCTCTTTCATGCTGAAAACATCCTGGGCACGCCTGCCCTGATGCTCGTCGGCGCGATTGAGGTGTCGGACTTCCTCGATTTCATTGTTGAGCCCAATCGCCTGCCCGAATTCGTCACCGGCCTGATCGATTTTCTCTTAGAACAAGACGACCTCCCGCCCTGGGAACAGCTTGACCTCTATAACCTGCTGGAGGACTCACCCACCCTGCCAGCCCTGCAGGCCGAAGCCGAACGGCGCGGCTGGTCACACCAGCAGATCCACCTGCAGCCCGCGCCCTTTGTACCCCTGCCCGGGGATTACCAGGCTTACCTTTCCGGCCTGGATAAAAAGCAGCGCCACGAGATCCGGCGCAAATGGCGCAATATCGAAAGCAGCCTGGTTGAGCCGGGTTTTTATCACGTCAAAGAACGCGACAACCTGGCCGAGGAAACCCAGGCTTTCATCGACATGATGGCCCAGGACCCCAACAAGCGCGACTTCCTGACCGAGGCCATGCAGCAGCACCTGCACAACACCGCTCAAATCGCCTTCGACGCGGGCTGGCTGCACCTGTCTTTTTTCACCCTTGATGGGGCCAAGGCAGCCGGCCACTTCTCGTTCCAGTTCAATGACTGCCTGTGGCTCTATAACTCGGGTTGGGAATGGGATTTTCGAGATTTCTCCCCAGGATGGGTGCATTTGGCGCACCTGATGCAGTGGTCAAACGAGAACGGCATCAAAGTGCTTGATTTCATGCGCGGGGATGAGAACTACAAGTATAAATTTGGGGGCATTGATCGGCATATTTACCGGGTGGTCCTTGCGCCGCACAATTAAGGCCCTGAAGCAAACAAAAATGTGACCAAAAAAGCGATTGACCGCCTGCCCGTGCAGATGCACAATCCCTGCACGATTTTGTGATGTGTCCATCACCTGGAAACCCCTGTTTTTCACAACCGGTGCGGTTTTTTCTTATAAAACATTTACACACCAGTCACCTGGCGTTTCTTGACGCCCAAAACCCCTCATGGTAACATTAAGTTTGTGCTTTTTTAGCACTCTCAGGTCGAGAGTGCTAAATTTTTAGCGGAGGCGCCCATGAGATTGACCGATCGGCAAAAACTCATCCTGACCCTGGTTATCCACGAACACATCCAAACGGCTCAGCCGATTGGCTCTAATACCCTGGTTCAGAAGTACAACCTGGCGATGAGCTCGGCCACGGTGCGCAACGAGATGGCCGCCCTGACGGATTACAACCTCCTCCGGCAGCCGCACACCTCCGCCGGGCGGGTGCCTACCGAGGAAGGCTATCGCTTTTTCGTGGGCAACCTGATCCACAAAAGCACCCTCCCCACCACCACCCGCCGTACGATCACCCACCAATTCTATCAGTCGCGCCAGGATGTCGAGCAGTGGCTCAAGCTGGCAGCATCGGTGCTTGCCAACCAATCACAGGCCGCCTCACTGGTGACCGCTCCGCACGCCGACAAGGCGATCTTCAAACATCTTGAGCTGATCGCCACGCGCGGCCGGCAGGTCCTAATGGTGCTGGTGCTCATGGGCGGCGAGATCCGGCAGCAGTTTATCACCTTGCCTGAGCCTGTGGCGCAGGAGCGCCTTTCCGATATTGCTGCGCAGTTCTCGACCACGTGCGTCCGCTGCGATGCTGACACAATCGCCCGCATGCGCAGCCACTTCGACACCCTGGGCCAGGATATCCTCGAGATTCTCCTGGCAGAGATGACCCTGATTGAAGAATCCGCCACCGGCGAGATCTACCTCGACGGCATGACCAACGTCCTCTCGGAACCGGAGTTCGCCGAATCTGATGAAGCCCGTCAGGCACTCCACATCCTGGAGGAGCGTTCCCTGCTCGAGAACTTGCTGGCCAGCACCATGGTGAACACTGATGTGGGCGGCATCCAGGTCTTGATTGGCGGGGAAGGCACCTGGGAGGAGCTGCGCCAGTGTTCGGTCATCCTGGCACGCTATGGCGACCCCAAATCGCTGACCGGCTCGGTTGGCGTGCTTGGGCCTATCCGCATGCCTTACGACCGCACCATCTCAACCGTGCAATTTGTCGCCAATGTGCTCAGCGACCTGGTCTCTGAGACCCTGGCGGTCTGATCAAGCCAACCCTCAAAATATTCAATCCTAATGCTGTATGGGAGCAATCTATGAGCAAAGAAAATCACGAAAACGAAGCAAAAAAACCGCAAGACGGAAAAAACAACCCGGCTGACGACGGCCAGGCCATGATCGCGCTGACCTACGACGAGTATGACGCCCTGGAAAAGGAACTGGAATCCCTCCAGGCGCAGGTCGAAGAGCAGCAGGATGGCTGGCTGCGCACCCGGGCCGATTTCGACAACTATAAAAAACGCGTGCAGCGTGATTCGGCGCGCGGCTACCAGGATGCTATGGCCAGCACGGTACGCACCTTTTTAGCCGTCGCCGACGACCTCGAGCGCGCCCTGAAGGACAAACCACAAGATCAACAGGTTACCGGGTGGGTCGATGGAATTGAATTGATCTACCAGAAATTGATCAACCAGATGAAAAACCAGGGCGTTGAACGCATGGATGTCAACCCCGGGGACACCTTTGACCCCAACATCCACGAAGCCATCACCCAGGAGGAACACTCGGAATTTTCCGATGGACAAATCATTGATGTTGTTCAGCCCGGTTACCGCATTTCAGACCGCATCGTCCGCCCTGCGATGGTGCGCGTCGCCCGATAAACACTTTCAGGAGGCATAATCACATGGGAAAAATCATTGGTATCGACCTGGGGACCACGAACTCTGTTGCCGCGGTGATGATCGGCGGCGAACCGGTAGTGATCCCATCCGCCGAAGGCGAACGGCTCGTCCCTTCCGTCGTGGCGGTGAACAAGAACGGTGAGCGGCTGGTCGGGCGTGTAGCCCGCAACCAGGCCATCACCAACCCGGAGAACACCATATTCTCCATCAAACGCTTTATGGGGCGCAAATATGACGACCCCGCAGTCCAGCAGGCGCTAAAACTCGTGCCCTACAAGGTCGCCAAGGCGCCCAACGGCGACTTGCGCGTGACCCTGGCCGGCAAAGAATACTCGCCGCCGGAGATCAGCGCCATGATCCTCTCCAAAATCAAGCGCGATGCGGAAGCCTACCTGGGCGAACCCGTCACACAGGCTGTGATCACCGTACCTGCCTACTTTAACGATGCCCAGCGCAACGCCACCAAGGACGCCGGCAAGATTGCCGGGCTGGAAGTGATGCGCATCATCAACGAACCGACCGCTTCATCGCTGGCTTACGGCCTCGATAAAAAGAAGAACGAAGTCATCGCGGTCTACGACCTGGGCGGCGGTACCTTCGACATCTCCATCCTCGATGTGGGCGAAGGTGTTTTCCAGGTCCGTTCGACCAGCGGTGACACCTTCCTCGGTGGTGACGATTTTGACCAGCGCATCATCGACCACATCGCCGATGAGTTCAAAAAAGAGCACGGCATCGACCTGCGCGGCGACCGGCAATCCCTGCAGCGGTTGAAGGAAGCCGCCGAAAAGGCCAAAATTGAGCTTTCCACCACCATGCAGTCCGAGATCAACCTGCCCTACATCACCGCCGATTCTTCCGGCCCGAAGCACCTGGTGATGAACCTCTCCCGCGCCAAACTGGAACAATTAACCGACGACCTGGTCACCCGCAGCCTTAACCCGGTCAAGAGCGCCCTCAACGACGCCAACCTCGACAAGAAAGACGTGGACGAGGTCGTGCTGGTCGGCGGGATGACCCGTATGCCGAAGATCCAGGAAGAAGTGCAAAGGCTGTTCGGCAAGGAGCCCCACAAAGGCGTCAACCCCGATGAAGTGGTCGCCGTCGGCGCAGCCATCCAGGCGGGCGTTCTGGGCGGCGAGGTCAAGGACATCCTCCTGCTGGACGTGACCCCCCTGACCCTCTCGGTTGAGACCCTGGGCGGTGTGGCCACACCCCTGATCAAGCGTAACACCACCATCCCAACCCGCGAGAGCCAGGTGTTCTCCACCGCCAGCGACAGCCAGACCCAGGTTGAGATCCACGTCCTGCAGGGCGAAAGACCAATGGCAGCCAACAACAAATCCCTGGGCAAATTCATCCTCGACGGCATCCCGCCCGCGCCGCGCGGCATCCCCCAGATCGAAGTGACCTTCGACATCAACGCCAACGGCATTCTCGAGGTGACCGCACAGGATAAAGCCACCGGCCGCAGCCAGAACATCACCATCACGGCCTCCTCCGGGCTGAGCGAAGAGGAAGTCGAACAAATGCGCCGTGAGGCTGAACAGCACGCCGATGAGGACCGCAAACGCCGCGACCTGATCGAAGCCCGTAACCGCGCCGACAACACGGTATACGCAGCCGAAAAGACCCTCAACGACCTGGGCGACAAGGTCCCTGCGGATCTGAAAGGCCAGGTGGAGGACGCTGCCGCCCGAGTCCGCGAAGTCAAGGACGGCGATGACATCCAAGCCATCAATCAGGCCACCGATGCCCTCAACGAGATCATGCAAAAGCTCGGCGAAGCGGCCTACCAACAAGGTGCAGAAACCCCGGACCCCGAGGCTGAACCCCAAAGCGAAGCAACACCCGGAAATGAGCCGGGCGATGATGAAGACATTGTTGACGGTGAGTATAAACAGGTCTGAACCAAGTGAAAAACCAGGTGCCCGGCAACACAGTCGGGCACCTCACCCAACACCAGGTTTGACAGCCTGTCAGCGAATGAGTAGACTTATTCCGATCCAACAGGGTCGCACAAATTTGTGGCCCGCGATAATATGAATGAACGATAATGGCAAAACGTGATTATTATGAAGTACTGGGCGTGCCCCGCGGCGCCAACGAAGACGAGTTGAAATCGGCCTTCAGGCGCCTGGCGCGCCAGTACCATCCGGATGTCAGCAGTGAACCGGATGCAGAAGAAAAATTCAAGGAAATCAACGAGGCATACGCCGTCCTTTCGGACAGCGAAAAACGCTCGTCCTATGACCGCTACGGCCATGCAGGTGTGAACACCCAGGGAATGCCTGATTTCACCAATATTGACCTCTCAGACATCCTGGAAGGCCTGTTTGGGTTTGGCGGCTTTGGCGGGATGGGCGGCCGGCGAGTCCGCAATGCGCCCCGCCGCGGCGCCGACCTCTCCAGCCGGGTGAAGATCACCTTCGAAGAAGCGGCCTTCGGCGTCGAAAAAGAAATCCAGATCACGCGTGATGAAGAATGCCAGACTTGCCAGGGTTCAGGCGCCAAACCGGGCACTACACCCCACACCTGCCCCCAATGCAACGGCCAGGGCGAGGTGCGCCAGGTCCATCAAACCCTGCTCGGCTCGATGGTCCAGGTGGTCACCTGCCCGCGCTGCAACGGCTCTGGCGAGATCATCGACACCCCCTGCGAAACCTGCAACGGCCGCGGGCTGGAGCGAAAAACCGTCACCAAACTGGTCTCCATTCCGCCAGGGGTTTCCAACGGCGTCCAAATCCGCCTGGCGGGCGAGGGGCAGCCCGGTATCAACGGCGGCCCTCACGGCAACTTCTACCTGGAAATCGAAGTAGAAAAGCATGCCTTTTTCCGCCGCAAAAGTGACGACATCCTGCTCGACCTCGACATCAACATCGCCCAGGCGGTGCTGGGTGACGAGATTCGCATCCCCACCCTGAACGGCGATGTCGACCTGCGCATCCCGCCGGGCACCCAGCCCGGCAAGACTTTCCGCCTGCGCGGGCGCGGCATCCCGCACCTGCGGGGTTCCGGCACAGGTGACCAGCTCGTCACCGTCTCAGTCCAGATCCCCACCCGGCTGACGGCCGAGCAGCGCGAGCTTTTCGAAAAATTGGCCGAAACCATGGACCCGGACATTAAAATCCAGGACCAATCCTTCTTTGATAAGCTCCGTGAGGTGTTTGGTGGCTAATTCTGACCCGCAAGCCCGTTGGACCGAAGTGAAGATTGCATCTGATGGGGAATTGGCCGAAGCCCTGGCAGAAGTGCTGGGGCGTTTTGTTTCCAACGGCGTTGTCGTGGAAAGCGAAACCCGTTTCAACGCCAGCACACAGGAGAATGAACCCACCGGCGGCATGATCGTTTACGGCTATCTGCCCGTGGATGACGCCCTGGAAGACAAACGCCAGCAATTGGAACAGGCCTTGTGGCACCTGGGCCAAATCACCCCCCTGCCGCCCGTAACCTACCGGCCAGTGCAAGATGAAGACTGGATGGCCGCCTGGAAGGTGCACTACCAGCCGATCAGAATTGGCGAGAACCTGCTCGTTATGCCCGCCTGGAAGTCACCCGCGCCCGATGAAGCGCGCCTGGTGGTGCGCATCAACCCGGCCATGGCCTTTGGCACCGGCACCCACCCCACCACCCAGCTCTGCCTGCGCCTGCTTGAGCGCCACTTCAACCCCGGATCCGACGTGATCGATGTGGGCTGCGGATCGGGCATCCTCACCATTGCAGCCCTGAAGATGGGCGCCGCCCGCGCTCTGGCCGTGGACGTCGACAGCCAGGCCGTCAAATCCACCCTCGAGAACGCTGCCCTGAACGACGTCACATCTGCAACACTGGAGGCGGGCAAGGGCTCAGTCGAGGAGATCCTCACCGGAAGGTTTACCTTCCAAAACGCGCCCCTGGTGCTGGTCAACATCCTGGCGCCGGTCATCGTGCGCCTGTTCGGCCAGGGCCTGGGCGGTTTGGTGGCTGACGGCGGAATTCTGCTGCTCTCGGGCATCCTGGCAGACCAGGAAGCGGATGTGCGCCAGGCGGCTGAAGCGGCCGGGTTTTCACTGGTCGAACGCCTGACCGACGAGGATTGGGTCAGCCTGGCGATGGAAAAAACCGCGCATTAACCGCACACTCACTAATCACAGGTGCCGGCGACGGCGCTCGTACCAAAGGTGATCTACTGATGAAAAACAAAGCCCCGACCTGGATCAAGTTTCTCACCGCGTATTATGGCATCCTGCAAAGCCTGCACCTGGCAGCCCTGATCCGCGCAGGCCTGATCATGCTCTTGGAAGGCCGCTTTCCCTTCCCCATTTTGCCGCCCCCCGGCGGCTGGGACGGCCAAACCTTGCCCTTCCTGATCGGGTTGGGCGCCACGGACGTGGTCGGGATTGTCCTGGGGATCGCCTTTGCTTACCGGTCCCTGTTCACAGGCCAATACTACCGCCGCCTGGGTGTGATCTCCCTGACGATCTTCATCACCGGTGCGATTGTTTTTGCCGTCGGAACCTTCTCCAGCGGCGCCTGGGGTGCCCACCCCGTTGGGTATGGGGCCATGGTCCCCCTGTTTGTACCTGTCCCGCTCCTGTATGTCTGGCTGCTCAGGTCAAACCTGACGCCAAAACAAACCCGCAAGAGCGATTGAGCACCAAAGAAAACCCATTATTACCCATATCAAATTCACTGAACATCGATGAAACCACAATCTAAACAAAATCACTACGAAAACGTTCGCTGCCTGCTGTTTGACCTCGATAACACCCTTTATCCCCACAACACCGGCCTGACCGACCACCTCCGGACGCGCATTAAGCAGTTCTTGGTCGAGATGATGGATATCAGTTTCGAAGAGGCATCCGCGTTAAGGCAGCGCCTGTTCTCCCAGTACGGCACGACCCTCAGGGGCCTGCAAATCGAGCAACAGGTGGAGATGAAAAAGTACCTGGACTACATTCACGACCTCCCCCTCGATGAATGTCTCTCCCCAGACCCCGGGCTCGACCGGATGCTGCGGTCACTCCCCCACCGCAAGGTGATCTTCACCAATGCCGATCGTGACCATGCCCAGCGCGTCACCGAGATTTTGGGCATCCAGGGGCACTTTGACCGGATCGTCGATATCTACGATGTTTTCCCCTACTGCAAACCCGAAATCGGGGCATTCCATAAAGCGCTTGCCCTGATCGATGAAGACCCCAAGGCCTGCCTGCTGGCAGATGATATGGTTGAAAACCTGGTCGCTGCTCAAATCCTCGGCATCAAGACCGTCTCTGTCGGACAGCACCAGCATGATTCCAGCCCGCACATCCCCGACATCAAAGCCCTCGCCGGCCTGTTTTCTGATTAACCTAACGCCCTTTCCCGCCTTACAACATATGAATTTTATCAGGCTAAAACCACAACAGCCTGGTTCCTGATACCTCGTGACCATTTTTCACATTTCTGATGGTCGATTCCTTCAATTATCTTCCGTTTCTCATTCACGCCCGGCGATTAATCATGTAAAATAGTTAATATCCGGTTAATCCTATATTGCACACTCTGGAGGGCAGCTATGGCAAAAAAAGATAAAGAGAAAAAGGGCAAACAGGAAAAGAAAGAAAAAAATGGCAAGAAAGACAAAAAAAAGAAAAAATAAGCCAGTCAAGAACCCTCAAAAAGGCAAGAAAAAAGACAACCCCGAACCCGTAGCCCTCAACGACCCCGAAGATTCGGTCACAGAAGCCGCACTTGAAGTGCAAACAGACGAAACGGCCAGCGTATGGTCAGATTCCTTCTCGCCCGGGGATATCACACCGGAGAAGCAAACACCCAAGCTGACCAAGAAGCGCTATGAAAAAGAGCTTCGCAGGCTGCAAATCGAGCTTGTCAAACTTCAGGAATGGGTCAAACTCAAGGGTCTTAAGGTTGTGGTGATCTTTGAAGGGCGCGATGCTGCCGGTAAGGGCGGTGTGATCAAACGCATCACCCAATGCCTGAATCCCCGCGTGGCGCGTGTGATTGCCCTGGGCGTCCCCACCGAACGCGAGAAAACCCAATGGTACTTCCAGCGCTATATTCCCCACCTCCCTGCGGCAGGCGAGATTGTCCTGTTCGACCGCAGCTGGTACAACCGCGCTGGTGTTGAGCGCGTGATGGGTTTCTGCACCGATGAGGAGTACTGGGAATTCATGCGGACCTGCCCAGAATTTGAGCGCATGCTCGTCCGCTCGGGCATCATTTTGGTCAAATACTGGTTCTCAGTCAGCGATACCGAGCAGGAAAAGCGCTTCATCGCCCGTATCGAAGACCGCACCAAACGCTGGAAGCTGAGCCCGATGGATGTCGAAGCCCGCAGCCGCTGGGTCGAGTATTCCAGGGCAAAAGACGTGATGATGAAGTACACTGACATCAAACAGGCACCCTGGTACGTGGTCAATGCCGATAACAAACCCAAAGCCCGGCTGAACTGCATTGCACACCTGCTCAGCCAGATCCCCTACCAAGACCTGACCCCCGACCGCATCGAACTGCCCCCCCGGCAATCGAATCATGGCTATGTCAGGCCGCCTTTTGAGGATCAGACCTTTGTTCCTGAGGTCTATTGACCGCACCCTGAAATAAACACCCTCACCACCCACCGGAAGTCGAATTCAATCGAGCCGATGAGGTAGGTTTACCATGCCCATGAACAATCAAATTTTTACCACCATCCGATCCCTGGCCCGGTCGCTCTATGCCGGCCTGGTTGAGCTCAGGCGTGACCTGCACCGGCACCCTGAACTCTCCGGCCATGAGGACCGTACCGCCATTCGGCTTGCTGATGCCTTAAGCGGCTTGGGGCTTGACCTCCATCTGGATAGCAACGGGTACGGACTCTGGGCAGACCTGGTCACCGACCCAGCCAGGCCAACCGCAGCCATGCGCGTTGACACAGACGCCCTCCCGATTCATGAGGTCAACCGGATCCCCTACCGCTCAACGGTCCCGGGCGTGATGCATGCCTGCGGTCACGATGTCCACGCTGCGGTCGGGGTCGGAGTTGCCAGGCTGCTCGCCAAGATGCGCCCGGGACTGCCCGGCAATGTGCGCATTATCTTCCAGCCCGAAGAGGAGGAGATCACCGGCGCCGTGCGTATGCTGCGTGCCGGCGCCCTGGCCAACCCCACCCCCAGGGCGATCTTTGGCTTGCACGTTGCGCCCATTCCCGCCGGGCAGGTCGGCTGGACAGACGGCCTGTTCCTGGCCGGGTTTGAACACTACCTGGTGAAGGTCACAGCTCAAAAAGGGCTGTACTATCCGCCAGGCTACCTGGACGCCGTTGCGCGGCGGTGCTGCCGGGCCATTTTAAGGCTCAACCGATGGCATCTGCCCGAAACCTGGCCGGAGATGCAATCCTTTTGGTCCCTGATGCACCAGGGCGATCAAAGCCTTAGGAAGTTTGTCGTCTACGACGCCTCGCTAAACGATGAAGACCCGGATGCCTGGCACGGGCAGTTTGGGCTGGGGATCAAGGCGGCAGACGCACACCTGCGCATCGCAGCCCTGGGGCGGGTGCGAGCCGCACTGCACCCAATCTGCCTGGCCACACAGACCCGCTTTTCGCTGGAGCCGATGGGCTCGATGATCGACATGCGCAACGACCCGCGCCTGGTCCGGTCAACCCTGCCCGCGCTCGAAAAAGCGCTCGGGGCAGAGCAAGTGCGCCAGTTCAGCGCGGCGTTTCCTTTCAATTGTGAAGACTTCGCTTACTATACGAAGCGAGTGCCGGGTGCCATGTACTGGCTTGGGGGCGCCAACCCGGCAGAGGGGAAACATGCCCTGCTTCACACCCCTGATTTTGATGTCGATGAGCGCTGCATCGAGACCGGGATGGTCGCAATGGCAGCTTTGCTGTACAGCAGTTTGGCCGCAACTGCCTGACCGTCTGCACACAATGGATAACCTTCCACATTCCTATCATTTGTTAATAAATTTGTGGTAAATTTCATAAAATATACACAGGAAACCATCCAGCACACCGCTTCCGAGGTGACTGGATTTAAAGCAGGCTGGCCAGTGCCTGCAAGGAGAATGACATGCAATCAAAAGGACTTCGCACCTGTTTAACCGTGGGGGTTGGGCTCATCATTTTGGTCATCGTTTTTGGGGCCGGCATCGGCGTTGGGTATTTTCTCCCCCGCCTGCTAACCCCCGAACTGCCCGTTTCAGGCCCGGTGAGCTGCCCTCCCTGCCCCGAGGTGATCATTCCCACCGAAGAAGGTGATGACCCCGTCATCATCCAGCCAACGCAGTGCCCCCAATGCCCATATATCGATGCCCGGGGGGACACTCCCCCTGAGTACCAGGACCTGTTCGCCCCGTTCTGGGAAACCTGGGATATCATCCACGAGCAATATGTAGACCAGCCCGTTGACGATCTGGCCTTGATGCGCGGCGCAATCAAAGGCATGCTGGATGCCCTTGGAGACCGCCATACTTCGTACATGACACCGGAGGAGTTTGGCCAGGCCAACGAAGCCCTCGAAGGCGAATATGAAGGGATCGGCGCCTGGGTCGATATCACTGGCGATTATGTCGAGATCATCAGCCCCATGCGCGGGTCGCCTGCCGCTGAAGCCGGCCTGCAGCCCAACGATATCATCATCGGCATTAACGGCGAGGACATGACAGGCGTGCCCGGCGACCTCGTCCTCAGGCAAATACTCGGCCCGGCTGGCACCGATGTCACCCTGACCATCCGGCGGGGTGACGAGATCTTCGATGTCACCGTCACCCGGGCGACGATCGTGGTACCGACTGTCGAATCTGAAATGCTGGAGGACAACATTGCCTACATCGGCCTGTACAACTACGGTGAAAGAAGCACAGAGCAGTTACGCACCGCCCTGGAGGATCTGCTTGCACAGAACCCTGCCGGCCTGGTCTTCGACTTGCGCGGCAACGGCGGCGGATTCCTCAATACGGCCATCCAGGTCGTTTCTGAATTCATTGCCGACGGCGTGGTGATGTTCGAGCAGTACGGCGACGGTGAAACCTTTACCTATGAAGCCATCCCCGGCGGCCTGGCCACCGAGATCCCCCTGGTGGTGCTGGTCGATGAAGGCGCAGCCTCCGCTTCCGAAATTACCGCGGGTGCGATCCAGGACCGCGGCCGGGGGCCGCTGGTGGGCGTGACCACCTTTGGCAAAGGCTCCGTACAGAGCTGGGTCACCCTGCAAAACGGTGCTGGCGGCGTGCGCGTCACCATTGCCCGCTGGCTCACACCCAACGGGCGGCAGATCAGCGAAGTCGGCCTCGAGCCGGAATACATCGTTGAAATGACCCCGGAGGACTTTGCTGAGGGGCGCGACCCTCAATTGGACAAAGCCATTGAAGTTCTCAAAGAATTAATCGAGTAAAATACCACAAACAGAAAGGTAATTCTGATGTTTCCAATTTTTGACCTCAACTATCTGATCTACATGCTGCCGGCCTTGCTGCTGGGACTGATTGCCCAGCTGTACGTCAACAGCAGGTATTCCCGCTGGAGCAAGGTACAAAATCGTGCCGGGATGACCGGTGCACAGGTCGCCCAGCGGCTGATGGAAAGACACGGCATGTACAACTTAAACCTCAAAGGAACGCCCGGCCAGCTAACCGATCACTACGACCCGCGCAGCAAGACCCTGGCCCTCTCGCAAGACATCGCTGCGCGCCCGAGCGTGGCTGCCATGGCCATCACCGCCCACGAGATGGGACATGCCCAGCAGGATAAGGACAATTACGTTCCCATGCGGTTGCGTTCAGCCCTGGTGCCCGTGGTTAACCTTGGCACCAACCTGGGGTGGATCTTCATCATGCTGGGCCTGCTTCTGCAGGTCGGCGAATTGGCCTGGGTGGGCGTGATCGCTTTCTCGGCTGGCGTGATCTTCTCGGTAGCCACACTGCCGGTGGAGCTGAATGCCTCCCGCCGGGCACGCGCAATGCTGAAAAGCAGCGGTATGATCGTGACCCAGGAAGAGGAGCAGGGCGTCAAACAGGTGTTGAATGCGGCTGCGCTCACCTACATCGCTGCGATCATTGCCTCGCTGATGCAGCTGCTCTATTTTGTCTCCCTCGCCGGGGGCAGAGGGCGCCGCAGGTAAGAACGGAATGGTGAATGGAGCGTAGTGAACGGTATCAGGAAACCCCATAAACCACTAAAGGCGGCAGAGCAATTCTGCCGCCTTTTTTCTGTCATATTTTTTTCTTATTCTTCAACCTTGCGCAGCTAAACCATCGTTCAGCTTACATCTACCGCCAATCAGCGATCACCTCTCAGCTAAAACCCGCCTACCTACCGCCAGCACCGCCAACCCAATACCCAAAACCAGCGCCGTGACCGCCACCAGCGGCGTCTGCCCCTGCTTGACCCAGATGCCGACAAATGCCCAGGTCAAAACCAACGGGTAAGCCACCTCTTTGCGCAGGAAGATCATCAGGGCGCCCAAAACAGCCGCGATCGCCAGCATGACCACAGCCCACACTGCCTCCGAGAGCGGCCCACCTTGCCAACCGATAGAATACAACACCTGGGTGACGTTTGCCACCACGGCCACCGTCGCCCACCCCAGGTAGATGCCGAAGGGCACTTCCACCAGCAGTTTTTCCAGCCAGGGCCGGCCGCTTTTGCCCACGCGCAGGGTCAAATAGATCGCTGCCAGGCTGAACAGCAGCCCGAAGATCGGGATTAAGGTCAGGGTGAACTGCAAATAATGCCACAGCAGAATCCAGGCAGTGTTGAACAGGTTGGCAGCCATGAACCACCAGGCAATCGCGTCAATCCGCTGGTCCGCTCGGCCCCTGGGCGTGACGGTGTAGACAGCAAATGCGATCAGGGCCAGGTAGATCAGCCCCCAAATCGAGAACACATACCCGGCCGGCACAAACAAAATCGGGAAACGGTCGGAAATTTCCCCGGTGGTCAGCCCATTGATCGGCAGGGCATTCGCCAATACATTGACCACCAGCACGACCGCCAGACTGAGGATCATCAATACACGCTTGTTTTTCATTTTCATCTCCTTAATGGTTAATTGCATAATCCTATTTAACTCCATTATAGCCAATCCACTGCGACAACCAGCATGGTGTATAAGGATGATGATTTCTAGGGACTGTATGTACCCACCACGACACTTCCCGTAACCCACACACGCCCAGGGGTCACCTGCGCGTGCAGAAACCCCAGTTACGGCTCAGTAAGCGCATTATGCGCAAAGGGCTGAGCACGATGCGGCTTTGTTGCTGTGCTTTATATTGTAAGCCGCACTGGCGGCCCTCAACAGGGCGAGCATCACCCTAATTGTGAGCATAAAAACCATAGGTGGCCTCAAAGGGCAGGGTCAACTCGTCCGCCAGGTTAGTATAGATGCTGCCCTTGGGAGTGTAAAAAGGCCACAGCAGGTAGACAAATTTCGTCATCCGGAATAACACAGGGCAAGCGGATTCTCCCATAGCGCATGTGGACCTCACCTCACACGATCCATCCGTCAGGAAAGGCATAACATGGTGTTATTTGTGCCCCCTTCTGCAATGATGATATAATCTTTTTCTGGATATTATTTGTCTTTTTTGTCAGCGGCAGATTATTCAACCACCTTGTATCGGACCAAACCGCATGCGCACCCGCCCACCCGCAACATATCCGCTTATTATCCTGATCTTTACGCTGCTGCTGGCAGGCTGCCGGGGCCAGCCGAATCAGCCCCTTGAAACGCCAGTAACCCCGTCCCCGACACGCACCCCAACGGCGACCTTCACCGCCTCACCGACGCCTGTCCCAACAGCCACACTGACGCCCACGCAGGTGCCCCCAACCCAGACACCCAGCCAGACGCCCACGCCGACCTGGGCCTTCAATGAACCCGGTGCGGTCGTTGCCCCGATCCTGCTCTATCACCATGTCAACGGGGAATCCTTCTCAAGCCGCTATACCGTCTCAATCCCAAACTTCACAGCCCAGATGGACGCCCTCCACGAAAGAGGCTATACCGCGATCCCAATGTCGATGTTTCTTGATGCCCTCATTGAAGGCCGGGAACTGCCCGAGAAACCCATTGTGATCACCTTTGATGACGGCCACGAAAGCGTTCTTGATAACGCCTTCCCCATCATGGCGGAGTATGGGTTCCCGGGCGTGTTTTACATCGTCGCCAACCGCATCAATAATTCACCCGATTTTGTCAATATCGAGCAGCTGACCGCCCTGATCAACGCAGGCTGGGAGATCGGCAGCCACGGCTATACTCATCTCGACCTCACCCGAAACCACGCCAGCGCCAAATACGAAGCAGGACAATCCCGGGTTGACCTCCAGGCGGCTTTAGGCGTGAAGGTGCTCACCTTCGCCTACCCCTATGGGGAAATCGACCCCTTTGTCGCCCAGGCTGTCAGCGATTCCGGCTATCGGGCCGGGGTCGGTTTGGGTCAGTCTATCACCCATACCTGGGGAAACCTGTTTTACCTGCATCGCATTGAGGTGCAGGGGGACTACTCCCTGGAGACTTTCATCAGCCTGCTTAACCCGGAATGAGCCCCCTTCTGGCATGGCTGCTGCCACTTTACCCCACAAAAGTAACAAAACAGCCCCCGCCATCAAAAGGATGAAAGGGGCTGCTGATATGTAGATATGTACCCAAAGCTCTGGGCATAAGGATCAGGAAATCATCAAATCCCACCCGGATATCGAAGGCATCCCGGGCGGCCTGAAAGGCGTCATAAGCATAGCGGTGATAGCCGGTCTGATTGTCGTTTGAGATGAACACCTGCACAAAACTGTGATTTTCCTTGGGATCTTCAGCCAGATATACCCCCGGGATGATCGCCGCCTTGTGTTTTTCATCCGCGCTTACCAATTTGTAATACCAGCCTTCAAAAAAGGGCGCTTTAGCAGAAAAACCATGGTAGCGGTTGGGGTGCAGGGTATTTACAAACGGCATCGCATCATCCTTGGTCAGTCGTATGGCTATCAGGCACTGCAGGCGCTCGGGCAGGACACCCATGACCGGAATAGTTTTATACTTGAGTAATTGTACTGAAAAACTCGCATTTATCCTACCATCTGTTGCAGGTTAGCCATCAATGATGTCCCCATCGGCCGTAAAATGCACCGAAAGCCCCGCGGGTTACTCTGGCCGTGCTTGCTTGCAGCACACACGGGCGGTTTTCCCCCGCCGCGCAAACGGGCAAAACACAGCCATTCTGCAGGCTGCAATCTGCTAAGGCTAATTTTTGGATTTTAATAAAATGTACAACTTTTGGGTAAATATTACGTATATTGTGATGTGATTGTTATTTATCAAAAGGATTAACCCCATGAAGAAAACCAATTTATTCCTCATCCCCTTGCTGGTCAGCACGATTTTTATCCTCAGCGCGTGCCAAATGCTGCCCTGGATAAGCGTTGAACGCGGTTCGGGGAACATCATCGCTGAAACACGCCCGGTGAGCGGGTTTCATGCCATTCAACTGGATGGCGCCGGGCGCCTGTTGATCACCCAGGGCGCGTCAGAATCGCTCGAGATCCAGGCCGATGACAACCTGATCGACGACCTGGCTTCAAATGTGCGCGGCGGCACCCTCGTTTTAGGTTACGAGGAGAAGCCCTGGCGTAAAACCATCATCCCCTCTCAATCTGTGGTCTATACCCTGACGGTCATCAATTTGGACCAGCTGACCATTAACGGCGCTGCCGACCTGGACATGCAATCCCTTGAGACCGAATCCCTTGAACTGGCCGTAAACGGGGCCGGGACCATCATGATCCATGATTTGTCCACAGGGAAGCTCGCCGTCAACATGGCAGGTGCAGGTTCAGTCTCGATCAGCGGCGAGGCTGTTGAAGAGGCCGTCTCCATCGACGGGGCCGGGACTTACCGGGCTGGCGACCTTCAATCCCGTGATTCGCTCATCGAGATCAACGGGCTGGGTACGGGTGTCGTGTGGGCACTCGATACGCTCAGGGTCAACATCACCGGCGCGGGTTCTGTCAGCTACTACGGCTCACCTGAGCTTTCACAGCAGATCACCGGCCTGGGCGACGTCAACCGCCTGGGTGATAAATAAAGCGACCGTGTGATAAAATAGATAAGCAAATATTCAAATTGTTGTTCTCAGGTTTCGCATCTAGGAGGCGGACATGAATCGTAAAAATGGTATGATCGGTGGGACAATTCTCATCCTGCTTGGCGTCATTCTGCTGGCCAGGGAAATTGCCCCTCAATACTTTCAATTCTGGGAATGGCCGTTCATCATCATCGGTCTAGGTGGCGTGTTTTTGCTCTGGGCGATCTTGAGCGGAACGGGCGGATTGGCTGTCCCCGGATCGATCCTGGCTGGCATTGGCGGCATCCTCTATTATCAAAACCAAACCGGCGATTGGGCCAGCTGGGCGTATATATGGGCCCTCATCCCCGGTTTTGTGGGCATCGGTGTCATCATCAGCGGTATCATCGACCGAAATTACAAAGAGGCTTTCAGCGGCGGGCTGATCCTTCTGCTGATCAGCGGGATCCTGTTCTTCGTGTTCGGTCAGGCGTTCGGCCTTCAGCCGGAGATCACCAAGTACTGGCCTGCATTATTGATCGTTCTGGGTGTGATCGCCCTCGTCAACGCCTTGTTTTCTTCCCGGCGAAAGTCCGTCTGAGCGGTCAAAACGCGTCTCAGGGGCAAGGCCGACAAAATTTTCCCCCATATCTAACGTAAAGGCTGGTTGGTCAACTCAACCAGCCCTTATTTTCCATCAGAAACCCACAGCGGTCACGCACATTGCTCCCAGGCCTGTTTCACCCGGCGATAGGTCTCCTCGAGGGATTCGGGAAGTACCCGGGTCTGCCCAACCGTGGAGATAAAACTCGTGTCACCGCCCCAGCGCGGGACAATGTGCATATGCACATGCTCCGCGATGCCTGCGCCTGCCACGTTGCCCAGGTTCATCCCCAGGTTGAACCCTTCAGGCTGGTACACCGACTGGAGCACTTCCACGGCCTTGCTGGTAAAGGCCATCAGCTCACTGCGTACAGTCTCCGTCAGCGCTTCCAGCCGGCTGACGTGGCGGTAAGGAACGCACATGATGTGCCCGCTGGTATACGGGTAGCGGTTTAAGATCATAAAAACGCCTTCACCCCGGTGAAAGACCAGGTTTTCAAGGCCGTCTTCACCGCCTGCTGCCAGGCAAAAAATGCAGTCATTGGAATCTTGGTTTTCTTGAATGTATTTCATGCGCCAGGGTGTCCAGATATAGTTCAATGGGTCTCGTCCTTTTTCGTTGTGCTTAATTGTAACAGAATCCCCGGGCCTAAGCGGTAAAACACGCTATGGGAGGGGTTGCACCCCAAGGCCGTGGCACTGAACCCGCCTTGCTCATCCATATCACAAACCGCCAGCGGAGGTATGAGCAAAGCGCCCTCAAGCTGAGGCCATTTCAAATAGCAACCGGACCCATATATACCCAAAAAGAATTTTTCAGCAAATATGCACACCTGTTATGGCCTCCGCTATCCTGCGCCTCACGCCATCCAGGTTTGTTTGATATACTTATCCCACACCATCATGGAAACTGAGCAGCGATGGAACAATACAGCATCTTTCAACCCCAAAATATCCTCACCGTCAGCCAGCTCACGGGCTACCTGCGGGGGGTGATCGAGAGCGATGAGCTCCTGCAGGACTTGTGGGTCGAGGGCGAGATCTCAAACTTCTCCCGCCCCAGCTCGGGGCACCTCTACTTCACCCTCAAAGACAGCCAGTCAGCCATCCGCTGCGTGATGTGGCGGAACATGGCAGCCCGGCTCGATTTCGACCCGCGTGAAGGGATCGCGGTTGAAGCCCACGGCGGTATGGGCGTGTATGAAACTAGCGGACAGGTGCAGCTCTACGTTGATACGATGCGCCCCGCCGGTGAAGGCCGGCTCTTCCAGGAGTTCCTGCGCCTGAAGGCAAAGCTCGAAGCCGAAGGCCTGTTCGATGCGGCCGCCAAACAGCCCATCCCGACCCTGCCCAGGGTGATCGGTATTGTCACCTCGCCCACTGGCGCAGCCTTCCAGGATATGCTCAACACCCTGCGGCGCCGCTACCCGGTGGTTGAGGTGGTGCTCGCCCCCACAGCCGTTCAGGGCGCGGATGCCCCGTCGGGCATCGTAGCCGCACTCGAGCACCTCAACCGGGAGGTTCACCCTGATGTGATCCTGATCGGGCGCGGCGGCGGTTCCATCGAGGACCTGTGGGCCTTCAATGATGAAGCAGTGGCGCGTGCCGTGGCAGCCTCTGCTGCGCCCATCATCTCCGGCGTGGGCCACGAGACCGACTTCACCCTGACCGATTTTGCCGCCGACCTGCGCGCCCCCACGCCGACTGCGGCCGCCGAAGTCGCCACCCCGGACAAAGCTGAATTATTGGGGGTTATCGCGGAGCTTTCCAGCCGCCACACCACCATCCTGAACGCCCGCCTGGCAGACCTGCGTTGGCAGCACAGTCAACTCCAAAACGCGCTTGACCGCCTGTCGCCAAAACACGCCGTCGACGCCTATCGACAGCGCCTCGACGAAATTGTGCTGCGCCTCGACCGTTCCATCCGGGTCAACCTCGACAAAAAGGCCATGCAGGTGGATAATTTAGCGGGGTCCCTGCGCTCGCTCAACCCCCAGGCGGTCCTCAACCGGGGCTATGCCATCGTCACCCGGGTAAGCGACGGCCGCCTGGTCAAACATACCGCCCAGGTGCACCCGGGCGAAGACGTTCAGATCAGGGTCAGCCGGGGAAAGATGGATGCCACGATCACGAAAATCACCCAGGAGGATGAAAATGACGCCTGATCACACCCAGGTTATCGAAGCGATGGATTTTGAAACCGCCTTCAACGCCTTACAGGACAACGTCAACACGCTTGAAAATGAAGATCTGCCCCTCGAAAAAGCGCTGACGCTGTATGCGCACGGCCAGGCGCTGGCCAAACGCTGCGCAGCCCTGCTGGAAGAGGCTGAATTAAAGGTCCGGACGCTCTCCGGCGGAACCGCCCCCGCCCCAGGTATGGAAGAATAACACCTATGCCGCTTTCGGGAATTTTTCAGAACCCTGTTTTCATTGCCACGCTGGTGGCGTCCTTTTTAGCGCAAATTCTTAAACTGCCCATGTGTTACCTGCGCACTAAAGAATGGAACTGGTCGCTGCTGATCAGTACAGGCGGCATGCCCAGCTCGCACTCCGCAGTGGTAACCGCAGCGGCCACCGGGATCGGCTATTATGCCGGGTTCAATACCCCCCTGTTCGGCCTGGCCTTTGCCATCGCCTCGGTGGTGATCTACGATTCGACCAATATCCGCCGTCAGGCCGGTTTCCACGCCCAGCAGATCAACCGCATCATCAAAGAACTCCTCCGCGGAGAGTTAAAACCTGCCGAGGATTTTAAGGAACTGCGCGAGGTGCTGGGCCACTCACCCCTTGAAGCTTTGGGCGGTGTGGTTTTGGGTATTTTGGTCAATCTCGTCCTCTGGCAGCTCTGGCCGTGATTGGGTAATGGGGCATGGGGAAACCTAACCCGTTTTCAGCAACTCCCACAGCCTGTAGGGTGGGTTGGCGGATATAAATCTGCCAGGCAAGGCCTTTCCTGGCCTGTGATCATCCACCATTAAACATGTAGGATGGGTTGGCAGATGTAGGTGTGCCTGGCAGAGCCTTTCCAGGCCTGTGATCACCCACATTCAAGATCGATACCATGCCAACCCACCAATATTGCCCCGGACTGAATGGTGGGTTGGTTTTTGAGTATATTTTTGTCCATTGCTCCAGGGTGTAGGGTGGGTTGGCAGATGCAGATGTGCCCGGCAAAGCCTTTCCTGGTCTGTGATCATCCGGATTCAAGATCGATACCATGCCAACCCACCAATATTGCCCCGGACTGGTTTGGTGGGTTGGTCTGTAAACAAATTATTATCCATTACTCCAGGGATTCCAGATAGTTCACAAGCCTGATTGCCCCTGACCAACCCACCCTACAAAAACCAGCGCGTAGGGTGGGTTGGCGGATGCAGATCTGCCTGGCAGAGCCTTTCCTGGCCTGTGATCATCCGGAATCAAGATCCATACCGTGCCAACCCACCAAAATTGCCCCGAACTGAATGGTGGATTGGTTCTTGAGTATATTATTGTCCATCAGTATGGGAATTCTAGATAGCGTGTAGGGTGGGTTGGCAGATGTAGGTGTGCCTGGCAGAACCTTTCCTGGCCTGTGATCATCCACAATCAAAATCGATACCATGCCAACCCACCAATATTGCCCCGGACTTGTATGGTGGGTTGGCTCTTGAATTTATTTTTGTCCATTGCTCCAGGGTACCAGGACGTTCACAAGGCTGATCGCCCCTGACCAACCCACCCTACAGAAACTGTGATCATCCGGATTCAAGATCCATATCGTGCCAACCCACCAAATTGCCCCGGACTGGCTGGCTGGAATGGTGGGTTATTTTTTGAGTATATTTTTGTTCATTGCTCCAGGAATTCCAGATAGGGTGTAGGGTGGGTTGGCGGATGCAGATCTGCCTGGAAAATCCTTTCCTGGTCTGTGATCATCCGGATTCAAGATCCATATCGTGCCAACCCACCAATATTGCCCCGGCCTGGTTTGGTGGGTTGGTCTGTATACAAATTTTTGTTTATTGCTCCATGGATTCCAGGAGGTCCACAAGGCTGATAACCCCAGACCAACCCACCCTACAGAAACTGTGATCATCCGGATTCAAGATCCATAACGTGCCAACCCACCAATATTGCCCCGGACTGGTTTGGTGGGTTGGTTTTTGAGTATATTATTGTCCATTGCTCCAGGGATTCCAGGACGTTCACGAGGCTGATCCCCCCTGACCAACCCACCCTACAGAAACCGAAGCCTCTACAAATACCGCCTGCGCCCCCAGCCCGTAGTATGATTAACCTTACCACTATCGAAAAGAGGCTGCTGTGAAAAAATCGCTTGGCAATATTATCGGAATCATCCTCGCTGTTGCGGTCGGGACGGGCGTGGCTATCGCCGGAAGCCAGGGCAGCGTGCAGATCGGGGGCCTGCCCCTGTTCGCGCTGCTGATCATCGCTGCCTACGCGGTCCAATGGATCGTTTTCATCATCGCCTACCTTCAAAAAAGCGAGCGCTTTTTTGACCTCACCGGCAGCCTGACCTACATCACCCTGGCCACGGCAGCCGTCCTGCTGATCCCCAACATTGACCGCCGGGCCGCCCTCCTGCTGGTGATGGTGGTCGTGTGGGCCACCCGCCTGGGCACCTTTCTGTTTGGCCGTGTCCTCAAGCAGGGCAAAGACGACCGCTTCGACGAGATTAAAGTCTCGTTCGCCAGATTCCTGCTGACCTGGACGCTGCAGGGCTTGTGGGTCACTTTCACGGCTGCAGCGGCCCTGGCAGCCATCACCTCAACCAACCCGCGTGCGCTGGGCTGGCCGGCGCTGATCGGCTTCCTGGTGTGGGCTTTTGGCTACTTCTTCGAGCTGATCGCCGATGTGCAAAAAAGCGCCTTCAAAGCCGACCCCGCAAATGAGGGCACATTCATCCGCACGGGATTATGGTCCTGGTCACGGCATCCCAACTACTTCGGTGAGATCGTGCTGTGGCTCGGCGTGGCCATCGTTGCCCTGCCCGTGCTCAGGGGTTGGGCACTGATGACGCTCATTTCGCCAATTTGGGTCATCATCCAATTGACCCTGATCAGCGGCGTGCCCTTGCTGGAGAAAAAAGCGGACAAGAAATGGGGCGGCCAGCCAGACTACGAAGCCTACAAAGCGAATACCCCCGTGCTGATCCCCCGCCCGCCGAAAAAGCTCGCATAATCAGGCCGGAGGCCGATAATCATCAGGCGGGGTCGCCATGGCCCCGCCATTGTGTTATCCTGATATTTAAGAGTTCATCGCATCTACGATGTCCTGGAAAGATGTCGGTTTTGCACTCATTACAGCACCGTCCCAGCCCATTGACCTTCCATGCCGCCGGGCGCCCAGGCACATTCCAAAGTGCGGCAGTTTAACCGGATCATCAACCAACAACCCACATTTGATTGGCAGTTGTTATTATTCATCCTCCCCAGCACGGCTGAGGGTACCAGCTACTCCCTACGCGCGCTTCTTTACCCTCTGCATCAGCGCTCCCATCATCCCCCTCAGCTCGGGCATCTTCAGCACCCACATCAGCCCCACGTAGACGACCAGCCCTGCCCCCAGCGCACCGAAAAGCTCCACCACAAGGCGCCCGCCACCCAGCAGCCAGCGCGCGCCGACCACAGCCGCTGCCATCAGCGCCGTCCCTGCCGCGCTGACCGCCACGCCCCGCCACACAAAGCCCCCCTCCAGGCCGTTTAACTTCCTCCGGATCAGGAAAACTAGCGCAATGCTCTCTAACCCTGTCGCCAGGGAATTGGCCAACGCCAGGCCGCCATGCGGCATCCACCCGATGCGCGCAAACCAGGCCGCAAACGCCAGGCTCAACACAATGTTCAGGCCCATGGTGATCACCCCCACGGTGACGGGCGTGCGCGTGTCGTGCAGGGCATAAAAGGCGCGGCTGAGGATCTCCACCAGGGCGTGACCGACCAGGCCGGCCGCATACCACAGCAAAGCCCAGGCCACCAGCTCAGTCGACCGGGCGGTGAACTCGCCGCGTTGGTAGAGCAGCTGCACCAGGGGATAGCGCAGAAGGATCAGCCCCACCCCCGCCGGCAGCGACAGCAAAATGATCGCCCGCAGCGTGGAGGCCAGTGAGCGGCGCATCTCGTCGCGTTTGCCCAGTGCCACCTGGGCGGAAAACGTGGGCAGCGAAGCGATCGCCGCGGATTGCGCCACCGCCATCTGCGGCATCAGCATCAGGCTGAAGGCCAGAGTGATGGCCGAAACGCTGCCCTCCGGCTGCCCCAGGGCAATGATCGTGTTGACGATGAAGTTCATTTGCACCACTGCCACACCCAGCAGCCGCGGTCCCATCAGGCGGAACACTTCCAGCACGGCACGGTCCCGCAAGCCCAGGTAGGTATGGTAAGCCCGTGCGGGCAAACGCCACACAACAGGAAGCTTGACGGCCAGGTGCAAGAACGCCCCGATCACCACACCGACGGCCAGGCGCCGGATACCCCACGCCTCAGGCAGGAACAGCGTCCCCCCGATCATCCCCAGGGAGTACAAGGCCGGGGCAATCGAAGCGATCAGGAAGTTCTGATGGGCGTTCAAAATGCCCATCACCAGCCCGCTGATGCCAAACAGGATCACCGAGGGCAGCATGATGCGGAACAACTGCACGGTCAGGATCTCCTGCACCGGGTCTGACCCCGGCACCAGCAGGAACAGACCGTCCCGCACGATTTGCGGTGCGAACACCCACGCCAAAGCGCTGATCAGAATCAGCGCCAGGAACACCAGGTTGAGCACGCCTGAAGCCAAACGCCATGCGCCTTCCCGGTCTTCCTTGGCCAGAAAGCTGGTGAACATGGGGATGAAGGCGGAGCCCAGCGCACCACCCGCCACCAGGTTGAACAGCAGTTCAACGATGCGGTTGGCCGCGTTGAAGGAATCAAAGTCCGCCGAGGTGCCAAAGGCACGAGTGATCACGATCCCGCGTGCCAGGCCGACCAGGTTGCTGACGATGAATGCGGCCATCACCGTGCCGGCCGCGCGTGCGATCTGCTGGTTGGCGGTCCGTGGGGGTGCTTTGAGGGGGCTGTTCACGCATGCACCTCACCCTCTTCACCCGTCCCGGCCCGGTCCCACCGGCGGGTTAATTCCTCTGCCGAAAGGTCCATCAAGCCCTCACCGGAAGCCAGCGCGTCCGCTTCCAGTTCACCAAAACGATCCCGGAATCGGCCTACAGCCTCGCGCAGCGCCGACTCGGCATCCACGTTCGACTGATGCGCCATCGCCGTCACCGCCAGCAGCAAATCGCCCAGCGAGGCCTTATGCACCCCGCCAGCGCCCACTGCCGCCAGCATGCCCCGGATGGTCTCGGGGTCACCCTGGGCAGCCAAACGGTCAAACCCCACCCGTCCGACCCGCTCGATGACCTGTTCAGCCTGTGAAAGGGCGGGCAGCGCCGCCGGGACCCCGTCCAGGATGCCGTTTTTCTCCGGCACGCCGTGCGCCTGGCGTTCTGCGGCTTTGATCTGCTCCCAGTTGCGGATCACGCCTGCCACCCCGTCCACATCCACTTCAGAAAACACATGCGGGTGACGCCTGATCAGCTTGGTGGCAATGCCCTCCAGCACATGGTGGATCGTAAAATCGCCGTTTTCGGTGGCGATCTGTGCGTGCAGGACAATTTGCAGCAGCAGGTCGCCCAGCTCTTCGGCCAAATCGGCCATATCTTCGCGATCCAGGGCGTCCAGGGCTTCGTATGCTTCCTCCAGCAGGAATGGCCGCAAGGAAAGGTGAGTCTGCTCGCGGTCCCAGGGGCAGCCCTGTGGAGCGCGCAGCCTGGCGATGACCTCCTGGAAGGCTTCAAAGGACGCCTGGGCCGAGAGCGGCTCAACATACAGCGAGCTGAGCAGCCCGAGATGGGTGCTTTTATCGATGGCATGCAGGGGCAGGTCTTCAACCACTTCTTCAGCCGTCCCGGCCCCATGCACCAGCCGAACCGGATGCTCATCCGGGTATGCCGCCATCAGGGTCAGCTTGACTTCTGCGGCCACATCCCTGTCGTAAATTTGGGCGATCAATGCCGGCCCCGAAGGCGAAAAACCGGGCGTCTGGCGCATGGAAACCTCAATCGCATCGGCCAGGGCCATCTCCGGGAAGGGGTCCACACCCAGGGCGCGGAAGGTCGGCTCGAGGAAGCTCAGGCCGTCAATCACCTGTACAGGGATGCCGGCGGCCTGGGCACGCCGGGCGATCTCCGGGCAGGTGGCCTCAGCCACAAAGGGATGCCCGGGCACCGCGTAAGTCACCGCTTCAGTCTGCGCCAGGGTAAGGATCTCCGTCACGATGGCCTCGTAGACATCCTCAAAATCGTCAAAGCGTTCATACAGGCTGTCAAAGCTTTCCACAACCAGGCGGTCGGGCAGGTGGGCCACCGTCGGGTGATGCACCGTGCGGACATACAGCTTGCCGATGCCCCCCAGCCAATCCCAAGCCCGCCGGGTTAGCGTGGCAGGGTCGCCCGGCCCAAGTCCGAGCAGGGTGATGCAGCCTTGTGAAGTAGTGCGATTTTGTTGACTCATTCTAAGGTTTACCGTGTGCCTTTAACCCATAGAGACGTTTTTTCAACGTCTCTATGCTAATTCTTCTATGTGGTTGTGCCGCTGATTAATTCAGCCATGCGCCGGTAGAAAACACCTGCTGCTTGGTTGATCAATCGTGTTGACACCGCATCCAGCCCAACACCTGGCCGAAATTAACGCTTGGTGTAGGTGGGTGCCTTGCGGGCGCGTTTGAGACCGGGTTTCTTGCGCTCCTTAACACGCGGGTCGCGCGTCAGGTAACCGCTGTGGCGCAACGCTGGGCGCAATTCTTCGTCCATCTCAACCAGGGCGCGGGCCAAACCCAGTTTAACCGCATCGCGCTGGCCTGTCACGCCGCCGCCCTGAACCAATACGCTGACATCAAAATTGTCTTCCGATTGGTTCGCGATCGGGAACGCTTCAATGATTTCAGTGGCATCACCCAGCCGGGTGAAGTAAGCCTTCAGTTCCTTGCCATTGACAGTAAAGTTGCCGGAGCCAGCCATGATACGCACACGGGCAGAGCTCTGCTTACGGCGGCCAACACCTTCGTAATATCGATTATCCATAGATCCTGATCACTCCTCTTACTCAACTAACTCGGGCTGCTGTGCCTGGTGCGGATGTTCAGTCCCTGCATAAACATGCAGGTTCTTGTAGATCCGCCGGCCCAGCTTATTTTTAGGGATCATACCCCACACCGCTTTTTGGATCACGCGCTCGGGGAACTTTTCAAGCTGGCGCCTCAGTGTGATTTCCTTGATGCCGCCCGGGTAACCTGAATGGCGATAGTACACCTTGCTGTCCAGCCGCGTGGGGTAAACATCCACCTTTTCAGCATTGATGACCACCACATTGGCGCCCATCATCACACCAGGGGTGTAATCCGGTCGATTTTTACCCAGCAGCAACTGGGCGATCTTTGTAGCCAGCCGGCCCAGGTTTTGCCCTTCGGCATCCACCAGCACCCAATCTCGCTCAACTTGTCCTTTTGGTACGTATGTTTTATTCACTGTCTAACTCTCCATCATATGATGTCATTACCGGGCTTTGTGCCCGAAAGAAACATTCTTCATACATTCTTGCTAATAATCAACTTTTTCCAGCACCAATCCTGCTGCTGGTGCCAGGCCTGTCAGCCCTAATTCGCCGCTGTGCAGGCTCTCTGCGATCAATTGCGTATCAGCACCGCCCTGGCCGATCGTGACCAGCACAAAGGTAATCCGCCGCACCATATGATACAGAAAGGCATTGGCAGCAATATCAAACTGCCATGTGTCGCCTGCACCTGTCCATTCGGCGCTGAACACCTCACGAACCGTCACGCCGTCCTCCGTCATCGGGCTGCCAAAAGCCCTGAAGTCATGCGAGCCGATCAAGTCTGCCGCGGCCGTGTTCATCGGTTCAACCGCTGCCGGGGGCCAAACCCGCCAGGCAAACTGCTCTCGCAGGGGATCCCTGACCGGCTGGAAGTACACCTGGTAGCGGTAGTGGCGCTTTTTCGCATCGTACCGGGGATGAAAATCCGCCGGCACCTCGCTGACCGATCGTGCAGCCATATCGCGCGGCAGGTAGTAGTTGAGGGCATTGCGCAGGTCTTCAGGGGCGTGATCCCAGTCCATCTGGAAGCTGACCACCTGACCCCTGGCATGCACCCCGGCGTCGGTCCGCCCGGCGCCTAACACATGCGTGCCCTGCCAGCCAATCTTCCCAAGCGCTGCCTCAAACTCAGCCTGAACGGTGCGCTCGGTGGCTTGCCGCTGAAACCCAGCAAAGGCTGAGCCGTCGTATGCAAGAATAACTTTGTAATGTGCCGTACCCATCCGGTGTGATGTTCCGGGTGGATTAATCTTCAACCAGTTCTATCAACGCCATCTCAGCGCCATCGCTGCGGCGGGGGCCCAGTTTCAAGATCCGGGTATATCCACCGTTGCGGCTGGTATAGCGAGGTCCAATATCATCAAATAATTTCTGAACGAGCGGCCGGCTGCCATTGCCCAACTCGGCTGACGCCTTACGGCGGGCATTCATCGCGGTGACTTCATCTGCATCCTGGCTGTTGCGTGCCAGGGTGATCAGTTTTTCCGCATGCGGCTGGATCGATTTTGCCTTGGGCAGCGTGGTTTTGATGCGCTCGTGCTCTAAAAGCTGCCTGATCATCGTCCGGCGCATGGCGGTACGATGACCACCGCTGCGATTAAGACGATAGCCTTTTATTTTGTGTCGCATAATTTCAATTCTCCGTTAATTCTTCCTCTTCGCCTTCAAGGAAGCCTTTTTCTACCATTTTTTCCTTCAATTCCACCAGGCTCTTTTCACCAAAATTCCTGATGGAGAGGATTGCTTCCTCGCCCTTATCGAGAAGCTCCAACACATCACCAACGGTGGTGATCCCGGTGCGCTTGAGTGAATTGAACACCCGAACCGTCAGGTCAAGGTTTTCAATCGGCATCTCAGCGGCTTCGCTGTTGATCACCGAGGCAGGTTCAGGCTGTTCGATCGGGATGGACAGCAGCTCTTCACTGATGCCCGCGATGAACCGCAGATGCTCGATGAGGATCTTTGATGATTCGCTCATGGCCTCTTCAGGCAATACGGTACCATCCGTCCAAATTTCCATCGTCACACTGTCGTAATCGGTACTCTGGCCGACACGGGCTGAACCAACCATCCAGTTGACTTTCCTGACCGGGGTGAAGATCGCATCCACTGGCAGCTCGCCGATGGGCAGATGATCACTGCGCTCGTTGGATGGCGAGTACCCTCTCCCGCGCTCAACAGTCATGTCGAGCTCCAAGCTGGCTTTCTTGCTGTCCACGGTAAACAGGTACAGTTCTGGGTTGACAATTTCAACTTCTGAAGGGCATATGATATCTGCTGCAGTCACTGTGCCTTCACCGCTGACTTCCAAATGGAGATGGGACACATCCACATCGAACAGCTTCATGCGGAGCTGCTTCAGCTGCAAAATCACCTGAATGACATCCTCACGCACGCCTTCTATGTCGCTGAACTCATGCAAAACATCCGTGATGCGCACGGAAGTCACCGCAGCGCCTTCCAGCGAAGACAGGAGGACACGGCGCAGAGCATTTCCAATCGTGGACCCAAAACCCCGTTCCAATGGGCTGATGACAAACTTGCCGTAGTTACGGGATTCCGCGATTCGTTCGACTTTTGGTTTTACCATACTTTTTGTTCCAGTCACCTCATACCCCTTACCAGTGCAATCCTTGCACTACCACTTCCAGCTTTATCGTGAGTAAAACTCAACAATGAGCTGCTCATTCAAATTACCATCAATTTCAGCACGTTCAGGTAAGCGTATCATTCGGCCGGAGAGATTGTCCAGATCGGTCTCAATCCAGGCTGGCGGTGTGCGGATTTCATCTGCCTGTCGCAGGGTCTTGAAAAATTCATTATTTTTCGAGTTTTCCCGCACCGTGATCTTGTCACCCGGTTTGAGGATGGTGGAAGCAACGTCATTTCGGCGGCCATTGAGCATGAAATGCCCATGGTTGACCATCTGGCGCGCCTGGCTGCGGCTTTCCGCAAACCCCATCCGGTAGATGACATTATCCAGGCGGCTTTCCAGAATCTGTAGCAGGTTCAAACCGGTCAGACCGGGCCGCTGCCGCGCTTCTGCGAAGTATCGCCTGAACTGGCGTTCGAGCACACCGTAGATCCGTTTACCCTTTTGTTTGGCGCGTAGCTGTCGGGAATAGTCCGACTGCCGGCCAGAACGCCCGCTGAAGCGGCCATGCTCACCTGGGGGATAGGCGCGTCTTTCCATCGGGCACTTGGGGGTAAAGCATTTTTCGCCTTTTAAGAATAATTTCTCACCTTCGCGCCGGCATAATTTACATACCGGACCTGTATATCTTGCCATTTCTTTCCTCTCTTTAACTCTACTAGACGCGGCGTCGCTTCGGGGGCCGGCAGCCGTTGTGGGGCACCGGGGTTACATCTTCAATGGAGCGGACGGTGATGCCCAAGCTCTGCACCGCGCGGATCGATGCCTCACGGCCAGGACCGGGACCTTTGACAATCAGGTCAACTTCCTGGATGCCAAAACCCTGGGCTGTTTTCATCACCTGTTCAGTCGCCAAACGTGCAGCAAAGGGTGTGCTCTTCCGGGAGCCTTTGAATCCGGCTGAACCCGCGCTTCCCCAACATACGGTGTTACCTTGCTGATCAGTCACCGTAATAATTGTGTTGTTAAAGGTTGCGTACACATGCACCTGAGCCGACGACATCTGGCGCTTAACTTTGCGCGAACCCGTAGTTCGCCGCGATCGCTGTGGTTTTTTTGCCATTTTACCTCGCTAATTCAATCTTCACTGCTTTCCTGTGGCCCGTCTTGCCGCGGGGGAGAGAAGGAAGGAAACCCAAACGGGCTGCCCGGAAAGCGCTTTCTGATTCAGTGGTTTACTTCTTGCCAACACCCCGGCGGCGGCCGCGACCGGCAACCGTCTTCTTCGGACCTTTACGGGTGCGAGCGTTGGTCTTGGTGCGTTGCCCATGCACGGGCAAGCCGCGCCGGTGCCGCAAACCGCGATAGGAGCCAATCTCCATCAGGCGCTTGATGTTCATCTGCACCTGGCGGCGCAAATCACCTTCGACGGTGAAATTGCCGCCGATATACTCGCGCATCTTCGAGATGTCACCATCCGTCAGGTCTTTCACGCGGATATCCGGGTCAACGCCTGTCGCATCAATAATTTCTTTTGCCCGCGTCGGGCCAATACCATAAATATATCTCAGACCAATTTCAACGCGCTTATCGCGTGGGAGGTCAACGCCTTCAATACGTGCCATTGTTTATATTCCTTATCCTTGTCGCTGTTTATGCTTCGGGTTTTCACAAATCACATATAAACGACCGCTGCGCTTTACGATTTTGCATTTAGCACATCGTTTCTTAATGGATGCTGAAACTTTCATGATCTAACTCCTTTTATCTTGCAGCAAACAGTAAATTATACTTGCTCACAAGCCTTTCGTCTAGTTTCCGTTCAGAAGCGTTAGTATTTTCGGCCCTTCAGCAGTGATGGCAACAGTGTGTTCAAAGTGCGCCGTCAGCGATCCATCTGCCGAAGCAACGGTCCACTGGTCATCCTTCACAACTGTGTCGGGTGTGCCCACCAGTACCATCGGCTCAAGGGCGATGGTCATGCCTTCCCTCAGGCGCATGCCCCGCCCCGGCTTGCCGTAATTCGGCACCTGGGGACCTTCGTGCATCTTGCGGCCCACACCATGCCCGGTGTATGTCCGGGTGATGTGAAAGCCCTGGTTCTCTACATAGGTCTGTACGGCGTAACCGACATCGCCTGTTGTGTTTTCGGGCACCATCTTCGTGATGGCGATCTCGAGCGCATGCTTAGTGACCTTGATCAGCCGTTCAGTTGACTGGCTTACCGCCCCCACCGCAACGGTGACCGACATATCACCGACAAAACCCTCATAAACGGTTCCACAATCGATGCTGACAATGTCGCCTTCCAGCAGTTTACGCCCACTCGGGATGCCATGCACCAGTTCCTCATTCACGCTGGTGCAAATGCTGGCCGGGTAAGGGTAGGGGCCGGGGTAGTTTTTAAAGGGCGATATCACACCATACTTGCGGTGAACAGCCTCAAAAGCCTCGTTCAGCTCACCCGTGGTCACGCCAGGCCTGACCAGCGCCACCACCGCGTTGAGTGCCTCGGCGTTGATGCGGCCTGCCTCGCGCATGATCTCCAGCTCGTGAGATGATTTGATATTGATCGACCTTTCCCAGGAGATCACTTCACGCCTCCTCAACAGCCTTCATCAGGTCTTCCGTGACGGCGTCAATCCCTTGGGTGCCGTCGATCTCGACCAGCAGGCCTTTCTGGCGGTAATAATCGATCAAAGGTGCCGTTTGCTCGGTGTAGACCTCGATCCGGTGGCGAACGGTTTCCGGTTTATCATCTTCCCGCTGGTAAAGCGGCGAACCATCCAGGTCGTCAATCCACTTGACCATGGGCGGGTTGTGCTGGGCGTGGTAAACGCGGCCCGAAGTGCTCATCCAGCGGCCGCTCAAGCGTTCCACCAGGACTTCATCCGGCACTTTAATATATGGGACCACCTTGACACCAGCGTCAAATTTCTCCAGCAGTGCTTCCAGGGCCTCTGCCTGGGCGGGCGTGCGTGGAAAGCCATCCAAAACTGCACCTTTTTCACAGTCTGGACGGGAAAGACGCTCTTCTACCATTCTGATCGTCACATCGTCCGGTACCAGCTCGCCTTTGTTCATATAGCTCTGTGCCAGTTGACCCAGTTCCGTCTCATTTTTGAGGTTCTCTCGGAACAGGTCGCCCGTCGACACATGCACAAGGTCCAGCGACTGGGCGAGTTTCTTCGCCTGTGTGCCTTTGCCTGCCCCAGGGGGGCCTAACATGACGATATACAGCGGTGCCATCAATCAACCTTGCCTAACTGATCAGCCGATCATCGTAACCGTGAAGCTTTAGGTCAGATTCGATGATCTGGAAGGTATCCCGCACCACGCCGACCACAATCAGCAAGCCTGCGGACGAGACCAGGAAAACCTGTGTCTGCTGCAGTCCGGGCGGGAGGAACAAGCCCAGGAAAAACGGCAGGGCAGCAACAACACCCAGGAATAACGCACCGGGCAGAGTGATCCTGCGCTGCACCTTGGTCAGGTAGCGTTGCGTCGGGCCGCCCCGGGCAATACCGGGGATTTGGGCGCCCTGTTTCTTCAGGTTATCACCGTAGTTCTGCTGCGCAAACAAAATGTCTGTGTAGAAGAAGGTAAACAGCACAACCATAATGAAGAACAGGATCGGGTAAATCACACCTTCGCCACCGAGGACATTCTGGACGCCAATGGCAAAGTTGCGCAGCCATTCCGTCTGGGAATTCACAAAGAAGCTCGCCAGGATGGTGGGGAAGGTCATGATCGACTGTGCAAAGATGATCGGGATCATGCCCGCCATATTAACCATCAACGGCACCGTGCTCTTCACTGGCATCGACATTCGGCTGCCAACGCGCCGGCCGGGGAACATCACCGGGACGTGCCGGCGGCCTTCCTGGACGTAGACGATGGCAAAAATTGTCACCAGCAGCAAGGCCACCACGATGAAGATCAACCACCAATACAGAGGATCGGTGATCAGGGTGAACAGGTTCCGCGGCAGGTTGGAAACAATGCCCGCAAAAATGATCAGCGAAAGGCCCTGGCCCCGAATTCCAAATTCTGAGATCAATTCACCCAGCCACACACCGAACATGGTGCCGGCCATCATTGAAAGCAAGGTGGCCAAAGTTGGGATCAGTGTCTCGCCGGAAAACCCGAACCGTGTCGCCACCGACTGCCCGAGAATGGCGTTAAAGATGTTGATCTGCCCGACGGCAGACAGTGCTGCCATGGGGATGGTCAGGATCATCGTCCATTTTTCCATCCAAACACGCCCCTCCCGGGGATCTTCCTGCATCTTGCGCTCAAGCGCAGGGATGATCGGGATCAGCAGCTGGAGGATAATTTGGGCGGTGATGTACGGGTACACACCCATCGCCAATACCGAGAAGTTCGAGACAGCGCCACCCGAGAGCATATCCAGCAGGTTGATTAAGCCACCGGCAGCACCACCCGTTTGGGTGAGCTGGGCCACCAATTGCCTGTCAATCCCGGGTACCGGGATGTTCGAGGCCAGGCGGTAAATCGCCAGCAATGCCAGCGAAATTAAGAGTTTCCGTCGAATATCTTTTGATTTCCAAAGGTAGCGCCAAGCTGACCGCTTCATTTTGAGGTCTCCTTTATTGCCTTAGGGATCGTTTCTACGCCTGGATGATTTCCACAGTGCCGCTGGCGCTTTCGATCTTCTGTTGCGCATTGGCTGAAATCTTGTGGGCCTTCACAGTCAGGGCGACGGAAATTTCGCCCCGCCCGAGGATTTTGACGGGCTGTTTGAGGTTTTTAAGAATGCCTTTTTCCAGCAAGACCTCAGGCGTGATCTCCGCTTTTGCCGGAAAATCACTCAGCTTTTCCAGGTTCACTTCGGCATAGCGCACACGATTGACAACGAAAAAGCCTTCACCGCGTTTGAAGGGGAGCTTCCGGTAAAAAGGAAGGTTGCCGCCCTGATGATACGCAGGAACGCCGCCGCCAGAGCGCGAGTTTTGGCCTTTCATACCGCGCCCGCTGGTCTTGCCATATCCCGACGCCGTGCCGCGGCCTTTACGCTTGCGGTCTTTTCGCGCGCCTTCGTTTGGTTTTAATTCATGTAATTCCATATTAACACTACCTCACGCCTCTTCAACCTTCACCAGGTGAGACACTTTGTCGAGCATACCTTGCAGGACGATATTGTCCTTGTGGGTCACCGTCTGATTGAGCTTTTTCAAGCCCAAAGCCTTAAGGGTTGCTTTTTGTCGCTTTGAATACCCAATGGGGCTTTTCACCAGGGTGATCTGCAGTTGTGTTTGTTTCTTCTTAGCCATGGGTCTATCGCTCCCAATATGGTTTCACCTGGTCAACAGGTTTCCCGCGGAATGCAGCCTGTTCTGCAGGGGACTTTAACTGGTCCAAGGCATTGAATGTGGCACGAACGACATTCAAAACATTGTTGCTGCCCAGCGATTTGGTCAAAATATCATGCACGCCGGCGGCTTCAAGTACGGCACGCACGCCGCCACCTGCGATCACGCCTGTGCCGGGAGCAGCCGGGCGAAGCAGTACCTGGGCACCGCTTTGCTTACCGATCACCTCATGGGAGATCGACGTACCGCTCAGGTTGATCTGGCGCATGTCTTTGCGGGCGCGTTCGCTGGCTTTGCGGATAGCATCGGGCACCGCATTGGCTTTACCAATGCCCATACCCACGCGACCGGCATTGTCACCGATCACCATCACCACCCGAAATGAAAACCGGCGGCCGCCCTTGACAACTTTTGCAACACGCGCAATATCGATTACGCGCTCATCGTACAGATTCTCAGTTTGGTAGTCCGACATAAACGCCTCTTTCTTAGAATTCCAGGCCGCCTTCGCGGGCAGCCTCGGCCAGGGCTTTCACACGGCCGATATACTTGTATCCACCACGGTCAAAAATAACCTGGTTGATTCCGATTTCACGAGCGCGTTCAGCGATCGCCTGACCCACTTTTTGCGCCTGTTCCATATTCGTCAGCCCGTCCATTTGCGGGCGTAATTCCTGGTCGATGCTCGAAGCCGAGGCCAGGGTGTACCCTCGAAAATCGTCGATAATTTGCACGTAAATCTCTTTCGAGCTGCGGAATACATTCATCCGCGGCCGCTCGGGGGTACCGAAGATTTTCTTCCGCACACGGGTGTGCCGGCGTAATCGAGCTTCATTTCGTGATTTCTTTGCCATATTAATTCACCTTCAATTTTATAATGCAGTCTTGCCGGCTTTACCGGGTTTACGGCGCACATATTCACCCTGGTAGCGAATACCTTTGCCTTTGTAGGGCTCGGGGGGTCGCACCTTGCGGATATCTGCGGCCACCTGGCCGACAACCTGTTTGTCATAGCCGGAGACCTTGATCTGGCGGGCACGCATATCCACGTCAAAGCTGACGCCCTCGGGCGGTTCCATCACCACAGGGTGGGAATAGCCCACATTGAGGACAAGGTTCTTTCCATCCAGCTCTGCCCGGTAACCCACACCTTCGATTTCGAGGATGCGGTCAAAACCCTGACTGACGCCAACCACCATATTGTTGATCAATGCACGGGTGGTCCCATGCAACGCGCGGTGCGTTGGCTGATCGCTGGGGCGCTCGACCACAATCGTCCCGACTTCTTTTTTAATGATGATGTCTGGCGAAAAAGTCCATTCCAGTTCGCCCTTCGGGCCCTTGACATGCACGTAAGAGCCATCAATCTTTATTTCTACGCCTGCCGGCACTTCAATTGGTAAACGTCCTACTCGAGACACAGCTCGTACCTCCTCTAGCGCCTGGCGCTACCATACTTTACACAAAATCTCGCCACCGACGCCCATTTTGCGGGCGCGTTGGTCGGTCATCACACCTTTGGGTGTGGACAAAATTGCCACACCGATCCCAGAGAGCACCCAGGGAATGTCCGTCTTCTTGGTATAAATACGGCATCCAGGGCGGCTCACGCGTTCAAGACCGGTGATCAACGGGCGGCGGTTGCGTCGTTCGCCGATGTACTTCAAGCGGAGGCGCAGCACCTTTTGGTGCGGCCGGCTCCCATCAACGACATCTAAGCTTTCAATATAGCCCTCTTCCTGCAAGATCTGGGCGATTTCCACCTTGATCTTGGAACTGGGCATGCTTACCAACGTCCCATTGCTAATGGCAACGTTACGGATTCGGGTCAGCATATCTGCAATTGGATCTGTTACACTCATCTATAATTCCTCCGCCGATCTACCACGACGACTTGGTCACACCAGGAATTTTCCCTTGTAAAGCTAATTCCCGAAAACAAATACGGCACAATCCAAACTTACGAATATAACCTCTCGGCCGCCCGCAGCGTCGGCAGCGGTTAACGACCTGATTGGGATATTTTCGCCGCTTCTCGCGATAAATCATACACTTTTTAGCCATACTATCCTTTCCTGAACGGCATTCCAATTCGACTCAATAACGCACGCGCCTGATCATCATTCTCAGCCGTGGTCACAATACTGACCTCCATGCCCCGCAGGATATCGACATCATCATAGTTCACTTCGGGGAAGATCAATTGTTCTTGCAAACCCAATGTGTAGTTACCTCGCCCGTCAAATGCATCAGGTGAGATGCCGCGAAAGTCGCGCACACGGGGCAGTGCCACGTTGACCAGGCGGTCAAGAAAAGCCCACATTCGGTCGCCGCGCAGGGTTACCTTGGCGCCGATCGAGCGTCCTTCGCGCAATTTGAAGTTCGCAATCGACTTTTTCGACTTGGTGATCACCGGACGCTGACCTGTGATGGTCGTCAGGTCCCGGACGGCTTCGTCCAGGGCTTTGGGGTTATCCAGAGCATCACCAACGCCAATGTTGATCACGATTTTCGTAATTGTGGGGATCTCCATCACGTTCTCGATGGACAGCTCTTCCATGAGGGCGGGTGCGATCTCTTCTTTGTAAATTTGTTTTAGTCTATTCATTACTTGCTCCAAAAGGCAGACTATTTATCAATCGGCGTCCCGGTGCGGGTTGAAACACGGACCGGACGGCCATCTTTTCGTTCAATACGAACACGGGTGGGTTTTCCATCTTTAGGGTCGATCAGCATCACGTTTGAAATATCAATCGGTGCTTCAAACTCGATTTTGCCGGATGGGATCGTCTTCCCGCGCGATTGCGTTTGTGCCTGGTGCTTGATGCGCAAATTGACGCCCTGCACAACCACCCGACCTTCATCCGGGATCACCCGGACAACCTCGCCGACGGTTCCTTTATCTTTTCCGTTGACCACGATCACGCGGTCGCCTTTTCGTATCTTTCTTTTCATCACTACACTCCTGTCTTCCCGGCTACAGTACTTCTGGCGCCAGTGAGACAATCTTCATAAAGCCCTTTTCTCGAAGCTCACGGGCCACCGGGCCAAAGATGCGTGAACCACGCGGGTTGATGCCATCGCCGTCGAGAATGACCACGGCGTTATCGTCAAAGCGGATGCTCGAGCCATCTGGCCGGCGGTATTCCTTCTTCGTCCGCACGATCACGGCTTTCACAATTTCACTCTTTTTGACGGTCGCCTGCGGCGTTGCGGACTTGATCGTGCCCACAACAATATCTCCGACATAGCCATACCGTTGGCGCGAGCTGCCGGTGATGTGGATCACCAAAAGTTCTTTTGCGCCGGTGTTATCGGCAACTTTTAATCGGGTTTCCTGTTGAATCATCGCTCAGACTCCCAATTCTTCAACCGTATCATCTTCAGACCGCTCTTCAACGCGCAGGATCTCTTCAACAACCCAATACTTTGTGCGTGAAATCGGCTTACTCTCAACGATACGGACTTTATCGCCAACTGTGGCACCCAATTCGTCGTGTGCCTTGTACGATTTGGCGGTGCGAACGACTTTGTGATACAGGGGATGCCGGAAAACCCGTTCCACCTCGACCACGGCCGTCTTTTGCATCTTATCGCTGATGACAGTTCCTACCAATCGACGTCGTTTATTCATGCTTCACTCTCCTCGGCCATCTCAGCCAACTGTTTTTCTCTCAAGATGGTTTCCATCCGAGCGATGTCTCGACGAACGATGCGAATCCGGCTGGTATCCGTCAGCTGACCGGTGATCGTCTGAAACCTGAGGTTCAACAATTCATGACGAGCATCCAACAGCTCTTCCTCGATCTGCGAGACGCTCAGTTTTCTAATCTCTGCTGCTTTCATGGTTACGCCTCTCCTGCCACATCACGTGAGACGATTTTGGTCTTCACAGAAAATTTATATCTCGCCCGGTTGAGCGCTCGTTTGGCGGTATCGGGGTCTGTGCCGCCCACCTCAAACATGATCCGGCCAGGTTTTACTACAGCAACCCAGTATTCCACGGGGGCTTTACCCTTACCCATGCGGGTCTCAGCTGCGCGTTTGGTGTAGGGTTTGTCGGGGAAAATCCGGATCCAAACCTTGCCGCGCCGCTTCATCTCGTGAACGATCGCCCGTCGGGCAGCTTCGATCTGTCGAGCACTGACCCAGCCTGGCTCCAAAGCTTGCAAACCAAAATCGCCGAAGGACACATCAGAGCCGCGATAGGCTTTACCCTTCATGCGTCCGCGCATTTGTTTGCGGTACTTGACTCGTTTTGGCATTAACATAATAACTACCTCGCTAACCGCCGGGCACTGTGCCGGCGACGTGTTTACTCACTGACATACACGCCTTCAGTGGCTTCAGCTTCCTCTTCCACTTCGGGCAGAATCTCACCTTTATAAATCCAGACCTTGATGCCAAGCTGACCATAAGTCGTCAGCGCTTCGGTTTGGGCATAATCGATATCGGCTCGCAAGGTCTGCAAGGGCACGCGGCCTTCCCTCAGCCAGACGCTACGGGACATTTCCGCACCGCCCAACCGGCCCGCGACCATCACCTTGACGCCTTCGGCGCCCTGGCGCATACCCTGCTGGATGGCTCGCTGCATCGCCCTGCGATAGCTGATGCGGCGCTCAAGCTGTCCGGCGATGTTCTCTGCCACCAGCCGTGCGTCCAGGTCGGGGGATTTGACCTCTTTGACTTCCAGGTCAATCTTCTCGCCGGTCAAAGCTTCTAAATCGCTGCGCAGAGCTTTCACGTTTTCGCCGTTGCGGCCGATGAGAATGCCGGGTTTGGCTGTATGCACATAGAGCTTCACCTTGCCAGGAAACCGTTCGATCTCAATCGTCGAAACACCGGCGCGCGCATTGCTTTTACGAACCAAATCGCGAATGGCCAGATCCTCGTGCAACTGGTCCTGGTAATCCATACCTTCTGCAAACCAGCGGGCTAACCAAGGTTTGTTGATTTTCAGCCGAAATCCAATCGGATGTACTTTACGACCCATATTTACTCCTGGTTCCTTTTAATGACACAATCTTCAACCATACTGTCACTCAATTTCTCTCAGAATCACCGTGACGTGGGAGCGGCGCCGCAATATCGGTTTGAAACGACCGCGGGCGCCAAACCGCCGCCACTTGCGTGTGGGTGCTTCGTCAGCAAAGATCCGGTAAACATACAGATCGTTGCGCGCCACACCAAAGTTCTCTTCTGCATTGGCAACCGCTGACTTGATCAGCTTTTGAACCGGTTCGGCAGCCTTGTTCGGTGTGAAGGTTAAGATGTCTAACGCTTCCAGGACATGCTTTCCGCGCACCAGATCAATCACCAACCGGGCCTTTTGGGCCGAGACATCAAGATTGCTCAATTTTGCTCGAATATCCGTAGGCATAACGTCTTATCCTTATTTCCTCTTACCGGCGCGCTTGTCGGCCTTGCTTGCAACAATATGGCCGCGGAAGAACCGCGTGGGCGCAAATTCACCCAGCCGATGGCCAACAATATTCTCTGTGATGTAAATCGGCACATGACGGCGCCCATCATGAACGGCGATGGTATGCCCTACCATTTGGGGAAAAATCGTGCTGGCACGGCTCCAGGTCCGAATGACCTTTTTCTCGCTTTTGTCGTTCATATCTTCAATTTTCTTCAATAATTTCGGGTCGATGAACGGCCCTTTTTTCAGCGATCGCGACATAATTTCGTCCTCTTTTTCGCTACAATAGTCGATTACTTACGACGCCGTTTCGCTTTGGAGCGATGGCGCACAATATACCTGTCCGTGCGTTTGTTATGACGGGTCTTCTTGCCCAGGGTGGGTTTACCCCAGGGGCTCTTCGGCCCGGGCATACCGATCGGCGTCCGGCCTTCACCACCGCCATGCGGATGGTCTCGTGGGGACATCGCAGAGCCGCGGACGGCTGGCCGCCAGCCCATATGGCGCTTTCGGCCTGCTTTTCCGAGCTTGATGTTGCCGTGTTCAATATTGCCAACCTGACCAATCGACGCCCGGCATTTCTGCAGAACCAGCCTGACCTCACCCGAGGGCAGCCTCACATGGGCATAACGCCCTTCCTTGGCCAGCAGTTGGGCCGAGGTGCCAGCAGATCGAACCATCTGGCCGCCTTTGCCTGGTTGCAATTCAATGTTATGGATCGTCGTGCCGACCGGGATGTTCGCCAAGGGCATGCTGTTGCCCGGGCGGATATCCGCATCGTCGCTTGAAACGATCGTATCGCCCACATTCAGGCCGACTGGCGCAATAATATAGCGCTTCTCGCCATCGGCATAGTTCAGCAGCGCCAATCGGGCGGTGCGGTTCGGGTCATATTCGATCGCTGCCACGTTCGCAGGGATGCCAAACTTATCGCGTTTGAAATCCACCAGGCGGATAAAGCGCTTGTGCGCGCCGCCACGATGCCTGACGGTGACACGGCCGTACATGTTGCGGCCGGAGCGTTTCTTCAAAGGTACGATCAGAGACCGTTCAGGATCAGTTTTTGTGATCTCCTCAAAGGTGTAACTGGTCTTATGACGCGTACCGGGTGTCTTCGGTTTATATACTTTTACAGCCATTACTCCACCCCTTCAAAAATCGGGATGCGCTCGCCTTCAGCAAGTGTCACGATGGCTTTCTTATAAGCGCTGCTGCGGGTCCGCATCTGGCGGTTGCGCATGTTGCGTGATTGCTTGGCGGGCACGATCATAACATTTACTCGGTCAACTTTGACATCAAAGATGATTTCGACAGCTTCTTTGATCATCGTCTTGGTGGCACGATAATCGACTTCAAAGACATACTGGTTCAAATAAGAAGACAGATAGTTCGATTTCTCGGTGATGATCGGCCGGCGGATGACATCAAATACGGATTTCTTCATGATTGCATACCTTCCTATCCGAGGTAACTTTCAATGACTTCCAGCGCTGCCACGGGCATCACAACCTGCGTGTAGCCCAGCAGGTCTCGGATGTTCAAATAGCTGGCCGACAGGAGCTTAACGTTCGCAAGGTTGGCGCTGACCCGTTTGACATCTTCGTATTCCGGGCTGTTGCTCGGGATCAGCAGCAAAATCCGCTCATCGCCAGCAACTGCGCGCAACGCTTCCGCCATTGCCCGTGTTTTGACTTCATCGATTTTGAGCTCATCCACCAGGATGATCTCGCCACCCGAAGCCTTTACACTCAAAGCGGAACGCAAGGCAGCTCTGCGCATCTTCTTAGGCATCGCCTGTTCGTACGAGCGCGGTTTAGGGGTGAAGATCTTGCCGCCACCTACCCATTGCGCGGCACGGATCGAGCCCTGCCGGGCGCGCCCGGTACCTTTTTGGCGCCAGGGCTTCCGGCCGCCACCAGAGACCTCACTGCGACCTTTGGTCGAGTGGGTGCCCAGGCGGCTGTTGGCCATCTGCCTGACATATGCCTGATGCATTAGATCAACTTTTATGGGGGCTTCGAAAATCGTCGCCGGCAGTTCTGCCGTTCCGACTTTCTTTCCCTTCATGTTGACAACATCAACTTCCATGATTACTCAACTCCATTACTGGTTATCACCCAAGCGGGCGTTTATTCTTTCCGAGCAGGCTTGATCACCACCATGCCGCCCTTGGGGCCAGGCACAGAGCCATCAACTGCTAACAAGTTGCGTTCTGGATCAACCAGCACCACACGCACATTCGACGAGGTCACGCGCTCGTTGCCCATACGGCCTGGGCCGCGCTTTCCCTTGAACACGCGCCCCGGTGTCGTACCGGAGCCCAGGGAACCGGGCGCACGCCAGCGGTCAGATTGACCGTGGGTCTTCGGGCCGCCGCCAAAATGGTAGCGTTTGACCACACCGGCAAAACCGCGTCCTTTGCTGGTTCCGACAACATCAACCCGCTCGCCTGCATTGAAGATCTCAACGCTCAGCTTGTCGCCTTCGGCAACATCGGTTGATTTTGTCTTAAATTCTCGTAATACTCTTAATGGTGGCAAATCGTTACGCTTAAGGTGTCCCATCTGACCCCGTGTCAAACGTTTGGGTTTCACCTCTTCAAAACCGATCTGAACGGAGGCATAGCCGTCCTTTTCAACGGTCTTTACCTGGGTAACATAACAAGGCCCAGCTTCGATAACCGTCACGGGGCGTGCAACGCCTTCGTCATCGAAAACCTGGGTCATTCCAACTTTTCGTCCAATCAGCCCTTTAAACATAATCTATATTCTCCTGTAAAAAGATATTTGACGAGACTGTCAGCCTGGGCAAGGCTGCATCATCTCCGGCCGCAGCACAGTCAGCCTTTCTCCCGCGTCCGTTCCGTGTTTTTCGGGACTACGGAAAGATGAAGCTCTTATGCCACCTTAAAAGCTTGGCTTTTAAGCCAAAACCTGATTATTCTACCACCTCTTGGCTTGAATGCCAAGGGGTTCTTTGTTATTGATTCCCTGCAAACGGGGACGACTTTGCTGCTTCCCAATGCATCAGCAAGGTCAGTATGCCGATTGCAGGCAACCCTGTATCACACGCTAAATCTTGATTTCAATATCGACGCCGGCTGGCAAGTTCAGACGCATCAACATGTCAATCGTTTTCGAATCGGGATCCATCACATCGATCAATCGGTTGTGCGTGCGGATCTCGAAATGCTCCTGCGAGTCTTTATCGATGAACGGCGAACGGGTCACGGTGAAACGCTCGATTTTGGTTGGTAAGGGTACCGGCCCAACCACCTGCGCGCCGCTGCGTTCTGCAGTCTCAACAATCCTTTTGGCGGATTGATCGATAACTCGATGGTCATATGCCTTCAGACGTATACGAATCTTTTGTTTAGCCATA
>NPIE01003487.1_pt1 | contig 70687 bp, 56 predicted proteins | sample 8637661 | NCBI WGS metagenome assembly NPIE01 (sample SAMN07420842, study PRJNA396082) | bioreactor metagenome | isolation source: sample BA12 brine-fed electro-methanogenic bioreactor BA | place: Japan: Kochi | collected 2016-12-09 | reverse complement strand
CCTCAGAAACGGCTAAAGTCCACACGTTGACGATTCATCAAAACCGGTCATGCGACGGTTGTCTCTACCCCTGACGGTGGTGGTTCTGTCTCTGGGAGTCGGTACGACGGCCCTGCTGTGGCAGCAGGATCGGCAGAAGATCGCCGATGAGATTGCCGCCCAGGTGGACGAGGTTCACCGCGAGTTCCAGGTGGACCTGAGGAATCAGACGGGGGGCCTGGCCATGGCCTTGCAGCTCATCGCGGCCGACCGTACCACACGAAGAGCCCTGCAAACCGGTGATGTCGAACAACTGCTGTCGGTCTGGCGACCGGTCTTCGAGTCACTACGCCGGGACCAGAGGGTGACCCATTTCTCTCTCCTGGATTCCCGTCGTTCTTGTCTGTTGCGGATCCACCGTCCGGAAACACATGGCGACCTCATCGATCGTTTTACGGCCCGCGAAGCCGAACGGACCGGACGAGGCGCCTCCGGTATGGAACTGGCACCCGCGGGGACTCTCACCCTCCGCGCCGTCCAGCCCGTCTTTGACGGTGGAACAGTACTCGGTTATGTGGAATTGGGCCGGGGGATCGAAGACATTCTCCTGACGCGGTGTGTTCCCGGCGTCGAGGTGGCGGTGACGGTGCACAAGGCCTATCTCCGACGAGAATCCTGGGAAGAGGGCATGCGACTGCTCGGACGGGAACCAGACTGGGACCGCATGGCCCATGCCGTGCTCGCCCACGCCTCGCAAGGCCGTCTGCCCGACGCATTTACTTCCTGGGCGGAGCGCGTGGACACAGAATACGCCCACGAGGAGACGGGCTGCGAGATCGTCTACGCCGATACGATCTGGCGGGTTTCTGCCATGCCTCTCCACGATGCTTCGGGGATGGAGATCGGTCATCTTCTCGTCATGTGCGATATCACCGCCGCACAGGCGGCATTCACCCGGGTGGCCTTGCTGAGTGGGACCGCGGGAACGGTGCTTCTGGTACTGCTCTTGGGCTGTATCCATATCCTGTTGGTACGCACCGACCGCAGCATTCGGGTCCGGCAGGCCGAACTCTCGGCCAGCCAACAGAAACTGCGCACGATCCTCGACGGCATACCGGATGTTGTCTCGCTCCAGGAACCGGACCACACGATCGTCTCGTTCAACCGAGCGGGATGCCAGACCTTGGGCATCTCCGAAGAACAGGCGATTGGCAGGAAATGCTTTGAACTGATGGGCCGGACGGATTCGTGCGAACGATGCGCTTCGACCGAAGCGATCCGTACAAAGCAACCGGTCTCCCTCGAAAGATTCGTACCTGAACTGAACCGGTGGATCAACGAGACAAGCATCCCCATTGTCGACGTTGGCGGGAGTGTCGTGCTGGTGGTTGAAAAGCTCCAGGACATTACCGATCGCAGACAGGCCGAAGAAAGGCTCAGAGACAGTGAGAAGCGGCATCGGCTGCTGTTTGAGAATGCCGTCAGTGCCGTGGCTGTCCATGAGATGGTCTTCGACGACGAGGGAAGACCCGTCGACTACATCTTCTTGGACGCCAATCCCGCGTTCGAATCGCATACCGGTTTGAGCCTCGAGGCGGTAACCGGGCACCGCGCGACCGAGGTTCTGCCGGGCGTCGAAAACACATCGTTTATGGAAGCCTACAGCAAGGTCGTCTCGACCGGGCAGTGTGTCAGCTTCGAAGAGTATTTCGAGCCACTCGATCGCTACTTCAACGTCAATGCCTATCGGATCGGAGACAATCAGTTTGCTACGGTCTTCCAGGATGTCAGTGATCGTAGGCGTGCCGAGCAGGCACTTGTTGAGAGCCAGATGCGACTGGACAAAGTGGTCAGTGCCGCCCAGGACGCCATCATCATGCTCGATCCCGATGGCAACATCTCCATGTGGAATGGCGCGGCCGAGCGGATGTTTGGATATAGCCGCGCAGAAGCCATGGGGCAGGACCTGCACCGGATGCTGGCCCCCGCGCGCTTTCACGCGGCTCATCAGCAGGCGTTTGCCAAATTCCGCAAAACCGGTGGCGGCAATGCGATCGGCAAAGTCGTCGAACTCAGCGCCTTGCGCCAGAACGGTGAGGAATTCCCGGTCGAGTTGTCACTGTCTTCGATTCAGATCAAAGATGCGTGGCATGGGGTCGGCATTCTGCGCGACATCACGGAACGCAAAGCCGGCGAGGACGCCATGAACGACCAGCGTCGACGACTGGAAAGCATCATCGAGGGCACCCATGCCGGCACGTGGGAATGGAATATCCAGACGGGTGAGACCATCTTCAACGAGATCTGGGCCGAGATCCTCGGATACCGCCTCGCAGAGTTGTCTCCCACCACTATCGAGACGTGGGAGGCCCTGGTGCACCCGGAGGATCTGAAGCCATGTCGGGAGATCCTGGAGCAGCATTTCGCGGATGAACGCCCCGACTATGACTGCGAATACCGGATGAGGCACAAGCAGGGTCACTGGGTGTGGATTCAGGATCGCGGTCGCGTAATCAGTCGCACCGCCACAGGCTCACCTCTTCTGATGTTCGGCACCCACACCGATATCACCGAGCGAAAGAAGGCCACAGAAGCATTGGCTCATGCCCACGAAAATCTGATGACGATTCTCCAAAGGGCCCCGTTTGGTGTTGTGATCATCGATAAGAAGCGGAGCATCCGATGGGCCAATGCCGCAGTCTGTCATTTGGCCGGCGTGGAGCGTATGGAGGACCTGGCGGGAAAGCCATGCGGTGAGTACCTCTGTCCGGCCCAACAGAATGAATGCCCCATTCTCGACCAGGGGCAGGCGGTTGACCGTTCCGAACGCATCCTGCGCCGTTTTGATGGCCAGGAAATCCCCATCCTCAAGACCGTCACCGAGATCACCATCGATGGCGAAGATCTCCTGCTGGAAACCCTTGTGGACATCACCGACCGCAAGAAGGCGGAGGATGCGCTACGTGCCAGGGAGCGGTACCTGCGCACGATCCTCGAGATCACACCGGATGGCTTCTGGGTGATTGACAGCCACCAACACGTCATTGAAGTCAATGATGCCTATTGCCGCATGTCAGGCTATACTCGCAACGAAGTTCTTGGATTGCATATCGGTGATCTGGACGCCTGCGATACGCCGGCGGAGGTCGCCGCCCGGCTGCAACGTATCGTAGACAACGGCTCGGAGACCTTCGAGACCTACCATCGGCATAAGGATGGCAGTTGCTGGCCTGTGGAAATATCCGTCGCCTGGCTGGAGGAGGACGGTGGACGGCTGGTCTGCTTCTGCCGCGATCTGAGCGAGCGCAAGCGAAACGAAGACACGCTGCGCGAAAATGAAGCCAATCTCCGTGAAGCGCAGCGCATCGCTCGTCTGGGACGATGGGAACTGGATTTGGCGACGCAGCATCTCCAGTGGTCGGACATGGTCTTCGAGATCTTCGAAGTCGATCCGGGAACGTCTGTGGCTACGTACGAGGCATTTCTCAATGTCATCCATCCCGACGACCGCGAGAAGGTCAACCAAGCCTACACGGAGTCGCTCGCCAACGGAGAGCCTTACCACATAGAGCATCGTCTGATCATGGCTGACGGGCGGATCAAATGGGTCAACGAGGCCTGCCATACGGAGTTCGACGAGCACGGCCAGCCCGTCCGCTCCGTAGGTATCGTGCAGGACATTACCGACCGCAAGGAGACGGAGGAAGAACTGCGGCAGCTGAATCACTATCTCGAGGAAGCCACCGCCAGGGCCAACGATATGGCGGCACAGGCAGAGGTGGCCAACGCGGCCAAGAGTCAGTTTCTGGCCAGCATGAGCCACGAGATTCGCACGCCCATGAACGGAATTATCGGCATGACCGGACTTCTGCTCGATACGGAGTTGAAGCCCGAGCAGCATGAGTATGCCCAGACAGTAGAGAACTGTGCTCGTTCGTTGCTGGGGCTGATCAACGACATCCTCGATTTTTCCAAGATCGAAGCAGGACGACTCGAATTGGAGACCCTCGACTTCGATCTCGTGAAGCTCATTGAGGACTTTGTGGACACTCTCGCCTTGCGGGCGCACGAAAAAGGACTGGAATTCAACTGCTCGATCGCTCCCGATGTGCCGGCGTTCCTGCGAGGAGATCCGGGACGTTTGCAGCAGATCCTGATTAACCTGGCCGGGAATGCCGTCAAGTTCACGGAGCGAGGTGAAGTTACCGTTTCGGTCTCTACCGAGTTCCGGACCGACGAAGAAGTGAAGCTGCGGTTTGCTGTGCGGGACACAGGCATTGGCATCCCGCCCGAGGCCCAGAGGCGCCTGTTTGAGCCGTTTGTCCAGGCCGATGGTTCGACGACTCGAAAGTACGGTGGGACCGGCTTGGGCCTGAGTATCTGCCGACAGCTGGTCACGATGATGGGGGGGGCTCTGGGGCTCGAAAGCGAACCGGGTGAGGGTTCCACGTTCTGGTTTACCATCACGTTGAGTCGGCAGACGCAAGTCACGCGGTGTGATGCGCAGACACAGGACTTGGAAGGACTGCGTGTCCTCATCGTCGATGACAATCACACGAACCGTCATATTCTCAGGGATACCCTTGCGGCGTGGGGCGCACGGTATTCCGAGGCCGAAAACGGCCGGATTGCTCTGGAAAGGTTGCGGACCGCGCAGAAAGGTGGGGAGCCCTTCCATGTGGCTCTGGTGGATATGCAGATGCCTGTGATGGATGGTGAATCGTTCGGCAGAGCGGTCAAGGAGAGCGAATCCCTACGCGATCTGAGGCTGATCTTGATGAGTTCGATGGGCAAAGAACGAGGAGATACCAGGCGTTTTCACGACATTGGGTTTGCCGGTTCGTTGACCAAACCCGTAAAACGATCGGATCTCTACCGTTTTCTGCAGGGACCCACCACATCGCCAACGCGGCTCAAACGGCGCGCCAGCGATTCGGCCGCGGCGTCCGACGACAAGAGATTCAGACCCGGTGTTCGGGTTCTGCTGGCTGAAGACAATGCCGTGAATCAGCAGGTGGCCGCCAAGATCCTAAGAAAGTGCGGCATTCGCGTGGACATTGCCGGAAATGGACAAGAGGCCCTTCAAATGCTTGCGACGATTCCCTACGACCTTGTCTTGATGGATGTGCAGATGCCGGTGATGGATGGCCTGGAGGCCACGCGAGCCATACGCAAGGGACGTGCAGGTTCGCAGGTATCCGAAATCCCCGTGATTGCCATGACCGCCAACGCGATGAAAGGGGATCGGGAATGTTGTATCGAGGCAGGCATGAATGATTATGTCGCCAAGCCGGTTGCACCACAGGACCTGAGTGACGCGATCGAACGTTGGCTCAGACACTCCTCAGAAGTCCGGCAGGACGGCTGGCGAGGCGACGCCACGATCGGCGACAATCCCGCAGACCCCGCCGCCGAGGAAACGGCGTGCGGACATTCCGAGCACGATGCTTCTCCCAGCCCCCGTGGGAACCGCAGTTTCGACAAAGTCTCTCTCGTAGAGCGCTGCATGGGCGATGTTCAACTTGCCGAGGAGGTTCTGCGTATCTTCTTGGACGATATGCCAACTCAGTTGGGGAGATTGCGACAGTACCTTGCCAAATCGGACCTCGACGGCGCCATGCGACAAGCTCACACGATCAAGGGCGCGGCTGCCAACGTCGGCGCCGAGACCATGCGCGGTATAGCTCTCCAGATGGAATCAGCCGGCAGACATGACTCGACAGCATCAATGGAAGAAATCCTGCCATCGCTCGAACGGGAATTTAGCCGGTTGAATGCGGCAGTAAACTCCTCGGTGCCTGCACCGCAGACATGATCGAAGAATGAGGGCTTGGATCCGAAGGTCGCCGACCCTCTTTTATGTGGGCCGAAAGTGCCAGGTCATCGGTTTGGACTGTGCGAGCGGCATTCATCACCTCCTGTTTGGCGTAGACCCTGCTGAAGCTGTCGCCGGAGCAAAGCAGAGGACAAGTCACGTGTATCTCTCTACAACTGGTTTCAAAACTGCCTCAAGGTAATCAGGTGACAGGCCAAATGAAAGAAGCCTTGATAGATCGTCAGTTTCCGGTCCCATCGAACGACCAGGCGACGGAAGTTCTGCAGCCAGGCAAAGGTGCGTTCGACCTTCCAGCGACGCTTGTATCGCCGCAGTTTGCGGCCGTCGTGATACTTTCGCTTCTGGTTCTTCTTGCGATAGGGACAGATCAATTCGATGCCGCGTCCGGCCAGTCGTTCTCGAAGTGGATCGCTGTCGTAGCCTTTGTCGGCCACGATCCGATCCGGATTTCTTCGGGGGCGGCCACGCCCGCTACGCGGCACGGCGATGTTCTCGAGGGTCGCCTCCAACAAGGTCACCTCACTCGGCGAGGCCGAATCAAGATGAGCACCGAGAGGGACTCCCTGGCCATCGACCACCACCATCCACTTCGTACCCTTTCCGCGTTTCGTCTTGCCGACGCAGTGCCCCCTTTGTTTGCCGGGGCGAAGCTGCCGTCGGCGAAGGTCTCTTCCCATTCGAGCTGGCCTTGTTCGTCCAGTTCAGACAAGAACTTACGCCAGACCTTCAGCCAAATCCCTTGTTCTTCCCATTCCTGCAATCGCCGCCAACAGGTACTGGGCGACGGGTACCTGTCCGGCAGATCTTTCCACCAGGCCCCACTGTGCAGCACCCAGGCAATCCCTTCAAAGACCTCGCGGTTGCCTTTGCGTGTACGTCCTCCTTTGGGAGAGGGCTTGTATTGGGGCAGCAACGGTTCGATCTTCGCCCACTGTTCATTCGTGACAAACGGCTCGGTCTTGGCCATCCGTGTCCCTTCTTTGACAGCCAAGAGTACATAAGTTCCGCCATGGCGCAAGTGTAAAATAGATGGGTTGTGAAAACCAGTTCTAGAACGTTTCTTTGTCCTGGTTCCCCCTTCAATTGACGACATCGCTACAGGGAGACCCTAGCCCCCTCAATGGCCCTATCCCAGGAGGATGGGACCACCCCACCTGCTCCGCAATGCTCAGGCGCCACCACTCAATTTGTATGCTTGCATCCCCCCACGCCTCCCGCATACCGCTTGCTATGTCCCATCCAGCGAGACACCAGCCACGAACGACGAGTGACGAACACAGTCCGCCCCACGCACATCACCCTTCCACCTCCCGCCTGCGTACCAGTCAATACCTCCGGCAAAGCCGGAGGTATTGACTGGTGATCATGCCTTTCAGTTCAATATCCCCCAGATGAGCCAGCGCGAGGAGGTACTCATCCGTGTAGACGTCTCGACGGTCATCATTGTCGTAGAACACGGGACACGTCCGGTCACACGGCAATTCGGCTGCATGCAAGTATGAGACACTGCCTATGAGCAATACCATGCCGACGATACGGACGATTCATTCACATCGGACTATTCGTTCCATTCGGATGCTCCTCAGGAAGAATCATTCGCGAACAGGGCTGTCCGACTGTCTTCAGAGAGCCTGCCGCTCGCTTGCCTTTCGAAGGGCAGGCTGCGGCTGGGCCTTCCACTCATCGACGTCGTCGCGTAAAACGTCGACGGCCTTTTCCAACTGGATGTCTTTGCCTTGCGGCATCTGGCCCGGCTCGGGCCAGAGGATCACGTCCGGCACGGTGCCGTTGAGTTCCATGTCTTCGCCTGTCGGCAGGACATACCAGCCGCGGAAGGGCAGGCGTAGAAACCCGAGGTCCATAATCGAGGTTCCGCCTGTCGAGATGACGCCTCCAGCGGTGGGCGTCCCCACGAGCTTGCCCCGCCGGAGGGTCTTGACCGCATGGCTGATGATCTCGGCATTACTAAAGCTGTTCTGGTTGCACAGCATGACGATGGGCTTGCTCCACGTCGCATAGACGCGCCGATCCTCGGGGTAGCCCCGTCCGCCGCCGCGCGGGACGGTGATCGCATGGGCAGGTTGGCAGAGCAGCGTCAAGACATGATCGGCGGTAAAGCCGCCGCCATTGTTGCGGACATCGATCACCAGTCCATCCTTGCCGGCTCCGACCGCGTAGAGCTCCTGCTCGAGTTTCTGGAAGCTCGGCCAATTCATCCCGCGAATATGGATGTATCCCAGGCGGCCGTCGGAGAGATCCTCGACCATTTGACGGTTATGCCGGAGCCAGTGCTCATAGAGCAGGTCCCACGCCTGTCCATATGATATCGGTCGCAACACGACGGTTCGCCTCTCGCCCTCGGCGCCGTGCACGTCGAGGTGAATATCCCGATCGAGTGGCCCGTTCAAGACCTCGGTCAAGTCTATCTGCGGATCGACGTTGACGCCGTCAATGCTGACGATGATCTCATTTGGCTCGATCTTGCTGGTCTTGCGATCAGCCGGTCCGTTGGGCAGGACGTCTCTGACTTTCAGGCCCGGTCCCCGATAATCGCTGTCAAACCGTACACCCAGATGCGCCGTACTGATCCTCCAGTGCTCCCCCGATCCTGAAGCGGCGCCACGGGGATAGAAGCCCAGATGCGAGCCATTCAACTCCCCGAGCATCAGATTGATCACAGTGCCAAGGCTCGCGACATCCGGAGCGGTGGCCGCCACGTCGGCATACTTGCGCCGGACCGCATCCCAGTTGCGATTGCCGAGTCGCTCGTCGTAGAAGTGGTCTCGCATCAGGCGCCAGGCCAGATCGAAGCCCGCACGGAAATGCGCCTCCCGGTCGACCGCCTGACGAGCCGTGAACGGGTAGGCCGTTTCTTCGCCCGTGGCCGACAAACGCGCGGGCTTGTCGTCGGAGAGCCAGACGATCTGGTTGCCCTCTTTCAACCAGCGCGCCTGTGAGCCTGTCTTCTTTGTCAGACGCGTGGGCTCCAGTTCGTCTGGGATCTCCACGGTGTAGGTGCCGCGAGCGCCTTTGATCGCGCCCGTGAAGGCGAGCTTCTTCGAGTCGGGTGACCAGAAGAGATTCGAGGGCGAGCCGTCCGCAATCTCAATCCGGCGCACGCGTTCGTGGATGCGGTCGAAATCAATCACCACTTTCGGGAGCTCATCGTCCTTCTTCTCCCCCTCCCTTCTCCCCTCCTCGTCAGGGGCATTGGGATCGTCTCCTTTCTTCTGATCGTTCTTGTCCTTCTCGCCGTCGTCTTTGCGGCCCTCCTCCATCTTTTTGACAGCCTTCTCCAGAGTCCGGTCCCGCTGGTCCTTCTCGTACTCCCGCTCGTCGAGCCAGACGTAGAAGATATCGGCTTCCCGATCCAGACGTTGGCCGACGAAGGCGATGAGCTTGCCGTCCGGACGCCAGACGGGATTGTATTCGTCGTAAGGGTGCCGTGAGATATTCACCGCGTCCGCCGACCCGTCGGCGGGGACGATCCAGATGTCCCGGTTGAAGTTGTTGTCGTCGACCGCATAGACGATCCACGTGCCATCGGGTGCCCAGTCGTAATCCGGCTGATTCCAGGAACGCAGTACCCGCCTGGCTTCCTTGCCTTCCAGCGTCATCGTCCAGAGATCGCCCAAGCCCTTGATGAAGGAGATCCGCGTCCCGTCGGGGCTGAGCCTCAGATCGGCTTCCACCTCGGCGTCGTGCGTCAACTGCTTGCGCTCGAAGGCTTCATTCTGCCACCAGTACTTCTCCGCATCGCCACGCTGGGCCCTCCAGATGTCACACTGTCCACCTTCGTCGCTGGTGAAGTAGATGGCATGGCCTTCGGGGCCAAAGACCGGACCGCGCTCCTGCTCGGCAGTCGCGGTGATCTGTCGGGGCTCCCGCAATTCGGTGTCCATCACCCACAGATCGCCGCCCGCGATATATGCCACTTCCAGGCCATCGTCGGAGAACGCCACGTCCGTGGCCTCCGTGACGAGCTTTCGCTCGAGCGCCGAATCCACGGCGTCGCCCGGATCGATCAGATCGATCCGGACCGCAGCAGCGTCACTGCCCGGACGGTAGCGATAGAGATCGAAAAGATGGCGAAATACGATCGTCGAGCCGTCCCTGGATATGCAGGGCAAGACGACCGAATCATCTTGAAACGACGTCAGTTGGTGTTTTTCCTTGGTCTCGAGATCGAACTTCCAAAGATTGAAGGAGCCGCTTTCGGCCCCCACGTAATAGAAGCCCGCACCTTCGGCATCCCAGAGGGGCCAGCGTGCTCCTGTCTCGGGGGCGAGCAGTTTCGTGTACTGGCGTGTGGTGAGGTCGTACATCCAGACCTGACTGGCGCGAGAGCCTCGGTACCCTTTCCGCCACCATGTCATCCCCTCTCGGGTAAACAGCAGTCGCTGTCCGTCCGACGAAAGCCTTCCATCGGACCCGTCGGCATCGAAGAGCAGTTGCTCGGCCTGTCGCTGGTCGCGAGCGATTCGCAGAAAACGCCCGCTGCTGCGCCAGAAGTAGTCCCGACGTCCGCTGGCCAGCAGCGTCTGCCCGGTCGGATCCCAGTCTTCGAGCCTATAGCCGGCCGTATGGAAGGTCAATTGTGTCGGCCTGCCGCCCTCGACATCTACGACGTACACCTGATCTCCCGCGTCTCGATCGCTGATAAAGGCAATCTCTGTCCCGTCGGGCGAAAAGAGCGGCCGGCGGTCGGTCGCTTCGTGCTGTGTCAGACGCCGAGCGGAGCCGCCTTCGACGGGTGCCAGCCAGATGTCCCCGCGCCAGACCAAGGCGAGCGTTTCGCCATCGGGCGACAGCGCCGGATCGGCGGCCAGCCGGATCGTCTCTGATGCGGCGGCCCCGGTCGAGAACACAGCTACAAGCAGGCTCAGAAGTGTCCATCTCAGTACAATCATTTGCACGCTGTCCTTTCCATTGTGTGCCTCACATCGCTGCCGATGGAAGCGAGTGCCGGTCAGCCGGTGGGCCAACCATTGTCAGAGCGAGTGCTGGCACTGGAATCTCGTTCATTCTAGGCCGATTCGGTGAGCGGAGCAAGACGTCAGTTGATGCTGTTTTACCTTCGTGCGGCCCGTCCCAAGCCTTGGGTCCTGGCCGCTCGGGTCCAGGGAGGTGCCATAGGACAGACGTTCTCATCACCAGGCTGTTCCTGGCGTTCGTGCAGACAAGGGCGCGTACCATATCAAGGAATAGCACCTTGAAGTGCTACAGCGAAAGCCAGGGATGCCGGAGCAAGAGGCTCGAGCACGACGTGGGACGTTGTGGCCGGAAGTGCTCTGTATCTTGAACACGGCCACATGGACCGGGACAGACGGCCGACGACAGGCCGAGAACCTGAAGCAGCGGGCCGCGAGCAGCGAGAAGTTGTTCTGGCGTATTGCGTGTTGCGCCGATAGGCTGGGCATCATGACGCTGGGGCTGCTGACGGGCCAGGGCGAGGCTCGTTCGGGTCGCCCAAACCAGTGAATAGGAGCGCATCTGGTAAGGAGATGATGCCGTGAGAGGCTTACAGTTGACGATCGCATATGTGTTTCTGGCTGCTGTGACTTTTCTCGCAATGGCTGTGTCTGCAGAGGCCGTAACAGTACATGTCTCTCCCGCAGGTAATGACGCATGGTCCGGGTGCCTTGCACGATCCAATTCGCAGAGCACCGATGGGCCAGTCGCTACGCTGGAACGAGCCCGTGACGTCGTTCGACGGGCCAAGTCGGCCGGAACATCCCGGGTGATTGTTGAGGATGGCCGATACACATTGAAGCGGCCCTTGGTCCTGAGTCCTGCGGACAGCGGCACCGTGTACGAGGCGGCACCGGGGGCTCGCCCGGTGTTTTCGGGTGGCAGAACCATCAGCGGGTTTGAGCCGGTCGAGAAGGGCGTGTGGCGCGTGCGGATCGAAGACGTGGCCGAGGGCAAGTGGTACTTCGAGCAGTTGTTCGTCAACGGCAGGCGAGCGACGCGGGCTCGAACCCCCAACAAATTCTACTACTACATGCTCAACGTCCAGGAGGATGTGCTCGAAAAAGGCTCTGGCCGCAGGCCCGAGCGCGCTCGACAGATCGTGACCGCTCGACTAGAGGATATTGAGCTCCTCTATCCGTTGACCGCCAAGGAACTGCAAGATGTGCAGATGGTTGTGTACCACAAATGGGACAACACAATCCGGTTCCTCAATGCTGTGGATCAGGTCACATCGTCGCTTATGACAGAAGGCCAGGGCATGAAGCCCTGGAACTCCTGGGGCAGGGGTACCCGTTATCACCTGGAGAACTTCCGGGCGGCGCTCGATGCGCCGGGTGAATGGTTCCTCTCCCGGGATGGGTGGCTCTACTATATGCCCAGAGAGGGTGAGGACATGGGGTCTGCCAAGATCGTTGCCCCGGTGGTCGAGAAGTTCCTGATCTTCGAGGGTGATGGGCAGGACGGGCGTTGGATCGAAGATGTTACCATCCGAGGCCTGACGTTTCTCCATAGTGAGTATCACATGCCGGCGGGCGGATTCGAGGCCAGCCAGGCCGCCTCGCCGATCAATGCCGTGGTCATGGCCGACGGCGCCCGCAACGTGACGATCGAGGATTGCGAATTCGGACATTTTGGTCGCTACGGCGTGTGGTTTCGCCAAGGCTGTCGTGACTGCACCCTGCGCAGATCGTACCTGCACGACTTCGGGGCGGGCGGGGTTCGCATCGGCGAATCGTCAGTGCCCGGAGACGAGTGGGAACAAACGGGACACATCACTGTGGACAACAACATCATCCGTCGGGGTGGGCGGATTTTTCCATGCGCTGTCGGCGTCTGGATCGGTCACAGTGGTGACAACACGGTGACCCACAACGAAATCGCCGACCTGTATTATACTGGTATCTCGGCCGGCTGGGTCTGGGGCTATTCCGGCAGCCTGGCCAAGCGCAACAACATCAACTTCAACCGCGTGCACCACCTCGGCTGGGCTGTGCTGAGTGACATGGGCGGCATTTATACGCTGGGCTCATCCGAAGGGACGTGTATCGCCAACAACGTCTTCCACGATATCTATGCGTACTCCTATGGCGGCTGGGGCCTTTACACCGATGAGGGCAGCACCGGCATCGTAATGGAAAACAACCTGGTCTACAACACCAAGACGGGCAGCTTCCATCAACACTACGGCAAGGAAAACGTCATCCGTAACAACATCTTCGTCAACAGCATGCTTCACCAGGTCCAGGCTACCCGCGTCGAAGACCACCGGTCGTTCACGTTCGAAAAGAACATCGTCTATTGGGAAACCGGACCGCTCCTGGCCGGCCCGTGGACCCGCATCGATATCCAGATGGACCGCAACTGCTATTGGAAGGCAGCGGGCGAGCCCCTTACTTTCGTCGGGCTGCCGCTGGAAAAGTGGCGACAGGAACAGGGGCATGACCGGCATTCAGTTATTGCCGATCCGCGGTTTGTGGATCCGGAGAATCGCAACTTCCATCTCGAACCTGACTCTCCCGCCCTCGAGCTTGGTTTTAGACCCTTCGATTACAACCAAGCGGGTGTCTATGGCGACCGTGCCTGGATCGCCAAGGCGAATGCGGCGACCTATCCGCCACTGCAGTGGCCTCCAGACCCGCCTCCCGTGACGATTGAGGATGATTTCGAGAAGACAACGGTTGGCGCAAGACCTGCTGGGGCCTCGGTGCACGTCGAGAACAAAGGCGATGCGGTGGTCGTGTCCGATGATGTGGCGTCCAGCGGCAGTCACAGCCTCAAGATTGTGGATGCCCCCGACTTGCAGAAGGCCTTCTATCCCTATCTGGTCTATTCCCCCAATCACAGCACCGGGACGACCCGCTGCTCCTTTGAGCTGTGGATCGGCCCGGGTGTCTCGATGCGTCACGAGTGGCGCGACTCAGGGCACTCACCGGATGGGGTCGGACCGAGTCTCTCGATTGATGGCACGAGTCTGCAAGTTGCCGGCGAAACGCTTCTGGCCCTGCCAATCGACTCGTGGATTGGAATTGAGATCACCGCCGCTCTGGCAGGAAGCAACGCCTGGGACTTGGCTGTTACTCTTCCCGGCAAAGCCGCGCAGGTTTTTCGGGGGCTCAGTCCAGGCAACGCCGCCTTTGAAAAGCTCACCTGGCTGGGTTTCATCAGCAACGCTACCGACAGATCAGTCTTCTACCTCGACAACCTGGAGGTCACAAACGCACCATGAGAAGCACTGCGCGCACGTTGACTGACGTGATCTCCTAAGCCGGGAAGCCGCGGGCACAGAGGCGTTTCCCGAGGTTTCAACTCAGAAGCTTGCTTTCTCAGAAACAACAGACGGGGCAAGATATTGATCGAACGAATGGTCCCATCCGTTGCAGACCGGGCCGTGATGGAGGACATCGAATCATGCAGCGGAGATCGTTCATCAAGACGCTGGGCGTCGCAAGTACAGCGTTGTTTGCCGGGCAGCGTTTCCAGGCAGTGTGGCGGCCACGGCAGCATCTTCATCACCTTGCGACCGCAGCAAGCGACGGCCGAACATTGTCTATATCATGTCGGACGAATCAGCCTACTACGAGCTGTCCTGTATGGGCAACTCACGCATTCATACGCCGCACATTGATCGTATGGCAATGGAAGGGCTTCGTTTGACAAAAGCACTGGCCGGGGCTCCAGTCTGTGCGCCCCTTCGCTGTACACTGATGACGGGAAAACATACCGGCCATTCGTCCGTTCGGGCCAACGATGGCGGGACTCCGTTGCGCAGCGAAGAGCGGGACGATTGCCTCCATGCTCAAGGAGATCGGCTATGCCACCGACGGCTTCGGCAAATGGGCGTGCGGTGGCCGCAACTCGACGGGAGTTCCGGAAGAGCACGGTTCCGATGCGTTCCTCGGATATTACGACCAGGTCCACGCTCACTCGTACTATCCACCGTATCTGATTCGTAACAGCGATGGACTTCCCCTGGCGGGCAATCGCGGCGATTGTGTGGCAGCCTCCAGGCGAAGCGTTGGGGACGGCGGATGCGAGTGCCGCTCACGTGTCAGGGCACGTCCGGGCTTTGAGCCGTCGCCAAGCCCTGCGGGCTTAAGGCTGCTATCCCGGACCCTCAGCGTCTGGAGAGCACCGATGGCCCGATATCTTGACAGACACCCCGAATTGGAGCAGGGGATTTGGAGGTGCGGGATTTGGAGAGCATACTTTAAGGGGTGGGGGTGTGGAGGCTCTATTCGGATGACCGGCCGGTCCGGCGGGCAGGCAGGTGTCCAGGGTCAAAGCGTCGCAAGGTCGACATAGGAGGAGAAGGATGCTAGGGCAACGAAGGACAGGCGGCAGGGCGGGCCTGGCAGGGGTAGTCGTGGCCTTTTTGTGGATTCCGGCCGGCATCAGCTCGGCGGACCTGTACGGACACAGGTTTAAACGCATCTCCGACAACAGCGTCGTAGACGTGGCTTCGCAGCTCAGCGTCGACATCGTCGGCGCGGGGAGCAACCAGGTGGTTTTCACGTTCCACAACTCCGGGGCGGTGGCGAGCGGCGCGGTGATTGGCGATATCTACTTCGACGACCGCAAAGGTCTGCTGCTTTCGCTCGATGAGATTATGGACCGGGACTACAGCAAGAAGCAGTACCCAGGGGTTGATTTCGACACGCCCGCGCGGCCGCTGAATCTGCCGGGAGGCAAGAGCCTCGATCCGGCGTTCAAGGTGACCGGGGCGCTGTCGTTTGACGCGGACAATCCGAGTCCCAAGTGGGGCATTGGCGCGGGCGAGACGCTGAGCCTGCGGTTCAACGTCGCCGATTCGGGGCTCGATGCGATCCTCAGTGCTATCCATACCGCAGATTTCACGATCGGCCTGCACGTCCAGTGCCTGCCGGACCACTTCGACGATGACCGATACGTGGGCACGTCAGCCAGCGACGGGTTCGTGACGACGACGCCGGTACCGGATGCGGTGGTCCTGGGAGGCTCGGGCCTGAGCCTGGCGGCGTACTGGCTGAAGCGGCGACGCGGCGGGCTAGCGGGTCTGTAAGTGGCTCAGACCAGGGTCCATCGACTCGATAAATCGGTGCGGCGGGTTGACGGCGATTTGCGTCGGTCGTACGATGAGCGATAGCGCCCAAGGCTGCCGGCGGACCGGCCGGGTCGTGGGGGCATTCGAGGAGCTGGAGTCGGCGGCGGGCCGGCTCGGAAACGCGAAGGCCGTTATGCTTGCGCGGTTTGAACACGTCGTATGGATGTATCGTCTTCTTCTGGCGGGCGCCATCGTGATCTGCGGCGCTGCGGCAATGGACGGACAAACGGTTGACGGCGTGGCGGAAATTCACTTCGGCGTGATCGAGCCCCCGGTGGTCGCACAGCAGGACATCACCATCTGCACCCCCGTCTCCGCCCAACAGACCGAAGAGAAACCCCTGGAGTGCAGCGGCATGGCCTGGGCCAACGGGCAGTTGGTGCTGGCGAGCGATCGTCACGGCCTGACCCTGTTCACGTGTCCGATCGATCTGGAGCGGATGACGATCGGCGTGCCGACACCGCATGCGGTGATCGGGAACGAACAGCAGTTGCTCGACGACGCCGAGTGCCTGGTGGTACGCAGAGACGCGCGGCGGGAATGGGTGGTCTACGTGATGTGCTCGTTGAGCAACGATCCCGACGAGTTGCCTCTGCCTAAGCGGCGTCACATGTTGAGGGTTCCGCTGCGGGACCTGGACCCGGCGCGGGTGGCACGGCCGGTGGTGATCAGTGCGGGGGCGATGCGGGAGGCAATCAACGAACGGTTCGAGGCGGCGGGCGTGGAACCCTATCGCACGTTCCATGCAGACTTTTCCGGCCGCGACAAGAACACGTACCGGTGGGGCAACGTGGAGGGGGTGAGCTTTACGCCGGATGGGCGGCGTCTGCTGCTGGGGATGCGCAATCCGCTGCTGGGCGCTTATGCGATGGTCGCGGTGGTGGAAGACGTCGACGATGCGTTCGATGCGCGGGATGCGAATCGGCTCAAGCTGACAGACCTGTTCGCGATCGATCTGGGCGAGCGCGGCATCAGCGATCTGTGCTGGGACCCGGTGACGCAGGGCTACCTGATTACCGCGGCCAAGAGCAACGGACCGAAGCTGGGCAAGGACCGACCGTTTCCCCCGAACACGCTGGACAGCGCGTTGTTCTGGTGGAACGGGAACAAGGCGGACTCGCCGATCCTGGCGGTGCGGTTTCCGGATATGAAGGTCGAGGCGGTGTGCCGGCTGGGGCGGACGCGATTTATCGCGATCGGATCGGACGAAGGGGACGTCAGCGAGGGGCGGCCCGAGCAGAAGCAGAGCGTGGTGACGATCCTGTATTTCACGGGTGTGGACGCAGGCGATCGGGGCAAGGCGAATGTTGCGCAACGATGAGCGAGGAGCGATCGACGACGCCGAGTTCGAGGCGAGCCTGGTTGCGGGCGACACGGAGATCGTCGAGCCTCGGGCGGTTCCTGCGGAGGCGCCCAAGCGGGTGAAGCAGCCCGCGTGGGCGGGCAAGCTGCTGGGGCACTTCAAGCTGCTGCGGCTGGTCGGCGAAGGGAAGATGGGACGCGTGATCCAGGCGCGCGACGTGAACCTGCAGCGGATCGTGGCGTTGAAGGTGCTGTGCAAACGGCTGCCGGGGATCGCTGCGAGCAAGCGCGTGGATCAGTTCTTCCGCGAGGCCCGTTCGGCGGCGCAGATCGATCATCCGAACGTGGTGCACATCTACGAGATTAACCAGCACGACGGCTGGTGGTACATCGCGATGGAGATGCTGGAGGGGGGCAACCTGGCGCAGGCGATCAAGGCGGCGGGGCCCTTGTCGGCGCAGAAGGCGTGTGCGGTGATTGCCGACGCGGCTTCGGCGTTGGCAGTGGCGCATGAGATGGGGATTCTGCATCGGGACATCAAGCCGACGAATTTGATGCTGACGCGGCAGGGGCGCTGCAAGGTGACGGATTTCGGGCTGGTGCACATGGACGATCCGAACGATCCATTTCAGTTCACGCACAAGGCGGTGGGTTCGCCCTTGTTCATGGCGCCGGAGATGATTTTGAAGCGGGAGCAGACGCCGGCGATCGACGTGTACAGCCTGGGCGCGACGCTGTTCAGCGCGCTGACGGGGCGGGCGCCGTATTCGGGCCAGACGCTCGAAGAGGTGCTCAAGAAGCACGTCAAGGCGCCGGTGCCGGAGTTGCGGACGCATCTGCCGACTTGCTCGCAGAGCCTGGCGACGTTGGTGTCGCGCTGTCTGGCGAAGTCGCCCGGCGAGCGGCCTACGGCGGCCGACGTGACGGCGGTGCTTCGGGCGGAGGCGATTACCGGCAGCGTCATCGATTCGGGGACACTCGGTTCGGGGACGTCGAGCTTGTTGCGGGAACTGGTAGGGTCCGGCGTGGCGGATTCGGGGATCGGAGCGACGGGCCTGAGGACCCCGGCGCGATCGCTGGGGTGGGGGCGTATCCTGCTGGCGGGGGGTGGCGTCCTCCTGCTGGCGGTCGGCGTGTGGTTGGCTGTGCACTATCTGCGAAGTCCTGGTGGTTCGCGTGTGGTGGAGCCGGCCAACCTGGCGAGGTTCTTTCCGGATGCGCCGGAGAGTGTGGGCGTGCGGGCGGCGGGCGAGGTGGCGGAGGCGGTGGCGCCGGATCGGGACGATCCCCCAGCATTCAGTTGGCTCGCGCGGATCGATCCGGGCGAGGCGCGCTTTGTTGCGAGTCGGCAAGGGCGGCACTTCTATCCGATCGATGCGCCGGAGGCGATCCTGATCCGCGCGGAGGACTTTCTGGGCTACCGGAGCGCGGAAGCGGCGGCCGACGACGGCAAGACGCCGGCACGATAGTGAGACGCGTGGCCTACTTGACGATGGCGCGGTTTTCCAGGTAGTCGATGTGGGCGTTTCCGGCGTTGGCACTGTCGCGATAGAGGCCGGAACGCCAGGTCTTCGTGACGATGTCGATGTCCCCGTCTCCGTCGACGTCACCGGTCCAGGCCTCGTGGCCCCCCAGGTTGATGTCGAGGATCACGTGCTCGGTCCAGTCGCCTGAGGCGTTCTCCCAGAGATACCAGCGGGGGGCGGGCATGGGGTCTTTGCCCCGGCAGTCTTCCTGGTCCAGGGTGAGAATGTCGAGCTTGCCGTCGAGATTGAAGTCTTCGACGCGGAGGCTGTGCAGGGAGCCGCGTCGGCCCGGCGCGGTCTGCGGCAGCGGGACCTTGCGCCAGGTGCGGCCTTGGCCGTCTTCGTTGTACAGGATCGCGGCGACGCAATCGGGCACGTCGCACTCGACGATCACGATGTCGTTGTCGCCATCGGCGTCCATGTCGCGGATCACACTGCGGGCCGCCATGATGGCGGGCCCACCCCAGGTGGGGACGGTCCAGCGTCCAAACGGCAGCGGATGGAAGTCCCATGCGGCGCCGCCATCGATGTTCTCGGCCCAGCGGTCACCCAGGATGATGTCGGGGTCGCCATCGCCGTCGAGGTCGCCGATGCCCTCGGGGCCGAAGCTGCCATGGGCGCATTTCTCAGCGGGGGTGATGGGGTGTTCGGGCCAGAGCGCTGTGGCATCGTCGGGCTGCTCGTACCAGTAGCAGCCATGGTGTTCGGAGAGGGTGATGATGTCTTTGCGTCCATCGCCATCGATGTCTTCGATGCCCACGTCGTGGAAACCTGCATCGAGATGGCGGTAGCGATAGGCAGTGAAGCGTTTGTTTCGCGGGTCCTGCGGATTCCGGTACCAGTGATTGCCCGAGACGATATCGATCCAACCATCCTGGTCGACGTCGAGGAGGTCGGCTCCCTGTTGCGTCTCAGCCATCGAGCCGACCAGGCGCTCGACCCAGTCGCCGGGTCCGCGATATTCGTACCAGTAGAAATTGTCGGCGACGCGATGGGGCTTGCGGACGGAGGCGATGGTGTAATCGAGGTCGCCATCGCGATCGAAGTCGGCGAGCGTGACGGAATGGAAGAAATCGTCGGCGGGCATCTGGGCGCGAACGAAGTGGTGCTTGAAGTTGAACGTTGGGCGGGCGGTGTCGGAGGCCAGCCAGTGGTCCCAGCCGGAGAAGGTGCTGCCGGCGGAGACCGCTACGACGGTGGCGCGGACTTTCATCGGATAGTACTTGTGGCGATGGGCCCAGACCTGCGGATTGGGGTTCCACGTGCTGATGTAGCCTCGCGGTTCGCTGGACCAGACGATGATGCCGCAGCGCATAAAATCGCTGACGCGTGAGAAATCGACGGGGTGGTTCGGGTCGAGCTCCCACCAGGTGGCAGGGGAGGCGTGGTGGGTGATAACCCCGGGACCGTGCAGCTCGCAGTGGGGACTCATCGTTTCGCGCTTGCCGTCGTCCTGCCAGATGCCGAACTGGAGCTTGCTGGCGGCGTCGGTCGGCTGGCTGAAGACCTCGAAACGCGTGTAGACCTGCCCGTTCTCGTAGTCGTCGGGGCTCGTCCAGTCCTTTGGCGCCGTCTCGGGCGGCTGAAACCAGTTGAATCCGTTGAGAGTCTCGTCGAATGTGAATGTCCGATCGAAGATCAGGAACTCAGCGGCGGCTGCGGCGCCGACAGGAAGCGAGATGCCGAACAGCACCAGGCAGAAGAGCTTCGTTGTGTTATAGCGCATGCGAGTCTCCCTCGGAGTCCAGGGGGCATTCGTATTCGATCAGGGTCAGTTCGGGGCGATTGGGATAGGGACCTCTCGTGGTCTCCGAGAATCCGGCGTGGACGTACATCCGGCGGGCGGGGGCGAAGAAGGACAGATCGAGGGTGGGCACTCTCGCCCGATGGATCTTCCTGGCGCGGAGACGGCGCAGAACTTCGCTCATCTGGGTGGCGCCAATGCCCCGATGCTGGAATTCGGGGACGATGCAGTTGTGTCCAACGATCCCAACGTCGGGGGCCTGTCGCGAATCGTACGATGCGAAGCCCACCAATTGTGCGGCGAAGCGGGTGAGAAAGGTGCATGCGCCGACCGTCTCGGGTTGTTCGAGGGCGGATGCGTCGAACCGATGCCACTGAATTCGCTGCTCAGACCAGAAGCGGCGGTCGGTTTCGAACAGCGGGGCATAGGCTCTCTCCAGCAGAGAGGCGAGGTCACCCGGCCTCGCCTCGCTCAGCGTTTTGAACTGGACGTCCATCGGCGTCTCGGACCCGGCGGGGTCCGCGATTACTGCTGGTTGTCGATCTTCAGGTTATCGATGTAGAAAACGGTTTTGGTGGTCGCGTTGCTGACGAAGCCGAGCCAGGTGAGCTGCTCGAAGGTTTTATTGTCGTTGGGCAGGTTCTCGAACCTGCGGGGTTCCTGACCGGGCAGGGTAACGGTGAGGTCCCAGGTGCCGCTGTTGTCGGCGCCGAGATCGGCGGAAATGGCGAAGTGCACCCATTGGCCGACGGGGACCTCCAGGATGGTCTTGTCGTCGACCTGGAGCTGGTTTCCCTTGATCCAGAAGCTGGGTCCGACGCTGTAGAGGGTGGAGCGCCAGTCGCGCCATTCGTAGTTGATGGAGACGCCTTCTTCGATTCGCATGTCGAACGAGCAGTAGGTCGTGCCCTTGCTGTGGTTGGGCGAATAGACCAGGTGCGGATTGTAGGGGTAGCGCAGTCCGTCGGCGTCGGTGAACTTGAGGCTGTGCTGACCGCTGGCGGCGGTCTCGGCGGTGACGGCGATCGCGTCGCCTTTACCCTCGACGTGGACCTGGTCGGCGCGTGGGGGCTGACCGGGTTCGGTGCGTTCGAAGGTGTCGTTCACCATCAGCGCGGGCGGATCGGGCGGCAGTTCGAGCGGCGGATAGGTCACTTCGTTGGCCTTCTGGATCCAGGCGGGATCGCCATAGACGCCGGCCTGGGTGTAGTCGAAGGGCTTGAAGCCCACCTGGAGCGCGGGGGAATCGGGCTGGAGACGGAAGTCGAGATTGGCGGGGTCGACGAACAGCGGATCGGCGATGACCGAGTGCTGGTCGTGACCGTGCTCCTGTTGCCAGGTCTCCAGCGGCAGGCCGACGAAATTGACGGGCTGGCCGGCGGCGTTCCAGTAGCAGTTGTGGTCCATCTCGACCTTGACCTTGGTCCAGGGTCCGGCCAGCAGAGGTCCCGTTTTCCAGTAGACGATGTTGTTGGCGAAGGTGAACGAGAGGTGTTCCTCGACGCGGGTCGCCTGGACCTGGTGGAGCAGGCTGTCGACCATGATGTTGTTGCGGATCACGTTCTCTTTGCCATAGTGCTGGTGGAAGGAGCCGGTCTTGGTGTTGTAGACGAGGTTGTTCTGCATGAGGATTCCAGTGCTGCCCTCGTCGGTATAGAGACCCCATCCGCCATAGGAGTAGGCGTAGATATCGTGGAAGACGTTGTCGCTGACGGAGGTGCCTTCGGAGGGGCCCAAGGTGTAGACGCCGCCCATGTCGCTGAGGACCCACCAGCCGAGATGGTGGACGTGGTTGAAGCGCAGGGTGTTGCGTTTGGCGAGGCTGTCGGAATAGCCCCAGCGCCAGCCGACGGAGAGTCCGGTGTAATAGAAGTCGGCGATCTCGTTGTGGGTGACGGTATTGTCTCCGCTCTGGCCGATCCAGACGCCGACGGCGGAGGTGTAGATCCGGCCGCCGGCGCGGATGATGTTGTTGTCGGCGGTAATGTGGCTGGTCTGGAGATTCTCCTCGGTGCGCAACTGGCCTTCGCCGATGCGCAGGCCTCCGGCGCCCATGTCGTGCAGGTACGACCGTTCGAGGCGGCAGTCCCGGCAGCCCTGTCGGAACCAGACGCCATAGGTGGCGATGTGTCCGACTTCGCAATCCCGGATCGTTATGTGGCGGGCGCCGTCGGCCATGACGGCGGCTTCGGTGACGTAAGCGGCCTGGAAGGGGGCGTAGCCGCCCTGGGGGAGCAGTTCCTGGTTGTGATGGAAGGTCAGGCCTTTGAGCGTGATGTACTCGACGAATTTGTCGGATTGAGGTTCGCCCTGGAAGACGACGAGCTTCGGGGCGACCGGCGCGACGACCTCGGCCTCGGTCATGTCTTCGCCGGGTCGGGGTTTGTAGTAGAGCATGCCGTCGCGGGCGAGGAACCACTCTCCCGGCTCGTCGAGGGCGGCCTTGAAGTTCTCCAGATGGAAGCGGGTGTTGACGGGCCAGCCGGAGTAGCTTTTCAGTTGCTCGCCCACGGTAACGATCAGGTTGTCCTCGGTGTCGATGGCGGTGAGGAACCGCCTGGTGATGCACCACTTGTGATAGGCGACGAGCGTAACGTCGCGAATCTCGGCTATGCTCAGGCCCGCCAGGGGTTCGAGCGCATCGTGATGGACCTGGGTGGCGCGCAGGAACTGTCCCGGCTGGCCTTCGATGGCGACTTCGGAGGTCTCGCCCATGTAGTGGTACCATTTATTGGGCGTCCGCGCCCGCGTGGCCCGGCGACCGTTGATGAACAGTTGTTCGAAGTACCACTTGCCGTTGGCGACGTCGAGGATGCGGACGGACCAGAGGCCGTCGTCGTCGGCTTTGAAACCGGTGATGGTCCTGCCTCCGCTAATCACGGGGGCAGCGCCCGGGGCGGCTTCGTAGGTGATGGGGCAGTCCTTGGTGCCGCTGTCGGCGGCGGTCAGGACGAACGGCTCGCTGACCGTGTAGCGTCCATCGGCGACGATCACGCGGACGGGCTCCTTCAGGCCTTCGGTGCCCTTTTGTTGTCGGATCATGTCTCGGGCCTGGGCCAGGGTCTTGACGGGCCCTTCAGGCGAGACTTCGATGGTGGTTGCCCGGGCGGGAACCGCCGGCAGGAACGTCGTCAACATCACCCAGGCAGCGGATGCTGCTGCCAAATGCCGAATCCTCATGGCTCTTTCCTTCTCAGTTGTCGGTCATGATATGACTCGGGAGCCGGGCCGTGGCGGCCCGGCTCCCGGATGGTTTGCTGCGACGACGGGATCAAGCCGTCAGGTTTTCGAATTCGACGCCCACCTTCTTGCAGGCGTAGGCGAGTTCGCGGAGGTAGTCTCCGTAGCCGGTCATCCAGTGGAAGCCGGGCATGCGTTCGGCCAGTTTCTGGCTGTCGCAGGTAAACCGGACGTCGATCTGCGCGCGGCAGATCGGCAGGAACGGGGCATCCACGATCTCGGCCTTCAGACCCACCCAGCGTTTCAGGGCAAAATCGGGCGCGATGTTCGTGGTCATCTGGCCCTTGCGGAACTCGACCTTGGGCGCCGCGCCGTAATCCGACTCGAAGTGGGTCATGATGCGCGCGGGTTCGAGGTCGTTGCCGTTCATCTTTCGCGGCGCGGTGCAGTGGGCCAGCGTGATGATGCCGTCGTGCGGATAAGTCGGGTCGTTGAGGAAGACAGGGTTGCCCGAGATGTTGCCGAGCAGAACGCCCGAGGGGATCACGACGAAGTCGGATTCGCAGAAGGCGAGGTAGCGCGAGTCGTTGAGCAGGCTGAGGGTCAGGCAGGCGGTCGTGTTGGACAGGGGCATGATCGTGCCCATGCAACTGTTGATCGTCAGCGCCTGGCAATCGGCCTTTTTCATGATGCCACGGAAGACCTGTTCGAGCAGGAAGGCGTTCTCGACGTATTCGCGCTTGGTTTCGAGTTTGACGCCTCGGCCCTGGAGGTAGTCTTTGGCGCGGGCCTTGGCGCGTTGGACGGCGGCGCTGTCGGCGTTGGCCTCCTTGATCAGTTTGGCCAGGTCGTCGTAGTCGACGGTCTGAATGTCGAACTTCCAGACCTTGCGAACGAGGTTGGGCACGACGTCTGCGGGCTGGGCCCAGGCGCCGGGACCGCCGACGGCGATGATACGGGTACCCAGGGTGTTCTTGAGGCCGCAGAGTGCCCGCAATCGCCAGAGAACCTCGTCCTGGCTGTCGATCACGACGTCGCCGTCGTCGACGCCCTTGACCGCGAGCGTGTCGGTGTGCTGACGGAGATAACGCGGGCTGATGATCTCGTACCAGAGATAGACGGGCCCGGACTTGTGGCGGCAGAAGATGATCATGTTCTTGCCGCGCTTGTTCAGCTCGTCGAAGATGCCCATCCATCCCCCGGCGGCGTACACCAGATAGGTGTCGGCCTTATCCAGATCGGATATCTTCGCCAGTTCGTCGGGGTTTCGCGCGCCGGAGGGGGCGAGGAACTCGACGGGGAAATCGGCCTTCTTGCCCATCGCGACCAGTTCCGCCTGGATGGCCCGCATCTCTTTCTCGGCCTGCTCCTGGGTTTCGATACCCCCCCAACTGCGCCAGCTCGTCTGGGGGCGTCGCTGCGGCGTCTCGTACATGAGAATCGGTTTGACCACGAGGGGCTTGCGGACGGGACCAGCCGGGCCTTCGGCCTCGGCCATCGCTACCGAGGACCAGGTAAGACCCGTCAGCGCGGCGCCGAAAACCGTGGCGCCGCCCACGCCCTGGATAAACGTCCGACGACTGATCCCCTCGTGATCGTGGCTGTGCCCGCCGCACGGACAACAGGTCATTCGCGGTGCATGCCTTCCTGCATCTTCGTTTGCCATCGGTGGTCCCCTTTCATATCGCTTCGCAAATGAACAGTTGCATGATGCTGCGTACGCGCCGGCTCGACCGGCGGTAGACGGTGAAAGAATGCGTGATCCATCGGCCATTTGGTGCCATGACGGCAATATACCGCGCCCTTTGGCAAACAGCAAGGGCGCAAATAAACCTCCTTTATGTGTCTGTTAGGATTTTGGGGCATCGGTGTTTTCCAGCCGCTGAAGTCGCTGGCTGGCAGCCTCCAATCCACAGGACTTGGGGATGGCAGATGCGAATGCCGCTCCCGTAGCAGGTGAGGCCAGCGCTTCGAGCCATCCCCGATCCCGATTGCACCGGGCTTGAGGCTGCCACCCACCTACCAAGATATTTTCACACACACTCCTTTGTCGTTTCTCGCGGCGATATCGTGGAGGGAACGTCCCCGTACAAGGAGGGATCTGGCGGATCATGAGAGCGAGGCATGCCTTGCCCCTACCGGCTCGCCAGCGGCCTTTGAGAGGTGTTGCAGGTTGTCGTGCGCGCTTGACGGGAGGGGGGGCGGGGCATAGAATACGGGGTCTGATTGGGTCCTGGACGTGCAGGAGCGGGTCCAGGACGAGCAACCGTCGCAAATCCGAGGGGACCAGCAGAAGGACGAAAGGAACCATGATTCATATTAACGAGAACTTTTTAAAACTCCGCGCGGGATACCTGTTTCCAGAGATCGGGCGGCGCGTTCGTGCGTTCAAGCAGGAGAATCCGAAGGCGAAGGTCATCAGCATGGGCATCGGCGACGTGACGCAGCCGTTGGCGCCGGCGGTGGTCGAGGCGATGCACCGAGCGGTCGATGAGATGGGCAGGCCCGAGACCTTCAAGGGCTACGACGACGGAGGCGTGGGATACGAGTTTCTGCGCCGGGCGATCGTCGAGAATGATTACCAAGCACGCGGGGCGGAGATCGATCTCGACGAGGTCTTCGTCAGCGACGGTGCCAAGCCCGATACCGGGAACATGCAGGAAATCTTCGGGACCGACAACGTGGTGGCGGTGGCGGACCCGGTGTATCCGGTCTACGTGGATACGAACGTGATGGCGGGTCGGACGGGTCAGGCCAACGAGAGAGGGCAGTACGAGGGCGTGGTGTATATGCCCGCCACGGCGGAGAACGATTTCGTGCCCGATCCGCCAGGCGAGTCGGTGGACATGATCTACCTGTGCTTTCCGAACAACCCGACGGGGTCGGTGGCGACGAGGGAGCAACTGGCGAAGTGGGTGGCCTATGCGCGCGAGAGGCAGGCGGTGATCCTGTACGATGCGGCGTACGAGGCGTTTATCTCCGATCCGGAGATACCGCACTCGATCTACGAGGTGGACGGGGCGAAGGAGGTCGCGATCGAGTTTCGCAGCTTCTCGAAGACGGCGGGCTTTACGGGCGTGCGTTGTGCGTTCAGCGTGGTGCCCAAAGCCCTGAAAGCCTACAAGAAAGACGGGCTGGCGGTGGACGTCAACGCGATCTGGAAGCGCCGGCACTGCACGAAATTCAACGGTGTCTCTTACATCAGCCAGATGGGAGCGGCGGCGGTCTACAGTCCGACGGGCAAGAAGCAGATTGCGGAGACGATCGGCACGTATATGGCGAACGCGACGCTGATCCGCGAGACGCTCACGAAGCTGGGTTACCAGGTTTATGGCGGGGTCAATGCTCCGTATATCTGGCTCAAGACGCCGGAGGGTGTCGGTTCGTGGGACTTCTTCGACCGGCTGCTGAACGAGGCGCACGTGGTGGGTACGCCCGGCGTCGGTTTCGGTCCGGCGGGCGAAGGCTACTTCCGGCTGACCGCGTTCGGGACCGCGGACAACGTCAGAGAGGCGCTGGACCGTCTGGCGGCGCTGTGACGGAATCGCGTGGCGTCGTTATTGCCGATGGAGGATCGAACATGGACCGGGCCAGGACGTTTGGCGTGGTGTTTTTTGCGGTTGCGTTTTGCATGGTGAGTGGGGGCCTGGCGGACGAAGGGGAAATCGCTGCCGAGTCGGTGCCCGAGTGGACGGCGGATCTTCCGAGTCAATGGCTCGACGACTGGCGGGAATTGCCGGTGGAGTTTCGTCCGCTTCAGATCGTGCATGGCGTGCCCGCGCCGCAGGCGACGCTCGAAGCGATGATGAACCTGCGCGCGCTCGGACTCGGCGGGATCGTCTGCAACGTGGCTTTCGGAGAATATCTGCGATCGGAGGAGAACTGGCGTACGCTGATCCGCGCGGTCGAGTCGTGCAGCCAGGCGGGTCTTCGGGTGTGGATCTACGACGAAGAAGGGTATCCGAGCGGTGCGGCAGGCGGGCTGGTGCTGGAGGGGCATCCTGAACTCGAATCGCTGGCGCTGGCGTACGATCCGTGCCAGGCGGACCCCTTCCTCGTGCGAGCGTCGTACGAGCACACGCACGCCTCGAACAACTACGACGCGGCCCAGCGCTATCCGAATCTGATCGATGCGGATGCGGCGGAGCGGTTCATCGAGACGACGCACGAGGCCTACTACGAGCGTCTGCGACGGTTCTTCGGCAACACGATCGAGGCGCTGTTTACGGATGAGCCTTCGCTGATGGCGGTGAACATCGGTCCGCTGCCCGACGAGGTGCGTGCGAAGGTTCGCGTGATCGACCCGCTCGATGAGAGCGTGGCGCCTTTGCCGTCGGTGCCTTGGGTGGCGGAACTGCCTGAGTTGTACCAGCGGTGCTATGGGCAGGACCTGATGGCGGTGCGGCAGAGCCTGTTCGAGGGCGACAGCGAGCAGGATCGGCGCGTTCGGCAGCAGTACTGGGCGCTGGTGGCCGATCTGCTGGCGGAGCGTTATTACGGACGGATTCAGCGGTGGGCCCAGGCCCATCGCGTGGCCTCCTCGGGACACATCCTGTGGGAGGAGACGCTGGAGCATCATCCGGCGCTGGAGGGGAATTCGCTCAAGGTGCTGGGGCGGATGGATGTCCCCGGGCTGGACATGCTGACGTCGAACCCCGAGGCGGCGATTTACAGCGGGTGGATGACCGCGAGCCTGCCGACTTCTGCGGCGCTGCTGAACGGGGGCCGGCGGGTGATGACGGAGGTGAGCGATTTCTCGGAATTGATGGCGGAGAAGGGGCCGGCTTCCGTGGCGGACATGTGTGCGACGGCGGCGTGGCAGGCGGCCTTTGGCGTTACGGAGTTTGCGCTCTACTACAACCGCCAGCAGCGGAGTCCCGAGGAGTACCGGGCGTATGGCGATTTCGTCGGGCGGGTCAATGCGTTGCTGCGGGACGCACGACCGGCGGCGCGCGTGCTGCTGTACTATCCGATTGCGGATCTATGGGCGGAGTATAAGCCGGTCGCGGAGAAGCTGACGAAGGCGACGCAGTCGGAGCGGATGCGCCGGATCGTCGACTCGTTTGCGGATCTGGGCCAGCGGATGACGCGGGGACAGATCTCGTTCGTCCTGGCGGATCATGAGGTCCTCGCGTCGGCTCGCGTCAAGGGCAGGCAGCTCTGCGTCGGTAACGCGTGTTTCGATGTGGTCGTATTGCCGGCTGATGTTGAGTTGCCGGCACCGGTCCGGGCCAATCTTGGGCGATTCGAGGCGGCGTCGGGGCGTGTGCTGCGTGAGAAGCCCGGCGAAAAGCTCGGTCTCGACTCTCTGGCAGCGCTCTACGAGAGGGGTCTGACGAGCAGTCCGCAGGATCGGGTCGTCGTGGGGCGCTTCACCCGAGACAGTCGGGACCTGCTGCTGGTGGTGAACGTGGGCACAGCGCCCTGTGAATTGGCGCTGTCGGCGCCGGAGGCGGGGAAATGGATTGTCACGGACCCGGCCACCGGTACAATGGAGCCGGCTTCGAGCGATCGACCCGATTCGATCCCGCTGTCGCTGTTGCCGCGCGCGACGCGGATTCTGATCGGTCCGGCGCAAGAGTGAGGCCGGCACACCGGCACGAAGGACGCCACGGATGGGACTTCCTCTGGAAGGAACGCACGAATGACCGAGCCGACCACGGCGTATGTAGGACTGGGCAGCAACCTGGGGGACCGCCAGCGCAGCATCCGAGAGGCACTCGATGCGCTGGACCGCCATCCGGAGATCGAGGTGGCCCGGGTCAGTGACATCACCGAGACGGTGCCGCTGGGGCAGGCGTCGGAGCCATACTATCTCAACGGCGTCGCCGAGGTGCGGACGACGCTGAATCCGGAGGGACTGCTGAACGTCCTGCTGACGACGGAGGACATGCTGGGTCGGGTGCGTCGCAGCGGATGGGGCCCCCGCACGATCGATCTGGACATGCTGCTGTTCGGTGGGCAGATCGTGCGTCTGGCCAAGCTGATCGTGCCGCATCCTCAGATGCATCTGCGATCGTTTGTCCTCGACGGGCTCTGTCAGTTGAATCCCGACCTGGTTCATCCTTTGTTCCATGAACCGGTGCGCGAGCTGGCGGACCGGCTGGGCGGGGGCAACTTCGCTCTCGACCCGGCGGGCCCGCAACTGGTCAGCATCGCCGGGCTGATCGGTGTCGGCAAGACCACACTGATGAAGCGGCTCGCAGAAAGCCTCGGCGGACAGACACTGCTGGAACCCTATGACACGAATCCGTTTCTGCCTCGGGTGTATGCGGGACAAACGGACCTGGCGCTGAGCAGCCAGTTGTACTTTTTGCTCAATCGAGCCGAGCAGCTCCGTCCCGAAGCCCTGTCGCAGGCGAGCGTTTCGCTGACGGATTACGTCTTCGACAAGGAACTGATCTACGCGCGGCGCTGGCTGGACCCCGAGCAGTGCAAGCTCTACGAACGCATCTACGAGGTCTTCGCGGGGGCGGTGAAGGACCCCATGCTGGTGATCTATCTCCAGGATTCGCCTGAGAGTTGTCTGGAACGCATTCGGCAGCGGAACCGGCCCTACGAGCAGCAGATCACGCTGGAGTTTCTTCAGAGGCTGCACGAGGATTACGAGCAGCTCTTCGGGCAATGGCAGAGCAGTCCGCTGATCCGATTGCCCGCTTCGCAGATCCGTCCCGGCGACGAGGTGGCGCTGGAGCACGTTTCGCTCCAGGTCAAGGCGTATGTAGCCGACCGGGAGCGAGTGGCGGTCGGGTAGGAAAGGCGGAAAGGGCAGCAGAGATGCAGGTGACCGGCAAGATCGAAGAGATCCGCGAATGGGTGGCGCAGGCTCGCGCGGCGGGGAAGCGCATCGGGCTGGTGCCGACGATGGGGGCGCTGCACGTCGGGCATGTTTCTCTGATCGAGACGGCGGCGCAGCAGTGCGATTTCGTGGTGGTGAGCATTTTCGTCAATCCGACACAGTTCGGCCCGGGGGAGGACTTCGAGAAGTATCCGAGGCCGATCGAGCAGGACCTGGCGATTTGCGAGCGGCATGGCGCCGCAGCGGTTTTTGCCCCGACACCGGCGGAAATGTACCCTCGAGAGAACCTTTCGTGGGTCACGGTGGTAGGAATGACGGAGTCCCTGTGCGGTCGATCCCGGCCGAATCACTTTCGCGGCGTGACCACGGTTTGCACGAAGTTGTTCAACATCGTCGGGCCCGATGTCGCATTTTTCGGGCAGAAGGACGCCCAGCAGGCGGCGGTGATCCGGCGGATGGTGGCCGATCTGAACATGCCGCTGGAGATTGTGGTCTGCCCGACGGTGCGAGAGAGCGATGGTCTGGCGATCAGCAGTCGCAATCAGTACCTGAGGGTCGAGCAGCGACGGGAGGCGCCGGCAATCTACCGGGCCCTGGAGCAGGGCAGGGAGACGATCGAGGGGGGCGCGACCGATCCGGACGAGGTTCGCGAGCGGATGGAGGCGGTCCTGCGGAATGCAGCGGGCCTGGAGGTCGAGTATATCAGCCTGGTCGATCCGGAGACGTTGGAAGACGTGAAGCGGATCGCGGGACGCGTGTTGATCGCGGTGGCGGCTCGTCTCGGTCCGGCCCGCCTGATCGACAATATCATGGTGGACAGCGACAGTCAGTAGGCTATAATACCCTTCTTGTCCACATGGGAATTCAATACGGAATAAGACGCTGATGTTACTGAAGGTACTCAAGAGCAAGTTGCACCGGGCGCGGATCACGGAGACCCGGCTCCACTATCCCGGCAGTATCGAGATCGACTCGGCTCTGATGGAGGCGGCGGGGATCCTGCCTTACGAAGCGGTTCTCGTGGCCAACCTGAACAACGGCAGCCGACTGGAGACGTACGCGGTGCCGGGGGAGCCGGGCGGTGGCGACGTCGTGATCCTGGGCGCGGCGGCCCAACTGGCGGAGCCTGGGGATATCGTGATCATCATGGCGTTTGGCCTGTGCACCGCCGACGAGGCCGCCTCGGCCAAGCCCAAGGTCGTCGTACTCGATGAGAAGAACCAGATGGTCAAATCGTAGCGACGCCTCTGAATGCACCCCGAACTGATTAGAATTCCTGTCATCGATCTGACCGTCAAGAGCTACGGGCTGATGATGGTCATCGGTTTCCTGGCGGCGGTGACGCTGATCCGGTTCCTGAGCCGCAGTTTCACGAAAGACCCTCAGCATATCACCAATGCGGCGCTGTATTCACTGATCGCGGGCGTGGTCGGTGCCCGGCTGTTTTTCGTGATCCATTACTTCGACAGCTTTCGCGACGATCCGCTGAGCGTCTTTGCGATCTGGAAGGGCGGACTCGAACTGCTGGGTGGCGTGCTGCTGGCGATCGCGGTGATCTTTCTGTATATCCGCTATCATAAGCTGCCGCTGCGGCACTATCTCGACGTGCTGGCGGTGGGACTGATGCTGGCTTTGGTGTTCGGGCGGATCGGTTGTTTCCTGAACGGCTGCTGCTATGGCAAGCCGACGGATCTGCCTTGGGGGGTCCACTTTCCGTATGGTTCGTTCTCGTATCGCAGCCAGATCCAGCCGGACCCGGAGAGGGAGCGGGCGGAACCCTATCTGACGCTGCCCGAGGAGTACTTTGGCTACTTCGACGAGCAGGGTAATTACGACCCCGGGCTCAAACCCTGGAAGTACCTGACGCCCGAGCAGCGGGAGCGGGTGACCGGGGGGCCATATCAGTGCCTGGCGGTGCACCCGACGCAGTTGTACACGTCGGGGTCGGCAGCGGTCCTGTGCCTGCTGCTCTATCTCTTCTGGCGTCGCTCGCGAAGGGCGGAGGCGGCGGGGCGATATGGCTTCGCGACCAAGCCCGGTTCGATCTTCAGCCTGATGTTCATTTTCTATGGCGTCCTGCGGTTCCTGATGGAGATGCTCCGCGACGACAACCCCTTCGAGATCGGTCACCTGACGGTTTCGCAACTGCTCGGGGTCGGCCTGGTGCTGCTGGGCAGCGCCCTGCTGGCCCTTTTCAGCTTTCTCCAGCCCGAAATGCTGCCGCCCGATAACGCCAAACCTGCCAGGCGGGACAAGTAGCCTACTCGTCGGGGGAGCACCCGTCCACGTCTCAAAGGGCTTAGACGCAGACCCGGCGACTGACGTGGTCGCAGCCAGATCCCTCGACTCCGATCGGGATGACAAAGGGCAAGAATGCGGCTCGGGGAGGACCCGCCGGAGGCGGGTGCGGTAGGCGGGACTCAAGCGTGACGACGACTGGCCTGGCCCGAAGTCGCTGCTACCTTCCGGCTGCGCGTCTTCATTCTGGGAGGGCATACGTGTGGAATGCACTGGTAATTCGCGGCATGCGACGGTAGAATAGAGCGTGTCAGGAAATGAAGGCGGGCCGGGAGATTGCCTTCATCTCGCCATCATACTTTCGTTTCCCTTTTTCTGCGGGCCTGCCTTCGACGTGTGCGGATCGAGGTGCGTTGGCTGTCGGCGTCCCATGGAGGGGTGGCCCGGGCGGCCGGAGGGCTATGGTGCATGCTTGGAAGGGAGCGAATGATGGACAGCGAGAGCAGACTCAGCGTTATGGTCGTGGTCTGTGGCGTGATTGTGGCGCTCGGGTCTTTGGCCCACGCCCAATATGGCGGCGGGTCGGGCGAACCGAACGATCCCTACCTGATCTACACCCCCGAGCAGCTCCAGGCCATCGGCGCCGATCCCAACCACTGGTCCAAGCAGTTCAAACTCATGGCCGACCTCGACCTCACCGCCTATCCCGGCGATGAGTTCAACATCATCGGTCGCGAGATTGTCAAGGTGACGGCTCGCACGCGCACGCGTGGTCTCGCGGCGGTCATCATCGAACGCACGCTGATACCGTTCACCGGAACTTTTGATGGGGGCGGGCACACCATCAGCAACTTCACGTACACCTGCCGGGACGGCAACAAAATCGGTCTATTCGGGTATGTCGCCGACCCAAACGCGCGTATCTGCGATCTGGGACTGATCGATCCGCGTATCGTCGCCCAGGGTGGCGAGGAGATTGGCTGTCTGGTGGGGCGTATCGATGATGGGGCGGTCGTCAATTGCCATATCCGCCTGGGGCGCATCCTGGCGGACACGGTATCCCATGTGGGAGCCCTGGTCGGTCATATCCAGGGTGGCACACTCGCGGACTGCGGTTCGGTGGTCAGCTTCGTGCTCTGTCAGGGCGGGACCTCTGTCGGGACGCTGGCCGGCTATCTCCGCGAAGGAACCTTGAGGCGATGCTATGCGGATGACAGCCTCGTTCTGGGCGAGGACAGCGTGGGTGGACTGCTTGGCACCAATGGAGGTGGAACCGTCGAGGACTGTCGGGCTGTGTCTACCGTGACAGGCGGTGAATTCGTGGGCGGTCTGATCGGAACCAACACAGGCGCCGTCATGAGTAGTGAAGCCAATAGTGACGTCTGGGGCAGCAGATGGGTCGGGGGGCTGGTCGGCGAGAGCAACACACCGAGAAAGGGCAGAGGGGCCGAGGGCGTTGTTCTTGTCACAATCGACGACAGCCATTCGAGCGGTGTCGTCGTGGGCGAGGAGTATGTCGGCGGTCTGGTCGGTCTGCATTGGGCGGGTACAATCTCCGCCTGTCACGCTAGGGGACTCGTCGGCGGTGACGAATCCGTCGGGGGGCTCGTGGGCCTGAGCAGAACTGCGAGCATCATCACCGTCTCTTACGCCACCGCCAGCGTCACTGGCGATGAGGCGGCAGGCGGACTCGTCGGATCGAACGAAGGCACCGTCGCGACCTGCTATGCGAGTGGTGATGTGGCCGGAGTGGACTGTCTGGGCGGCCTGGTCGGCGGTGACGAAGGGGCGATTGCCAGTTGCTACGCAACCGGCTCTGTCTCAGGCCTCCAGAGGATTGGCGGCTTAGTGGGCTACCATGAAGAGGGAGCCCTGACAAACAGTTACTCCGTTGGCTCGGTGACGGGTGAATGGTTGATTGGCGGTCTCGTGGGCCATGAACTGATGTCCGCCATCCACGCTTGCTTTTGGGATGTCGAGGCGAGCGGACAGATCGACGGTAAAGGAGGAACGGGGTCAACGACGGCGGAGATGATGCGGGCGGAAACGTTTCTGGAGGCGGGGTGGGATTTTGTGGGGGAGGTGGAGAATGGGACCGACGATATTTGGTGGATCTGGGAGGGGCGGGACTATCCTCGGCTGTGGTGGGAACTGGCGGACGAGGATGCGACGGAGGCGTTGCAGGACAAGCGGCGTGCGGGCGGAGGTGCGGGGCAGGGGGCGATAAGTCTTCGCGGAGAGCGGGGGGAATCGATTCCGGTGGGAATTGTCGGCGCGGAGGCGGTGGGGGCGAGGGATGGTGAAGCTGGGTGCTGGCGGGGTTTTGCGGGATTGGCGGAGGCGGGAAGGGGTGTTTGGCTCGGCAATTTCATTTGAACTTCGCGGCGGATTACCGATAGTATATGAAGACGTGTTGTGTATTCTTACAGGCTAGCTGTTCAGAAGACCTCTTATGGGACTGTACGATAGAGATTACACGCAGGCGGGGCAGCGTCAGCAGTACTATGGCTCGCACCAGATGCGCTTCAATCTGCCGCGTCTGACGCCGGTGGTCAAATGGCTGCTGATTGCCAACATCGCCATTTTCGTGCTGGGGGTGCTGGCGCCGCCATTCGGGGACTTCCTGGAGAACTGGTTTGCGGTCGACGGCAGTTCGTGGTTCACGGTGCTTCAGCCCTGGCGGCTCGTTACCTACCAGTTTCTGCACAGCCGGACGGCAATCTGGCACATCTTCTTCAATATGCTGGCGCTGTTCTTCCTGGGTTCGCCCCTGGAGCGGCACTGGGGCAGCAGGCGGTTTCTGCCGTTTTACCTGCTCTGCGGGGCTGCCGGCGGGGTCTTCTACCTGCTGCTGACGACGACGGGGTTCCTGACGCCGGCTCCGATGATCGGGGCTTCCGGCTCGATTTTGGGGCTGCTGGCGGCTTGTGCGATCCTGTTTCCGCACATCGTGCTGTTCGTATTCTTCTTCCCGGTACCGATTCGCATTGCGGCGGCGGTCTTCGCGTTCATGTACTTCCTGCTGATCGTTACGCGGAGCAACAACGCCGGCGGGGAGGCAGCGCATCTGGCGGGCATGGCGGCGGGCGCCGCATACGTGCTGCTGATGCCCAAGCTCGGGCAGGTGCGCCTCAAGATGCGGGCTGGCTCGTGGGAGAAGAACCTGGAGGAACAGCGGATGTTGCAAATCGAGGTCGACCGCATCCTGGCCAAGGTGCATCGCGAAGGGCTGCACAGCCTGACGAGCAAGGAGAAGAAGGCGCTCAAGCGGGCCACGCAGATGGAGGTGCGACGGCGCCAGCGGGTGTAAAGAGCAAGACCCTGCAGCGCTACGCGGCAGGGCCTCGGTGGTATGTGAGAGCGCGTTATCCCGGGAGGGCGAGGATCAATCCCACTTGAAGCTGCGTTTGTTCATGCCTTCGGTCAGGGCTTCGACCCGTTTCCTGACGTTTTCCCGTCGCAGCTCGGCATCCTGCCAGCGGACGATTTCATCCTTGTTCTCCTTGATCTGGCGCTGCATCTCCTCGATCTTCCTCTGGAGCTGCTCGTAGGCGATCTCCTTGCGGCGGACGATCAGGTCGTACCGGCGGGCGACGATATCCTGCAGCTCCACACCCAGCGCCTGCCTGCGAGCGTCGGATCGCTCGTGCCGCATTCGACGGAGGATATGGTCGCGGCGTTTCTTGAGATCGAAATCCTCCTTCAGGACCGCTCCGAGTTCGGGGTTACTGCTCTGGGCCTCGAAGATGCGCCCATACTGGTCGAGCAGACGCTCGAAATTGCGCACGTAGAGCTGGGGGTCCTTCTCCTTGATTTTGGCCAGTTCGGTTTCCTCTTCGGGATAGTTGGCTTTGAGCCACTCGATGAACTCGGCGTTCCTTCTCTGACGGCGTTCCTCGAACCACTCGCGGCTGATCTCCTCGATCTCCTTTCGTCCATGGCGTCCGAGTTCGGCTTTGAACTGGTCGGGGTCCTTCTCGCGCAGTTCCGCCAGCTCTTTGGCCTTGGCGGGGTCGCGCTCGGCGATGCCCTTCATGATGCGCTCGATCGTCTCGTCGGAGAGCCACCGGTACCACCAGGGATAGCGGGGCGAGCCGGAGTCGTCATCCCAGATATCCCCGGCCTGACCTTGCCCGTTGGGTTGGGCCCTCAGAGCAGGGGGCAAGGCGAGACCGCCGGCGAGCAGGAGCACGCCCAGAAGAACAACCGTGTGATATCGCTGCATTGCGTCTATTCCTTCCAAAACTGTCGGTCGATGCGAATCATCTCCATCTCGACTTCGTCGAGCGAGGCGGTGGCGAGGAGATCGCCGTCGCCAGCCTCGATGGCCTGCATCTGGGTCTCGAGGCGCTCCAATTCCGATTGGAAATAGGCCAGTTCCATGTCGTCGGAGGCCAGGTCGTCGCTCTCCCAGATGGCGGTGGGGATCAGCGAGGCGAAGCTGACCTCGGGCTGCCTGGGGGCGGGGCGACCGAAAAAGCCAATCAGGGCCGTCAGCAGCACGGCCGCGGCCAGGGCGACGTAGCGGTACAGCGGATGCGAGGGACCACGCGAAGCGCCCAGGCGGGCGGCCACCTGCCGTTTGATGGCGGCCAGCGTCTGGGGAGCGACCGGCGGCGCGGGATAGGCGTCGAGCAGCCGTTCGCCTTCGCGAATCTCCCGCTCCATCGCCTCGGCAGCGGAAGGCTCGGCAAACCGCTCCAGCAGGTTTCTCAGGTCATCGTGACTACGATCGATCATACGTTCAACCCTCCATGAGCTCGCGCAGCTTCTTGAGCCCCCGATGCAACTTCGAGAGAGCTGTTCCAATCGGCTCGGATCGCGCCTCGGCGATTTCTTTGAAACTCATCTCGGAATAGTATCGCAACACAATCAATTCCCGCGTATCGGCATCCAGCCGATTCAACTGGGTCTGTAGCTTGTCGAGCTTGTCCCCGGTCAGGTCGGACCGGGCGGATTCGGTGGGTTGCACCTCCAGTTCGGCCCGTCGGCCCTCAACCAGCTTCTTCCGTCGTTTTCGGCTGCGGAGGTGGTCGTGGAAGATATTGGCGGCGATTCGAAAGAGCCAGCTTTCGAACGAACCACCCTTATACGACCCGATCTTCTCGACCAGCTTCAAAAAGAGCTCGCTGAGCAGTTCGTCGCTGAGGTCGCGGTCTCCGGTGAGCCGGTAGAAATACCCGAAACACCGGCCTGCGTAGAGATCTACCACCTGCGCGAAGCACTCCGCATCCCCCGACTTACAGCCGTCTATGATTTGGGTTAGCTCGGCGCCTGTGCCCATTCGGATTATTCACAGCCTACGAAAAGACGCAATCGGGAAAGGATTTATTGCAGGAATCCGCCCTCAAAGGCCCCCCGGCGCCGAGGCTGGCTGCAAGCCCGATGGGCAAAGCAGAGGCCCTGCCGGGCTGCGCCCTGCCGCTGGCAGGCGGTCCGTGAGAGCCGGCTGCGGCGAGGCGGTCGTTGGTGGCTGAAAATCGGTAATTATACGGGCCACCCTTCGTTCGGCTCTTCGAGATCGCCCTCGGGCTCGTCCGGGTCCGTTCGCCAGCTCTCCGACTCCTCCATCTCGTTGATCTCCCGCTGGACGTACTTGAAGATTTTGTCCTGGAGCGGGGCGAGCCTGCCGTAGGATCGGAGCATGCTCTGGTAGCTGGCCAGGAGCATGTCGAGGCGCATGAGTTGCCATTTGGCGAGGCATTCGGGCTCCTTGATGGTGGAGAATGGATCGCATTTGAACCTCTTGCGGCCATCCGGGCCGATCTCGCAGAATTCACACTGGTCGCACTGGATCATCTGAGTCCTCATTTCCGAGCGTCGAGGGTGGGAATCGGGGGTCATCCGGAGTGGGGCGTCCCCATGGCGAAACTCCCTCGTCGCGTACGCTACCGCGGTGACGCTCTGTGATTGCGACAATTGCCTGCATTTCTCTCTTTACACCGGGTCATTTGTGGTGTAGCATCGTATTATACGGGTACGGACGCAGTTTTGACAGAGATTCTGAGTTTTCTTGAGGAATGCATGGCCAAGCCACGACGCAGAAGGAAGATCGGCAGCAAGAAGCGACGCACGCGCTGGAAAATCCGGCATAAGATCAGCTAACGTCTTGTCATTTCGCAGTTTCTGACCCTGTAGGGAGTCTTTGCGGCGGACGGAGCGTGCGCCGCCGGTACGACCGGATCGATGAAGCATTTTCGCGTAGTCTTCGAGCCCGACGGCAAAACGATCTCCATCCATCAGGGTGCCACCCTTGTCGAGGCCGCGGGCCAGGCGGGGATCGTTCTAAACACATCCTGCGGGGGCCGAGGTACGTGCGGCAAGTGCGTCGTGCGTCTGGGACCCTCCGGGACCGAGGTGCTGGCCTGCCAGTATACCGTGCAGAGCGATCTGGCGGTTACGGTTCCCGCGACCTCTCGCTTCTATGCTCACAAAATCCTCGATCAGGGTCTCGATCGGACGGCGGGGCTGAGGCGTACGGTGGTCGAGAAGTACCGGGATCTGGCGGCGGGCGGCGTCTATGGCATTGCGGTCGATATCGGCACCACGACGGTGGTGGCGAAGCTGATCGACCTGGCGGACGGGCGGTCGGTGGCGACGCGGGCCATGCTGAATCCGCAGACGCGGTTCGGTGACGACGTGGTCAGTCGGATCAGCCATGCGGAATCGCAGGCAGGCTTTGACGAACTGCGGGCGAGCATCATGGAAGGCATCAACGAGTTGATTCGAGGGCTCTGTGAGTCCGCCGACATCGAGCCAGACGCCATCTATGAGGCGTCCATCGTGGGCAACACCACGATGAACCACATCTTTCTGAGTTTTCCCATTTCGCAACTGGGGCAAGCGCCCTATCGGGCCCATTCTGTCGAGGCGCACGATGTGCTGCCTGCGAAGCTCGGTTTGCTGATGAACGGAGCGGGCAATGTCCATGCCGCTGCGAATATCGCAGGTTTTGTCGGCGCCGACACGACGGCGGTCGCGCTGGCGGTCGCTATGGATTCCGCTACGCAGATGACGCTGGTGGTGGACATCGGCACGAACGGGGAATTGCTCCTGGGGACGAGTGAGCGGCTGTATGCCGCCAGTTGTGCGGCGGGTCCCGCCCTGGAAGGCGCGCGGATCCGGCATGGCAGCAGGGCGGTCGATGGGGCGATCGAGGCGGTGGTCATCGACAATGATGACATCGCTCTGGATGTCATCGGTGATGTGCCGGCACGGTCGATCTGTGGGAGCGGACTGATCGATGCGGTGGCGGTGCTGCTGGAACTGGGGATCGTGGAGGCGAGCGGACGGTTTGCCGGCGTGGAAGAGGTTCGAGACCGGTGTTCGGAGGCAGTGGCTTCGCGGTGGATCGAGTTCGAGGGCCAGCCAGCGTTCTGCCTGGCTCGTGAAGGGGGCAGTTTCGCGCCGGCGGTCGTGCTGACGCAGAAGGACATCCGCGAATTCCAACTGGCCAAGGGGGCGATCCAGGCGGGCACGAAGCTGCTGCTGATGAAGATGGGGATCGATGCGAGCGGGTTGGAGCGTGTGCTGCTGGCGGGGGCGTTCGGCAACTACATTCGTCCAAGCAGCGCCGTGCGCGTGGGGCTGCTGCCCGAGGTGCCGCTGGAGCAGATTCATTTCGTGGGCAATGCTGCGGCCAGCGGGGCCCAGATGCTGCTGCTCAGCGAGGAGTGCCGGGCGACGGCGGCGACGTTGACACGGAAGATCCAGTACGTAGAGATCGCCCATGAGCCGGCGTTCGGCGAGGTGTTTGCCGAAGCCATGCTGCTGAGCCCGTAAGCGTGTGCCCTACGCCGGTTGGGTATAGGCCAGCAGATAGACGAGATATCCGCCGTAGATCGCCAGCAGGATCGCGCCGCCAAGGCGTCCGATGACGCGCTTGCCGAGCAGCGCGGCCAGAGCGAAGGCAACGCTGACTCCGATCATGATCCAGAAATCGACCCCACCCGCGAACCGTGGTCCGACGGCGAAGGGCCTCACCATCGCGGCAGTTCCACTGACCAGCAGCGTGTTGAAGATGTTCGAACCCACGAGGTTGCCCACGGAGATGTCATGGTGCCCTTTGACGGCGGCCAGCACGCAGGTGACCAACTCCGGCAGCGAGGTCCCAACCGCCATGATCGTCGAGCCGATCACGGCGTCGCTGAGCCCGATGCGCTCGCCAATCGTCACGGCGCCGCTGACGGCCAGGCGGGCGCCCAGGGTCAAACCGACCAGTCCGATGACGACAAAGGCACCGTCCTTCTTCACGCTGGCGTACGCGTGCGGGACGGACACTTCTCCCACCACGGCCGGCGGCAGTCCGGTCCGGGCCGTCCGTATGGTATAGATCACGAGGGCAGCAAACAGGACGATCAGGAGCAATCCTTCGAATCTCGACAGCGTCAGGTTGTGCAGCAAGGGCCAAAGCAGCAGGGCCACCACGAGCATGGTGGGGATCTCTCGGCGAAGCGTCTGTGCCTGGACGCGCAGCGGATTGATCATCGCGACCAGTCCCCCAACCAGGCTCAGGTTGGCGATGTTGGAGCCGAAGACGTTGCCGATGGCGATGTCGCCCCGGGCGTCCAGGACGGAGGCAATGCTTGCCGCCGCCTCGGGCGCCGAGGTGCCCATGGCGACGACAGTCAGTCCGACGACCAGTTGACTGACGCCCAGCCGGTCGGCGATTCCGACCGCTCCGGCGACGAGCAGATCCGCTCCCTTCCAGAGCAGGAGCAACCCGGAAGCCAGAAATACCAACGCCCAGAGCATATGTTTTTCCGATATGGAGTTCTCGCGGTTGTCGTTATACCGCCCTGCACGGAGTCGCCTGCGAGCGATTCAAAGTCCCTGGTACGGTATCCCGCCGCGGCGACGTCCGAGACGCATCGCCGCGTTGACCGTGAAGAGGGCCACTCAGACCTTGCCGACCACCAGGCAGGCGTTGTGCCCGCCGAACCCGAACGAATTGCTGATCGCGATCTTTACTTCGGCTTCGCGCGCCGTGTTCGGCACGTAGTCCATCTTCAGATCGCAACGCTCATCCGGGTTGTCGAGATTGATCGTCGGCGGAATGACGGAGTGGTTGATCGCTTTGACCGCGGCGATCAACTCGACGGCGGCGGTGGCGCCGAGCATGTGGCCCAGGCAGCTCTTGGTCGAACTGACGGGGATCTGGTACGCGCTGTCCGCGAAGACGTTTTTGATGGCCGTGCTCTCGGCGATGTCGTTGAGCTCGGTGCTGGTTCCGTGGGCGTTGATGTAGCTGACGTCCTGCGGGTTGACCTTCGCGTCGATTAGCGCCAGTTTCATGGCCATGGCGGCGCCTTGACCATCAGGCAGAGGCGCGGTGATGTGATAGCCGTCGTCGGTGGCGCCGTAGCCGAGCAGTTCGGCATAGATCGTGGCACCTCGCTTCTTCGCTCGCTCGTATTCTTCGAGGATCAGAATGCCGGCGCCTTCGGTGAGGACGAACCCGTCGCGATCGCGATCGAAGGGTCGTGATGCAACCGGCGGATTGTCGTTCCGCAGGCTCAGCGAGCGTGCGGCACAGAACGAACCGAGACCAATGGGGGTCAGGGCCGCTTCGGAACCACCGGTGATGACGACGTCGCTGCGACCGCTGGCGATGTTGCAGAAGGCCTCGCCGATCGTGTGGTTACCCGAGGCGCAGGCGCTCGAGACGGCGAAACACGGGCCCCGCGCGCCGAACTGGATGGCGATATTGCCGCTGGCGGCATTGGACATGAGACGCGGCACGCAGAAGGGCGAGACCTTGCCCGGGCCCTTCTCGAGGAGCCGAACGTGCTGCTCCTCGATTTCCTTGATGCCCCCGATCCCGGTGCCGACAATCACGGCGATCCGGTAGGGATCTTCCTTCGCGAAGTCCAGACCGCTATCTTTGACAGCGCTGATCGCGCCGGCAATCGCGAACTGAGTAAACCGATCCATGCGCTTCGACTCGCGCTTGTCGATGTACTCCGTCACATCAAAATGTTTGATTTCACCACCGAAGTGGACGGGAAACTGGCTGGTATCGAAGGACTCGATGGTGGAAACCCCACTTTGGCCCTCGCACAGCGCAGTGAAAAGCTCATCGACGGACTCCGACAGCGCAGTAACACACCCCAGGCCCGTTATGACCACTCGACGTCTGTTCATAGCAGGCTTATGTGCTTTCTTTCTTCTTGGTTTGCGCAATGCTGACGATGTAATCGATGGCGGCGCCAACGGTCTGGATCTTCTCGGCTTCCTCGTCGGGGATGCTCATGTCGAATTCGTCTTCGAATTCCATAACCAGTTCGACCGTGTCCAGCGAGTCGGCATTCAGATCGTTGATGAAGGACGTCTCCTTGGAGATTTCGGATTTGTCGACGCCCATTTGTTCGCTGATGATCTCGATCACCTTATTCTCGATCGCCTGCACATCTACCTCATCGATACTCACTTGTTGATCCTCCCTAATACACTCGTACTTCGTCAGTAGCACCGTCAGTTGCCGTTGCCAGAATCTCCACGTACCACCCCCACCCGGTTCGGATTTCGGCGGTATCTTACCGAGCGGGCAGGTCTACCACAAACAATTTCTCAATTTTTTTACATGGCCATGCCGCCGTCGACGCAGAGAACCTGGCCGGTGATATAGCCGGCGTCGTCGCTGGTGAGGAAGGCGACGGCCTTGGCGATGTCGACCATGGACCCGAGGCGACGCATGGGGATCATCTGCTTGGCGGCTTCGAGGACGGGCTCGGGCAGTTTTCGGGCCATCTCGGTGTCGATGAATCCGGGGGCGATGCAGTTGGCGGTGACGTTCTTCTTCGCCAGTTCCCGGGCGGTGGTCTTGGCCAGTCCGATCAGGCCGGCCTTGCTGGTCGAGTAGTTGGCCTGTCCGGCATTTCCGATGACGCCGGAGACCGAGCTGATGTTGACGATCCGCCCGAACTTGTTGCGCAGCATCGACTTGGCGGCGGTACGGGTGGCGACGAAGGCCGCTCGCAGGTTGACGTCGAGCACCTTGTCGAACTCCTCGTCGGTCATGCGGATCAGCAGGTTGTCGCGGGTGATGCCGGCATTGTTGACCAGGATGCCGATGCCGCCATGCTCGGAGGCCAGGGCCTCGAGGACCTCGGTGAACTTCGGTGTGTCGGTGATGTCCACGCAGCGCGTGATGACCTCGAAGCCCGCCTTCTTCACCGCTTCCTGAAGCTCGGCCAGTTGGTCCTCGATCACGTCGATCCCCGCGACGAGTCGTCCCTGTTCGAGCAGTTCAAACACGATGGCGCGCCCGATGCCTCGCGCGGCGCCGGTCACCACGGCCAGTCGCTTCTCAGCCATCCTTGAAACCTCCATTCATTCGGGATTTGTCGTTAAGCAATCGCCGCCGTGGATCCCTGCCGACCGGCGGTCTGTATGGCGAACGGTCTAGCGGCTCTCGATCAAGGCCTTGACCGCATCGGCCGTGCTGAGATTGACGACCTTCGTCTTGCGGTCGATTCGTTTCATCAGGCCGGTCAAAACACGGTTCGGGCCGATCTCGTAGAACTGGTCGACGCCGTCGGCCAGCAGACGCTGCATGCATTTGGCCCAGAGGATCGGGCTGGTCAGTTGTCTGGCCAGACCTTCGATGACGGCGCCGGCGCTCGGATAGTACTCGGCGTCGATGTTGGCGATGGTCTTGACGTCACCGGGTTCGGCGATCTGACACGCGGAGAGGGCCTGCCGCAGCGCGTCGGCGGCGCTGTCCATCATCGCAGTGTGAAACGCCCCGGCCACTTCCAGGCGGATCGCTTTGAGGGCGCCGTATTCGGGCGCCAGTTCGACGGCCCGGTCGCAGGCCGCGATGGCGCCGCTGACGACGATCTGTCCGGGACAGTTGAAATTCACCGGTTCGAGCAGGTCGCCCTGACCGGCTTCGCGGCAGAGCTCGCGCGTCTTGTCTTCGTCGAGTCCCATGAGGCTGACCATGGCGCCCTGGGTAGCGTCAGCGGCGGCCTGCATGGCCCGGCCTCGCTGGTGGACCAGCCGCAGACCGTCCTCGAAAGTGATAAGGCCGGCAGCGTACAGAGCGGTGTACTCGCCCATGCTCAGACCCGCTGTCACCTCGGGGGTGAGGTCCGACGTGGCGGACTCGGTGCGGAACACCTCCAGCAGGGCAGCCGACGTGGTGAAGATGGCCGGCTGGGACATGGTCGTCGTGTTAAGCACCTCGGCGGGACCCTCAAAGCATACCTGGCGAAGGTCGAAACCGAGGATGGTATTGGCTTTTTCGAAGAGCTCGGCAGCTACCGGATAGGCGCCGGCGACATCGGCGCCCATGCCGACGACCTGGGCCCCTTGTCCGGGAAAAAGAAAAGCGGTAGTCATCGTGCGTATCCTTGAAGCAGGCTGGTTATCGACGTCTTTGGGTCGCGACAGGGCAACTAGAACTGAATGACGTTCGCGCCCCAGGTGACCCCGGCGCCGAACGCCACGAAAATGAAAATATCGCCCTTCTGAATCCGCCCGGTGCGCACGCATTCATCGAAGGCGATGGGGACCGAAGCGGCGGAGGTGTTGCCGTACTGCGCGATGTTGACGAACACCTTTTCGTCGGGCAGGTTCAGGCGTTTGGCCGCCGACTCGATGATCCGGGCGTTCATCTGGTGCGAGACAACCATCTTGAGGTCGTCGAGCGTCAGATTGCAGCGGTTCAGGCAATCGGTGACCGAATCGACGATGCGGCGGACAGCCTGCTGATAGACCTCGCGTCCCTTGATCTGCATGTAGACCTTGTCGGGATCTTCCAGGGGCCGGGTGGCGGGGTGGCGGGAGCCATGGGCCTGGCAGTTGAGGGCCTCCCAGTATTCCCCGTCGGCGCCGAGCGTGCTGTACATGATGCCGCGACCGGCGTCGGTCCTCTTCTCGAGGACTACGGCGCCGGCGCCGTCGCCGAAGAGGATGCAACTGGCGCGATCCTGCCAGTTGGTGATCTTGGTCAGGGTCTCGGCGCCGATGACGAGGGCCCGGTTGATGCGGCCGTTCTCCATGAACTGCTGGACGATGTGCAGGGCATAAACGAACCCGCTGCAGGCGGCTGCCAGGTCGAAGACCCAGGCGTTCTTGGCGCCCAGGGCCTCCTGGACGAAACAGGCGGTGGAGGGAAACGGCATCTCCGGAGTGATGGTGGCGACGATAATGAGGTCGAGGTCCTGGGGCTCGATGCCGGCGTATTCGAGGGCCCGTTTTCCGGCCTGGGTGGCCAGATAGGCGGTCGTTTCATGTTCCTCGGTCACGTGGCGGACCTTGATCCCGGTGCGGGTGGTGATCCACTCATCGGAGGTATCCACCATGTGGGCGAGGTCGTCGTTGGTCAGTGTTTTTTCGGGAGTAAACGAGCCGCAACCGGTGATGACCGCGCGACTCGGGGAGGGGCAATTCTCTGTATCCTTAGACATCAGTGGTCCTTACGCGAGCTTCCGAGAGGCATTCGGTGATCTTGTCGTTGATCTTCTGCGTGTGGCAGTTCTTGGCGGCAAAGACGGCGTTGCGGATGGTCCGGGCCTTGCTGGACCCGTGGCAGATCAGGGCCGTGCCGTTGATGCCCAGCAGGGGGGCGCCGCCGTATTCGTTGTAGTCGTGCTTCTGATAGACGCGCATGATGATGGGCTTGAACTTCAGGGCCAGTCGCGCCTTCTCCTGCATCAATTCCTGCTTGATCGCACGGAACAGGCCGTCGACGGCGCCCTCGGTCAGCTTCAAGATCACGTTGCCGACAAATCCCTCACAGACCACGACGTCGCAGACGCCTCGGAAGATATCCCGGCCCTCGATGTTGCCGATGAAGTTCATTCGAGGATCGGAACGGAGCAGCTCGCGCGTCCGTTTAACGACTTCATTGCCTTTGGTGTCTTCTTCGCCGATGCTCATCAGGCCGACGCGCGGTTGGGCGATGCCGAGGATGGCGCTGGAATAGACACTCGACATCAGGCCGTATTGATAGAGATTGATCGGCTTGCAGGCGATATTGGCGCCGACGTCACAGATCGTGACGGGTCCGGCGCTCATCGGGAAGACGACGGCGATCCCCGGACGATTCACCCCGGGAAGCGTCCGCATCCGCATCTGGAATGCGGCCACGCAAGCGCCGGTGTTTCCGGCGGAAATGACGGCGTCCGCCTGGCCGTGCTTGGCCAACTTGGCCATCACCGAAATGGAACTCTTCGGCTTGCTGCGCAGGCTCTCGACGGGGGATTCGTCCATCCCGATCGTATCGGGCGCGTCGACTACCGTCAGCGGACCCTTCCGGAACCCCGCTTCGGCCATTTTCGACCGGACCAAGTCCTCGGGTCCCACGAGAATCAGCTCATCCTCCTTCTCGAGCTGCTTAGCCGCTTCCACCGCCCCGGCGACGATTTCGTCCGGGGCGTGGTCACCTCCCATGGCGTCTATCGCGATTCGCATCCCTACGCGGTTTCCTCTTTCCCGAGCTTCAGCGTCATATTGGGGTTCACGTACCCGCAGTTCTCACAGGCGGCGTGCGGCAGCTTGGCCTGCCCGCACTTGCTGCACTGCGAATAATTGACGGGCGTGAGTCGATGATGCGCCCGCCGGGTGCGTGTTCTGCTTTTACTGGTCTTCTTCACTGGCAACATGGGTGGTTACTCCCGTTCTCCTGCGGACGTCCGCAGAGACATTCCCTAGTAGAAATAGAAAAGCATCTTAAATACCCTGCCCGAGGGGCTCTGTCAAGGCAATTAATCGGGCGGCTTCGGCAAATCCTCGGCTGGATCGGGGGAAATGCCCTCGGAACGACGGCGCCCGAATCCATCGCACGGATCAATCGATGGTGCCGGCTACTCCCGGGATGCCGAAGACCGGCGAACTCTCGCGTTTGACACGGGTGGGCAGCTTGCTCTCGGAAACGAGGTCGTAGCCCTTGGTTCGCATGCACTCATCGACGAACTTGCTCTCGAAGCTACCCAGACCGCTGGTGCGTTCGACGTCGGAATATCGCGACGCCTCGGCATGGCAGGCCGCCAAGTCCCGGCGGCACTGGGTGAAGCTCGTGCCCTCCTGATACCAATATTTGGCGCATCCGCCCATCAGGCAGGCGGAAAGCAACAGCAATCCCGTGAGGATTGACCTCATTTCGCGGCTCCTACAGGTCCTGATCTTCTTTTGGTCTGTGTGTCCATACTCCAACCCGATAGACCCGGTTGGCAGATCGGCACCACCACCCCACCTGGAAAAGGGGCGGATTATGACCGATCTGTGCCGCGATGTCAATGTCTCAGCGTGAAATGGCGGAAGAAGGCCGCGCCAGGAGGCATCGAGAGGGCTCCCCAAGCAGGAGTAAGGCAACGAACCGAGCCCCCGACGTGCCCCTCTCGGGACGAGGGCGATGTGGACCCGGCTTCTGTAGAGCCTGGAGCTGTGGATCTGGCCCCAAGGAGGTCACTGCGGCCAGATCCCAGTTCCGGCATGCAAGAAGATTCGCTAGGCTACGCGTGTGGCCGCTATCCCGGGTGGTGCGGCGGGTGCGTATGACGTCCGAACAGGGCGGCAATCAGAAATACGATAAACAGTGCGAGAAAGATGAAGAACAGGATCTGCGCGATGCCCGCGGCGGCGGTGGCGATGCCGGTAAAGCCGAACAGCGCGGCAACCACCGCGATTACGAAGAACAAGATGGTCCAACCCAAGATACCCATGACATACCTCCTTTTGGCCTGTTTTTCCAATGGGGGCGGGACCATCCTGGCGTCCCGCCCGTGTATAGAAGTACGGGACCGACTTCGGTTCGGTCGTAGGGCTTTTGCCCGGTCCAACGGCCGCGAAGTACTGAGAGGCGCCCCGGTCCAAACATCCCGGGACGCCATTCGTACAGAAGACTATGGGGTGGGTTTCTTCCCTTCTCTTCCTGCTACAGCCGGCGAAGGGCTCGCCGTTCGATGTTTTTCGGGGGACGCGATTTTGTCGTTGAAATCGCCGGTTCGTTCGGTTATAAACACGTGTTTACGGATTGAGCCCGGACTGCTGCGCCGCAGAGGGCGGTGAGCCCGGGTGGTGGCGGAATCTTCGCCAAAAAGGGAGCTTCTCGGCCATGAGACGCTACTCAGGACAGAAAGCGTTATACGAGGTGATCAATCGGTCGAAGTCGAAGCCGGCACCGAAGATTTCGGTGAAGCGGCCGGGGCTTCTGGAGCGATTGAAGCCTCAATTGCAGAAGTTGCGAAGGCCGAAAGCACCGAAGGCGTCCAAGACGGTTTCACGGGTCGAAAGCCCCGATGCGGCGGTGGCAAGGCCGATCCCGATCCTGAAGCCGCCGAAACCGGTGTCGTTCAGCGAGCCGGCGGCGACTGCGGGCTCGGGTCAGACCTGGCTGAAGCCCAAGGCGGTGCAGTTCAATGCCGGGCGGATCGAGGTTTCGCTGCCCTATCAGATCGGCATCGCAGTGGGTTTGTTTGTCGTTCTGCTGCTGCTGGCGGTGTTCCGGCTGGGGCAGATCGACCAGAAATCACGGTATAACGACGTGGGTCGGGCGTCGCGGGCCGGCATTGAGAGTACCGCGGCGGCTGCGGCCGGCGGCAATGCGACGACGGTCGAGGCGTCGGCGCCGGCCGAAAACGGTGGCTCCGAGAATACGGCGGCCCCCGCGCCGACCGGCGACAACTGGATTGTGATTGCCCGGTCGGAGCTCAGGAACGATCTGGTTCCGGTAAGGGCCCACTTTGATGAGCATGGAATTAGGACCGGGATCGTGAGCTTTGAAAGGCTTCGGGAGCATTTTGAGGAGTATGGACTCAACACCAGTGTGCTGCCGCAGGGCAGTGGATATCTGTTGGTGACGGCCCAGATGTACGACAACCCCGAGAAGATCGGGACGACCGGCTATGAGGCCAAGCAGAAGATCATCGAGGTGGGTGCGTTGTATAAGGGCAAGGCGCCGCAAGGATATGAAACGTTCGCACCGCACTATTTCAGTGATGCGTACGGAATGAAGATGAGATAGCAGGAGAATGTTCGCATGTCAATCGATCCTTCGTTAAAGGTGAGAAACGCATTGGTTCGGCACCGCAACGTGCTGTCGCGGGCGGAACGGATCCAGGTATTGAAGGAAGAAGAGCGTTGGTCCGAGGGGAATTCGCTGCTCGGTCTGCCCAAGGTGGCGCATCGCAAGAGCGGCGCGGGCAAGAAGGCGAAGGCCGCTGAGGCGCAGGAAAAGGCGGCGGCCGCGAAGGCCTGATCGGGGCACAGGTACAATCGCGCGTGGCGTGGCGGGCCGGACCGGCGTCGCGCGTGACGCATTTCTCGATTCCGAAAAGGGCATGCCGAGCGCAGGTTCGGCATGTTCTCTTTCTTGCGCACCGATCCGGGACAGGCCGGACCGACAGAACCGGGGATACTGGAAGTGACCGCCAGGCACGTCATGGAAAGAAAGCCCGATTCCAAAGACCCGAGCCAGACTCTGCGCCCGGGGCGGTCGCCCCTTTGGTTACGGTTGGTGGTGGCGGTGGCCAGCCCGGTCGCATTCCTTCTGTTGCTGGAGGTGGTGCTGCGGCTGGCGGGGTATGGGCAGCCAGGCAGTTTCCTCCTGCCATGGCGCACCGGCGGCGAGACGATCTACCTGACCAACGCAAAGTACTGCGAGCACTTCGTCGCCAAGGAACTCTCGAGGGCCCCTGAGGCGGGGACGCTGGGCAAGAAGGCGCCTTCGAGCATTCGCATCGTCGTCCTGGGCGGTTCCGCGGCGTATGGCGATCCGGATGTGGCGTTCGGATTCTGCCGACAGTTGGAGGTGCTCCTGAACGCGCACTCGACCGAGCGGTCGTTCGAGGTGCTCAACGCGGCGGTGACGGCGATGAATTCGCACGTGGCCCGTCGCATTGCGGCCGACTGCGCGGAGCACGACCCCGACGCGTTCATCGTCTTCATGGGCAACAACGAGGTGGTGGGGCCTTACGGTCCGCCGACCCTGCCCGAGGGGCTTTATGCGAGTCGGGCGTTCATCGATCTGTGCATCATCGCCAAGAAGGACACCCGCATCGGGCAGCTCATCGACCGGACGGGACAGGCCTTGCGCGGGACCGCGGGATCCCAGAAGAAGTGGCTGGGGATGGAGGCGTTTCTCGATACGCAGATTGCCTGGGACGATCCCGAGCTCCAGTCGTGTTACCGTCACTTTCATGACAACATCTGCGACATCGCGCAGACGGCACGGAGCTGCGGCGCCCAGGTTCTCCTCTGTACGGTGCCGACGAACGTCCGGTCGTGTGCACCGTTCGCATCGAAGCACGCCGAGGGGCTCTCCGGCGATCGACTTGCGGAATGGGATCGGCTCTTCGAGCAGGGACGGCAATGCGAGGCCTCGGGGGACTTGCAGGGGGCTCTCGACGCGTACGAGCAGACTGCTGCGATCGACGACGGATATGCGGACCTGGCGTTCTGTCGGGCGAGGTGCCTTGAAGGCCTGGGGCGGATCGAAGACGCCAGGCAAGCGTATGAAAGGGCGCGTGACCTCGATCCCTTGCGGTTTCGCGCCGACAGCTCGATCCAGAAGGCGATCCGAGAGGCGGCGCAGGCTCTTGCCGATCAGGGGGTTCATCTCTGCGATTTAGCCGCGGCCCTTGAAGAGAAGGCCCAGGACGTGCTGCTGGGCGACGATCTGCTGCTGGATCACGTGCATCTGAATTCCCGGGGCAACTTCCTGGCGGCGCTGGCGGCGATGGAGACCATCCGGGAGGCGCTTCCGGAGGCGAGGTTGAGCGAGCCCGAGCGGACGGAGGCGGATCTGCTGAAGTGGATGCGGGACCGCCTGCTCTTCGACAACCGCGAGGTTTACGACCAGGCCATGGTGATGTATCGCCGCAAGACGCTTCCGCCCTTTGCGGGGCAGATTACCCATGCGGAGGAACTGCGTCGGCTGCGTGAGGGGCTATTCGCGCTGCGGCGGCTCGCGAGGAACAGCAACACCTCTGAAGAGACGATTCTGAAGGCGGTCGAGCAGGCGCCGCTCGATCCGTATCTGAACGTTCGGTATGGGCAGTTCCTGCTCGGTCAGGGGCGAATCGGCGATGCGGTCCGTCACTACGAGCGGGTGCTCGAGAAGCGACCCTATGACATGACGCTGCGGCTGGCAATGGCTCGGGCCTGCGCCCAGGCGGGGATGAAGGATCAGGCGATCGCTGCGTTGACCTCGGATCAGACGCCATATCGTTACGATCGCAAAGAGGCCCTGTTGATGCTGGGGACGCACTACGCCCAGAGCGGGCAGATCGCCGAGGCGGCGACAGTATACGAGGAACTGAGTGGGATGGACCCCGAGAACGTCGACGTGCTGATCAATCTGGCGGCGGCTGCCTCGCACCGCAGGGATTTTGCGGCGATGAAGGGCTACCTGGACAAGGTGCTGAAGATCGATCCGGCGTCGGTGCAGGGGCGGATCAACATGGGCAACTATTATGCCAAGATGAACCAGCCGGCCGAGGCGCAGAAGTGGTTTGCCGAGGCGGTGCAGGCGGATCCGCAGAACTACTTGACGCACATCGGGCTGGGCATTCAATCGATCCGCCTGGGCCAGCTCGACAAGGGGATCGAGCACGTGACGCAGGCGGTGGTGCTCAAGCCGGACTTCGTCGAGGGTTATCAGATCCTGGCGGCGGCCTATATGGAAAAGGGCGATACGGAGCAGGCGAGGACCTACGCGATGCTTCGCGACTTGTTCCGCGAGGGGTCCGTACAGCCATCTCGTGTGGTCGAGTGAGCCATGAATATCCTCGGGATATCGGCGTTCTATCATGACAGTGCGGCAGCCCTGGTGACCGACGGCGCGATCGTCGCGGCGGCGCAGGAGGAGCGGTTTACCCGCGTCAAACACGATCCCGGGTTTCCTTCCCATGCGGTGGCGTATTGCCTGGAGGCGGGCGGGCTCAAGGCAGAGGACCTCGATTTCGTCGTGTTCTATGAGAAGCCTCTGGTGCGTTTCGAGCGGCTGCTGGAGACGTATATCGCCTATGCGCCGCGGGGCTTTAGGCAATTCCTGATGAGCATTCCGCTGTGGCTCAAGCAGAAGCTGCACCTGCCGCGTGAACTGGATGCGGCGTTGGGCGGCAAGTACAAGGGTCGGTACGTATTCACCGAGCACCATGAGTCCCATGCGGCGAGTGCCTTTTTTCCGAGCCCGTTCGAAGAGGCGGCGATCCTCACGCTGGATGGCGTCGGCGAGTGGGCGACCGCCAGCGCCGGGGTCGGGCGAGGCCATCGCGTCGAATTGCAGAAGGTGATCCATTTCCCGCATTCGCTGGGCTTGCTGTACTCGGCTTTTACGTACTACACGGGGTTTCGCGTCAACTCGGGCGAGTACAAGCTGATGGGTCTAGCGCCGTATGGGCGGCCCAAGTATCACGATCTGATCCTGAGCGAACTGCTCGATCTCAAGGAGGACGGCTCGTTCCGGCTGAACATGCGATACTTCCCGTACGGGTACAAGACGGTGATGGTGGACCGACGGTTCGAGCGTCTGTTCGGCGCGCCGGTGCGCAGAGCCGAGAGCCCGATCACCGAGCACACGATGGACGTGGCGGCGTCGGTTCAATCGGTGACGGAGGAGATCATGCTGCGGATGGCGCGGAGTCTGCACCAGGAGACGGGGATGAAGAACCTGGTGCTGGCGGGCGGGGTGGCGCTGAATTGCGTGGGCAATGGGCGGATTCTGCGTGAGAGCCCGTTCGAGAACATCTGGGTGCAGCCGGCGGCCGGCGATGCGGGCGGGGCCTTGGGGGCGGCGCTGTTCGTCTGGCATCAGTTGCTCGATCACCAACGCCAGGTTGGTCCCGCTGATACGCAAGCTGGATCGCTGCTCGGTCCGGCCTTCGACGACGAGAGCGTCGAGGCATTCCTCGAGAGTGTCGGGGCACCACACCATCGCTTCGAGCGGGACGGCGACCTGTACGACTGCGTAGCGGATTTGGTGGCGTCGGAGAACGTGGTGGGCTGGTTCCAGGGACGGATGGAGTTCGGCCCGCGGGCGCTGGGTAATCGCAGTATCATCGGGGACGCCCGTAGCGAGAAGATGCAGTCGGTGATGAATCTCAAGATCAAGTTCCGAGAGTCGTTCCGCCCGTTTGCGCCGTGCGTGCTGGCGGAAGATGCGTCGGAATACTTTGGTCTGGAGCCCGGGCAGGAGAGTCCGTACATGCTGATCGTGGCGCCGGTGCAGGAGGACAAGCGGCTTGATGGCGAGGTCCCGGCAAAGGGCCTGGAGAGACTCAAGCAGAAGCGGAGCGTGATCCCAGCGGTGACGCACGTGGATTGTTCGGCGCGGGTCCAGACGGTGGACCACGTGCGGCACGGGCGTCTGCACGAATTGATGCGCCGGTTCAAGGAGAAGACGGGCTGCCCGGTGATCATCAATACGAGTTTCAACATTCGTGGCGAGCCGATCGTATGCACGCCGGAGCATGCGTATCGCTGCTTCATGGCGACGGACATGGACGTGCTGGTCCTGGGGGGGCACGTGCTGTATAAACACGAGCAGCCCGAGGTGACGCGGCACGACGTGGAACGCTACAAATCGCAGTTCAAGCTCGATTGACGAGCGAGAGGACCCGCGCGATGTCACTGGTAAGCGTCAACTGGAATCCGAATCGCAAGGAACTCAACGGCTTTCGGTGGGTTTCGGTGATCGCGACGTGGTCGATCGCGGTGGTGCTCTATACGCTCAAAGGCGTGGATGTCCGCTGGTGTGCGGCGGTCGTCGGGTTCGGCGCGTTCATCTGGCTCAGCGGACTTGTGTCTTTGACGCTGACACGCTATGTTTATGTGGTGTTGGTGGCGGTGACGCTGCCGATCGGCTTCGTCGTCAGCCTGGTCCTGATGAGCGTGTTCTATTTCGGGCTGATCACCCCGCTGGGGTTGGTATTCCGGCTGATCGGCCGGGACGTGTTGTGTCGCGAATTCAATCGCCAGGCACCGAGCTACTGGGTGACGCACGAGCAGACGAAAAAGGTGGAACGCTACTTCCAACAGTTTTGATCCGCGAGGTTGGCAGACATGACGCAGAAGGATTCGGCCCGATTCGAACAGCTCGCGAAAGAGAAGCGTCCTTCGCTGGTCGCGGAATTCTGGTACTTCCTCAAGCACAACAAGAAGTGGTGGCTGCTGCCGATCGTGCTGGTGCTGCTGTTGCTGGGCTTGATCGTGTTGCTGGCGGGGACGAGTGCGGCGCCGTTCATCTATACGATCTTCTGATCGGATTTTTGCCGAAGAGAGCGACACCGGCAGTGCCGGTATCGAGAGGCGGCTATTGAGAGGCCTTGACGCCGATGTACTGGGTGCGGGCGTTGGCGATGAGATTCAGCATCTGGTCGGCCTGCTTGCGGATGCCGGGATCGGAGCTGATCACACGCGAGCTCCACTTGGCGTATTCCCGGTTCAATTGGTGGCGGACCTCGTCTTTGCTCATCTCGGTGGTCACGCCCAGGATCATCTCGGCGTCTTCGCTCTGGTGCATGCTGACGGGCAGCGTCTTTTCGACCATGGTGCGGAGGCGTCCGCGATCAATCTGGAGCCACTGCGCCAGGTCCTTGAGCAGGCGGATATCGGCGGCGGTGACCTGGCCTTTCGCTCCGGCGACCCTCAGCGCCAAATCCATGATGTCCAGGCGACCGACCATGGGAGCGATCTCGACGATCTCTCCGCAGATCTCCTCGAGGTTGAGCTTTCCGCCGCGAAGGAAGAAGCCGGCGGTCTTGCGGAGGGCCTGCTCCAGTTCGAGCCGGGCGGCCTCCGAGGCATCGGCGGAGCCGAAATTGGTGCGGACCCAGCCATGGATCACGTTGATCTCGGGATCCTGCAGAGCGTTGTTGGCGGCGCCGATGCTGAAGGCCAGTCCGACGGCCAGCGTCTTGGCGCGTTGGATATTGTCGTCAATGTCGAGATAGCCGATCTCGAGGTTTTCGAACGCGCCGATGCAGGTGCCGGCGGCCAGTTGCTGACCGGTGGCGCGGGAAACGATCGAGACATTGAAGCGCAGTTCACGATGGCCTTGTCGGGGCAGGACGAACCACTCCGGCGAAATCTGCGCGACGGTCATCCAGTCTTCCAGGACCGTGTGCTGGTGGCAGAGCTTGCCGATTTCGGTCTGATAACTGAAAGGATTGTTCCGGTTGATCGGCCCGTGCTTGGGACGAGCAAGGACGAGCTGATGCGACGGGTCCTTGGCGTCGGTGATGTCGGTCAGGGTCGCCTTGAAGTCAACGTCGTGCCCATCGTCAGGCGCTTCGATGGCGCCACAGATATCCACGATGAGCACGGTCTGCCAGGTGTCACCTTTGGGTTCTCTGCCGATTCGAGCGCGGCAATTCAATGTGCCGAGATTCACCGATGTTTCCTGGCGCAGCGTGGCGGGTGTTCGGCGGCTTGGCTTGGATGCCGGGACATGGTCCGACTGTTCCTCGGTCACGACACCGGAGTCCGCGTCGCTGTCCTGGGGCGATGCGGGTGGCGAGTCCGGGCGGCCGGGGCTCTTCTGCGCGACGGTCTTGACTCGGTCCTCCAGAGTTCCGGCGGCATCCCGAATGCGACCTGCAACCCGGGCGGCCCAACCGGCGGCAAAGGCGAGCCATGCTTGGGCGAATCCGAGTCGAGATGAGGATCCCAGTTGGTTCTCTGCATCGGGCTTCGCTTCTCGACGCCGCATACCGATGAAGACGCCGGCCGCTATCCCCACCACCATGGCCACAATTGGAATCACGATACTGAGCATGAGAGTCTGTTCGGCTATCGGCTATTGGACCTTGAACGTTTCCAGTTCCTTGGCGTTTTCGGTGACGTTGCTCTCGGACACCTCCTCGCCCTGGTCGAGCGAGAAATCCACTTCGAGCATGCGGCCCGAGTCGACGTCCTCGAACTTGCAGTGCATCCGCTGGTTGAGGTCATAGCTGTAGGTCACCTTGATGGGGCGTTCGGCGGGCCGGTTCGGCGGCAGTTCGAAGCGGTGCGTGGCGATCGTGTTGACGTACGCCGGATCGGCGTCTTCGCCCTGGGTGACGGTGACCTCCACCTTTTCCTGGCCTTTCGAGACCGTGTAGAAGGTCTGCGTGGCTTCACAGGGCAGAGGGGTGTTCTTCTTGAGGATGATCCGGTTCTGGATCACACGACGGCCGGTTTCCTTGTCGATCGGCGCACAGATGGTCCCATAGCTGTGGTTGCAGACATCGGTCAGGCAGATGTCTTTGAGGCCGGTGCGGATACCGGCGTCCACGGCATCGGGGCTCTCGCGCAGGCTGGTCAGCCCGGCGTGCAGCGCGGCCCCGAGTGCGACGCATTCGTCGACGTTGACGGCGCTTTCGGGCGGGAAACCGAAGGTCTCTTCGAGGTGCGAGCGCACCAGCGGAACGCGGGTGCTACCGCCGACGAGCAGCACGGTGTCCACGTCGGAGGGCTGGATGCCCGCCTCGTCGAGCACCACCTCGACCATCATGTCGGTGCGGGCCAGCAGCGGAGCGATCGCCTCTTCGAACATTTCGCGGGTGACCTCCGCCCGCATGCTGCCGCTGGGGCCATAGAGGATCTTCTTGGCCACCGGGCGGCGGGAGAGCGTCTTCTTGATGTCCTCGGCTTCATCCTCGTACTTGGCACGATCTTCTTCCGAACCGATCAGTTCGGTGCCGAATTTGTCGCGGTAAAGCTTCTGAAGGATCTCGAGGATCTTGTTGTCGAAGTCGACGCCGCCGAGGGCGTGGTCGCCCTGGGAGCAGATGATGTCCATCTGGAGCCCGTTGACGTCCATCAGGGTCACGTCGAACGTACCACCACCGAGGTCGTACACGAGCACCTTTCCGGCGACCTCACGCGTGGTGGCATAGTAGAGGGCGGCGGCCACCGGCTCGTTGACGATGGCGATGACGTTGAGACCGACGGCGGTCCCGGCGTCCATGGTCGCCTTGCGCCGGACCTCATCGAAGTGGGCGGGGACGGAAATGACGGCGTCACGGACTTCGCCGTGGACGCCTTCGGAGTCCTGCTTGAGCTTCTTGAGGATCAAGGCCGACAGCTCGACCGGGCTCCAGTCGGTCCCGTCGATGTTCACCTTGTACTCGGCATCGCCCATATGGCGTTTGATCCACCGCACGGAACGGGTCGGGTTCAGATGCCGGGAATTGAGGGCTTCGATGCCCACGCGAATGAGTTCGGGGTTCTCTTCGTCGAAGAAGATCGCCGAAGGGGTCAGTCGCTCTCCGTCCGCGTTGGGAACGATTTCGGGCTTGCCGATGGCGTTGAGAATCGCCAATTCCGAGAACGTCGTTCCAAGGTCAATGCCGACGATGTTAGCCATGGTTCTCTCCTACGTACAACTGTGTCCCACAGAGCCTTCGCGTCACGCCGGGGGCGTGGGGCGAGAGGGCTCAGCCGAATAACTTCACCTGCGCCGTCCTGACGACCTTGAAACTGTCCTCATCCGTGACATAGCGATACCCCGGTCGGACGACTCGGGCGATGGTGCCCACCTGATCCGACTGGTCGGTCGTTTCCTTGTCTTTGATCGCTTCCGCGAACTTCTCCTGTCCGCGATAGTCGCTGCCGACATCGGGGCGGAATTGCTCGATCCCGCTGGATTCGAGGGCGAACAGCAACTCGTCGTGCACCTCTTCCAGTTGCAGCGTGCCGTCGTCGTCTTCATCGAGGCGTGCGATGCGATTCTCGAGATTGTCGATGCAGCGGATCACGCGGAGGCAGAAGGTGCGGATGATGCTCCAGTCGTAGCCGTCCTGGAGCTTCTCCACCCGATTCTGCTGACAGGCGGCATACTCGCGGATGGCGGAGACCTGCTGGGCCAGTTCCTTGAGGGTGTCACCCAGCGGTTCGGACTGCTCGCGCGTGGCCTGCTGAACGCTCTGGGCCACCTCCTTGAACTCGGCGATCTGTCGCTGGAGGTCTTCCGCCTGTTCGGTCAGCGGATCGGCGGTCGGCGCCGTCGGAGCATTCGACGAGACGATCTCGGTGGCCCCAAGGATGTTCACTCTGGGTCGGGGCGTGAACCGCTGTCTCTGCGGGGCGGTCTCGACCGACTCTTCCTCTTCTTCGCTGGAGGTGGACCATTCCATGTCGGGCGACCACGCCTGACCGTCGGAGGGCTCGTCCGCCATCAATACCGCGATGGCGTCATCCTGGGGTCGCGGCTGCATGGTCAGCGTCGGGCGTCCTGCGGGCAGTTCCTGATGGCGTCTGGGAACGAGGAATCGCTCCTCTTCATAGCTGTTGGCGCGTTCGCGTCGGTACTCGTCCGGCACCAGGACCGGCGGCGGTTCTTTGGTCGAGATATCGTAAGGCGTCTCCATGTCGCGGGGCTCGTCCTCGTCAGCGTCAGCGTCCTCGTCCGCCACGTCGTCATGATGCGGAATATCGGTCAATTCCGCGGCAGTGCAGTCGACGCTGCCTTCTCGTTTGGCCCGGCGTCGGACGATGGCCTTGCAGGCCCGAACGATCGTACAAAGCACCGAGATGATCAGGCAGGCGCCGAAGATCGCGCCTCCGATCGATAAGCAGACGATCGAGGTCGTCTGGGCGATCTGTTCTTGTTCGCGGCGCAGCTTGTACTGGGTAACCTCGTCCTCCCAGTTGGGCCCATAAAGATAGTCGGCGATATCGCCGGAGTTCATCTCTCCGACCGCCAGTCGTGGCAGGTCGGCCCGAAGGCGCGCCTGCTGTTCGGCAGCCAGTTGTTCCGGCGTCTTGCTCTGACGTTCCTTGTCGAGTTCGAGGACCAGTTGATTCTGTTCCTCCGGGCTCAGACGGTGCCAGTGACCGTATTTCTGGAGGTAATCCCCCGATTGCAGGGCATCGGTGGAAGCGGCGGCAGGAACGCGATGTCGTTCGGCGTCCGCCTGCTTTCGCAGCCACGCCAACGACAAACCGCCTACCAACAACAAGGCCAGACCGAGTATCGCACACTTCTTGAGCATGATTCACGTCGATTCACAAACCATTCAAAGCGGATTCGTTTATCCGTTGGTCGGCTTTCGCGGCCTGCACATTGATCAAAAAGTGCCGACTTCCGGACGGCAACCCGGTTTGCCCGCTCGTGTCGAGCATGGGCGCCGCGGTTCGAATCCGGCGGTCCAGACGTCTGGCAAGGCCGAGGCGGTGATGACCACGCCCTGGCGACCGCCACGTAAAATATAGGAAATATCGGAAGGCGGCCAAAGGAGGCGAAAGGCCCGGGGCGAATTGCGGCGTGTCGCGAAACCGAGCGGTCCGATAAACGTGGGTGGTGGGCTGCAGGGGCCTGGGGGGTGGCGGCGGTCTTCGTGCGTGCGGGTGGCGGGGCCTAGCTGTCGAAGATCTCGCGGGCCACCTCTTCTCCCGTGTGGCTGGCGTAATACTGGCGGACCGCCTTCCGGCCTTCGGTGGTGGCCTTGTCGAGGGAGCTGAAGAGGCCCACGCGGGTCAGCAAGACGATGGCCAGGCAGGCGGCGACGTTCATCGCGCCGCGATGATATTCGCGAAAACGCTCGAAGAGTGTCGGTTCGGGCCGTGTCCGTTCGAGTTCTCGGGCCTTGGGCGCATCTCGGAGGTCGTGCTTGAGCATTCTAATAGTAGAAGCATTGGCCCGACCGAGCAGATCCGAACTATGCGGCTGGGAGCGGATCAGGTCCAGTGCGGTTTCGACGTTTCGCACGGCCGCCAGCCGTTTGCGGCACCGGGGACAGGTCATCAGGTGGTTGCGTACCCATCCCGCCTCAGGGCCCAGTCGATGGCTCAGGGCTTCGCCGATCCATTGCCGGGTCCGTTTGCACGTGTTGCGTGAGGCGCCCAGACTCCAACGCCGAGAAAGCATCTCTCGAACTGGCAGCGATTTCATGACGGCTCCTCTTTATTCATCCAGGCCGCCAACAACTGGACGGCCTTGCACCGATAGACGCGGGCGGTGCCGGTCGAGATCTGAAGGATACGGGCGACCTCGGCATAGGGCAATTCGCCCAGATCGTGGAGCGTGATGACGCTTCGCAGGTGGTCGGGCAACTCGGCGATCCGCAGGCGGAGCGTTTCGGCCAGATGCCCCGCGTCAAAATCGGGCTCGGGGGCTTCGGCCTCCTGAGCCCGGGTTTCCAGACCGGACAGCGTTCGATTCTCCACCATCCTCCGCCGCAGCATGGTGATCGCGGCATTGCTGGCGGTGCGGAACAGGTACGCCTTGATATGCCTGGGCTTGCGTCGGTCGTCGCGATGGGCCAACCGCAAGAATGTCGTCTGGTAGGCGTCGCAGACATCCTGTTCGTTGCCGAGAATCCGCCAGAGCATGCTGACCAGTTCGGGACCATGCTTCTGCATCGAAGCGAGGATCCACCGCTGGCTCACATCTACGGTGTCAATGAGGCCGGGATTCCACAGCAGGTCGTAACGAACGGCCTTCTCGAACATAAGCACCCATACTCCTTGCGGCGGCTTTACCGATAGGACGCGCGATCTTTGTCCGTGTTAATGCAAAAATGCCCAAAAAGCAAAAAAACCTGGTTCGGATTAACGTCGAGCGTGGGGGCGCGTCCTACAAGTGACAAGGGGCCCTAGTGGGGCTCGCTGAGCGAAATCGTCAAAGGAGTGTGTGTAATGGCGCTGGGCAGGAAAGACAATCAGGGAGGCGGTTCGGCGGATGTGGTCGCCCTGGTCGACGACCTGCTGAGCCATGCGATTAGAGCGGAGGCCAGCGACGTACATTTCGAGCCGACGGGTGATGCCCTGGTGGTGCGATTCCGCCTGGACGGCGTTTTGAACGCAATCGAGCGGCTTCCGGCGGCAGTGGCTGATAACGTGGTGGCCCGTCTGAAGGTGCTCGGGGGGCTGTTGACCTATCGCAACGATATTCCCCAGGAAGGGCGGCTGGAGATTTCGGACGGCTCGTCCGGGGCGGTTTCGGATGTGCGGCTGGCGATCTTCCCGACCATCCACGGGCAGCGGGCGGTGGTGCGTCTATTCTATCGGCGGCAGGACCTGCTGTCGCTGGGCCAGCTCGGTTTTGCGCCGCAGATCGAACGGGCGCTGCGGTCGATTGCGGCCCAGAACCAGGGCGTTCTACTGTTGACGGGTCCTGCGGGCAGCGGCAAGAGCACAACGCTGGCGGCGATTCTCCGTCATATCGTGCAGAATTTGCCGGGCAAGAGCATCGTTTCGCTGGAAGACCCGGTCGAGATCCGGATCGAGGGCGTCACGCAGGTGCCGATCACGCCGCACGGACAGATGACCTTTCCGACGGCGCTGCGTTCGCTGCTTCGCCAGGACCCCCAGGTATTGATGATCGGCGAAATCCGCGACGCCGAGACAGCGCGGATCGCCATCGAGGCGGGCCTGACCGGGCATATGCTGATGAGCACGATGCACAGCGGCACCCCCTCAGGCGCCCTGCTGCGGCTGCTGGAGATGGGCATCGAGCCCTATCAGGTGACGTCGAGCATCTCGGCGGTCGTCAGTCAAAGGTTGGTCCGCAGGCTCTGCGAGAGCTGTCGGAGGCAGACGGACGGGAGCTACGAGCCAGTGGGCTGCGACGCGTGCCTGGGCACGGGCTTCAAGGGACGCGTGCTGATCGCAGAGATGGTCCAACTGGACAGCGATCTGCGGAAGGCCATTCTGGCCAAGGCCGATCTGGAGGAGCTGGAGGCGGTGCTCAGGAGCAAGGGCCACGCGACCATTCTGGACGACGGTCGGCGGTTGGTGGAGGCGGGCGTTACCACGCAAACGGAACTGAACCGCGCCTGCGGCGCCGACGAGTCGCCGGCGCCGTGAAGGCAGGATGCGGATACGGGGATGAAGAATCTTCGCAGAAGGGATGATTGAGGCGACAAGACATGGCGACGTTTAAGTACAACGCACTGACCACCGGGGGGCGGTTGATGACCGGGACGATCGAGGCGGCGTCTTCGCAGGAGGCAGGCGCGAGCCTTCGCGACATGGGGCTGACCGTCAACTCGATGGAGAAGGGCCAGCCCGAGCGGCCTCGCACGCCGATCGGACGCAACGAGTTTCTGCTGTTCAATCAGCAACTCATCTCGATCACCAAGGCGGGCATTCCACTGGAGAGGGGGTTGCGCGAACTGGCCCAGGACATCGCCTCGAAACCGATGCGCAAGCTGGTCGAGGAGATCGCGGCCGACCTGGAAGCAGGGACCAGTATCGAAGAGGCGTTTCAGAAGCGAGAGCAGTATTTTCCGCCGCTCTATGGGCGGATCCTGAAAGCGGGGGTCGAGACCGGGCGTTTGACGGAGATGCTGACCAGTCTGAACCGCCATCTCGAACTGGCCTCGCACACGCGGCGGATCATCTTCGAGGCGATCAGTTATCCCGCGGTCGTGTTCGTCCTCGGGGCGATCATCGTCTCGCTGGTGTTCGCCTTTATCGTACCGCAGTTCAAGGTGGTTCTGGAGGAGATGGTCGGGGGACAACTGAACCCGATCACCGTGACCGTCCTGGAATTGTCCGAGAACGTGATTCCCTTCTGGATCGGCGTCGGCGTCCTCGTTGCGGCGGTGGTCGGTTTCTTTCTGGCCCTGTCGGCCTCCGCGGGTGGGCGGCGTGTGAAAGAAGGGTTTATGTTGGGGATGCCGGTGATCGGGCGGCTGTATCACAGCAGCATACTGAGTCGGATGGCGGAGGCCATGGCGGTGCTCGTCAGCGCCGGCTGCGACATGCCTGAGTGCTTGCGACTGGGGGCGGTGGCAGCGGGCAGCGAACGGCTGGTGCTCGACAGCGAACGGGTCGCCGACCATATCGAGCATGGCGAGAATTTCATGGAAGCGGGCCACGCTTCGGGAATGCTGCCCAGGTTGTTTCTGTATTCGGTGCAACTTGGCACGCAGCGCAACGAACTCCCCGATAATCTGCACAGCCTGGCGGATATGTATGCCGACCAGGCCCGCGCCGGGCAGTCTCGGTTGCAGGTCATCCTGCTGCCGTTGATGCTCATCGTGGTAGGGGGCTTCCTGGCGATGGCCATCATGGCGCTGTTCCTGCCCATGATCCAGGTCATCACGAGTCTGTCGGCGGCCGGTTGAGGGAAACGAAGATGTCTGAACTCGCTATAATCACGACGGTTCTGCTGGTGGTGTATGCCTGGCTGGGGTATAGGAAGCCGGTCTTGGCTTTGGCGACATTGCCGCTGGCGATCTTCGGGATGGTCTATCTCTCCGTGGAAGCCCAGGAGGCAGAGCTTGTGCTGTCGACCGTGGTGTTGGTGCTGGTGGTGCTGGTGGCGGTCGCCCTGGGAGGTCGGCATGCCGAGAGGCAACGGTGGTTCCACCGAGGGGCCTTCCTGATCCTGCTGGCGATCGGAGGGGGGCTTCTGATCTTCTGCCTGTTCTGGGCGTTCATGGCAGCGGGGGCGGGCTTCGTGCTTCCGCTGTTCCTGGTGTTGGGAGTTGCGGCCATGGTGGCGTGCCTGATCGGTTACGGTGCCGGCTCGCGCAAGACGATCCCGGCGTACGTCTTTTCGACGCTGGGCAGCAGCATGAGACAGAATCTGCCTCTGCCGATGGCCCTGGAATGCGCCGCCAGCGAGCGGACCGATGCGGGGGCCTCGACGCTGAAGCGAATCAAGAACTGGCTGGTGCAGGGCTATTCGCTGACCGAATCGATTCGGCGGGGCTATCCGCAGTGTCCGAGCCGGGCGCTGGCGATTCTCTCGGCGGCCGAGCCGAAAGGGCAGTTGTCGGCGGCCCTCGAGACGGTGCAAGCGGATCTGCGGTTCACAACGAGTCGACGGATGAGACTCCAACCGGTGCATGCCGCGTATCCTCTGATCATCCTCGCCATCATGTTCGTCCTGCTGCTGGGGCTGATGACGTTCGTCATTCCGCAGTATAAGGCCGTGCTGGAGGAAATGACGGCGGGGCCTCTTCCCGCTGCGACGCGGGCGCTGCTCTCGATCATGCGCACGCTGGTGTACGACCATGAAGGCCTGCTGGTCATCCTGCTGTTCGTGCTGGTGTTCCTGGTGATTCCGCCGGTCTGGGTCCGGGTCCGCACCCGTCGGCGCCGGCCTGAGAAGCCGTATCTGTTCAGCCGGGTGGGCGATTGGATCAAGTGGCATCTGCCCATACTGCACTGGTTCGAGAACAACACGGCGACCCTGCAAACGGTCGAGTTACTGCGGGTCTCCGTACGTACGGACAGTCCGATCAACGAGGCCATTCGCAGCACGCTCGAACTGGATGTGAACCAGTGTTTCAAGAAGAGGCTGGCGTGCTGGCTGGAGCGGGTGGAACGAGGCGATGATCTTGCCCAAGCGGCGCGGGCCTGTGGGGTCGGTTCCGCTTTGGCCTGGGCCTTCGATCGAAACATGGGGGCCGACCACACCCCGGCAGTGCTCGATATGCTCGAATCATTCTATCGCTCGAACTACAGCTATCGGGTCAATCTCGCGCGGTTCATTCTCTGGCCCCTGGGCATCATTGCGCTTGGAGTGACGGTCGGGTTCGTCGTCTACGCGGTTTTCGCTCCCGGGGTGGCCGTCATTCGATCCATGGCAGAGCTCGTCTATCCATGAGCAGAACTGGGAGTAGTGCGGTGTCGAGTAGAATGAGAAAATCCAGTGGCTTCCTGATGGCCGATCTGATCGTGGGCATCACGCTGTTCGGCGTGCTGATGGCGGGCCTGGCGGTCTCGGTCCATGGCTTCGGTGCCTTCAACCGCTATCAGTGGACGCGGCAGCAGTGCATTGCGGCCGCTGCGGCGCAGCTCGACAGCATCGCGGCGCGGGGGATTTCTATCGAGCCCAATGAATGCGAACGGCTCTGGCCTCGTGTGACGCTGTCGGTGGAGAGAACGCCTGGGGAAGGTGAATGGGCAGGACTGGAGCGGATCAAGATCAAGGCCAGTGCACCGGCCGGCGCGAGGCAAGTCGTTGTCGAATTGGCACGCTACGTTGGATCGGCTAACGAGGCGGCATCCGAGGAGGAATCGCTATGAAGAAGGCCTTTACCCTGGTCGAGATGCTGGTCGTGATCACGGTGCTGCCCTTCGTGGCGATCGCCTTCAGCGGTTTGTTCGCCACGTTCATCCGCGATGTCCCGCGCATGACGCGCATCGTGCAGGAGAATACGAGCGCCCTGGATCTGGTTCGGCACATCCGCGCCGACGTCGATGCTGCGGTGGGCCTGCCCGATTCGGTCGGTGATATCGAGAGCGACGAGCGGACGCTGTTGATCGCCATGCCCGAGAAGGTGATTGCATATCGGATCGAGGACGACGGCGTGACTCGAAGCGTGCTGCGCGGCGAGGAAGCGGACGGGCAAGTCGAGGGCAGGTGGGATTTTCGCGATGGGGTCGTTCGCTGGCGGCGCTGGGAGTCTGATGGACAGGCGGAAGCAGTCGAAGTTCACACGTTTGTCCGGGAACGGATCAGTGGGAAGGTCCGAGAGAAACTGGCCAACTCCCATGTGTTCTTCGTGGGCGGGTCGGGAAAGGCGGCAGCGGTCCGATGAACGGAACGAGACGATGCGGCTTCATTCTGACGTTTGTGATCGTGTTGATCGGACTGGTGGGGGCGGCGATGTTCGTCCTGACCGGCGGGAGCAACACGATGCTCTTCGAGGCGGACGCCGCCTACGTTCGGGCGGTTGACCGCAACCTGGCGGCCAGTGGCCTGGCGTGGGCCCGACACCGAGCGGACCTGAAAGACGCCTCGTTGCCGAACGAGCCCGTCTCGCTCGACATGGATTTCCCCGGGGCTCGCCAGGCGCGTCTGACCGTACAGTTCACGGAGCAGAACGCGGCGGTCCGCTGTCGGATCGAGACGTCGGTTGCCAAAGGGCGGCAATCGTTGAACGAATCCCGCGAATACGTACTGACCGCCCCCTGACCTTCTGCCGACCGATTTCTCCCGCCAACGGCGCGAAAATTCAGAAAACTTTCGCTGATTGCTACGCAATTTCCTTGCAGCGAGCCTCGTAGGCCGGTAAACTCCAGGTTTCTAGCGGCTGACACGCTCGTGTCGGCTGCGTTGGTTTCCGGCGCACGCCGGAAGCCGCTCTCGGGCGATTAGCTCAGTTGGTAGAGCAGCTGNNGGTTCGAGTCCTGTATCGCCCATTTCCCTGATGGTTGTGAGGCGTGGCGCGGGGTCCGTTCGCTGACGGCGGGTCCGATTCTGCGTCGATGCGGGTGCGGATGGTTTGCGCGCAGAGACCCAAAGGCTCGGTGCCGGCGACAGGAAGACTGGGGCAAGCAAGTACAGGCGGCGCCCGGATTCGAACCGGGGAATAACGGTTTTGCAAACCGTCGCCTTAGGCCACTTGGCTACGCCGCCGTGGAAGACAGGGTCGGCTTATACCCGATCAGTGGGGCAAATGCAAGAAGAATTTTGGGCGGTCGGCGAGCGGAGGGCGATGAGATGGGTTGCGATGCATGGGTGGGCGGCAGGAAGCAGGAAGAATGACGGGACGCTAAGGTGAGGGGCCAGATCTGCCGATAGACGGCTCAGAGTGTGTTGTTGTGAGAGTCGATCACTATGCAGAGCAACGATCCGATAATTGCGGCCCTGATCAACGAGAAGCTGATCGATCCGCCCCTTCTGGACCGGCTGACCGCCGAGGAGAAGGAGACCGGGCAGAGCGTTCTGGCAGCGCTGCGACGCGAGAACCTGCTCGAGGAAGAGCAGATTCTGCGCATCGTGGCGATGGCGAGCGGCGTCGAATACGTGGAACTGACGTTGGATATGGTCGATCCGATGACGGCCCACCTGATCTCTCGCGACCTCGCCAATCGGTATACGGCCATTCCGATCCGCCGGGAGGACGGTGCGCTGGTCGTAGCAATGGCGGCACCGTGGAATCTGGCGGCGCGGGACGAGATTGAGATCAAGACGGGGTACCGTGTCACTGCCGTCGCTGCTCATTCAGCGGCGATCAAGCAGGCCATCCAGAGGCACTTCGACGAGGTCGACGTGACCAAGCAGGTCGTCGCGAGCATGCGGCTGAAAGACGACGGCCAGATTGCCGCTACGTCCGAAAACCGGGCGAAGGCGTTTCGGGAGGGGGACGATCCGATCAGCAAACTGGTCTCTTCGATCGTGCGAGGCGCGATCTCGTCGCGGGCCAGCGACGTGCACATCGAGCCACAACTGCCCGATCTTCGCGTGCGCTACCGCATCGACGGCACCCTGCGGGATACGATTCGGGTGCCCGCGTCCGTTCAGCAGGAGGTGGTGTCCCATATCAAGATCATGGCGGATATGGATATCTCGGAGCGTCGCATGCCCCAGGACGGGCACGCGATGATCGAGCACGAGGGCGTCGAATACGACCTGCGCGTCTCGTCGCTTCCGGCGATCGGCGGGGAGAAGGTGGTGCTGCGGATTCTGGACAAGCGGGTGGAACGCTGGTCGTTCGACAAGGTGGTGACGGCGCCGCGGGACAATGAGGCTTTTCGGCAGCTGCTGGCGAATCCCTACGGCATGCTGCTGCTGACCGGGCCGACCGGCAGCGGTAAGACCACCACGCTGTACTCGGTACTCCAACTGATCAACACGGCCGATAAGAACATCGTGACGGTGGAAGACCCGGTGGAGTATCGTCTCCAGGGGATTACGCAAGTGCAGGTGAAACCGATCGCGGGAATGACGTTCCCTTCGGCTCTGCGGAGCATCCTGCGGCAGGACCCCGATGTGATCCTTATCGGTGAAATTCGCGACCGCGAAACCGCGGAGATCGCGATCGGCGCCGCTCTCACGGGGCACCTGGTCCTCAGCACGCTGCATACGAACGATGCAGCCGGCGCGGTGTCGCGGCTGGTTAACCTGGGGATCCCGCCATTCTTGCTCGGTTCGGCGCTGCTGGGCAGCGGGGCCCAGCGATTGTTACGAACGGTCTGTCCGAAATGCAGGACCGCCTACGCTGCGTCGGAGAGCGAAGTCCGGCTTCTCTACGGTGACTCTCGTCCGGGCACCGATCTGCAACTCTGGCGAGGTCAGGGTTGCAGCCACTGCTATGAAACCGGATACGTGGGCCGCAAGAGCGTCTACGAAGTCCTTTCGGCGTCCAAACGTGTGCAGCGTATGATCATCGACCGGGTGGATGATGAGGCCATCAAGGAGCAGGCGATGTCCGAGGGGATGCGAACGCTGCGGATGGCCGCGATTGCTGAGGTCCTGGACGGACAGACGACGGTGGAAGAGATCGTGCGAGTGATCGATATGGAGCGGGGGTAATGCCGACTTTTCAGTATACAGCCCGCGACGGGTCCGGCCGGGAGTTCAGCGGCACGTATGAGGAGATCGCCGGGGTGGAGATGCTCCGCAGCGAGCTATCGCGCATCGGATGCGATCTCGTACGGGCGCGCCGCGTGAAGAAAGGCGCGTGCAGGCGGTCGCGTGTCAACGCCGCCGACATCGTGAGCTTCGCGTACAAGTTCTCCGGGATGTATTCAGCGGGTCTGTCGGTGACGTGCTGCCTGGAGACGCTGGCCCAGCAGGCCGAGCGTGCGTCGTTGCGGACGGCCCTCTCGGACATCAAACGTCGGGTGGAATCGGGCGCGAGTCTGACGAAGGCGTTTGAATCCTATCGTGACATGTTCTCGGAGTTCTTTCTGGGGATGCTCCAAGCGGGGGAAGAGGCAGGCAAGCTGGTCGAAGCGCTGGAAATGAGCGCGGTCTACCTGGATAAACGCGAGCAGTTGCGCGCCAAAATCCGAGCCGCATTCGTTTATCCCATCGCGGTGGGTGTGGTATGCCTGGCGGTCCTGCTGGCGCTGCTGATGTTCATCGTCCCGGTGTTCACGAAACTCTATGCGAATCTGCATGTGCCGTTGCCTGGTCCGACGTTGGTTCTGGTGTTGCTGAGTCGGGCGTTGCGGATGTGGATATGGCTGGTCATCCCGGCGGGGATCGCTGCCGGCTGGGGTCTGGTGCGGTTGTTCCGCAGCAGCGGTCTGCGACGCGGATGGGATCGCCTCAAGCTGCGTCTGCCCTTGTTCGGAAGGCTCAACCGTCTGATCCTCGTCTCGCGGTTCATGCGGCCGTTCACGATGCTGGTCGCGGTCGGGGTTTCGGTGATCGACGCGTTCCGGATCGCCGGCGAGGTGGTGCGCAACGCGGAGATCGTGGAAGTGTCGCGTGGTTTGCAGAAGATGGCGCAGGCCGGAAATCCGGTGGGCAAGGCGCTGGGTTCCTACGAGATTTTCCCGTCCGAGATCGTGCAGATGGCGGTTTCGGGGGAGCAGGTGGGCAAGCTGTCGGAGATGTTGACGAAGGGGGTGGATCTGTTGGATCGCGACATCGAACGGATGATGGCGGCGCTGGTGGTCAAGCTCGAGCCGGTGTTGACGCTGGCGATGGGGCTGATCATCGGACTGGTTCTGATGGGCGTCTATCTGCCGATGTTCGACTACATGACCCACCTGAGATAGTACCAGCGGCGAGGTCGTTTATACGGACGTAGGTTCGGAGGAGGTGAAAACACGAGCAAACCCATTCCGAGGAGGTCCGAAAACAGGAGTCGCCTGACCCCGCACGGGCCCTTCAGAAGGGCTTGCGGCGGGATCGAGCAAGATCTGTCGGGCAGAAGTTAAGCCGGTGGAGACGCCGGTCGATATAGCGATGACAATGCACAATCAAACGTCGTCTTTGCAGAAGGAGACAAACATGAGGCGTGAGAAGGGTTTTACGTTGGTGGAACTGTTGGTCGTGGTGCTGATCCTCGGCGCCCTGGCCGCGATTGCCATCCCGCGGATCAGCCAGAGCGCGGAAACGGCCAAGATCAATGCGTGCAAGACCAACGTCGATCTGATCAACTCGCAGATCGAACTGTACTTTGCGGAGAAGGGTGATTGGCCGAAGAACCTCAACGACGTGGTGAAGGATTCGGACTACTTCCCCGACGGTCCGCCGGAGTGTCCGTTCGGCCAGGACTACAAGTACGACAGCAAGAAAACGCACCGCGTGAGCGAGCACAATCACAAGTAGCAGGGTGATTTTGTTCGGCGTTCTTCTTCTCGATACGCTATCGGGCTGGCAGGTTCTGGTGCCTGCCAGCCTCGGATTCATTTGAGACCGGCACTCACCGTATGTGGACTTTAGCCGTTTCTGAGG